>PPCM01001014.1_pt1 | contig 15357 bp, 9 predicted proteins | sample 1555541 | NCBI WGS metagenome assembly PPCM01 (sample SAMN05284479, study PRJNA326546) | Marine sediment metagenome, whole genome shotgun sequencing project. | isolation source: marine sediment | place: Germany: Wadden Sea | collected 2012-09-05 | reverse complement strand
AGCGGCTCAGGTTGATCAGAGCGATGCGGCATTCTGTCTTCAAGTAATGCGCGAATAGCTGTATTGCGCATGGCAACCGACCAGTGACCAACAACCTCTTTTACATGAGCCGATATTTTATCGTTATTGGCACGATCCACATTAACGAGATTAGTGAAATCAATGTCGTCGGCAGCACTTTTAGCCGCCGCCGCCGCCGTATCATTTGCCTTGTTGTACAGGTGGTTATGTGCACAACCCGATAGCCCAAGGACTCCTGTCAGCAAAATGAGGCCAATCGTTGTCAATTGCCTCGCTGAACGAAGTGTGATTTGAAGCGAACCTCTTGTTCCTGTCGTCTTCATAAATATTTCCTTTCACTCATGAAGTTGCATGCCTTTTGTCATGATTATATTTCCCTCGCATTCGAAGGGGATGAACTATACACCATCGTGGGTAAACGCACGGGCTTTTTGGCCCAGGGCCGGACAGATGTAGTGATAAATCGTGCCGGCCGATTCATTGCAGATCACGATGCGACCAAACAGAAGAATAACCTTTCAAATCCGTTGTGGAGACCGTAAGTAAATATCCCGATAAAGCATAAAGCTGTCTGAAAGCTGCGAAAACTGGAAAAAATGTGCTATGTTGGAATGCCGGAATTGTTGGAAACCATAGCCTGTTTGATTATTTATTCACAGTACAGGATGTTTTCCGATAACGGACTGATTTCTAAATAAATATCCTATACTTTCGTTTGGTTTTGTGGTTTGTGATATCTATGAATACAGATAGTTATAAATCACAGGATATTACACGTGTTGAGCGGTTGATCCAGACCCATTTGGGGTGGAACAAACCAAGGTCACCATTTTTGATTAACTATAATATTGCGCTCATCAAGGTCAGGACCGTTTGTCTCACGGACATTGCAACAGCTTTACCCGGAAAGGCGCAAATAGCCTCTAAATATAAAAAGTTGCAGCGGTTTTTTCGGTTTTTCGAAATATGTTTTGATTCATTTGCAATCTTCTTGAGTAATTTTATTCCCATTGAGTCGGGAACGCCATGGTTACTGACCATTGACCGAACCAATTGGAAGTTTGGCAAAGCAAATATCACCATATTAATGTTGGGAGTCGCCTGCAGTGGAATTGCATTTCCACTGCTCTGGGTCACTTTAGATAAACGGGGCAACTCCAATACACAGGAACGAATTGAACTGATGGATAAATTCATCAAGCTTTTCGGGGTAAATTGAATACAATGCTTAACCGCAGATCGTGAATTTGTGGGATACAGTTGGTTCAACTGGTTGATAGCAAAGAATATTCCATTCAGTATTAGAATACGCCATAATTTCAAGGTGAAATCTTCAAAAGGAAACAAGGTTTCAATTAAAGATCTCTTTAAAAACTTACGTCAAGGAGAAACCCGAATCCTTAAAGGCCGAAGAAAAATATGTGGTATTTGGCTCTACATAATCGGAACGAAACTTCATGACGGTTCGCTCCTGATTATTGTAACGAACACAGCCCCTGAAAAAGCCCTTGATGATTACAAAAAATGTTGGGAAATCGAAACGTTATTTGGCTGTCTTAAATCACGTGGATTTGGTTTCGAAGCAACCCACATTTCTGATCAGGATCGAATTATGAAGTTGGTTGCACTTTTATCTGTTGCTTTCTGTTGGTGCCGCCTCACAGGAGAATGGAAAAACAAAAGAAAACCAATCAAACTTAAAAAACATGGCCGGAAGGCAATGAGTATTTTCCGACATGGATTGAATAGCATAAGGGAGAGCTTGCTAAATTTTAATCATAATTTCAAAGAACTATGCAGAATAATCATAAAGCCGTTGTCTGCGGTGCCAATCAGCTCTTTGGTCCCTGGCTAAAAATGTCCTGTACTGTGTTATTTATTAACCAGTTTAACCAAACCAGAGGGCTCAATGCACGGCCGTTACAATACTGTATCCATTACAATCGCCGGACAGAATAAACGCATTTCATCCGGCTCATGTTATTTTCCCGGTTCCATGCCGCACTCACAAACTCACAAAACAGAGTCGAAATCGAAATGATATTTTCTACAAAAGCACATTTTGGAAGTCATTTCAATTGTTTTCTCTCGCTTTGATTTGTGAGTGGTGCGGGTAAAAATACCTGTTTTGAATGCGTATAAATACTTGTGTTGTGTTTTGCGTCAAACTGTCCTGAATGATTGTTTTTACCGGAATGGGAGCATGTTTCCCAAATGCATCAACTCCGCCATGAAAGAACAGATTGAAACCGTAATGAGGCACGTAGAGAAGATCCGGCACAAGGGCTGAAAGTCATTTGCTGAAGCACTTACACGTAAGTACGCAAGCATTGCCGGGAAATTCGGTCGACAATATGTTTTTCTATCCAAAGGATAATGCAGTTGCTCCATAAAACGGAAATGCTGGCCGTCATTACGTTCAGGATACCAGTCTTGAAATATCGTAAAGTTCGGGGTTGAAAGAGCGAGAATCCTTAAACGGGTAGGTTGCCTGACATTCAGGCTCTGTTCTGTTTTTGCATACAGATGTCACCCTGTGTTTGCGTATGTGATACCGGTCGTTGAACCAGTTATGGAAACTGGTGCCGATATCGTCGAGGGTTCCATCTCTGAGACCGATATGAAAGTCACTGTGAGCGGCCCTGAAGAATCGCTCTATCCTTCCTTTCTCCGGCCAGGGCCGATCTCATAAATGGTTGGGACCATTAAGGGCAGAACCGCGATTGACGTGTTCAATAAGTTCCGACATCTAAAACATAAAACCTTATTGGGGTAACCATTTGGGGGCTAAAGGCTATTGCGTTGACACTGTCGGTTTAGACGAAGAAAAAGTTCGAAAATATGTAAGGTTTCAAGAAAAAAAGAACGTAATAAACAGTAGAAAAAATGTGAGGGGAAGGTTCAAACGCCTTGCCACTTCAGGTGGCAAGGTATTTTATCCTCTTTTAGAGGTTATTCTGAATACCCTGCCCTTCGGGTAGGGATTCTTTCCGTCATCTCGTGAAAAACCAACGCTGCCTTTCAAAGCTGTGTTTCCAAAATCGAGGCGACTCAACTATCGGTATGTTCCAGGCCTTGCGAGCATGAAAGACTACAGGTCGGCGTGGACACCCACTTCCGCTTTTTCTGCTCCCCGTAGAGCCATGTCGGCCGTGATCAGATCCTGGATGGCAACACCGACGGATTTGAACACGGTGATCTCCGCCTCATCCTCCCGGGCCGAAAGACGGCCGCCCACAAGGCCGCCGAGCTCTCCGTGGATATCTTCCTCGGTCATCAACCCGGCATTGATGGGTTGGATCAGATCACCGGCTTCGGCAAGGCAGCTTCCCATATGGTCCACGACGATCCTGGCCCGCTTCAGGCAGTCCGGCGGAATTTCGGCCATGTCCGGGCGGTATGCGCCAACGGCATTGATATGCATTCCCGGTTTTATGTTCCGATCTTCGAAAACAGGTGAGGTGGACGAGGTTGAGGTGCAGACGACGTCCGCTTCCGAAAGAAGGTCTCCGGACGTTGCGGCAATGACTTGAATCCCGATTTTTTTGGACATTTTTTCGGCAAAGGCCTCGGCCCGTTCCTGATCGAGATCAAATACATATGCCTTTTCAATATCCCGGACGCAGCAGACCGCCTCGAGCTGGGTTGCGCCCTGGGCGCCCGTGCCGATAACGGCCGCGATTTTTGCATCCTTGCGGGCCAGATACCGGGTCGCCAGACCGGATACCGCGCCGGTCCTCATGGCCGTGATCACCTCTCCGTCCATCAGCGCCATGGGAGCTCCCGTTTCCGCGTTGAAGAGCATGAGCATGGCATGGATCAGGGGCAGGTTCTTGTCCGGGTTGTTCCTGTTGACCATCACGGTCTTGACGCTGACCCGGGAGATATCGTCCAGGTAGGCCGGCATGAAAAGACCGACGCCGTTTTCGGCGTCCATGTCGATGGCGGTTCTGAGGGGGATTTTCGCCCCGCCCTTGTCAAGGGCGGTAAGGGCGACCTCCATGGCGTCGATGCAGTCTTCCATGGTGAGCACTTTTTTCAGGTCGTTTCCCGAAAGAATCAGCATTCCGTTTTCCTTCATCACTCCTCCTAACGCAGAATAAAGCCCTGTTTCAACGGATCTTCCGGATCGATGCAGAAGCTGGATTTTCCGGTTATCCAGGCATTGCCCTCCACCTGGGGGATCACGGCACCGTGGGGACCGAACTTGACCTCTTCCACCACGCTTCCGGTGAAGACCGTGCCCAGAATGGATTCGATTGTCATTGTTTGGCCGATTTTAATATCGCCCTTCTTGTAATGAATGGCCATCCTTCCGGCAACGCCGGAGCCCGTGGGTGATCTGTCCACCTCGCCGTCGGCGAAAATACAGACGTTCCGGCTGTCGATACCGGGCGTCGGGGTGGGGCCCGTGAAGATCGTTCCGTAAAGAAAGGAGAGATCCTCCTCGAAGGGGTGCTCGATTCTGAAATTCTCCATCACGGCCTTCTTGACGGCTCCTCCCACCTCGATGAGGTTCCGGTAGTCTTCGGGAACCATTCTCACGCCGCAGGCGGCGGCATCCACGTAGGCGTAGAACGCTCCTCCGAACCCCAGGTCGAATTTGATCCGGCCCAGTCCCGGTACATTGACCGTTTCATCCAGCATGGATGCGAAGGAGGGGACATTGTGAAAGGCAACATTGATCACCTTGCCGTTTCGGCACTGGGCATAGGCGGTAACGATGCCGGAAGGCACCTCGATCCGCAGGGTGGTTTCCGGGTATTGCATTTCAACGGCGCCCGTTTCCACCATGACCTTGGTAAGGGCGATAACGGCATGGCCGCACATGGTGCTGTACCCCTCGTTGTGGAGGAAGAGCACGCTGAAATCCGCCTCGCTCGAACAGGGCGGCATCACCACGACTCCGTATTGGTCGGCATGTCCCCGGGGCTCGAACATCAGGGCGGTTCTCAGGTGGTCGAATTTTTCCTTCATGAATTGACGCCGCGCAAGAACGGTATCGCCTTCAAGTTCGGGGAGCCCGCTTAAAATGATGCGCAGGGGTTCGCCCCCGGTGTGGGCGTCGAGGACCGATATCTCCATCCAGTCTTCCGGCGGCGTCCACTGCTCAAGAGCGTGAAGTATTCTTTCCGTATTTTTCATTACTGTTTCTCCGTAAGTAATTTGTTACCCCATTGGAACGCTTGTGGAAACCAGTCGGCAGCGGTTTCCGGGTAAACGTCTGTAAGTAGTTTGTTGCCCCTTTGGGACGCCTGTGGAACCTCGTCGGTAGTAAATTCCGGGCAAACGTCCCAAGGGGCGGCGGCTCGGCATGGGCTTCGGGTTTAATAGCTCACTCCCAAAAAGAATCTCGGAAGAAAAAGGGAGAGGCTGGGCCAGTAAGTGGTCAGCAGCAGGGTCGGAAGCCATGCAAAAACGATCATGTAAAATGTCGGGGTCAGCATCCTGTTTACCATGCAGGAGGCAACCCTGGCCCCGAGGTACAGCATGGGCGCGGTGGGGGGCGTCACGAGCCCCATGCCCAGGTTGACGCCCAGGATCGCCGCGAACTGAACCGGGTGAATGCCCAGGTGCTTGACCACGGGAAGCAGGATCGGTGTACACAGGAGGGTCCCGCTCGTGTCGTCCATCAGCATCCCGATAATGACCATGAAGACGTTAACCATCATCAGCATGACCAGTTTATTGTCGGAAACCGATTGCAGAAACCCTAAAATGCTCCCCGGCAGATCCTCCATGATGTAGATGCGGCTGAGGATCATCACCACGAAGAGCATGCACATCACCACCCCCGAGGTAACCGAGGTTTTGATCAGCGTATCCATAAAGTTCTTCTTGTTCAACCCCTCCGGTTACGGCACTGTCATCTTTTGCAATGGAAGAGGGCTGTTGTTTGAAACAATGTTTCCTATGCTACACAAGATATTATTTGTGTCAACATAAAATATTATTGTGCACATTGTCCCTTTGATTCGACATGGTTCAATTATGGGAACCGGCCAATTGTTTCGGCGGGCATGGCGTCAAAATTATTGTGGAAAGCTTGCCATAAGGGGTGATACATGATTGAATGAGCCTTGAAAAACAAGGGGGGACAAGTTCGCATGCTCGGAAATGTCGAACGTTCGGATATGAGTGTGTTTCCTATCGTAAACAGATAAAGATCTATTGCAGCATCAGTACGGCAAAGGAATGTTGATTTATGCAGAAGAATGATCCCACGGCCGAGAAGGGGACGACGGATGATCCCGCAGCCCTTGGCAGAAGAGTTCGCGGGCTCAGGCAAACGGCCGGCATGTCCCAGCGCCGGCTTGCCGAAACCGCCGGTATCTCTTTTTCCGCCATCTCCAAGATCGAAAACAACCTGTTGTCGCCCACCTACGACAGTTTGATCAGGCTTTCCCGGGGCCTTGGGTGCGATATTACGGATCTGTTCCGTGACCCGTCGCCCCGTGTGCCCACGGGAAGAAGAAGCATCACCAGAAGCGGGGAGGGCGTCGGATACCCAACGGCGGACTATGATTACGAACTGCTCTGCAACGATCTGGCCTACAAAAAGATGACCCCCATCAGGGCGATCATCAAAGCCGGGTCCATGGAAAAGATCAGCGCCCTTTCCAGCCATGAGGGAGAAGAGTTGATATACGTCCTGTCCGGGACCGTTGAGGTTCATACCCAGTTCTATCAGCCCGCCGTGCTGAATGTGGGCGACTGCATTTATTTCGACAGTTCCATGGAACATGCCTGCATCAACAAAGGCGATACGGATGCCGAGATATTCTGGGTATCTTCAAGTCCGTCCGTGGAAGAGACTATCAAGAAGTAGAAACCACCGGGGCGGGGCAAATTCAATTACATGGGAATGTGGATCTCCGCCCCTGTCTTGGATGGGGACATTTTGAATGGTGGAAATGGACGGTCAAATCAATACCCAATGGCGTACCCCTGCCGCCTTGGGTCCGCGCCGGATGTGAGAAAATGATGCTTTCTGTCCATGCGGATCACCTGGGCCCCGCCGCAGATCAGATCCCAATCCCCCCTGAGGTCGATCCTGTGCCCACGATTCCTCAATTCCTCGATCACTTGGGGTGAGAACCGCTTCTCCATGGTAAGAGAGTAGTCGGGATTGCTTCTCCAGCGGGGAGCCTCCACCGCCTCCTGTGGGTCGGCGGAAAAATCGATAAGGTTTGCCGTCACCTGGGTCAGAGTCTGGGTCTGGCCGTCCGCGCCGGGGGAGCCCAGCACCCATGCCGGTTTGCCGTCTTTCAGGATCATGGCGGGCGTCAGGGTATGGTATGGCCTTTTCCGGGGTTCGAGGCTGTTCACATGGCCTTTGTCCATCCTGAAATCCCGGCCCCTGTTGTGGAGGAAAATCCCGGTTCCGGGGATCATGGCGCAACTGCCGAATCCTTCGTACAGGCTCTGGATCAGGGAAACGGCGTTTCCGTGTTTGTCCACGACGGCGAGGTAGACCGTATCCTCTCCGTTGCTCTGGAATTCACAGGGGGCGGATCGGACGGCGGCCCTTTTCATATCGATTTTTTCGAGCCGGCTTTTCGCGTATTCCGGGCTCAGCAACTCCGTCACTGGAATCTTGTGAAAATCGGGGTCGCAAACGTACCGGTCCCTGTCGGCAAATGCCAGTTTCTTGGCTTCCACAATCAGGTGAATGTAATCGGCCGTGTTGTGGCCCAATTTCGCAAGGTCATATGCCTTTACGATATTAGTGGTCATCAGCCACGCGATCCCCTGGGTGTTCGGAGGCTGGGTGCAGAGTTCATACCCTCTGTACTCGCTTACCAGGGGATCCGACCAAGTGGATTCGTGATTCCTCAGGTCTTCCATGGTGAAAAAACCGCCAAGGGAATTGGAGTAGTCCACAAGAGCCTTTCCAAGCGAGCCGTGATAGAATCCCCGGGCGCCTTCCCTTGCGATAAAGTCCAGTGAAGCGGCAAGATCTTTCTGGATCAGTCGCTCTCCGGACTGAAGGGGGGTGCCGTTCCTGAAGTAAATCCCGCCCGCATCCCCTGAGCTTTTCAGGTGAGCCGATTCCTCGTGGATCATTTCCGTCAGTTCCGGATATACGGGAAATCCTCTTTCCGCCAGTTCCACGGCCCTTTCAAACAGGGATTCAAATGCGAGGGTTCCGTACCTTTTGCTCATCTCATCCCAGCCGTGTACCGCTCCGGGAACCGTGGCGGAAAATATCCCCTTCTCGGGAACTCCGTCGTATCCCTTTTCCCTGTATGCCGCGCGACTCGCAAGGGCGGGGGATCTGCCCCCGGCATTCAAAGCCTCAACCCGGCCGCTTTCCTTCATATAAACAAGGGCGAAAAGATCCCCGCCCGGCCCGTTCATATGGGGCCGAACAACACCCAGGACCGCGTTGGCGGCAATGGCGGCATCCACGGCGTTGCCGCCGCTCTTGAGAATATCGGCGCCGGCCTGACTGGCAAAGGGGGAGCCCGATACGATCATCCAGTCGTTTCCGGCCACAAGGGGACGATGTTTTGTAAAGAGGGTATTCTTCATTACCATGTCTTCTCCGTATCCGTATCCGGGTGTCGGGTGTTTGTGAAAAATCCTCCGGTATTTACCGGGCGTTGGTAAATGGGAAGAGTTTTGGAATTCACGGTTGATGCCTGACAAAATTATTTTGGCGCGTCCTGTGAACCAAAAAAAATTGGTTGAACCAATTTGTCCAGTACATAACGCTTGATGCTTTTTATTGTCAAGGTTTATTTGTGAGGCTCTCCGGAACCGTTGGTGATCGCGTGTCGACAGCCGGTGTGCCGGGTGATGTCGGTCGAGGCTTAAACAACGACCAGGAGGGAAGGGGGGCTTTATGGATATGGCTTTATGGAAACACTGTAAATCCGGTTCCTCTCAACAGCCATGAACAAAACGTATGGGATGATCCGACCGAATCATTCAACTGTGATACCCGGCGGGGGAGGCGGAAGTTCCGTGAACGATGCCCCGGCATTTATTCTTCTTTATGCTGTTCATGGTAATCCCAATAGATTCCGACTTCTTTAATTGCTTCCTTGTATTTTTCAAAGAAAACTGTCGCGCTTGATTTTGAGAAACCATCGTAATATTTCCCCAAATGATCGCCCAGTATTTTCCCGGGGGGATAAATGAATCGAAACTCCTTATCAACATCAAGCTTGCCCGCAAGCTCTTCTCTAAAGCCTTTCAGCATCTGCATTGAAGAAAAAAATGCAATGTCTATTCTTCCCGCCTTCAATTTTTTCAGGTTGAAGATTCCCCATTTGTCTCCTGTCGTGTACTCAATTTGAATCTTCGGGTCGTCAAAAAACGACGGCCTGATCATATCCCGGCAGTAACCGATTCTATACCCGTATAAATCCTGAACACCTTGAATCTTCAATATGGGGCTGTCCCGTCTGACAAGCATCGGGATGCGCGCATACCAGGAGGGTTGGTCCGTATAGTGAATGAATTGCTCCCTTTTATCATTTTTCGCCATGCAGTAAAACATATGAATTTCGCCGGTTTTCAGGTAAGAGAGGATTCTTGCAAAAGGCAGCGGACCGACCCACTGGATTTTCACACCCATGGCCGGCCCCAGAATTGTTCCGAAATAATCAGCCAGGGTGGTGTCCAGTTTTCCGTTTTTCGAATTGTTTGCTAAAAAACCCACTTTCATAACCTCATCCCGCGCATGTGCGGTGTTGATAAAGTTAATGGAGAGCAGGGCAATGATGACAAGGATCAGTTTTTTCATATTTTCCCGATGGCGATAAGTCGTTTCAAAAAACAATTTTCCCTGCTCGAGTGCTTGTCGGGCAAGGGAAAGCCGGATGTTGGCCACATCATGCCCGACACTATCATTCATGACGGTTTATTTCAACAAACAGCTCCACGGCGGGCCGAGGCGCCTTTTCGTGAATTTCGGGTAAAGGCCTCGGAACTCGTTGTTTTCGGCATAGACGGATTTACCGAAAACCGGTCGCTCTTCCTGGAGGGAGTTGTCTTTTTATGGCGATGGAAAACGGGAACGCGGCAAAAGGCGGTCCGTACCGGGGCCGCTGGAAAAAGCTGGTATTAAAAACCGGCCGATGTTAGAAAAAGGCGGACAATACCTTGGGGCGGGGCATTCGGGCAAGGGGCGTCGTCATAACGGCGAAACCGGTCGCCGCGTCCTGCCTGGAATCGGAAACGGGAGTTTTTAATGGAGAAGCGTTTTAAGGAGATTGCCCGAACATCGTTACAGGGTCGGATCGTCGAGCAGATCGAGGAACTGGTTGAAAACGGGGAACTCAAGCACGGGGACCGGCTTCCCCCGGAGCGAAAATTGGCGGAACTCTTCAAGGTGTCCCGTCACTCGGTTCGGGAGGCCATCAGAACACTTGAGGAAAAGGGCGTTTTGAAAAGCAAACCCGGTAGCGGTACCTTTGTGATCCTGGAGGACAGGTCGGCGGTCATGGAGTTTATTGCCAGGTCCATAAGTGAGGAAAAAAGCGATCAGGCGGAGGTTTTCCAGTTTCGAAGGTTGCTTGAACCCCAGATAGCGGGGCTTGCGGCATTGAATGCGGATGAGGATGAAATTCGTGGGCTCGAGGAGCTGCTGGAAAAACAGATGAATGCCGGGTTTGACCTGAAAGCCGTGCGCGGGTTGGACAAAGCATTTCACATGGCCCTGGCAAAGGCCGCGGGAAACAGGATTCTTCTGAAGGTCTCGGAACTTTTGACGGAAATCATCGATATCAGCAGGCTCGATATGGTGATCGACGAGACCAGGTTCGCAATATCCATCAAGGGGCATGGGGAAATATTGGATGCCCTCAGGAACCACGACCGGAGGCTGGCTGAAAAGGCCATGGCAAAACATATCGACGATATAGAGCAAAAAGTCACCGAAACAAAAGGGCGGGATTGATGCCAATATGGCCGGTCTGTATTTTACCGCCGATTCAGTTTGTCCTAAAACTCCGGTTTTCTGTCCCGGCAGCGCTTCATATGGAGATTTGGAGCCGTTTCTTAGGAATGCAACTCAAATTACTTGAACAGAATTGTACCCATACTCAGGCTGTCGTGTAATTGTCCCTCGCCGATGAAAAAGGCCAGGCGGCAAATTTTGTTCAGGTTAATAAATTTGTATTCCTTAGATATATCGGTGATTGCGTTCAATAGGGCATTGGGATTGCGGTTGGCGAGGGGGAAAGGAACAGTTGTGGTTCCCATGGGAATTGGGGGTTACCGTATCTTGAATGAAACCGAAACAAAGAGAGGGTGTGATCATGAAGGATCTTGAAAAACAAATTAAAAAAATAGCTCTGGAGGAGGGGGCCGCGCTCGTGGGGATCGCTTCAATGGATCGTTTTGCCCAGGTCCCGCCGTCTGGTGATCCCGCTTACCTGTTGCCTTCCGCGCAATCGGTGATCTCGCTTGCCGTGCCCTTTGAATCGGAGAGTTTGAAAGCGTTTTTCGGTAAAGAGGACTGGCGCCCTTTCAACTTCGACAAGAAGGCGAAAACACAACTCCTTTTCGTGATCAGCGACCATATCACAAGCTTCCTGAAAGAGAAGGGCTTCGAGGCGCTTACCGTTGACATCAACAACAACTACCGGCCGGAAGAGGGCGTTCGGGACGCCACCGAACTGGTGTCCATGCTGCCCGAGTTTTCCCATCGTTACGGCGCGCTGGCGGCCGGTCTGGGAAGGCTGGGCTGGAGCGGCAACCTGATGACGCCCGAATACGGCGCCGCCGTTATGCTGGGAACGGTGCTGACATCGGCAAAACTCGAATCGGACCCGCTTCTTAAGGAGAACCCCTGTGACGGCTGCAAGATGTGTGTTGCATCGTGCCCCGTGGAGATGATGCCCGGGAAGGAGAGCGTAACGGTGACGGTGGCGGGGATTACCGAGGAGATCGCGAAAAAAAGGGCCCACAACCGATGCTGGATCGGATGTTCGGGTTATCACGGTTTGTCCACCAACGGGAAGTGGTCCAACTGGAGTCCTTACCGGGTGCCCTCCCTGAAGCCCGGAGACGATACGGGGATCGACGAACTCTGTACCCGCATCCGAAAGGCCGATCCGGATATGTGCCTTGAGGGTGAAAACACCTTTACCCACTTTCGGCAGGCATTTTTTAATCCGGAAAATCTCACTTTCAGCCCGTGCGGCAACTGTTCCAACCTCTGCTGGAAAGAGCGCAAGGATCGTATTGAAAACCTGAAGCTGCTGAAACGTTCGGGATTCGTGGCCCTCGGTGGGGACGGTGAGCGGACTGCGGTGCACCATGAAGATGAAATCGTGGAAATGGATACGCCGTTTCATATGAAGGTAGCCGTGTTGCGAAAGGATTATGATGCTGCACTGCGTGGTGAACTGTCGCCGTTGAAGGAAAAAGCCGACAGTCTCTGTGACGACGCGGTATTGAAACATCTTCGTTCATTGGGTTAAAGGCAGGCACGGACAAATTCCGGTGATCAATTCGATTGGCGAAAAGAATAAACGTCAAATATGCAGCGTGCCTTCGGTTTCAGCCGAGGGAGAGGCACCTTGGGGTATACTATAATTACTTAACCGGTTGGCGGCTGCAATAGATCGCTTCATTGGGAGGCCCCGGTCCCCCCTGTAAATAAAGTGAGGGACTCGGGGAGTTTCATCCCGTTGATATGTGAAGCGAAGGTGTAAGGCGTTTGAACGTTTGGAAGCAACTGTTTCCATCGAAACGGGAACCGACGAAATATGGACGGGGCGAAAAATCACTTGTCTTCAGTTTGCTCCATGGAATGTCGACAGGGGGTGGACGCCTTCTTTTTCCGGGACGGTTTGCCTCAGCAGGGCGTGACCTCGTCCAGGTCAAAGTAACCGTTGTACTCCTCCATATAGACGGCGGCCCTGTGCCCGAACAGCACCACGGCTTCCGTTCTGGTCTCCAATACCGCTTCTTCGATTATCTCCGATTTAACCTTGGTACCTATGGGATATTGCTGATTCCAGAGCAGCACCTTTTCCTCGGCAGTGAGCTCGGTTGCCGGGGGATGTTCGGTTACCCCCAACTGTGCCTGGGAACTGGGCTCGAGCCGGTCCCGGGAGTCGGGTTGTGAAAGATCCCAGGAGTCGGACTGGGAAAGAGCCGGGGAGTCGGGCTGCGAAATATTTCGTGAGTCGGACTGCGCAAGGTCCCGTGAGTCGGACTGCGAAAAATCCGGGGAGTCGGGCTGCGAATGATCTCGTGAGTCGGGCTGAGAAAGATCCCAGGAATCGGATTGCGAAAGATCCGGGGAGCCGGGCTGGGAAAGGTCCCGGGAGTCGGACTGGGAAAGGCCCCGAGAGTTGGGTTGCGAAAGATCACTGGAATCGGGCCGCGACGGGACAGGGGATTGCTCCTGGGGCCGGGGCGCTTTTTTTTCGATAGTGCGGACCATCTTGGTCAGCACCTTGCCGTGGCCTACCTCTTCAAACTCCATCTCCGAAAGGCCCATGAGATATCGGATGCTCTCGAACCACTTCACGGAACCAGTGATCTGATTGGCCAGAGTGTCCGCGATCCGATCATTTTCATAGGGCCTTGCGGTGAAGTTGGCGATAACGGGGATCTTACAGTTGGAAAAACGGACTTCCGAAAGCGCCGCCTCAAACTCCTCCCTTACGGGCTGCATAAACCTGGAGTGGAAGGCGCCGCTGGTATTCAGGCGATGATAGCGCATCTTACCGCCCTTGAAAAAAGGCTCGGTACTTTCGATCTCCTCCTTCATGCCCGAGATCACGATCTGATCCGGGGTATTGAAGTTTGCCAGATCGATTTGGGTGAAGCCGTTGTCCCTTAATATGGCTTCGATCTCCTCCTTGCCGGCATTGAGGACGGCGGCCATGCCCCCGCCGGTTGCCCGGCTCATCAACTCCCCCCTTTTTTGCACCAGCTTCAAGCCGGTTTCAAAATCAAAGCACTCAGCCGCCAGCAGGGCATTGAACTCCCCCAGGCTGTGCCCCGCTACAAAATCGGGTATTCGGCCGGATTCATCTATCTTTTTTAAGTACGACAGTGCATTGACCACATAGAGGGCCGGCTGCGTGAATTGGGTTTGTTTCAATCTGTTTTCAGGATTCTCCAGGCAGAGCTCCTTGATGGAATAGCTTAGAATCTCGTCCGCTTTTTTTACCCATTTCGCATATTCGTCAAAGAGGGTGCCTCCCATTCCTTTGGCCTGTGAACCCTGGCCCGGAAATAGAACTGTTTTCATGTGCCGTTCCTCGTTATTATTAATCGGTTGATATCAAACCACCTCTTCAATTTTCGAAGCCTCTTTCCGCTTGGGGCCGAGTTCAATAATATCCGCTGTTTTCGGCAGATCCGTCCCGGATTTGCTTTTGGTTCTTGGCCTTGCCTGGGCTTTACTTCCTGCCTTTGGAGGTGCTTCGGTCCCTGTCTTTGGAGGTGTTTCGCTTCCTGCCTTTGGATGTGCTTCGCTTCCTGTCTTTGGAGGTGCTTCGCTCCCTGCCTTGGGATGGGCTCCGTTTCCTGTCTTGGAGGGGGCTTTAGCCCTTGTCCCGGCAGAAGCTTCGGTCACGGAAATGGGAACCCCTTCGCGGCTTGTGGACTCCGTCTTCTTGGGGAGGGAATCATCCTCGGAGCCCTTGGTCTCCGGCAACTCTTTTTTCTTTGTGTAAACCCATTTGGAAGCCCCCAGGAAACCGAAGCCGCAGTTGATCAGGAGGGCCGTCAGGATATTGAAGTGAAGCACGAATGCGCCGGCAAGGTTCAGCACTCCCGGGATCAGGCAAAGAGTCAGGCTTCGCTTCAGGTTGACGTCGAGCCGCTTGGACAGCTCCACGGTTTCCACGAGGTGGTTGAGGGTGCCGTCCATGAACACGATCTCCGCCATGTCCTGGGCAATGGAGGTGGCCCCCGAGATGGACATGGAAACGTTGGCCTTTTTCAGGGCGATGCTGTCGTTGATGCCGTCTCCGATAAAGCAGACCACCCGCCCTTTTTCCTGGAGGTCCGTGACGATGGAGGCCTTGTTCTCGGGAAGAATGTTGTGATAAAACTCGTCCATTCCCAGGTCCTCGGCCAGTTTTCGGGTGGGGGCCTCGTGGTCTCCCGAGACGATTCCCATATGATCGATGCCCATTGCCCTCAACCGGCTGATCGTTTCCCGGATCTCCGGGCGGATTTTGGGTTGCAGCTCCAGGCAGCCGCCCACGTCCCGGTTGACCCCCACCAGGATAAAGGTGTTTCCGGCGGCATGGGACCTTGCCTGTTCCCTCAGGACCTCTTCGGGGATGGGGATACCCTCCTCTTCGAGGAAGCGGAGGCTGCCCACCCGTATGAGTTTTCCGCCGATGTCCACGG
>PPCM01001013.1_pt1 | contig 15367 bp, 12 predicted proteins | sample 1555541 | NCBI WGS metagenome assembly PPCM01 (sample SAMN05284479, study PRJNA326546) | Marine sediment metagenome, whole genome shotgun sequencing project. | isolation source: marine sediment | place: Germany: Wadden Sea | collected 2012-09-05 | reverse complement strand
GATTAAAGTAACACCTTTCTTCATTTTCTTAATAGATTCTTTATTAATCAAATGCTTAGTGAATTTATTCAAAGGAACGTGAATAGAGATTATATCTGATTTTTTCAATAAATAATCCATTTCAACATATTCGAAACCAATTGTTTCAGCTAAGAAATCATTTGAGAATAAATCGAACACTAGAACTTTCATTTGGAAACCTCTTGCCATTCTAACAAGATTCATACCAATATGACCACCGCCAATTACACCGATTGTTTTACCTTTCAAATCAAAACCAGTTAATCGATCGATTGAGAAGTTTTCATCTTGATCTCTTAAGTATGATAAATGAATTTTTCTTGATAATGATAATAGTAATGCGAATGCAAATTCTGCCACAGTATTTTCACCGTAGAATGGAACATTACAAACAATAATATTTTTTGATTTTGCATATTCACCATCAATGTGATCAAATCCAGTAGATCTAGTACAAATTGCTTTAAGGCCTTTCACTTGATCAATGATTTCCTTAGTTACATTTGAGTAAATCATAACAGATAACATATCTGCAGTTTTATATTTCTCAACAGGAATTTCATTAATTGGTTGATTAAAGAAAGTTAGCTTAAAACCTTGAAGATTTTTTTCTAAATATTTTTGTTCCCAATCTTTGATTTCGAAAAATGCAATATGTTTGATGTAAGAAGTAGTTTTCTTATTTGTACCACTTTTTGTCGCTGCTGATTTTTTAGCAACAGTTTTTTTTACAACAGTTTTCTTAACTGGAGTTTTCTTAACAGTTTTTTTTGCAGGCATTATAATTCCTCTTTTTTATAAATATAATACAAGAATAATTGATACACATTCTTAATAATTAATTATAATATATATTTTGAAAAAATTGGTTTAAATAGTTTTTGTTTAATTAAGGTTTTTTGGACTCTTGAACTACATAACCATTAATTATTTTACCTTCATAAATATGTGAAACGTTTTTAGTTTCTGAATCAAATACATAAACTATATCATTTGGCATTAATAAATGTGGAATAATATTTTCAGGAATACTACCTAGATATCCAATCATTGTTCTATTAATAGCTTGATGTCCAACTAAAAGAACATCTTGATTTTCAGAAATAATTTTTAGTAAAAATGGTTTAACTCTATCTAATGCAGTTTTATAACTCTCTGCACCAGGAACTAGATAATTGTATTTATCCTTTTTACGTTCAGCATAAATCTTAGGATAGTCATCTTGAAAATCATACCAAGACATTCCTTCAAGCATACCACAATCAACTTCTTTAATAATATCTAAACTTATAATTTCAGTATTTTTATGATGCTTAGAAATTATTTTTGCAGTATCTATTGATCTTTGAAGTGTACTAGAATAAATTTTTGAAAACTTTATATCTGACAAATATCCGCCTACAATATTAGCGTGTGAAATACCTTTTTCTGTAAGATTAGAATTCCCACCATATCTATTTTCAACATTAAACTGAGTTTGACCATGACGAGCAATATAAATTTTCATATTATTTGTAACATTAATATCCTATATAAAATTAACTAGAAATAAAAATAAAATGTTGAAATTATTTGAAATAAATATCTGGAATTAAAAATATATTATAATGAAATTAAAAATAAAAAAATATAACATTAAAATAAATAAATCCTCATAACTTTTTCATTCTTAAAATTAATGAGTTTGTAACAACACTAACACTACTAAATGCCATTGCAGTTCCAGCAATCATTGGACTTAACATAATTCCAAAATCAGGATACAATAAACCTGCAGCGACAGGAATACCTAATACATTATAAAATAAGGCCCAAAACATATTTTGCTTTATTTTAGCCATGGTCATCTTACTTAATTTAATTGCTTTAGTTACATCAACTAAGCTATTTTTCATTAAAATAATTTCACCAGTTTCAATTGCAACATCAGTTCCACTACCCATTACAATACCAACATCAGATTGTGCAAGCGCAGGAGAATCATTAATACCATCACCAACCATTGCAACTACATATTTTTTTTGTAATTTTTTAACATAGTTTGATTTTTCATGTGGTAATACTTCTGCAAAGATATTTTTAATACCAACTTGCGCAGCTATTAATTCAGCAGTTTTTTTATTATCACCAGTAATCATAAAAGTCTTAATACCCATTTTATGAAGTAATTTAATTGCTTTTTTTGAATCAGGTTTAACTTGATCTGAGATTCCAAATACAGCTAAAAGATTTTTATCATCAGATAAATATACAACAGTATTACCTTTTAATTTTAAAACATCAATATCTGATTTTAATTTAGTTAAAGAAATTTTATTTTCCTTCATTAACTTTTCATTACCAATTAAATAAGTAGTTCGTCCAATCTTACCTTCAATACCTTTTCCCATAACAGCACTAAACTTAGAAACATCAACTAATTTAATTTTTTTAGATTTTGCATGATTGATGAATGCATCAGCTAATGAATGTTCACTTTGTTTTTCAAGTGAAGCACTAATTTTTATAATTTCATCTTTAGTTTTTTTAGAATCCTTAGATAATATAATTTCAGCAAACTCAGGTTTTCCAATAGTAATTGTACCTGTTTTGTCAAATACAACAGCATTAATTTTGTGAGCTTTTTCTAACGAGTCTCCACCTTTAATTAAGATACCTTTCTTTGCACCTTTACCAGTTCCAACCATAATTGCAGTTGGTGTTGCAAGACCAAGAGCACAAGGACAAGCAATAACAAGAACAGCTACAGCAGTTTTTAATGCAAAAGATAAATCTTTTGAAATAAACATCCATGAAATAAATGTAGTAATTGAAATTAAAATAATTACAGGTACGAAATATGCAGAAACAACATCTGCAAATCTTTGAATAGGAGCTTTTCGTCCTTGAGCATCTTCTACTAATTTAATAATTTTTGAAAGAGTTGTATTTTCACCAACTTCAGTTGCTTTAAATTGAAAGCTACCTACTTTATTGATAGTTCCTGCAATAGCTTTTGAACCTTTTTTCTTTTCAACAGGTAAGCTTTCACCAGTAATCATACTTTCATCAATACTTGAATGGCCTGACATTATAATTCCATCAACAGGAATTACTGATCCAGGCTTAATTAATATTAAATCATTTTTTTTAATATCATCAACAAAGACTACGATTTCTTTACCATCACGAATAAGAATAGCTTGCTTTGGCTTTAAGTTCATTAATTCTTTAATTGCATTTGAAGTTTTACTTTTAGCTTTTAATTCTAAAATTCTACCTAATAATACAATTGTAATTAATACAGCGCTTGCTTCAAAGTAAACATGACCTGTTCCTGAAAATAAAACATATACGCTAAAGAAATATGCAGCACTTGTTCCTAAAACAATTAGAGAATCCATGTTTGCAGAAAAACTTTTTAATGCATGAATTGCACTCTTATACATATCGAATGCAACATAAAATTGAATAGGAGTTGTTAAAATCCATAAAATAATATTTTGATTTGGAATTGGGTTTTCCATATAGAACATACTTAAGATAAAAACAGGAATTGTAAAAATAAAGGATACTAGAAATTTAAATTTTAAATTGTTTAATTCTTTTTTTAATTCAAGTGCAGGATTTTTTAATTTAGATTTAGATAATTCACTTGTTTTATATCCTTTTTTAGTTATAGCAGATATAATATCATTGGAACTTAATTTATTCTCATCAAAATTAATTACAGCCTTTTTAGTTGTTAAATTCACATTAACATCAGTTACACCTTCAAGTTTATTTACCGCTCTAGTTACTAAAGCAGAACAACTTGCACAAGTCATACCTTCAATTTTATATTCTTTTTTCATCTTTAAACCCAATCTTTTTTTCTTTTATAATTTAAAAAAATAAAAAAATCTAGAATTAACTAGATTATGCTTCAACTTTTGGAAGTTCACAAGCAGTTACACTTGCTAATTTCTCTAAAGATTGAGTACCAACATACTTTTGACCACCAATAATCCAAGTAGGATATCCTGTGATTCCAGCTGCTCGACAAACTTCTTTTTGATCATCACAATCAATAAAGTTAACATCTTTCATTGAGTCACCAAATAATGCTTTTTGAGATTTACAATGAGTACACCATTCAGTTCCGTAGAATGTTGCACCTTTTTCAGTTAAACATTGTGCAAATGTTGAATAAGTTTCATCTAATACTTTATTTTCATCTTTAACAATATTTTCTGTTGTAGTACAACCAGTAATAAACATTAACATTGTCATAATTACTGCAGCAATAATTGCTGATTTTAAAAGTTTCATTTTATTAAATAATTTCATTTTCTTCCTCCACAACCACAAGAACCACCTGTTGCAGCACCACATGAACCACCAGAGTTCGCGTTTGTTGCAGCTTCAGTTTTTACTTCCTGTTCAATTGCATCCATATTATCTTTATTAATATCGTCTTTAACTATGAAAGTTCCAGGAATCATTCCCATCCAACAACTCCATCTAAAAGTACCTTCTTCATTAGGCGTAAATTCAATAGTTTGAAGTCCTGCTTTAACGTCAAATTCTAATCCATATGTTGGAACTTGAATTGCATTATTACAACCACTAATTTCTTTACCATTAATTACCCATTTAACAGGTACTCCTTTTTGTAAAATAAAAGTATCTGGACTCCAACCTGCGTATGTTACATCCATATTAATTGTTTGATATGAACCATCAGCAGATACTTTTGAGAATCTTTCATCAATTATTTCACTATTTTGATTGTTTGAATTAACAATATCATCAGATTTAATATCAGTAACAATAGAACCTAAATCTGTTCCATTACCGCTTAAAATTAAACCATTATTGACCATTATAACACCAAGAACAATAACTAAGATACCTGAATATTTAAGCAGCTTATGAGTCATTTGCTTTGATATAATGTTTACTAAATATCCAAAACCTAGTAATACAGGTAAAGTTCCTAATCCAAAAAAAAATAGTAATAGTGATCCTTGAATAAAACTTCCAGTACTTGCAGCAGTAATATACATAGCTTGTAAAGGTCCACATGCTAACATGAAACCATTCAAAATACCAATTAAGAACGGACTACTATGTAGTTTTTTACCTGTTATTTTGAATAAAAAATTAGTTACAAATTTTGGAGTTCTAATATTTAAATGTCTTAAGATTGGGAATAAATTTAATGTTTTTAACCCGAATAAAATTAGAAATATACCTGCGATAATTGCTGCCCAAGCACGTAATGCTGGAGTAAATGTAACAGCTGCTCCAATTAAACCAAATAATCCACCAAGTATAGTATATGATAATGTTTTACCTACACCATATAATATATGAGATACATTATTACTAAGACCTTTTTTTGCATTTTCACTTGTATAACTTAATACAAATGCTCCACACATAGTAACACAATGAAATCCAGTAACTAAACCAATTAAGAAAATTATTCCATAACCTGCAGTTGAATTAATTTGAGGTATTGAAAAATTGTGTGATAATTTAGAGATAAAAAGTACTCCAATTAATAATATTGTAATTCCAATTATATTATTAAATATTTTTTCATACTTACTCTTTTCTTTTTCAAAATATGGTGAATATCCTTTATTAGAAATTGCATCAAATATTTCATCTAAAGATAAAATTGATTCATTGTAATAGACACTAGCTGTTTCAGATTTTAAATCAAATTCAATTGATTCAACACCTTTAAGCTTTTTTACAGTTCTTTTAATAATTGATTCACAACTACCACAATGAGTTCCGTCAACTTTAAAATTAACTGATTTGTAATTTTTCTTACTTGATTTAATATCGCTCATTATATTTCACTTATCCCATCAATCAAATAACCGTCACTTGCTAGGCTTTGATTGATTTTTTCAATATTAATTACAGTTTCATCGAAATCAACTTCGATTTTAGTATCTTTGATTTCAAAAGATTTAATCCCTTTCTCATCTCCTAAGATTTCTTTAATTAACATATTACAACTTTTACAATGAATTCCCGAAATAGTTCCTTTAATTTTCATTTAACACACCTTTTAATATATTTAGAATAACGGAATATATTATGTTTACTTAGTAAAATAACATATTTAACCATTTAAAATTGCATAAATTAAGCGAATTATCGTTTAATAGCACAATAAACTGATTTAGTCTGATGAGTATAAAAAGCTAATCTTGAAGTGGAATTATTAGCAAATACAGAAAGATGTAAAATTGAATTATTATAGTAATTAGAATATAAAATTATTATATAGAAAGTTTGAATAAATTTTGTTTAGAATTTATTAAAAAAATGGTGGGCCTGACCGGACTTGAACCGGTGATATTCGCCGTGTAAAGGCGACGTCATAGCCACTAGACCACAAGCCCACTTTTTCAATAAAATTGAAGAACTCTATCTCATTTATAAAGTTTATGGTTTTTGGTAAAAAATAAAGAAAAATATCCATATCAACTGTTATAAAATTAACAGAATATAAAATTCATAACAAATTATTAAAAATCTAATCTGAATTCTTTACCATAATCAACGAATCCTAATTTTTCATACAATCCATGAACCTTTGGTCTAGAATATCTAGAAGTACAAATTAATTTATAACAACCAATATCTTTTGCATGTTCAATTAAATCAGCAACAAGCTTTGAACCAATACCTTTACCTCTACATTCAGGATTAACAAACACCTCAGCAAGATAACCATATTTTTTATCTCTTAACTCATTATGAAATAAATATAAATTTGCTTGACCAACTTCTTTTCCTTCTTCATAAGCAGAAAATTTTATTCTAGTTGTAGGAATTTCATTTTGTTCAAATTTAATATCAGACATAAAGATAAAATAATATATTTAATATTAATAATTTTCTAATTAAATAAATTAAAAATCTATGATTTAACCATATAAAATATTGTTAAACTTAAGTTGTAATAAAAACACTTAAATATGATTTAAATGGATTAATAACTATTATAATATAATTTGAAGTAGTGATATATGATGAGTATTTTAAAAAAAACATTGATTTTAATTATTGTGATGTTATTTTCAATTGCCTTACTTAATATATCATACTCTGTTAATGATAACGATACTTCAAATCAATCAATGGCTGATTCTACTAATCAAAATACTTTATTTACAGAAACTAAAGAAAATATTATAATTAATTATGATAAGATAATTATTGATTCGGACTATAAATTTGATATTAATGTAATTAAAGTAATTATTGAAAAAGAATTTGATATTGATGTTAAAATAATAATAAACAATAATCTTAATGAAGATATTAATGTATTCTTAGAAGATAAAATTGATTTTGAAGATCTGATTGATTATGACAAATCCATTATATTTTATAATTCTGAAAAAAATAAATTAGTTTCTAATAAAATTAATATTTCTAAAAAAAGTGAAATTAATTTAGAATATACTACAAATAAAGAATACAAGAATCGAATAAATAATCCTAATTTGATTACATCAAAATCATATAACACTAAATTATATTTTATGAAAAATAAATATCAGTGGCTTGCAAAACAAATTCCACTAAAAACTAAAATTTTAGCTGCTAGTTTATGTGCAATTTTTCTAATAACATCCATACTCTATCTAAAAAGATATATTCATAGAAGAAAAGAATTAGTTTAACTACTTTCTAAACTTAATTATACTAAATAATATAATTTAAAAGATTTTATTAGAATATATACTCAAACAAATTTTCCAAATTTCTACAATAAAGCTTAAATAAGAGTAATGTATTAACTATTCAAAATGGTACGAAATATGAATTTTAAATTATTGGATTCAGTAAAAACTTCCGTGCTAGTGTTATCTTTAATTCTAATTATTGTTTTATAATTATACGCTAAACTTTTTTTTTCAATGTTTAGCGTTCAAGAATAATAGAGATACCTATACCATTTAATTCAAAAATATCAAACCAATAAAATGAATCAAACAACACAAAACCAAAAACAGAATCTTAGTGTTTTAGTAGTGTTAGTTCTAATTATTATTTTATTAGTTATTATTTTATAACGCCGGGTCAAATGCTCAATACTCTTTCTGACTCGGCTTTTCGGATTAATAGAGTGAGCAATACAAAATTTTGGGTGAACAAAAATGAGTGAAAATAAAACAGTTGAAAATAAGGTAGAAGTTAAACAATATTTCAATGTACCATCAGAACATAAGTTCGTGGACGATTATGTGAAGGATGTTCTTGATGCAAAAAACAAAGTGTTTACTGTCAAGAGAGATGACTTACAACAAAAAGAATACTTTGGTTCTATGGAATTAAAAGATGTATATGTACATGTTCCAAATCAAGGCTCAGAATTATTTAATACACCAAGAACTGCTGAGAGTTTAACTACATTAACTGGATATGTTTGTCCTAAAACAAAGGCAATACATTTTGATACAAATACAGCTTATGCAGTTGGAAAATTTATGGATAATGGTGCAATGGTTTACTTAAAATAACAAAATAAAATTTAATTAATAATAAAAATAGTATGGTGAAATAAAATGGATGACTTTTCCTACAAAACAAACTTAGATGAAAATTATATGTTGAAGTTTACAATGCAAAGATTTGAAGATGAAGAATATTCAGTTAAAACTCTTGATCAAAATTCCAATCTTTATAATAAATTTAATGAGATGAAAAATACTAATACTGATCTTAATGGTCTTGAACACATCGTTGTTGCTAAGAATAAAGTTCCTGGTTTATGGAATAAATTAGAACTTAAAAGCGAAACATTTACTCTAGACTCAGAAGATAGCTTTAGATACTTTAAATCAGAACAACTACCCGGAGCAATGGTAATCTTAGAAGATACTAAGAACAGTTTAGATAAATATTTAAAATAATTTTTAAGAGAATATTTTTTGACCATTGGTCAAAATAATTTTTTATTTTTTAAATTATAATATATAATAATTAATCAATAAATAAGAAAAAATAAAATTATAAATATTAAAAAAAATAATTGGATTTTATCCAATTAGTAATTTCTTGGCTTTGCAATTCTTACGAAACTAATTACAAGTAAGAAGCAAACAATGAATAAAATCATAATTAAGATAACTTTCAAAAAGTCAAAATCACTACTTGATTTTTCATCTGAAATATTTGCTTCATAAACATTTGCTTGTAATGGAATTTGAGCTGATGCTTTATCTGTTGAAATATCAACAATTAATGCATGATTACCAACACCATTATCTTTTGGAACTACAAAGAACTTTACAACTTCTGAAGATTCAGGTCCTACAACAACTAAGCTTGATGGTTGGATTTCATAATTAGCCCAATCAACAAGTTTTGGCTTAATTGTATAAGACACTGATGATTTACCAGGATTATCTAAAACGATTTGATATTCTAATTTTGTTTCAACATATCCTGATTGCTCATTATTAACTGCTTGAACAGTTGCTTCAGTTGATGCGAAATTAAATGAATCACCTTCAATAACTTCAAACTTATGAGTTGTAGACGTTTCTAATTCTTGCTCATAATATTCAACAGATGCAACTAATTCATATACACCAGACTCTGCTGACATAGGAATCATTAATAATGCATCTTCAGCATAATCTAATTCACCAGATTCTAAATCATCTAAATAAAAAGTATTTGAAATTTTTAATTCAGGTACTTTTAATGAAATTTTTAAATGTTCTTCATCATATTGACCTTGATTCTTAATACCTAAATCTACAAGTAAAGCTCTTCCTGCTTTAACTTCATATTCAGGAGTTGTAATAATTTCTCTAATTGCAATTTCATGATCAGGTCTATTAATAGCCAATTCGAAAGTTCTTGCTTTCATATCATGAGTTCTATCAAATAAATGAATTCTTAATTTGTAAGTATCATCTTCAACTTTACTTGGAAGTTTTAGATTTGCTTCAAATTGATATCTTGCATTATCAACCATATTGATTGGACCTAAGATTTCTGAAAGATCAGAATCTCTAGTATAATCAAATCCATTGATAGTTACTTCAGCTTCAATATCTTCTAAATCATCTAAAGCTACAAGTTCAAATTCAACATTAATTTTTTCATCTTGGTAAACATTTAATTTAGTTGTTCCCCAAGTATTAACAGGACTACCTTGAATATGAACATTTTTAATATTAACAGGTAATTCATTACCAGTAGGATTTTCATCAATTTTACCATTACAATTATTATCTAAATCATCATCATTAATTTCAGATGGAGGATTATTAGTAGTTCCGATGTAGAACATACCGTCATTGTAACAAGTATAATCTTCTCCTCTCACTGCAACAGTTTCACAAATAGTATCTTCCCGACATTTGAAAGTTTCTTCTTCACAACATTCTTTACCTACACATGTTGATAAACATGAATCAGTAGTTGGTCTAAAGTATTCTAATTTTTGATCGTCAATTTCAATCATTGTATAATCATCACAATTTACAACATTCTCATTTTTACAATCCCAGTTAGGAGCATTGATACAAATATCTTCCTTAGGACCGTAATAACATTTATGATCATTAAATTCTCCATTTTCATAACATGTTTTTTTATTACCAGTACAAACACCGTTATTAGTATCTCCACCATCATTACCGCCGTTATCAGTTCCACCATTATCAGTACCGCCATTATCAGTACCTCCGTTATTTGATGAACCTTCACGACAACAGATTATTGTACTATAAGGATTACATACATTCCATGCAAATTCTTCTTTAATTTCTTTTGATTTATCATCAAAGACTGTATATTGAATTGCATGATATTGACTTTTATCTTCATTACAAACGAAGTCAGTAGTGTAATACATTGCACGTTTTTGAGTTGATGATCCACTTGAACCACAACATTCAACAGAAGTTGATGAAGCACAATTATTCCATGCATATTCTTCAATTACTTTTTTAGATTTATCAGAATAAACACCGTATTTAACAGAACGATATTGAGTCTTAGCAGAATTACAAACTTTATCAGTTGTATAATATTCTAATTTAACAGTTGTGTCAGTATTACCATTATCAGTATTACCGCCATTATTATTATCATCATCAGTATTATCATCAGCTACATCACAACAATCTGGATCAGATGATGAACCATCACATGATTTGTATCTAGTTGATCCGTATTGATCATAAGTACCATCTTGGTAATATCTTATTGTTTTTTGTTTGTAATTTTTATTATTATTATAACAAGTCTTTTCAACTTTTTGAGTATAAGGTCGACAACAGTCAGGTTCAGTACTTGAACCCTTACATTCATATTTTACTCTTGAAATGATGTATTGAGAATCGTCATTCATAGGTTTAATATTAACTTTGTAATATTTTGTTCTATCATTGCTACAAACTAATTCAGTCCTAGTTGCTTTAGTTGAAGTTTTTGATTTATCACAACAATCATATTTGTCGCCTCTATCATCACATCCAAAACTTTCAACAATGAATATATCAGTTATCCTACTAGTTATTTTACCATCAGTAAATCCATATGATGGAACTTTAAATGAATTTCGTCCTTCATCACACTCAGCAATTGTTCTTGTAGTATAACCTAAATTTGAGCAACAAGTAACTCCTCTCAAAGAAACTTCTTGTTTACAATTATTCCATGCAGATGTTGAATGAATGCTTGTTTTACCATCAGGATAAAAATATTTGTAAATTGATCTATACTGATTTGTATCATCATTACACTCAATTGTTTGAGTTAATTCAGTTAAATCAGAACAACTAGAATCTTTACAACAATATTTACCACCATTAGGAGCATCATAATTAGATTTAAATGGTTTGTCAGATCTCCAACAAGAACAAGGAACTGATCCACAACCTGAGTTTTGATCATAAGTTAAACCGTCACATTTAGGTCTACAACATTCACCAGCTGCGCAAAGATCTGCACCAGTTTCAGGTTTATCATTAAATCTACAATCATTATTATTCGAGCAAGTTGAACCAGTATTTCCACCAGTGTTTGAATTTGAACTACATACTCGGCCACAAGTATCTTGAGTTCTACCATTCGCACAACTTTTATCAGGAGAATAATATTGACATAGAGTTCCAGCAGAATTACAAATTCCATAATAACATGTATCTTCAATCAATTTAGATGGACATGAATACAATCCTTCAGAAGGTTGCCATCCACATTTACCCTCAACAGGTACACTTTCTAGAATATTTAAACCAGAAACTAAAGAAATACTTAATAGTGAAATTATCAACAATAATAGAGTGAAAACTATCCTCTTTTGGCCGTTATTGTTTGCTCGAGTCATTTTACAAGAATTAATGAGACTTTTCCCTTAATATAGATTTTGGTTTTATATAGAAAAAAGACCTGAAAATGCCCTAAAAATACAGTTAAAATAGAAATATTAAAAAAAATAAAATAATGAAATTTTAATGAAAAAATGCATTTTTATAATTTTAAAATAATAAAATATGTTGAATAATAATTTATTCAACCAATTCTTCTAAAGAGTTTAATTGTTCTTTAATTAAATCAAAACCTTTTTGCCAGAATGCTTCATCAGAAATATCAATACCCATAATATCTCTAAATAAGTTTTCAGCTGAATCAGATCCACCTGCAGCAAGTAGTTTCATATATTTATCGACAAAAACATCTCCTTCTTGAACGTATAAACCATATAATGATAATGCTAATAGATTTCCGAAACCATATGCATAACAATAAAATGGAGTATGGAACATATGAGGAATATACATCCACTCATTCTTGAAAATTTCAGGAACTTCAACAGAATCTCCAAATTGTTCTTTTAGTAATGCAAAATACAATTCGTTTAATTCATCAGATGTACAACCTTTTGAAATTAAAGTATGTGCTTCTACTTCAAATAAAACAAAGTAAATCTGCCTAACGATTGATGCATAATGAGAATCTAATGATTCACCAAGTAAAGACATTTTTTCATCCTTACTACATTCATTTAATAATTTATTAAACAATAATGTTTCAGCAAAAATTGATGCAGTCTCAGCCATAGGTAATGATGAATGGAAAGTAAATTGAGTTTGTTCTCTTGAAGATCTACCGTGAATTGCATGACCTAATTCGTGCATCATAGTAAATACATCTTTAATTTTTCCAGTGTAATTTTGTAAAACATATGGAGTCATATCTTTTTCAATTGTATAACAAAATGCACCACTTCTTTTACCTGGAGTTAAATCAGTATGAATATTTTCTTTATCAAAAACTTCCTTTGCATATGAATGTGCAACATCAGAAAATTCCTTGTAAGTATCAAGAACTAATTTTTTACTTTCATCAAAAGTATAATCTTTTTCAATCTTTTTTAATGGAGCATAAATATCAAATCTTTTTAATTTTTCAAGACCTACTAATTTTGCTTTTACTTTGAAATAATCATGAAATAAACTAATGTTTTTTCTAGTTACTTTGAATAATGTATTAACAATTTTATCAGACACATCATTTGATAAATTTCTTACTGAGATTGGAGATTCAAACTTTCTAATACTAACATTTTCATTATACCAATCAAGAACAATTCCTTGATATAATTCACTTAATTCTTGCTTAAATTCAACATATTTATTTAGTAAAGTTTCGTATGTTAATTTTCGCTCTTTTGGTGAATCTGAATGAACATTTTGTAATAATTCAGCTTGACTAATCTTTTTATCTTCACCAGTTTTAGAATCTTTCCAATCAAAAATAAATTTGTTAGTAATAACGTCATACAATTTAGTTAGAACTTCACTACCAGTTAAATCTTTTAAATTGATAATTTGTTCTTCTTTTTCTTTCAATGCATATTTTTTAAAAGATCTAATTTGACTTAAATAATAATGATATTTGTTTGCGGAATCTAAGTATTTTTGTGCATCTTCATCAGATAGTGATTTGAACCATAAGTCGAAAAAAAGAATTTTATTACTTATTTCAGAACCTAATTTTGACATTCTTGCGTATAAATAATTATTTTCTGATGAACCTGTATCTTCAGAAAATTTAAGACTTGCATAACCACCTATTTTTTGAGAAATTAATAGCATTTCTTCAATACTTGATAAAATTTCAAAGAATCTTTTAACTGGTAAGTCTGATTTTAACTCAGATCTAATATTAGTAAATTGTTCAACTTTTTTTTCTAATTCAGCAATAATTTCATCAGTTTTAGAAACATCGTAAATATTATTTAAATTCCACACAACCATGAAAATAGAAAATGCCTATTTGATATATAAATTTAATCAAATTAATTGAAGATCCTTCATTAGAAGTATATATGGGTTTAATGAATATAATAATTATAGCAACATATATAAATATTAAAACTTAGAAAATTATTATGTCTAAAAAAGAGGTTGGGGATATCATTAAGAGATTAGGTAATGAGCGTGACGAACTACTTCACGTATTACAAGAGATTCAAAAAAAGAACAATTATATTTCTGAAAAAGATATTATTGAAATTTCAAAGCAAATGGATATTCCAGCTGCTGAAATTTATGGTGTCGTTACTTTCTATTCATTCTTCAAATTAAACAAAGCTGCAAAATATACTGTTTATATTTGTGACGGAACTGCTTGCCACGTTCGAGGTTCAACTAAACTTATTGATGAAGTTAAAAAGAAATTAGGCAATATTGAGGCAGGTGAAATTACTGAAGACGGTTTATTCTCCTATCAATTTGTTAGATGCTTGGGACTTTGTGCAAGTGCACCTCTTATTAAAATAAATGAAGACATACATCCTAAATTAAAACGTGGTGATTGTTCAAAAATTATTGATGAATATATTGCTAAAGAAAATCGTACTAAATCAAAAAAACCTTCAAAGAATGGAGGTGCTAATTAAATGGAATTCAACTATAAATTAGATAAAACAGATAAAGTAACTATTGCAGTTTGTCAAGGTAGTGGTTGTAAGTCTCTTTCTTCAGATACTTTAACAGATAATTTAGCAAAAATTGCTAAAAAAGAAAAAATATCTAATATAACTGTTAAAAGAACTGGTTGTCATGGTTTTTGTGAAGCTGGACCAGTTGTAGTTATTGAACCATATAAAATATTATACACTCATGTTAAGCCTGAAGATGCAAAAGACATTATTCAAGCTATTAAAAATAATCAACTTGTTGAAAGATTACTTTTCAAAGTTGGAAATACTATTACTGGTAAAAGTGAAAGTGTTATTAGAGTTTCAGATTTAGATTTCTACAAATATCAAACAAGATATTTACTTAGAAGAACTGGAATCATTGACCCTTTTGATTTAGAC
>PPCM01001012.1_pt1 | contig 15390 bp, 7 predicted proteins | sample 1555541 | NCBI WGS metagenome assembly PPCM01 (sample SAMN05284479, study PRJNA326546) | Marine sediment metagenome, whole genome shotgun sequencing project. | isolation source: marine sediment | place: Germany: Wadden Sea | collected 2012-09-05 | reverse complement strand
CCTTGCCGCGTTACCGGCAAAACACTGGGTTGCCATGTCCGCCATGATATTGCTGCCGTCCTTGATATTGGCCGTTTCCCTGAAGGGGGAGTCGGTTCCGCCGGTATCGTGGTGATCCCTGCCCAGCATCACGGGGCCGATCGTACCGTTCCTCACCATCTCGTTGAACTTGAGGGCGATGCGGGTTCTACCCTCGGCATCCTGGTAGAGGATGCGGCACTGGGTTCCCACCACGAGGCCGTTCTTGTCCGCGTCCCTGATCCATACATAATTGTCACGGTCCTGGAAGCGTCGTTCGGGATCGATACAGCCCATGGCGGCCTTGTCCGTAGCAAGCAGGTCCTCCTTTTTGCCGCTGAGGCAGCACCAGCGAAAGGGGCCGTATCCGTAATCAAAGAGAAGGGGGCCCATAAGGTCTTCCACGTAGGAGGGGAAAATAAAGCCGTCCAGGGGGGACTCGCCGTTCAGGCAGATCTCGGCGGTGCCGGCATCGAACACGGCCTTCATAAAGCTGTTTCCGTAGTCGAAAAAGTACACGCCGCGTTCCACCAGTGTCTTGACCAGGGTGTAGTGGCGGGTCAGGGACTTGTCCACGAGCTTGCCGAACCCATCGTAATCGGTGTCGAGCATCTCGGTGCGCTCCTCGAAGGAAAGCCCCTGGGGGCAGTATCCGCCGTCATAGGGCACATGACAGGAGGTCTGATCCGAGAGCAGGTCGATGTTGATGTTTTCATCCACCGCGTATTCCAGAAGATCCACCACATTGCCGTGAAACGCGATGGCCATGGGCTTGTTCTCTTCAATGGTTTTCCGGGCAAGATCAAAGGCCTCCCCGGGGCTGTTCACCACGGCGCTCACCCACCCCTGGGAGTGCCTCGTATCGATTCTGGACCTGTCCACCTCGGCGATAATGCCCACGCCGCCGGCAATTTCCACGGATTTTCCCTGTGCGCCGCTCATCCCCCCAAGGCCCGACGTGACAAAGAGCTTTCCGCTGAGGTCCCCGTCAATGGAGGCCCCGGGCATTCTCCTTGCCGCGTTGAGAAGGGTGCTGTAGGTGCCGTGGACGATTCCCTGGGGGCCGATATACATCCAGCCGCCGGCGGTCATCTGCCCGTAGTTGGAAACCCCGAGGGCCATGGCACGGGACCAGTTCTCCTGGTCGTCGAAGCAGCCCACCATAAGGCCGTTGGTGATGATGATCCTCGGCGCCGTGGGCTCGGAGCGGAAGAGCCCGAGGGGGTGGCCCGCTTCCATGACAAGGGTGTGGCGGTCGGTCAACTCCTCCAGATAGCGCCGGATCAGGTGGTACTGCATCCAGTTCTGGCAGACCTGGCCCGTTTCTCCGTATGTCACCAGCTCGTAGGGGTAGAGGGCGATTTCATGATCGAGGTTGTTGTCGATCATCACCTGGAACGCTTTACCCTCCACGCAGTTGCCCTTGTATGCGTCAATGGGTTTTCCGTAAATATTGCCGCAGGGCACAAATCGGTAGCCGTATATCCTGCCGGTTGTGAGCAGCTCGTCAAGAAACTCGGGGGCAAGGGGCTTGTGCCATTTTTCCGGGACGTACCTCAGGGCATTTTTCAGGGCCAGTTCCGTTTCACCTTTCGAGAGCGTGAACTTTCTCTTGGGAGCCCTTCTGATGCCTTCCTTGAATTCGGGTTTTTCGGGAAGTTCCGGAAATATGTCGTCCAGTTTTACCTTCATGGCATTTGAGATATCCTGATTTGATTTCATTGCACTCTCTCACTTTATGTGTTTACGGAAAAAGCGTTCAACCACAAGAATCCATGAAAGATCATGACGACTTCCGCCGCGTCCGGGGCGTTACCACGTCAGGGGTGTTCACCGCGTCCGGGGCGTCCGGCGGGAGGTCCGGGTTGCACCGGTGAACTTTACCGGCCCTTGATGGTTTGTGGTTGAAGACAGCATGTATATACAAGCTGTCTATTTATTAAACGCTAATCCATATTTAGTCAAGACAAATGGTATTGTCCGGGTCTTGTTCCAGAAGGAATTAGATTGCATCTTTTTGTGGTGGAACGTTCGCCGGTTGAAACCGCGATTCACGCAAACCGTTTCAAATAAATCGTTTGACTCACGATCAGATTCGAGTGCGAAACAGGCGACTCGATGCTTTTTTCCCGCATATTTCCCGGCAGTGTATGACACCTGATTATGATTGCCGAGTATGGAAATCCTCAATTCCAGCTTCCTGGTGTCCGGCAGCAACTTCCGGTGAACGCTCCCAGAGAATATGTCGGCAACCTTGTTTGCCGGCATCTCGGCGACCTCCTCGTCGAGCGCCTCGGGATTTCAATGCGGAGGTCGGCCCCTTTATCAGATGTTTTCAATGCGAAACTCATCACGTTTCTCCATATAATAATGAATGCCGGCCATATTTGATGAATTTGTGAAAGGCCAACCCTGTTTTTCCGTTCACACCATGAAGTATGGACAAAGCGTGTCGAATACACGGGGTTGTGGGTATGTAACCGACAATCGACTAACAGGGGAGCCGGTCGTGACGGTTGGCCTGCTTGCCGAACAAGCACCTTAAAACCCTCGACATTTAATATCACCTGTGCGAATATTGCCCGGAATCGATACTCTCGATTTCAAGGTTAAATCCGGTTCGGTTGAAAATGAACGATAGATGTATATACAAGCTGAGGGTTGAATGGCTGAACGTTATCCAAAATATATCCAGATCAAGGAAACCCTTTTACGCGGAATTTCATCGGGCAGGTTCAAGGATCTCCTGCCGTCGGAAAATGAGCTGGCCGAGCGGTTCAAAGTCAGCCGCATGACGGCAAGAAAGGGGTTGAGCGAACTGGTAAAGGAAAACTATGCCGTGAGGATTCCCGGTAAGGGAACCTTTGTCAAGAAGCAGCGGTTCGCCCAGGGTGTTTTCAGGGTCCTTCCCTTTAAAAAATACGCCGAAGAGATCAATGTTTCGCCCGCAACAAGGGTCCTTGAAGTTGGAATCAAGGAAACCCCTTTAAATATCGCAGAAAAGCTGGGTTGCAGCAAGGCGATTATGGTGCGCAGACTTCATTATTTTGATGAAAAACCCGTGCGATACGAAAAACGCTGGCTGCGGGTGGACATGTGCGGTGACCTGATCTGGGAAGACCTGTCGGTGGAATCCATCAACGACATCCTGATCAACAAGATGAATCTACCCCTGACAAAGGCATGGCAGCGTCTGGAGGCGGTAATTCTGCCGGTCGAAGTGGCAAAGTATTTCGAACTTACAGGTGAAACAGCCGCCTTCAGAATGGAAAGGCTGACCTACACCTTCGACAACCCGGTTACCCATGTGGAGTATTATCTCCGGGGAGATTCCTTTACCTTTGAAGACACCTTTCTTCCCCAGCAGGACGCCGGTTCATAAAACCCCGGGCATATCTCAAGGACAGCTCTGGGTTATTTTTAGAATCGTCACCTCTATTTCCCAACCGGATGTAACATTGATGAACTCGTAAAAAGACCAATGTCATTTTCTTGACCACGCCTTGGTGCGGAACAGGCAGATTCAAACAACGACCGGTTGTGGTCGTTGTTTTGAGTTTCGACTTTTTACGGTGTCACCCAAATTACCTAAATCATAGTGTATATAATTTATAACGGGTCCCAAAGAGTCTTGTCGATGGCTTGCAAATTTCTGTTGGATGCGAAATTCACGGCATCGGATGTGTGCTCTTGTATTGCACCCGGTACTAAAAACAGCATTTGTCTTGGTTTGATCAAAGAAAATCGGTCGGCAATTTGTTTCTCCGTGAAGCCGGATGGTGGATCGGCCGTTTGAATATTTCACTTATTAGCTAAAAGTTGTTGAAATATTACATAAGATTATTGATAATGCGCCGCTTTGTTTTTCACCCTGAACATTGATGCACTCGTTAAATAAGTTCGCATCTGATTTTCAGAGCGTACCATGAACCGCGAAGAAAGCGCGTGAAATACATCCGGTCGTGGTGTGAATTTCCGCAGCCGACATCTATGAATCGTTTGAGTCGGCATTCTATTATATAACGGTGGATTCGAAGGCCGTGGAAAGTCGACCACGGATATAAAAACCGGGTTCCTTTTGGGATATATGACCGTTTATGGTCTGAAGCCGTAAATTAAAGGGCCATCAACATTAACGACAAACGTATTGGGAATTCCGATCAAGGGGCGATGGGTGGTTTCCCATCACCGAGGGAAGGCGTTTTAATCATGAGAGAAATTGTAACGATACTTGGCGAGCTTATAAAATTCAAGACAACCGTCGGCAATCGGGCGGAGCTGGACCGCTGCACCGCCTTCATAGAGGAGTACCTCGGGGAGCTTGGGTTTGAATACACCCGTATGGATGAAAACGGGGTGCCCTCCATCCTGGTAACGCCGGAAGAGGGGCACGCGCCGGTTTTACTGATGAGTCATATGGATGTGGTGGACGGTGACGACTCGCTTTTTATTCCGGTTGAAAAGGATGGGAAACTCCATGGTCGCGGAAGCGTTGACGATAAGTATGCCGTTGCACTCTCTCTCTATTTGCTGAAAAAATGGATCAACATAGTAAAAAAAGAGGGTGGCGGCCAGAAGGATCTTCCCTTTGGGGTTTTGATCACGGGGGATGAGGAGGTCGGTGGAGATAACGGAGCGCGCATTGCCCTTGAAAAGGTGAAAGCGGATTTTTGCATTGCCCTTGATGGGGGGAACCTTGAAAAGATCGTTCTGCGGGAGAAGGGGGTTCTGAACCTCAAGCTCGTTGCAAGGGGAAAGGCCGCTCACGGCGCAAGAACATGGCTTGGCCAAAATGCCGTCGATATCCTTGTGGACGATCTCGTAAAGGTCAGAGCTTTTTTCAGCGACCCGGCAAGCCTGAATGACGAGGATGCCCGGTGGCAAAGGACCCTTAACACGGGGATAGTAGCCGGCGGCCGAACCATCAATCAGGTTCCCGATTATGCCGAGGCGCGGCTGGATATCCGCTATACCGAAAAAGATGATGTCGACGCCCTGATCGAGGATATTCGAGGGGCTGTAAAAAGTGAAGTGATTGTAACGGCGAAAGAGCCTGTATTCGATTCCGGCAAATCCCCCTATCTCGATCTGCTGACCGATGTTGCGCAAAGCGCGGAAACTGGGAATGAGCACGGCGCAAGTGATGCAAGGTTTCTTGCGGCCCACGGAATTCCCGGAGTGGTGTGGGGAGCAAACGGCGATATGACCCACCATACCGAAAATGAACGATTGAATATCGACAGCCTTTACGAGTTGTGCGAATTGCTGAATGAATTCCTTACCCGCTCGATCAAGATAACCGGGTAAGGCAATGGAGTTGGAAACAACAACATCCAATAATATTTAAATCCGTCCATTATTGCTCTCCGAGTTTAGTTCGCTCGTTCACGTGGAACGATTTTATGAGTGTGGATGGATATTCGCCCGGTGGCTCGATATAGCGATTTTCTGTAATAACCGTCGGATGCCGCTGATGTAGTTTTTTTGGGAAAGTTGCCCGACAATTAGGAATGCGAAATATAATAAATACACATCTAATTCCGATGGGAACGCGTAGTATGGCCGTCTTGTGTGATTAAATGTGTATTTTAATATTTCCATGCGCCTTACTGATGATAAAACCAACTGAAAACGTGTTCGTTTTTCTATCTCGTTCTCTTTTGTGATGTCGGGTAACTTATAACAGTAATGGTATTCAGCTGTCGGTCTGACATTTGCAGGCACCAACCGGAAAATTTGCTTCAATACTGTAACCGGGATTGCTTTTATGATATCGAGGAATAAAACGGTTAAGAAATTGAGACCGATTACTTAAACATTTATATCAGCACAGGAATAAGACCGTGACAACAGTATATCTAAACGGGCAGTACATGGAGAAAAAGGATGCCGCCGTTTCCCCGGACGACAGGGGCTTTCTCTTTGGCGACGGCGCTTACGAGGTAATACGTTCATATCCCGGATGCGGACTGTTTCAGGCGCGGCCCCACCTGAAAAGACTCCAGAGAAGTATTGATGAACTGAAGATCGATTATCCGTCCGCAGCAGCCCTTTTGGAGGTGGCGGAAAACCTGATTCGAGACAACGGCCTCACGGGAGAAGATGCCGTCGTATACCTTCAGGTCACCAGGGGCGCCGCCAAAAGAAAACATGCTTTTCCTGAAAAGGGCACGCCGGCGACGGTTTATGCATCGGCTTCACCATTTAAAGGCAATGCTTCGGATCAGGACAGGGGCACGGGTGTAAATCTTGTGCCGGATATCCGCTGGAGCAGGTGCGACATCAAATCCCTGAACCTCATTCCCAACGTCATGTCCAACCAGCACGCAAAGGATACGGGATGCGGTGAATCTCTTTTCGTCCGGGACGGAATGGTCACCGAGGGAACCCATACCAATGTCTGCGCCGTGTTTGACGGCAGGGTTCACACCCATCCCGAGGGAAACCATATTCTCGCCGGCATTACCAGGGAGGTGGTGCTCGGGATCTGTAAAACCCTTTCGATCCCCGTTGAACTCCTTGCCGTTTCATCGGATGGGTTAAAAACAGCGGACGAAGTTTTTCTCACCGGGACCACCGCCGAGATCACTCCGGTGGTTACGGTGGACGGCATGACCGTCGGTGACGGTACCCCCGGTCCCGTCACCCGAAAACTTCAGGCGGCATATATGGAAATGCTTCTCTGATCCTCTTCTGTCTGGCGGCAAAGATTTTCCCGGTTGTTCGGTGATGGAATCACTTCAACCGGGAAAATCGCTGAATGATCGCCTTATTGGCGGTTTCCGAACCAGGATGTCAGACCGATATCCACCATGGTCTTAAGACCGGGCGCGGCCTCGCATACCTTGGGAATGCAATTGGCCACCATGGCGCAGGTTGCGATATCGCCGTTGAAGCCGCCCTCGACAACGGAGTGGACGTTCGGGGTCCCTTCAATCTTAACGGCATCCCGGGGCGACGTATGGCCGATATAGGCCTGAAGATCCAGAGTGATGACCGCCTTTCCATTCATATACCCCCGTGCGGTCTGAAGAACACCCGCAGCATCCCCTTTTTTCACGTCGATGTCGGGACTTGAAATGTTTTCCACCGCCACGGCGGGCTTCACAACGTCCTCCACGCGATCCAGTTCCCACCCAAGAGCATGGGCAATCATCTGTACGGATTCGGTAAATCCCACGTGCCGGATGATTTTCCGGTCGACCTTCTCCCTGAAAGCTTCAAGGGTCAGTCCCGCGCCGATCTTCCGCTGGAAGGGGAGGCGGCGGATCGACGCATCCTGGTGGCGTTCGATGGTGATGGAGTCGACATTTTCGCAAACACTGGTGAGGAAAATGGGAAGGGCGTCCATTGCAAACCCCGGGTTGACCCCGGAACTCAAAACGGTGACGCCTGCTTCCAGGGCCATTTGATCGAGTTCATGGGCCTTTTCTCGATTTTCAACCCATGGATATGCAAGCTCCTCGCAAGAAGAAACCACGTTCATCCCGTGTCGCAAACACTGACGGATCTGCTCTTCCAATTTGTCCACGCTGGAAACGGTTGACAAAACCACAACGGACCCGTCGGATTCCTTAAGGGTTTTTTCGGCATCATCGCTGATAATAACGCCAAGGGGCTTTTCAGTTTCCAGAAATTCTCCCACATCCTTTCCCGCTTTGTCTGGATCGATATCGATTACCCCCGCAAGTTCGATGCCGGTGCGCATCAGCAGATTTTTGACCACCTTTAATCCGATGGGACCCAAACCGTATTGAACAACCTTTATTGTCTCAGGCATTTTGCATTCCTTTGTTAAGTAGAATGGACTTTTCCTTGTATTGCCGGCCATGTAAACGGCCTGAACAGGAGGCCTTATAAATGTATGGCAATATATTTTGCAATCTGGTTAATGTGCAAAGTAATAACCTCTCAGTTTTTGTGTTGTCAATAAAAATTTCAGGACATGGGGTTTTGCAAAATAAATTGCAAATGCCGGAATCGTTTCCAGGCAATGGTTTTTGATCATTTTAGCCACATACTGATGCGGTCAAAAGACGCCCGACTTGATAAAAGGGTTCTTGGGTTGAAAAAAAGTCATGACTTTAAGTGGTTCCAATGCCCGGTAATGCCGAGAAACTTACGTGCGCATTAGTAAGTTGATGATCCCGTATAAAGTCGCGCCTCGAAAAAGCGACCACGGTTTAAAGTGGTCCTCGCGCAAGCAGGTTGCTATCGTTCCTGTTAAATTACTTGATGCCCTGCATCGGATTTGTGCAGTTTTAAAAACTGTAAGTTGGGAACCATCAACATTTTACAGCTATAAAAGCCGGTGAACGGCTTTCAGGCATTCAGCCATGTGGAGTTGAGGAACCTGTATGCGGTGGACCGATTATTACACCTTCGAGTCAGGAAAAATAATATTGATTCCCGAATGGTTGATAAGAGCAGGGGATCTGCTCGCAATCGCTTGCCCATCTCGAGTTTGGGGAATCGGTTTGGCGTTGGCCGATCAATATACCTTCAAATCTGAGTAGAGCTTCTCGAGTCCGGCATACCTGTCGTTAAAACCGGCTTTATAGAATTCGGCAAGCTCGGAGATAAAAAAATTGATCAGTGAAAATGCGGCGGTATAGGAATCGAACACGGACATTCCGGAGGTATGAACCAGCAATCGGCGGTCCGCGATCTGGCCAACGGGAGACAGGGGGGAGTCGGTGACGGCAAGAAGCTTTCCGCCCCTTTTTTTGAATGCCTCCGCAATATCCATGTTCATGACCGGATACCGTCTGAACTCAAAGAGAACCAGCAGATCCTTGGAGCCGACCTCGAGCATTGCCCTTGCGATGGTGAATCTGTCCGTCTCAAGAAACCGGACGTTGGAGCGGATCAGCTCGAGCTGGGCAAAGAGATAGTACGCCGGCGCAAGGGTTTTGCTCCTCTCGCTGAAAATATGAACCGACCTGGAACCGTGGGACAAAAGTTCCAGCACGTCTTTTATCAGAGCATCGTCCAGTTCGCCGAGGGTCTTCTGGATATTGCCCATATCGACCGAGGCGTGGTCGTGCAGGGGGGGGGCCGAATCCTGTTTTTCCCTTGATTCCCTTAATCGATCAAGGGGGGAACTCACCATGAAATCCACCCCGGCCGTATGCTCCTTGACGATCTTCTTATATTCGATCTTGTTGAAAAACCTCGTAACCGTGGAGACATTGATGCCGATCTCCCCGGAAATGGCCGTGGCCGTTTTGAGCAGGCAATTGGGATAGGTGCGAAGCAGGTGATCGATGATTCGCCTGTCGCTGGGGGTCAGTCTGCTGATCTCCCTGGTTAGTTTTTCGTAAAAGACGGTTTTGTGATCGGGCATTGGCATTCCTCGTTGCCGCTCCTTTCCCGGTAGGCATGGATTATTCATGGTTGACGTCGCGGCGCCCGTCAACAAAACGAATTAATTATTCTAAACTACATAACACCCCTTAAACCTGAATTGCAAATTTAGTTGCACAATATTTCTTTTGAACGATAAATTGAAGTTTCCCGTGAACATGGGGGCAAATCTCCTGTTGAAGAAGGAAGGCTAAAGGGCTACACTACTAAGATATGGATAAGTATTAAGGGCTTTGATTTTTTACACCGGGCGGGAATAATGGCAAACATACTCATCGTTGAAGACAGCAAAACCATGGCATCCGCCGAGGCATATGCATTGTGGAATGCGCAGCATACGGTTCAGTTCGCGGAATCGGGAAAAGATGCACTGCATCTGGTTGGGGTGACCGACTTCGACCTGATCCTCCTTGATTATGAACTGCCGGATACCAACGGGCTGCTGGTGTTTCGCGCCATCCGGAAAAAAGACCCCGACGCCCTCGTTATCATGATCACCGGAAGGGGAGACGAGGAGCTGGCGGCCCAAGTTCTCAAGGAAGGGGCGAAGGACTACCTGATCAAGTCGAATACCCTCCTCGAAATCCTGCCGAGGGCGGTGGAAACGGTGTTGAAGGATGAACAAAACCGCCTTGAGCTCGTGGAAAAGGACGATGCCCTGAGGCGTGCCAACGAGTTTCTCGAGACAAGGGTTGCGGAAAGGACCCGTGAACTTGCCGAGGCCAACGAAAAACTGAAGGTGGAGATAGCCGAGCGAAAGGAGATGGGTAAAGCCCTTCGCGATTCCAACCGGATGATGCTTTCGGTCCTTGAAAGCATTAACGACGGCTTCTTTTCACTGGATGACGCCATGGTCCTGGGATACTGCAACGGGGCCGCGGAAAGGCTCTTGAACCGGAAAAAGGAGGATCTGCTCAACCGGAACCTGTTCGAGGCATTCCCGGAGTTCAGGGGAACGCTCTTTGAAAAAAAGTTCACCGAGGCGATTGTCACGGGAAAACCCCTTGCCTTCGAGTTGAACTTCGAGGTGGAGCCCTACCGCAACTGGTACGATGTGAGGGTGTTTCCCCGTAAAGGAGGAATCACGGTGCATTTCCAGGTCACCACGGGTCGAAAACTGACCGAGCAACGCCTGGAAAAGCTGGCCCATTACGATGTTCTGACCCACCTGCCCAACCGCGCGCTGTTCATGGATCGGCTTACGCAGGCCGTTGAAAGGGCAAAGCGGTTTGGCCAGCTCGTTGCCGTGATGCTCATCGACCTTGACCGCTTCAAGGAGATCAACGATACCCTGGGACACCGCGCCGGGGATCGCCTCCTCAAGGAGGTGGGCAAGCGGTTTGAAAACTGCGTGAGAAAAGTCGATACCGTCTCCCGGCTGGGAGGGGACGAGTTCACCATTGTGCTGCCCGACATAAAGAGGGCGGACAGGGCGGCCATGGTTGCCCGAAGGCTCCTCAGGGTCTTTCAGGAGCCGTTCCGCCTTGAAGGCCACGAGGTCTTCGTGACCGCCAGCATGGGCGTTACCGTCTATCCAATGGACACGGATCAGGTGGATCACATGCTGAAAAATGCCGACACGGCAATGTACCATGCAAAGAGCAAGGGTAAGAACGACTTCTCCTTTTTTGCGCCGTCCATGAATACCAATGCCCTCGAGAAGTTCATGATCGAGTCGGACCTGAGGCGGGCCCTGACAAACGAGGAGTTCTTGCTCTATTATCAGCCCAAGGTGAACAGCGACACGGGAAGGCTCATGGGGGTGGAGGCCCTGGTGCGCTGGGAGCATCCGGAAAAGGGAATGGTGGGGCCCAATAAGTTCATTCCCATTGCCGAAGACACGGGATTGATCATCGCCCTTGGGGAATGGGTGCTCAGGCAGGCCTGTCTTCAGAGCGTGGCCCGGGTGGCGGCGGGGTTTGAACCGCTGCCGGTATCGGTGAACGTCTCCACCCGGCAATTTCACAAGAAGGAGTTTTCCCAAACGGTAGCGTCCGTGCTGGGGGAGACCGGCATGGATCCCGGCTTTCTGGAGATCGAAATCACGGAAACCGTCCTGATCCAGGAGGTGGAGGAAACCATCAAGATCCTCAACACCCTCAAGGAGATGGGGGTGAGCCTTTCCGTCGACGATTTCGGCACCGGATACTCTTCCCTCAACTACCTCAAGCGCTTTCCCCTGGATGTCCTGAAGATCGACCGCTCCTTTGTCAACGATATAACCACCCACCCCGACGACAGGGCGGTGGTGGAGTCGATCATCGCCCTTGGCCACAACCTGAACCTCAAGGTGATCGCCGAGGGGGTTGAGACAAAGGAGCAGTTTTTACTCCTGAAGGAGAAGAAATGCGACGGCGTTCAAGGCTATTACTTCAGCAAACCCGTGCCCGAAGCTGAACTGCGGGCGCTGATTGAAAGTGGAACGGCATTCCTGCCCTGAATCCCCCATATTTCGTTATCCACCGCGACTTCCGCCGCAGTGCGTGATCCATGGAATATCGCCTTTACGATGGGCTCACCCTCCTGTTTTTAAGCTCATCCTTCGTTTTCAATTGATTTCTCTTACCGTCGGTATATAATGGTAAAACAGCATTTAAATGATTGATCGCGGGAAAACCGGATAAATATACCCACTGGACAATAAAGGGATGCCGGATGAATATCCGCCGTTGTCGTTCCCGCGAAGCGGTCCCGCCCTATGGGATCGTATCCGGCGCCGGTTCTTGATCCCGGGCCTATATCAATACTCTTCGATGATTTCGTTCAAGCAAAATACCGGAATGTGAAAACCTGCAAATCGCCGTTGTCGCGGAATAATCGTTGATCGCACTCTCTCCCTGATGCATTTCGCGCATATTGCTAAACCGGTAATTAAAAACGCGAACCAACCGAAAGGTGACCTATCCGGTATTATTGATCTTCTGGATTTTGAAAACAGCTGTTCTTAATTGCCGGGTTAATAAAAACAGCAACCCTTTTGTATATATCCCCCTGCCGTTGAACAATTTGCAACCCCACGGGATCGGGTATTTAATTGACGGGTTAATCAATTCGCCGTGCGCTTTTCTTGTTGCGGGCTTTGGGTAAATGGGAGCCTGCGGATTGTTTGCCCCCGTGCCGGCTATTTACATCGCGGGAGGAAGGAATCGTGTTTCATGCCGGTATGACTGATTGTAATTGACGATAAACGGGTTTCACGATTTTTTTAAGGATGGGAAAACCATGAACCCAATGATAAGATTCTCCTCCATCAAGTCGAGGCTGATCATCCTGGTCATCATGCTCGTGCTGATGCCCAGCGTGCTTTTCACCTATTTTTCATACCGAAACACCATGAAAATGTTCAGGGAGAATATCCACGGCTCCATGGAGACCACCAAGCTCTCCTTTGTGAACTCGGTGGACGAACTCAGGACAAGGGGAGTGAATTACGGGATCTTCTTCAGGAGCGACAATGCCCTTAAGGATGCGGTGACCTTTACCCTCATGACGGGTGACAATTCGGACCTGATCAAGATCCTGGAGAAGTATTACAGGTCACTGGATCTGAACAACATCGAATTCGTGTCAAAGGGCGGAACGGTCCTGGGGAGGGGACACAGGCCCGATGCGTTCAGCAATAAAAAGGTGCTCCTGCCCTTTGACAGGAAAATAAGCGAATACCCGGAAAAGGGATGGAGCTATGAAACCGGAGAACACGGGATCATGGTCAAGTTCCTGGCCCATGTCGCCACGGAGGACGGGTACACCGGATTTGTGCGCTATGGTTATTATATCGACGACAATTTTCTCAAACGCGCCAAAAGGGTCATCAATGCCGAACTGGTATTGATTCAGAATAAGAGCCGGAAAATCATCGCCGCGACCCACAACGGAATCTCCATGGACGAGATCAATTCGGATTTCGTCGATGCGGGCGCGGGGGGGCGGGAAAATATCGAGTTCGAGCGCCAGATTGCGGGGAGGTATTACTCCACCCTGTACATGCCCATGTTCAACCCGGAACAGAAGGTCCTCGGTGTCATCGGCATCCTCATCGACATTACCCCCGAGATTCGCTCCAGGGCATCCCACCTGGGCTTTTTCGTGCTCCTGATCGTCTTCGCCATCGGCATGGGCTTTCTCCTGGGATTTATCCATATCAGGGCCATTTCCCGCAACCTCACCCTCCTGAAGAAAGCCATCTCCCTTGCGGAAACAGGAGACCTGTCCAAGCGCGTGGAGATCGACAGCACCAGCGAACTGGGATCCGTCGCGGCCGCCATCAACAAGATGATGGACACCCAGAAAGACGCGGTGGTCCAGGCCGACAAGATCGCAAGGGGGGATTTCAGCGCGGACATCGCGCCGAGGTCTTCCAGGGACGAACTGGGCATCGCCCTGAGGCTCATGACAAGGACCCTGAGGAAAACCAGTGAAGAGAACAGGATGAACACCTGGATCAAAAACGGACACGCGGAGCTTGCCAACCGGATGCGCGGCGACAAGGACATCGAGATCCTCTCCAATGCCATTATCGCCTTTCTGGCAAAATACCTGGGTGCAACCGTGGGCGCCCTTTACGTTGCCGAGGACGGGGCGGGGCTGATACTCCAGGGAACCTATGCCCATCCCTTGAAAAGGGAGGCGCGGGCGCCCATCGAACTCGGGGAGGGGATCGTGGGGCAGGCGGCCGTGGAAAAGGAGTCCATCTACCTGTCCAACCCCGCAAGGGAGAAGATGATCGTGGATTGCGGCATCGGTAATATTGTCGCCGAAAACATGGTGGCGGTGCCCTGCCTCCAGGACAACCGGGTCAAGGGGGTTTTGCAACTGGCCTTCCTGAACGCCGTGGACGATATCCGCATGGATTTTCTGAACATTGTATCGGAAAACATCGCCATTGCCATAAACTCGGCCCAGGAGCGGGATAAAACCGAACGCCTGCTCCAGCAGATGAAGGAACAGGCTGAAAAGCTGAAACACCAGCAGAAGAAACTCAAGCAGGCAAACCAGGCAAAGGGGGAGTTCCTGGCGAACATGAGCCATGAGATCAGGACCCCCATGAACGGCATCATCGGAATGATAGACCTGATTCTCGAGACCCGCCTCACAAGGGAACAGAACAACTTCGCCGAATCGGTGAAGATCAGCGCGGACTCCCTCCTGTCGATCATCGACGACATCCTGGACTTCTCCAAGATCGAGGCCGGCAAACTCGATCTACAGTCCATCGATTTCGACATCAGGGTCGCCGTGGAGAGCGTGGTGGACATGATGGGGATCAGGGCCTATGAAAAGGGGGTGGAGTTCGCCTGCCTGATCCACAACGATGTGCCCACCTGGCTCAGGGGAGATCCAGGGCGCCTGAAACAGGTGCTTATCAACCTGGCCGGGAACGCCGTGAAGTTCGTGGACAAGGGGGAGGTGTTTATCGAGGTGACCGCCAGGGCGGAGTCGGACAATCATGTGATGATCCTCTTCCGGGTATCGGATACGGGGATCGGAATTCCCGAGGAGCGTCAGGACCGCCTGTTCCGCTCCTTTTCCCAGGTGGACGGTTCCAACACCCGGCGCTACGGCGGAACCGGCCTCGGGCTTGCCATCTCAAAACAGCTCACCGAACTCATGGGCGGGGAGATCGGCCTTGAAAGCAGAGAGGGGATGGGGTCCACGTTCTGGTTCACGGTGAAGATGGAAAAGGTGCCCGACAAGTCCAAGAACCAGCTTGCGGACCCGGTCAAGATCAAGGGCAAGAAGATCCTGGTGGTGGACGACAACGCCATCAACCGGAAGGTGTTTACCGAGTACCTGAAATCATGGGATTGCATCCGTGACGAGGCCTCCAACGGGGCCTCCGCCCTCACGAAACTCAGGGAAGCCGTTGAAGCGGGGGAAGCCTTCGACGTGGTGATCATGGATATGAAGATGCCCGATCTCAGCGGCGAGGTGATCGGCAGGAAGATAAAGGAGGATTCCCTGATCTGCCGGACCTCCCTTGTCATGGTCACCTCCGTTGCCCAGCGG
>PPCM01001011.1_pt1 | contig 15413 bp, 11 predicted proteins | sample 1555541 | NCBI WGS metagenome assembly PPCM01 (sample SAMN05284479, study PRJNA326546) | Marine sediment metagenome, whole genome shotgun sequencing project. | isolation source: marine sediment | place: Germany: Wadden Sea | collected 2012-09-05 | reverse complement strand
TGCCTCATGTCCATTTACACATCCCGCTGCCATTGATCCCATTGAACGCGAACACGGTGACCGTATCGTCTGTCACGGGCACGTCTATGGCGTATTGCCCGTCCCCAAAGATGAATTCGCCCTTGGGACTTCCATCGATATACAGTGCGATGTTGTCCGGGCTGAATGACTCGTTGAACTTCAATATGAGTGTCCCACCCTTCTTGGGGTTGAGGTCGGCCGGGGCGATCACTCGGAGGCCGGCCGCGGTGCCAGCCCCGAACGTGGTGAGTTTGGGGTCGATTCTGTGGGCGGTGACCTGGAGTGTGCCGATATAAACGTTGTCCGCCCCGATAAACATGTTGACCTTGACGACGGAGGGTCCGGTCGAGTCTGCAGGGCGGAAGACCTGCACGTCGTAACCGGATTCTGTGGGAACGCAGAATGCCGGGCCGCCCACGCCGTCGACGGAGAAGGAGCCCCCGTCGGCCACCGTCACCGACAGCGGGTTGTCACGAGAGACAAACTTTCCGTCAGTGAATTCGTCTGCGAGGAGCGTGCAGTTGGCCATGAAGCCATCCCGAACGTCCTGGGATGCGCGCACGGTGTCGCCGTCGACTGCACCGCTGCGGAGCCTGAAGATGCTCGACACGGCGGCCTCTCGGTCCGCCCGGGTGTCGCCGTTCATCTCCCATTTGACCATGACGTCACGCGTGGTTGAGTTCTCCACGGGCGCGAGGAGAAGCGAGATCGCGGTCGCTAGGAACGACGGAGTGGCTGTTGCGGTGAATTGGTGCGGGTTTTGGGGGTGCTGCTTCATCACTTGGCCACAGACTGACAGGCGATCAACGTAGGTTGCGGGTTCGAGCTCCGATCGCAATAAGACAGTGAATCTCGTCTCCTCACAGTCAATCGGCCGCTGCGGCTCGAATGAGGTCAGCAAGTCGTCTCCGATCCCGAACACCTTTGGTCTCCGAGACGCCGCAGGCACTGTGTACCCGTGCTCCTCGACGGACGGGCCCCCCGCGACGTCCACGCGATAGAAGACCACAGGCTCGATGACAGTGACCTCTGGCCGTGACACCATGAGCTTGAGCTCGTACGTGCCGGCGCCGGGCAGCGTGATGCCAACGCGCGTCACCGCAAAGGCCGAGGAGGACGGGCAGTGGTACTTGGTGCGGGTGCACGCGTTGACGGTGGGCCCGTCGCGCCCCTTCAAGTAGGCCTTGACCCGCATCTTCCTCGGGTGTCGCATGCTGAGCCACAACTCGGGCGTTTCGGTGTGGTCAACGGCGATTATTGAGTCACGGTGGCTGCGGCCGAGCGAGATGCCGCGATCAAGCGCGAACGACGACACCTGAGCTTTGTCGAAGAATTGCTGGAGGGTGAGTGGCGGCGGGGTGTTGCGGAAGCCCTCAAGTGACGCAAGGGGAGCGCTGCCGTCTAGGAGCCGGAGATACTTGTTGTTCTCGGGGTAGTGTGACATCACGAACGTCTTGGGACGAATCATGAAGTAGTGCGGCTTGAAGCGCGCCTCAAACCGGCCATCGTCCCTGATGTGACCCAAACCCCACGTGGGGTCCATGAAGGAGGTCACACCGTCGGCCTCAACAGCCAGCGCGGCGTGGTTGGCTCTCTCCATGATGGTGCCAGGTGTAGCCAAAGCCCTTGGCGTAGACCGACACCGTCTCAACAGTGAGCCCGGCCCTCCTGGCGAGGAGCACGTATGCGTTGGCGTATCCCCCGCACATGGCAGTGCGGCACCGTAGCACGGTCTCGCCGTCCTGGGGCGTCGATTCATCATTGCCAAAGAAGGCGACAGTGTCGTACCGAATGCGGGCAGTGCAATATGCGAAGATGGCACGATGCTTGTCCGTCGCGTTGTTGAAGGGAGAGACAAGCGCGCTGGCGGTGTTCTCTGTGCACTCGTGGGCCATACCTTGAGCGTGGACATCGACTGCGGCGAAGTCACGCGTGGACGCGTGCGATTGGTACCTCTGGGCCTGTTCCGCGGACTTGGCAACAAGGAAGCGCCGTATGCACCGTTGAATGAGCACCACGGCCGCCGTGAGCCCCGCCATTGATGTGAAGTAGACGTACCCCTCGTAGTCGACGCTGCTCCTGTTCTGCCCCGATTCGGCGGCAAGGAGACTCGGCTTGACGAACATCGCCGCACCGTGGGCAACTGGGCCAAAGAGTCTCTTGCCTAGAACCGCTCCGTCACCCAACTCGGCGTTGCCGCACCCTACATCGAGTTCAACGCCGACAAACACGCCAAATGACTCGGGTCGCGGGCCAATGTACCTTACAATGCCCGTCCGGCCGAGGTGAGACACTCTGGCGCCCAGCGTCACGTACTCGGGCACGTTATCCGCGGTATCATCCAGTGGCGTGGTGTAAGAGTGCCCGTGGCGTTTGTGGTGCTTGTCACAGGCCAACTCGTCTGCTACGTCGCCTTTGTTGCCAGTGGATTCCTGTGCGTTGTCGTCGTTGCTCCAGTCCTCGCTGTGCCATGTGGATCCCAATGATCCGCGAGAGGCGGTTGGCGCATGGCCATTTGAGTGGGGTGCGTCGGTCTGAACTTGTTTTGCGCTCGAATGCTCGTTTTCTGCCTCTACTTGATTGCTGATCTCTCTACTCACAGTTTCTGATTCTCCTGTGACCATAGTTGATCGGTTTGCTTGTGTTCGTTGTTTTGGAAGCCGACTTGACTCGACATTCTTGACTTCTGCAGTCGAGCGTGAAAGTGTGCGCCAATTAGTCAAAAAACGAGGGGAAACACCGTTCAGGTCATCGATTCCTGAGTTGAAATCTCAATCCACGACTCATCCTGTAGATTTATATTTTATTCTATTTTGGTCCACAACAATAACAGCCCGACAGACACCCGGGCCCAACTGGGTTCAATAGGGGCATCACTCCGCCTTATCAGCACCCACCCTACTCGTCCTGCTTCTGCATCACACCTTGCTCCATCCGTGTCGGTCTGGGTTTGTCGCCACCGTCTTCACAGTCACTCATGATGACCTTCTGGACGTTAGCGGATGGGTTTATATGAAGGAATAAATAGAATAACAGTGGTGCCGGTGCAGTGGACTAAACCGCCCTTTCTTCATCCCACTTCCCTCTCATCAAACCAGCCCTGCCCACCCATCCCAACGCCCACCCCCTGCCGCCACGTATCTCCATCTCCATCTCCACCGATGAGGCCTGCTGTTTATTCCGGATACCGACCATCACCTCACACCTCATCCTCGTTGAGGAGCATGTGAGCGATACGCTCCTTGATGGGGAACTCACGGCCGCAATGGGGGCACACAAGCTTGCCAAAGATGATTTCCCGTTCTAGAAGGTATGGGTGCAGCTTCTTTGTGACCTCAGGGTCGTTGATGCTCTCTTCAGTGAGCTCGGGGAAGTCGGGGTCGAAATGCTTGACCACGTAGTCGTGGATGATCTTGGGAGTGGAACGATCGCACAGAGTGTGTATCAGTTCATGCTTGTAGGGCCGCTCATTGTTCCCTTGCTCATCTGTGTTATGAATAGAGAAAAAAAGACAAACCAATGACAAGGCCAAGGGGGTGGAGGGTAGATACGTCGTCATATGAAGGGCATGTAGAGACGGGACACTTCATCATCGCAACCATAGCCAGCTGAACCATTGCTGCCTTGTTCTTCGATCAACTTGTTTCAAAACGATGCTTTATATTTTTCGAAAGGAGCCTTGAACGTCGGATTACCAGCGTACTAACACGTTGCAGTTAATGTTCAACGGACAAATATACAGACTTTGCATTTGAGACAAACTTTAGTCGCGCGCGCGACGAAAGACAGAAATCATGGAAGAGCTCTGCGAATTCACGGCCAATATGGCTCGATATGAAGAACTGAAGGAAGCAAACCAAGCGCTCAAACTGCAGTTTTCTCAGCGTGACGAGGAGCTCCAAATTGCCTCTGACCGCATTGCTGTATTGCAGGAGGACCAGGAAATACTCATGGCGGAGCTTTCACAAGAGAAATTCGACCAATGCCATCAAACAGACCCGATTCCCGAGCCCGAGGCCCCTGTGAAGCCCAACTACTTTGATCTGGACGATAACGCTCTTGTAGCGGCCAGTGACATCAAGGACATTCTGAACAGCTCTATTGAGAAGGACCGCGCCATTGATCAGCTTCAGATGAAGCTCCGGAGTCTAGTGGAGCGGTATAATGACCAGGCGGATCTTGTGGCGGAGCTGGATCGGGTTGCAAGCGAGCGCCTGGATCAGATCATTGAGCTGCGACGTGCTGCGGGGCATGTAGGTCTGGGCAAGGGCTGAATGACGAGCCTGGTTTCTTGCATTTTGACTTTTGGAGCAGTTTTCCGCCAAGATTATAAATTCATTGCAGCGTTGGATCAACACACCAGCGTGTCTTTGTCGTTGAATGCAAACGCACCCCGAGACCCGGCCATTGTCGTATCGTTGACAAACTCTAAAGTTTTTAGATAGCGAGGGTAGGACGGATCAACAATGGGCAACCCGTTTGAAGAGCTCCAGAAGAAGATCAATGCCATGTGTACTGAACTGTTTGAGAAGTACAGCCGGGAGATTCGGAGCGGTGTTCGTCAGACGGAACGCGGCACGCATCCCGATATCATCAGGGAGCTCGACGCTCTGAAGGACAGGTTCACGGAACAAGTGACACATGCGGAAGTGAACAAGAAGTACAACACACGCCGCATCATGGACAGATTTAAGGTCGACAAGCAGATCCTTGAGAACAAGCACCGCTTCATTCTTTCTGAAGCGCAGAACGCGCTCCTATTTGAGCTCGACTGCAAGCGCACCAAACTAGCTGAGGAGTTGGCTCGGTATGGGATGCATAAGGAGCTTCCTACGATCCCCATCAACGAGCGCCGCATCGAGGAGCATGATGACCCCGTGGGACTCGTCACAAAGGCCAAGGAGGCGTACGACGCCGCCCATGCCGAGGAGGAGAAGGTCGAGAAGGAGGAGGCCGCGGTGGCACCCGCAGAGAACGAGCAGGACGCACTTGGCTTGCCTCTGGATCCTGAAGCAGAGATGGCAGAATCAACAGAGAAAGAACCCGCGGTAGAGGAGGCGGATGACGTGGATATGGGCGAGGAGGCCACGGAGGAGGAGCACAAGGAAGAGGAGGAGCAGAAGGATGTTGTGCCCAAGACGGAGCCCGAGGCAGAGGCGGAGGAGGAGGAGGCCGCTGCTGTCCCTGAACCCGAAGCTGAACCTGACGCTGAGCCCGTTGCTGAGCCTGAGGCTGAGGCTGAGGAGGAGGCTGACGCGGAGATGTGATATGGACCTGCCCACTAATAATCTATAAACTTCGGAGCGTATCGGCCACGTTAGCAAGGTAAAGTGGGAAAAACCATTGAGCAGCCCCCAGGTAAAATAGGCTCCCAGCCCATTATTGATCAGTATTCGCCCGTCTTGGGGCTGCCCCGGTCGTCCAGGGCATGTCATCGATGGCGTGTCTTCATCACTTTTTTATTCGCCTGACACGGACACGTTTTTTATAATTCTTCAAAAATCCGCAACACAACAAATGGATAGACTTACTGACGTTCAAAAGAAGGGCTTCAACCGCCTTTTGGAGCGCTACCACGCTGATAAGGGAAAGAAGATTGATTGGGAGAGCGTAGTTCCTCTCTCAACTGATGACGAAGAGATGTCTCTGGCACAGGACCTCCCCATGCCTACCTCTGAGGAGGAGATCCGCACTCTTCTCAACAAGCTTGTTGTTCTCAAGCTCAACGGCGGTCTGGGCACGTCCATGGGGTGCACATGCCCCAAGTCCACCATCGAGATCCGCGGAACCACCTCCTTCCTTGACCTCATCGTCAAGCAGCTCGCCGCCCTCAACACGCGCTACGGTGTGGACATCCCTCTCGTCCTGATGAACTCGTTCTCCACCCAGCCCTTTGTTGACGCCATCCTTCCCAAGTATAAGTCTTCGGGGGTCCGCATCCTGTGTTTCCTCCAGAACCAGTACCCCCGCATCCATGCTGAGCGCGCGCAGCCCCTGACGGAGATCTCCCCCGACGACAAGCAGTACTGGTACCCCCCTGGCCATGGTGACGTGCTCACCGCCTTTGTCAACTCGGGACTTCTTCAAGACGAGCTCGACGACAGAAAATTCGTTTTCATCTCCAACGCTGACAACCTCGGCGCCACGGTCGATCTCCCCATCCTCAACCACTTCGCCCAAGCCCCCACCGAGTTCCTCTCGGAGCAGACCCCCAAGACCCTCGCCGACGTCAAGGGTGGCGCCCTCATCAAGATGGACGGCACAGTCCGGCTCTTGGAGACGGCCCAGGTCCCTGCCGAGCACATGGCTGACTTCTGCTCCATCGATATGTTCACCATGTTCAACACCAACAACATTTGGATTAAGATTGACGCCATGGTGGAAGCTGAGAGATCCGGCCTCGAGCTCGATGTCATCGTGAATCGGAAGTCCGTGAACACCCCATCAGGCCCCATCCCCGTCATTCAACTCGAAACCGCCGTCGGTGCCGCCGTTTCCTGCTTCAACGGGGCCGGTGTGAGCGTCCCGCGGACCCGCTTCCTGCCGGTGAAGACCACCAACGACCTCCTCCTCCTCCAGTCCGATGTCTTCGAGGAAGATGCCGGCCGCGTCACCCTGTGCAAGTATCGCCGCGACCTCGGCCTTCCCGCGCCTCTTGTTCGCCTCGGCGACAAATTCAAAACCGTGTCCAAATTCGCCGCGCGTTTCGGGTCTATCCCCTCTATCCGCGCCGCTGAATCCATCACCGTGAAGGGCGACGTCACCTTTGGTAGGGGCGTTGAGATGAGAGGAACCGTCATCATCATCGCCGACGAGGGGAAGGCCATCCACATCCCCGCGGGCTCCAAGCTCGAGAACGCCGTCGTTACGGGCACCCTTAAGGTTCAGGCTTGGTAGGTTCGCTGGTCACACCCATGTCGACTGTGCCCTACCCTACCCTGTCCGTTCCTCGTGTTGGGGGGGAGTAGTTTGACGACCGGGCTAAGCTTGGCCGCTGCTGGACACAGTAAATTGACGATGTATAAATCGGGCTGATTCCGATCTCAGGCATCAGATATTTTTATAGTTATTTTGTTCAAGTAGGGTGCCATGCTGAAATAGACAACTGTCGTCTGTATGGCACACATACAGCCCCTTTGCAGAGAAAGATAGAAGACGAAATTGAAAAGAAAGAATTTTTGGAACCCAAACTCGATGGACCGACTGAAGGACCGCCTGGCCTTCCTGTTGGACGAGGAGAATCAGCTCATGGAGCAGATTGACAAACTCGAAAGCGGCCGTCCCAAGCACGTTGGCCCAGAACACCTCTCTGCGGTGCTTCACGACCTCATCAACTATCCTGAGGGCACTGAAGACGAGAAAGAGACCAAAATGTGGTTCAAGAAGGGGGTTATTGCTGAAATGGAGGCCGCAGACCCGTTCTGCAACCCACACAAGATCCTCAAAGATTATCGCCTTGCCCAGGCCCGCAAGGCCGAGATTCATACCATCCAGACCCAGCTATCCGAGCCCTCACCTACACACTCCCCTCTTCGGTCCGCATACTCCGATGTGGCCCTCTCACCTCGCCCAGAGCTCGGCAGCTCACCGCGATCCACATCCCGAGCAGGTCTCAGCGTGAGCCAACAAAGCCCCATCCCCAGTCCAATGGCGACGATGACGTCCACCCCAGCGACCACCACGAGTGCGTCCAACACCCACTCTACCCCTCGATATGAGCGCTACCCCTACGCTTCTCCCCGCGTCGCCCCGCCCGTCGTCCCTGGCGTGGATATGGCCCTCATACAAACCATGCTGACCCCCATACGAGCCATCCGTATGAATCTTCGCCGGACGGGGGTGATTGACGGGTTTATGCGGCTCTCTGGTGACGTCACGCGGTTTGAGTTCACACGACCGGGGCGGACAGCGACAGATTCCTACATTACCATCGCTCGTATCACCAAGGCTGATTGGTACGCGGCGCCCATCCCCAAGATATTCATCCAAGGCGGTGTCGATAAGGCGACCATGCGGATAATGGAGTTTATAGTTACCTCTGGACAGTCCACCCTGGTGGCTATTGACGCTGATGAGGCCAAGCGGTGGCGCCGCGGGGTGGCGATGCTTCTGAAGCACCGGCACGACCTGTTCAAGGTGCGGTGTGGGCTGCGCGGGCTTTGAGGGTTCAATGCGATACGATTTTTGCCTATCGCATCGTGTGATAAACTTATGCCTGTAGCTTTGGTACTGTCTTACCAGTGTCTTACCAACGAACAGAATTAAACCGCCGAGGAGGCAGGCTATACGCTATGCGCTTTAAGAATCAACATAGAAAAATGTTCAAGTCACATCTCAAGGTTTACAGACCTATACCACTATCGGAAGCGAACACGTCGGGCAGCCAATCGGACTGTCGTTCATGAACTCGAGCAGGCGGACCTCGAGCTCGACCCAGAACCCGGGGTACGGCTCAACCACGAAGTTGCAGCCGTTGCGGATCTCAAACAGGAAGTTTGTGTTGGGGTTGTACGGGCTGCTCGGGAGGAGGTCGAGGACGTCGACCGGGAAGGGCCCATCGAGCTGGTTGTGGTCAAAGTGAATCTCCTTGAGGGCAGTCATGTTCGACATGCCGGGGATGACGCCGCAGAGGCAATTGTGGTCAAAGTAGGCGAACTGCAGGTGAGTCCAGGCATCGAAAGACGGGAGGGATCCCTGAAGGAGGTTGTTGTCGAGGTGCAGGATCTTGAGGCCGATAAGGTTGGAGATAGCGGGCGGGATGAGGCCAGAGATTGAGTTTTCGCCGAGCTCAAGGTACTGCAGGTGGGTCAGGCACGCGATCTCCTCGGGGATGGTTCCGACAAGGTTGTTGTTGGTCAGCTGGATGGCGTTGACGTGGCCAGCGCGACATCCGATACCGTACCAAGCGCAGATCTGGTTCAGAGCGAGCCAATGAGTGCTCATGTTCCAGGCGTCGCCGCCGAGGGCAGCGTACAAGATCTCGAGCACATCGCGCTCAGACAACGTGTCGCACACAGGGGGCGGGGGAAGGGCGCAATCGTCGGGGTCTGTCACTGCAGTCTCCGGCAGTGTGCATGTGTCCTCGAGGGGGTCGATGCACTCACAATCGGACAGGCACCAGGTGCAGCCGGCGGCGGCGCACTCATCGCAGCTGTCGATGGTGTCGCACAAGGGGGCCTCGACGGGGCAGATCGTGTAGTTGGTCTGGGCCCCACCACACTCGTTGACGCCATCGTCAAGGATGCAGTCGCCATCTGTAGGGACGTCACTGTTGCCGCACCAGCTGCATTCGGAGTCAGCCAGGCAATCGTCGCAGTTGTCGTAGTCGCACGGGATGGGGCACTCTGCGGGCTCCCCGATCAGGTCGGGTGGAGTGCAGGTCGCACGGGATGGGGCACTCTGCGGGCTCCCCGATCAGGTCGGGTGGAGTGCAGGTGGCCTCGGCCTCGACATGGCAGGTCTCAGTGTCATCGCACCACGCGCACTCGGGGTCCATTGTGCAATCGTGGCAGTTGTCGTGGTCGCACGGGATGGGGCACTCTGCGGGCTCCCCGATCAGGTCGGGTGGAGTGCAGGTGGCCTCGGCCTCGACATGGCAGGTCTCAGTGTCATCGCACCACGCGCACTCGGGGTCCATTGTGCAATCGTGGCAGTTGTCGTGGTCGCACGGGATGGGGCACTCTGCGGGCTCCCCGATCAGGTCGGGTGGAGTGCAGGTGGCCTCGGCCTCGACATGGCAGGTCTCAGTGTCATCGCACCACGCGCAAACGGGATCACCGGCGCAGTCGACGCAGTTGTCGTGGTCGCACGGGCCGTTGCAGTCGACGGGGGCCACGCCATCGATTTCGTCACAAGAGTCTGTGTCGAGCATGCAGCCACCGACTTGCTGGGTCGCGTCAGTGGTGCACCATGTCGTTTCACATTCGACACACGGGTCGCACGTGATGGCGGGGACGCCTCCCATGCCGACGCACAGGTTCGCGCCCTCAATACTGTTGGCGACGCACGTGCCTTCGGTTGCCTGAGGGCTAATGGAACACCACAGCATGTCGGCGTCAATGCAGACCGAGCACGACGGGACACACATGCTCATGGTGAACCGCGCGACGTGGGGCGGGACCATAGCACAGAGGACCGAGTCAGGCATGCAAGTGCCGTCCTCCAGGCCGACCAGCGGGTTGTAGCACCAGGCTCCGTTGTCACCAACGCAGTCAGCACAATAACAATCCTCAGGGTCGGTGATCCTGTGACCATCGCACGAATCGCCCGTGTCGATGCAGTCGTAGCTGCCGTCGGGGTGGACACAGAGATGGCCCTCCTCTTCAACGAGGCACGTGGTGCACACTTCATCATCGTCCATCGTCGTCGTGGTCGTCGTGTCGGTGGTTGTCGTGTTGGTGGTCGTTGTGCCGGTTGTCGTACCGGTCGTGTTGGTGCCAGTCGTTGTGCCGGTTGTCGTACCGGTCGTGTTGGTGCACGTCGTTGTGCCGGTTGTCGTACCGGTCGTGTTGGTGCACGTCGTGGTGCCTGTAGTAGGGCCTGTAGTAGGGCCCGTCGTGGGGCCCGTCGTGGGGCCCGTCGTGGGGCCTGTAGTAGGGCCCGTCGTGGGGCCGGTCGTGGGGCCCGTCGTGGGGCCCGTCGTGGGGCCGGTCGTGGGGCCTGTAGTAGGGCCTGTAGTAGGGCCCGTCGTGGAGCCGGTCGTGGGGCCTGTAGTAGGGCCGGTCGTACAATCGGTCGAAATTTGCGTCGGCTCTTCACAGACGGCGGTCGGGTCGAGCTCATCGTAGCACAAGTGGTACCCTGGTCCACTCTCGTCCGTGCACCACACGGCGTCGGGGATAGCAAGGCACGTGTCCTCAGTGCAGGCCGCAGCGTGGATGGGGCACGACTCGATGGTGCCGCCCATCACAGAGCACATTCCGGAGGTGAGGCACTCGGCGGTGGACTCGGAGATGGCGCACCAATGGCGGGAATCGTCGCCCAGGATGCACGCGTCGCACGTCATGGGACAATCATCGGCCGTGGGGACGCATACCTCGGCTTCGTCGCACCACTTACAGGGTTCAGCTGATTCACAGTCACATTCGTCGAATGCCGAGCAAGGAACGGCGTGGACGTTTGCAATGAGCAGTAGAGCACAAAGCAATGCAAGAAGACATCGTTTTCGGGAAGACGACATTATTTCTGAGTTTTTTTTGTTGTGAGAGCCAAGTGTCATGACCGAATGCTGTAGTCTGTGTCATTTTGAGGAAGTCGAGTCTTGATAAGAAAAAATAGCGAGTGTGCTATGCGGAGATCGTCAAGAACTGAGTGCGTGGGAAGGGGCGTTAATTGTGAAAAAAATTGTCGACAATGACTCGGTGGATTTATAAATGCCAGTTTGTGCCAATACCCGTCATCAAAAGGGCCAACGAATTCCGGATAAGGCCGGGGTAAACGGTGGTCAGCCCCATGCCCATTCTCTTACGCCACCAACGCTCATCTGACCCTCCCCCCGGTCCCACTCCTTCTGAAATAATCCCTAAACACGTCAGACATCATGCCGGCCTGTCCAGCCCCCGCCACCCGCCCCATCTCCCCCCTACCCATAGACTTCTGGTGCATCTCGATGGACACGGTGACCTTGGTGATGCTCCTCGGTCTGGCGGCCGTCACACCAGTGAGCATTTCTCGAAGACATCCTCTCAGCGCGTGGAGGCGGTGGGCGGATGAACGATGTGGCATGCGAGGGACGGTGCATCGTGCAGCGTGTCGGGTGCGGGCCGCTTCGTGAAGTGTGACCTTAATGCACGCTGGCCGCTCACCTTTGCACCTGTCGACAATTTCATCCTCAACACCGGCTAGGGCCGTGCCCACTCCACCACGTGCCCCCGTTGCGTCGCCCCACGCGTCCGTGGGCTCGAACTCCATTGTGATAGTCTTGGGTCTTGGTTGGGGCAGAGCTGGGATACGACGCGCGGAGACGGCCCTTCCCTCGCCCGAGAGACGTTGCTGGAGCCGCGCAGTGATGTCGTTGATGTGTGTCTCCGTCGCCTGAATGAATGCGGACTGCTGTCTGAGTGAATCGTCGACCGTATCGGGCACAATGGCCACCTGGTCCGCAGGTAAACTGGCTGCCGCTGACCGAAGCGCCGCCATCGCCGTGCACTCGGGCCCAGCGTCCATGGTCACCCGTAACGTGACCCGCGTTGTCCCATGATCCCAATTCTCGGCAGGTCGGGCCGGTGCCCGTTTACCTGTGGGTCGCGGTGATAAGGTAAGTGAAGGCGGGCTAGCGTGTTGGACAAGAAGATATGGGTCAAGGTCCAGGAGGCGACCCTGGCCGATGCTGTCAGTGACCCAGTCGCGAGTGACACACGGGGTCTCCCCAAAGCGCTGAATTATGGCCGGAGAGATCATCTGGCCGACACAGACAGAGACAACGCTGGGGTCGAAAGCATGTTGGAGAGTCCCACCATTAAGCTCTACAAGCTCACGAACACGGCTCTCCTCCTGGGTCAACGGACAGAAAAAATGAACACAAATTTGGTCAAAAAGAGTAGAACGGACGGAATTTTCCGTGTTGGAATCATACAGAGTTATGAGAGGTAGATCATTGTCGTCGCTATCCTCAGGCAATGGTTGAGTCTCCACCTCGCCCTGGATACGGCGGGAGACGATCATCTCGCTTTCCTATCCGATTTTTAACCAACAGAAATTAGGTTCAAATTGGCTTAAAAGAGTGGTAAAAGTACAACTAATACCCAATTATGGGGTTTGTCATAGTTTATAAACAAAATGATAAACGAACAATTGTCCCCGCCGGATAGGCTGCTTGCCAAGTGCCACCGTACACGAATTTCCCCGGCCATGGGTTTGTTGTGGCTAATTGCGAACCCTTAAACCTGCTTTTTTCCGAGTCGTCTTCTCGCCTTGTCTTCTGTCTAGCATGGGCAGCGCTTCCAAGGAACGGAAAGTGGAGTCTGGGATTACCCGTGAACAAATTACGTACCTTGAGGGCTACAAGTATGCTGGTGCGGACAATTCGCTGTCGCTGCGGTTCTTCCTCAAGCCCTTCATCTACGATCCGCTCGTGAACTACGTGTTCCCCCGCAAGCTTGCCCCGAATGTGATTACTGTCCTTGGTGTCCTTGCTGTGAGCCTTGTCTACCTTGTTTCCGTTTTCGTGCATCCCAACTTTGGTGATTCTGACGGCACCACAGACCCCGGGGCCCTTCCCTGGTTCTCGCTCCTTGGGGGCATCGCGCTCTTTATTTACCAGACTGCTGACAACACCGACGGTGCTCACGCCCGCAACATCAGCTGCTGCTCTCAGATTGGCGACTTTTTGGACCATGCCGGAGATCAAATGGCCTTCCTGCTCACCACTCTGGGCCTCGCATCCGTATACCAGCTCGGCGGCACGCTCTGGTCTGCGGCCATGATGATGTCCATCCTCTGGGCCGGCTTTACATCCCAATGGGAGACTCTGCACCGCGAGAAGCTCATTCTTTGGTATCTCAACGGCTGCATGGAGGGCCTCCTGATGGGCATGGGGTTCTACATGCTTGGCGCGTTCTTCCCCGGCCTCATGTCGTCCCCGGTCCCCATCCCTGACGTCATCGCTCACCTCATCCCCTTTGGCCTTGGAAACATCACGTATGGTCAGGCTTCAGCGATGATCGCCACCTCTGGCGGTGTCTCCCTCGGGCCCTCGTATTGCCTGTGGACTGTGTTGACCGATATCGGCCCCCGTGCCTACCTGTCGGCCATCACGCAATTCATCCCGTACGTTGTGGCCAACGTCCTCATCATCGTGCTTTATTTCGTCGACAGAGAGCTCTGCGCCACCTATCCCCATGCGTGGCTCGCCCTCTACGGGTTCGTCATCATCTACATCGTCCAGAACCTCGTCCTCCGTCGCCTTCTCGGCCCCACTCGGCCCTTCACCATCATTCAGCCCATCACCGTCCTCGGCATCATCCCGGTGGTCCTCGGGGCCGTGAACTCATACCTCCGGCCCATCGAGCTGGAGATCAGGCGGAACGTGGCTGTCGCCGCCGCTATTGTTGCGACTGTGCTCTTCATCTGGCGTTTCCTGCTCAGCGCCCAGCAGCTCGCGGATGGACTGAAAAAGCCTCTCTGGACAACCATGCTGAAGAAGAAGGCGGAGTAAACTGAATGCTGCATTCATGCGCCTGCCTAACTGTGCGTAGGCCGCTCAGTCGCCCTAGGCGGTTAGCAGACTGTAAATCGAACCACGAGATTCAAATACATGGCAGAACCGGGGAAAGGCGGGGGCGCATCAGCTGAATCAGTTGCATGTAACAACTGTGGTACTCTCCTATCCAATGATGAGGGTTCCCCTTGCCAATACCGTATACAGTGCTGCCAATGCTCAGACTACTCGCTATGTGTCGACTGCTACGCCTCGGGTGTTGAAACGCACTCTCACAAGGCAGCACATACCATGTATACCCGTATGAACATGCAGCAGCCCTTTATGGACGGCTGGGCTGTCGATGAAGAGCTCCTCCTCCTTGATGCCATAGAACTCATCGGTATCGGCCACTGGGAGTTAATACGCCACCACATTGATCGTCAACATACTGTACGTAGTGTACGTGCCTGCTATGAGCATTACACGCGTCTCTACGGCCCGGGTGGCCCCTTTGCCGCCGACACTATGGCGAGTCTTGCTGACATTGATCCCAGACCCATGGAAACGATCACTGAGATGTACGGGAGAGAGATGGACTGGAGCGAGGAGGCTCAGGGTGTGCCTGTGCCCGTCGAGCCGCCCATTCATGCCACACCCGACGAGGTGCCGTTCGACCCGACCAGTCCGATGACGTGGGGGCGATACGCTGAGATCTCACCCGAGATGGTCCCTACAGAGCATGTCACGGGACCTACGAGTGCTCAGGTCGCGACCAAGTCCCCGTCCCCCACCCCTTCCGGCGGTGAAGCGTCGGTCCATGGATACATGCCAATTCGAGGTGAGTTCACAGTCGAGTATGACGATTCAGCGGAAGACGGGATCGTAGACATGGTGTTTGACGCCGAGAATGACACGCTGTGCTCTGCCAACGTGAAGGTCATCTCGTTGAACCTGTTTGTGGAACGGTTGAAAATTAGGGAAGAGAAGAAGGCAATTGTGCGAGATGGCGGCTTGTTGGAGAGAGAGGCGCTTGCTAACATGCAGCGGATGCTCAGGAACGGTGGCCGTGACCTCCTCGTTCCCGTTGATAAGATCACGCCCTTTTTCCGATACAGCGACGAGGATCATCCGTTCATGGACTTGGTTGGTGGCCTAGCCAAAGAATCTGAGCTCAGGACAGAGATCGCTAGGTTACAGGACTGGAGGGTGCATGGTTTGACAAAGAAGAGTGAGGGGGCGGCGTTCGATGCGG
>PPCM01001010.1_pt1 | contig 15435 bp, 11 predicted proteins | sample 1555541 | NCBI WGS metagenome assembly PPCM01 (sample SAMN05284479, study PRJNA326546) | Marine sediment metagenome, whole genome shotgun sequencing project. | isolation source: marine sediment | place: Germany: Wadden Sea | collected 2012-09-05 | reverse complement strand
TCCAAACCGATCAGCGGCGTTGACATCGGCACCCTGCTCTACAAGCCTCGTGATCATGGCTTCATTCCCACGCGTAGCAGCTTCCCGAAGCCGTTCAGGTCTGGACCGTTCGTTAAGACTGGCGATGAGTTCGGCGATCTCGGAGTGGCCCCTCTGCTCGGCGATCTGGGCGGGCGTGGTGCCATTATCGTCGACTTGGTTGAGGTCAGCACCCAGCCCGTGAAGTACCTCAATGCACTGAGCATGACCCTTCTCCGCGGCAATATGCATCAAAGTAGTTCCATCAGCCGCGGCAGTGATGAAGTCCGCGCCCAGCCTGCCGAGAAGCCTCAAGCAGCCGTGGTGACCATGGAAGGCGCTAAGCATCATCGCTGTCCATCCAAACCGATCAGCGGCGTTGACATCGGCACCCTGCTCTACAAGCCTCGTGATCATGGCTTCATTCCCACGCGTAGCAGCTTCCCGAAGCCGTTCAGGTCTGGACCGTTCGTTCAGGCTGGACAACCAACTTGGCGAGGAGGACGCGATGCACAACAACAACCGCGGAGAATACGGCAAGCGCAACGATTATCACCGACGTCGCCACATACTTCCCGTCCCAGACGTGCTTGTTGGGCATGGAGTGCAGCAGAGCCATCGGGACAACGACCCACAGCAGCGCCAGAATGAAGCGACCAGCCCGGGCACTGCCCATCATACGTGCGATAGCTGCCGTGAGACTACCAAAAAGTACAATGTAGACAAGCCAAATGCCCAGGTCAGCCTTGTGGGCAAAATCTGAGTGTTTTGGGACCAGGGCGCGTTCGATGTCGACCCAAAGAAGCGTCGCTGGCGTCTCCAATTGGATCCACATCGTCAAGAAGGCATGTATGACGCCAGTCACAAGCACGACTACGACGGACCGCTTGCGAACCACTCGGAGGTAGTCTCGTCCGACGAGCTTCTCGTACGGTAGAAAGCGGCAACCACACGGAATTGTTACAACAAGGAGTGTGATCATGCTCGTGTACGCCAGAATGGCGTTCGTGATCTCTAGATAGGGCTCCTTGCGAGTGAGGAGAATTCCAACGATCGCCGCGGCCTCAAACATGACAAGGGGGGCAATCATAAGCGCATTGCGGCAGTATTCCTTTAGTTTTGACGCAGCAATGGAGGAACAACCATGCTGCATCGCAAGACAATTTTCAAAACGAATCTTTAGTTATTCAACCCCACCGCCTCTAACTGAGCGAACCCTACACCGGATACGACGCTGGTTACGACTTGCTCTGTCATGGATGTTACATATTTTGATTGTTCGACTCAATAATTGGGTTGTCAGTGTACGGCTTTGTGCTGACAACTATCCGGATCTGGGGTCACCTACCTTTGATTTTCATGACAGATAGAAACCATGTGTCATGTCCGCATGTACCATTTGCGATTTATATCGAGCTATTGATCATCGTCCCATCAACGTCTCAATCGCTGAACACATCCTCGACGAGCTCATCCACGTCGTCCACAATGCTCTCAAAGTCTGTGGTGTAGTTCGTCACGTCCGTCGCGGCTACGCTGCGTGCTGGCGTGCTCCGCCTCTGCACGCTGACCGGTGTGACGGACGAAGGGACGGTCGACGGGGTGCGGGAACCGGTGGACGTCATGCGGGACGGAGAGGTGGTTGACGGCGACAGGAAGGAGCGGGAGTAACTCGGGGTCGACGCGGGCACGTTGCTCGGGGATCGGGTCATTGGGGGTAGCCGGCCGCCCCGCACACCCGTCGCGGGTATCACACCCGCACCGGCCCCGGCCTGCCGGAGCTCGTCAATCTCCTTGTTCTTGACGGCTAGCTGGGCCCGCATGTCGTTTGCAATGTCCCTCAGTCCGGCCGCCTCGACGTCAGGCCGTCCGATCGCCTCCGTCAACTGTGTCCGGAGACTGACCACCTGTGCGTTGAGCTTCCCCGTCTGCTCCTCGACGGCCGTGTGGATGGCGTCTGCGATGCGCGCCTCCCTATCCCGAATGTCTGCCTCCCGATCCCCCACCGACCGTGTCCGGCTCTGAAGCTCCACGCGTGTCCGACGGAGCGCCTCCTCGCTCTGCTCCCGTTGGTGGCTATACCGGGCCCGCTCGTCGGCGAGTTGTCTGTCAAAGCTGGACCGCGCGTCATCCAGCTGGCCCTTGAGCGCAGTGATCTGAGCCCGCAGCGTCTCGATAATCTGCGTCTTCTGGAAGTCGAGGTCCCGCAGCGCCCGCTCGTTAGCGCGGGCCATATCGTCCCGGACCTCGCGCTCGGCGGCGTCGCGGATGTTGGCCCGCTCCTGTGCCAGGCGGTGCTCGAACTCACGCTCGACGCTGTTCCGGATGTCGCGCTCGATGGCGCCGCGGTCGACCTTGCTTGCCTTACTCTCGTATGTCTTCTCGATCTCAGCAATGGCGTCGTACAGCGTCTGCTCACCGGATTCAGTCTGCATGCTAACGGATATCCGGGGGATTGACTGGTCGGCAATGGTTGATATCAGCTGCTCCAGGACGGGAGAAGCCTCAGAAAGGCCGGGAACCGTGTGTAGTCTCTCAAGGAGGTCGTGGCGATCCGTAGCTCCAGATTTCGTCTCAGAGCTGAAAACGGACGCCGTACAGACGTACCGATCATCGACGTAGTCCATAATCAAACGGTTAAGGAGCTTCTGAGCACGGGATAGATCTGTGAAGCCACTATCCATAGATTCCAGCTGGTTCGTCAGAACCATCGAACGAAGCTGTGTCTGTGTGAATTCAAACATGGCTGGGTGGAGTACAAACCTTTAAGCGATCTGTTAGCTGATTCTCTTTTAGTCTGTCACGCCATGCATTCCTGAACTCTGTTTCATCCATGAGTTTTTGCAGTTTTTTGTGTTGTCCGCGAAACGTTGGTTTATTAGCATTCAGGGTGCCGCCCTCCGTTTTAACAAGTGTTCCCCGGCTTGCAGCTATTACCTTACAGTGCGCCAGGTCATGTCCAGAAATGACCGTATATAAATCGCATCTTCGTTTCGATCGTAACAAACACTGATGGAGTCTGGCTCGAAGAGAATTGACAAATATGACGTGGGACGAACAATAGGAGAGGGTACATTCGGAAAGTACGTATCCAGTCGCCTTTCGAGTTTTATGCAGGGTCAAATATGGTGTGAACACAGAGACTGGGGACGCAGTAGCTATTAAGATCCTTGACCGACAGCGCCTTGCAAAGGCCAACATGTCAGGACAGATTAAGAAGGAGATTCGCATCATGAAGAAGCTTCACCACGGCAATGTCGTGCGGTTGTACGACGTGCTGACGTCCAAGACCAAGATCTTCCTTGTTCTCGAGCTCATCACAGGTGGCGAGTTGTTTGAGCGTATTGCGACGGGTGGCAAGTTCTCTGAGCGCATCGCGCGGCAGTACATCCAGCAGTTAACGGAGGGGATGGCCTACATCCACGACCAGGGCGTCGCACACCGCGACCTCAAGCCCGAGAATCTACTCCTCAACGCTGAGGGCGACCTCAAGATCTCAGACTTTGGTCTGAGCGCGATCCTTGATCACGACAGGCTGTTGACTACGACATGCGGCACTCCCAACTACATCGCGCCCGAGATCCTGACCCAGCAACCATACAACGGGCGCACCGCGGACGTCTGGTCGATTGGCGTGATCATGTATGTGCTGATGGCGGGCTACATGCCATTCGAGGACCCCAGCCACTCGACGCTGATGAGGAACATCCGCGATGCCAAGTACCAGTGCCCATCGTGGTTCAGTAGCGACGCGCGCGATCTCCTTGACCGGATGCTGACCCCGGACCCCGCCCACCGCATCAACATCGCGGATATCCAGTCACATCCCTGGGTCATGGTCCAAGACTCCCCATCCCTGCCCACCGCCCAGCCCCTAGGGGGCCAGGTCAGCAAGTCCTTCACAGAGGCTGAGGGCGAGCGGCTCCACGTCCCACCGGACATCACCGCGTTCGACGTCATCGGGCTCAGCGGGGCTCTCAACCTGACCCCCATGCTCAACAGAGATGACGAGGAGAAGGGCCTCGGCATCTTCCGCGCCACGTGCTTCGTGTCGTCGTACGAGCCTCTCAAGATCCTCGGCACGCTGCTGCCTGTCCTGCAGCGGCTCGGGGCCAACTGCCAGACGCATGAGCCGTCCTTCAAGATGCGGGTCGCGGCTCCCACCAAGCGCGGCATACTGCAGATCTCTGTGCAAGTGTTCCGAATTCACGAGACACGCTTTATCTGCGAGTTCCGGCGGGCGTCCGGCGACGTGCTCGACTTCCACGCCTTCTTCAATGACGTCCTTGACACGATCCCCGGCGAACTCGTCGACACGAGCCACTACAGCTCCAGCGGCCTCAAGGGGCTGAAGCGGATCGTGCAGAAGCGGCGTGAGTCCGTTGCGCTGATGATGCAATCGCCGCACCGAAAGTCGCGCGTCGTTGCACGGGACGGGAGCACGGGCAAGATCGAGCTCAAGTGAACGGACGTACCAGATTCTAGCAGACTAACCAACTAAATTGCGCCGTTAGAGCCGAGAATTGACTGAATGAGGTTTGTGTTCTTGTCGACTGTAGGAGTCGTTTTTCTGAAAAGAGCTTGAATGAGTGACGCAGGCGACAATATTGAGGATATTCAGGTGGAGGATATTGTAGTTGATCGCCCGACCAAGGGTTCTTGGGAAGAACGCTTCGCTAAGCATGTTTGTTCCATTTGAATCGTTTTTTTACACAGGACGACGTTGACACCGAAGCAGCCAGAGAAGAGGCTATATACAGACAGCTTCAAGCCGAAAAGAAGGGTGAGGCTGACGAGGAGGACGAGGAGCCCGCTCCCCGTCGCAAAACGGACGCCATTGTTGATGTCGCCGGCCTCACGGCCGCGATGCAGAGCCTGAGGAAGTACCACAGCGAGTTTGAGAAGGGCAAGGAGTTTGGCCACTGGCTGCACTACTTGGACGTCTCGACCGAGCGTCACGGCTTTACCGAAGATGTTGGCAAGATCAAGGACAAGGACGCCAAGCGTGTGAACTTTGAGGACGAGTTTGACCGTGAGATCGTACTGTCCGAGCAGGCGCGGCAGTCTGTGATCGCTGCTCGCAAGAAGCTCGACGAGAAGGACGTCCCTCACAGACGCCCCGACGACTACATGGCCGAGATGGCCAAGAGTGACGGGCACATGGCGCGCATCAAGCGGAAAGTGGTCGCCGAGAACGAGCGGATTAACAACGCTGAGAAGGCACGTGTGCTGCGTGACCAGAAGGCGGGCAAGAAGCGCAAGGCCAAGAAGGGCAAGAAGACGTTCAAGCGTGCGAGGAAGTGAGGATAGTAAATTATGCGGTTTCATGCCAGGGAATCCGTCCGTCCAGCGCACATACACAATCATTCACCATGTTCATAAATCGAGCCGTCAGTTGGTAGACTGTTGGCGGCCCTCACACCCTTGAAAGCTGGTGCCAATGATATTAACAACCCTTCATCCCCATTCAAGTGGGGTTGAGCAAGCCAGTCACTTGTTGGTTGAGCAACTTTTCATAAATCGAAGTGGGGTTTGTGTTGTATGGCAAAAAAACGAGTCAAAATACGGAGTACAAAGCCAGCGATCTCAAAACCAAGTCCAAAGCCGAGTGCGCGTAAGCCAGTTGCGAAGCCGTCTCCTCCGACCGCAACACCTGCCCCAAACATAGCTAAAACGCCTGTAATGTCAAAAACTCCGCCGCTCATGCAAGTTCGACAGGCGATTCGGGAAAAGAAGATGCAGCTTGATACAATTGGCTTCCGTGTGACTGACATGCGGTCTAAGAGCGAGACTTTGAATCGACGATTGAGCGCAATTGAGAACAAACGTCGGGAAGGAGAGACCGAGCTACAAAAACTGGCCGCCGAGTACAAGGAGGTTATGTTACAGACAGAAATGGTTAATAATGCCATGGTCGCCCTTCGAGCTGATATTGCCGACGAGGACCAGGTGAATGAAGATCTTGCGAAGGCCGTTCGATGAGATACCAGTATTTACGAGAATAAGTATGACGATACGCGCCACATCACGTGTATGGTACTGATAGACAACGAATAAACATGCAGCATGATGCGCTCTAGGCTGGCTCAGGCCAAAGAATTCCCTTGAGCAGAGAATACCACTTGTCTGGCCCAACGACAACAGACTGCTCTGCCCCACCGATGCGCCGGGCTAGCTCCACCGCGAGAATGTGCTTGCAGACGTGCTCCTTGCGCATTTCAATGACGACAGTGGCAAAAGAGCGACACGAACAGCAGTCCGGCATAACTACATGGACATTGGTGGACTGCCCGCGGACCATATGATAGAAACATCCATTGACAGTGCTGACGCGCGTAACACAACCGGATTCGATCAGTTCTAGAGCCGCTTTGAGCGTATTTGGAAAGAGTAGGTGTAACCTGCATAAGAAAACAATAATGCGGGCAACAAACCGCTTCATACTCTCTAAGCTGATGTCTTGACGGTGCTCAATATCCTCGAAAACTGTTTTTAGCAAAGCTTCAAACATTCTCGCGTCTGCTTCGTCTGCACTTTTTTGACGCGCTTCAGAGTTCCAATAACACAATGCGCTTCGTGCAGTCACACACGCATGCCGGTGAATTAAGTTATCTTCTTTACACTTTGCGGCACAGATTTCAAGTCCGTGCCAATACCAAACGAACGGAACACTGCTCAGAATAGAATGACGGCGTCCGCGACCGCGATGTGCTCGCCGCACCAGCTGACCAATGAGAACAAATTGTGGTTGGCAGCGCCCAACGGCAGATTTTGGACAAGTGGCCGAACGCGGGAAATAAAGGCGCGCGTCGTCGGCGACTCATGCCACAGCACGAGATAGCACAAGTCACAAAGGGCAGCGCGGGCCCATGGGGTGAGTGCCGGGAGGTTGACCATCATGTCCTTGAGCACCGTCCCTAGCAGCACGGCCCCGACGTCCCCACGCCGTTCCCCGGGCGTGCGGCACCACTTGTCCACCGTCATCCGGATTTCACGCGCGGCGTTGTTTAGTGACGCGCGCGCGATGTGCTGCTCGAGCAGCTCAACGTGTCGTCCCCACCCCTCCATGCTGTCTAGAGTGCCCGATTCCAACTCGGCCAGGACCGCATCGGTCGGCTTCATGGGGTCAGCGAATGGTTGAAGGCGGTAGGGCGGTACTGATACCGCGATTGGCCGGATTATACGAGGTCCCGCAGAGGGCTTGACCGATCGCTGCTTTAGGGTTGGGGTGGCGGGGGACTTTTTCAAAGCCACCTTCAAATCTTCCTTTGAGTCCCTCGTAGCAGTGGCGACAGGTGTATGAGCAGCCGACGCGGTCTCCCAACGCGGCGTGTGTCGTTGAATGGATGACGCACGGCGAATCTTGGCAACAACCTTTGGGGTCGCTTTGTTGTATGGAAGAAGCTTTGGGGTATTCCCTCGAAGGTTTGATATTGCTGGTGCTTGTTGGTAAGCATTGCTTGGCTCAGAGAGCCTTGCTCGCTTTAGTTTGTGGTCAAGGATTGCAAAATCTGTGCTACCACGCCGTCCACTAAGTAAGATGAGCCCAATGAAATGTTATACCTCATTGCCTTAACGGGTAGATGCGTGTACCGGATGCTACCGCGATACAATCAAAATGCCCGGTCGATTTATAACCGAATAGCATATCCGGACTTTCTCGACGCCAAACGAGATCCAGCGCGGCGAGTCCGTTCCTCAATCGATCAACTCCCACCATATTTAATATCTTAAACCTGGGTGAACCCACCGTCAGTGGTGAGGCCGCTGTGGAGGTCAAAGGTGTTGCCGTAGAACACAATCTCGAGGGCGTGGATGAAGGGCGTCGACACGATGGAGGTGATCCCGAAGGAGAAGACGGCGAGGAGAAGGGAGGCGAGGCGGACGCCGAGGAGAACAAGGGCGGGCACCCAGTTGGTGACGACGGCGATGACCTGAACCTTGAAGACGTCGACGATGTTGACGTCGGCCATGTCGACGAGGAAGAAGCCGATGGGCTCGAGGAAGAACATGGCGACGAAGATGAAGGGGAAGCCGATGATGGAGATGCCACAGCAGATAATGATGCCAAGGATGGCGCCGTGGAGCATCAGGGCGTTAGGGAGGTTCTTGGGCGTCTGGCGGAACCACTCGGCGAACGCGACATCCTCACCCTGGGAGATGCGGAACATGGCGATGCGGAGCATCGAGAGGACAGAGCGGCGGCCAATGACGATGGCAAGGACGACAAAGAAGTTGAGGACGATCACAAGCCACTTGCTAGCAATGAAGATGTAGCCAAAAATCTCGCCGACGGGGCGGAGGCGTTCCTCCTGTGTTAGTTGGAAAAGAAAGGCGCGGATGACAAACATGGCAAAACTCGTCCAGCGAGGTAAAGCAACCAGTGACGATAGCGATAGTGACGGCATCAGCAAGGATCGCCAGGACAGTCACGAGGTATACAATCCCGTGGGCAAGGATGTACTTCAGCAGACCAGGCGTGGGCTGAATGAGGAACTGGTAAGCATTCTTGAAGTCAGCCTCGATCTTGAACTCGAACTTGGTGATATCGCTTTCCGATACTTCAGTTTTCTGTGAGATAATAGCCGACATAATCCTTTGGAAACGGCACAAAAGGCAAGTCCACGATTGTATTGATGATTTATAATGCTTTATAGATTCAGAGATCGAATATCTGCTGTGCCCACCCATCGGGCGGCGGCACGTTCATTCAAGTCAAGGATGTGTCTGAGCAGCCCAGAGACGGGCTGAGCCCTGTGCCCACCAGAAAAAGCCAGGTCATTGCCGAGTCTCGAACCCACAAGGCTCGAGACGAGATCCTGGTGACTTCAAAGGAAAAATCTCCATTTAAACAGCTGATTAACGGCGCCACCGCACTGTCCATTGCTTACTTGACCACGACGTTTGTGAAATCGTTGATGACGCTGCCGTGCTGGCTCTCCTCGGGAGTGATCCAAGCGATGTCCTCCTCGAAGGCCCACGTCTTCAGTACCTCATCAAGCGTCTCGCGTGCACCCCCCTCGACGAGTCCGCGTACGGTGTCCACGCCCTCGAGCGGCAGCATCTTCATGAAGCCTGTGTGGCGCTCGGATATGGGGTGCGACTTGAGGCGGAGATAGAGGGTGAGGTCCTGCGTCACGAAGGGCCGCAACTGCTGGACGGCGGCGGCGGCGGTGATCTTGGAGGAGTTGTTGATGCGGAGGGAGCCGTTGACCTTCCCCACGATAACAGTGCAGTTAGAGCAGCCGTGGCCACCCTCACCGCCGATAGTCACATTGTACAGCGGCTTGGTAATGATCACTGTGCACCCTCGGCACCTCCGGATCGTTACGTTCGGCTTGGGGTCGGACAGCACGATGACGGCATCCTCCTGGCCGCTGACGACTGTCATAAACTTCTCGGTATCGTCGTCCGTCACCTCAGTTACCTTGTCCGCATCCTGCACAAGCTGACCCACCTTCGCGACAACCTTGCTCCGGCTCCGGAAGGTAAACCGTTTGCGAGGGAACCGCGTCATGGCAGATTCGACCATGGCGGTTGACGAGCGAAGATCCTGCTGCCAGCGCTCAGAATCATACCGAGTCAGCTCCCGCTGTGAGCTGGAATGCCTCAGCTCACTGTCACAAAGTATCAACTCGACCTGTTCGTGCAACTCACGGGCTTTGGCGATTTCTGCTTCATCTTCAGGGCGCAGCTTCACTATTTCGCGAATAATGTCCTGTACTTCTGTGTAAATCGACCATGTTCGACTTACTTTGTTTCTCTGCCTTATTCATCTCAAGCAGTGCCAATTTTTGGCATCAATCAGATGTTGTAGCCGTGTAAAAAAAAATCAGATGAATGCACTGCAACTCATGTGTTATTATGATTGCCTAAGTGCTTGTGGACATTGCTTAGAAACTATAAATCGTAGATTGGCATCTGGAAAAGAAACCATAGACGAATTTTACCATCCACAGCATAGTGTATATTAACAATGTTCCACCGCTAAGTTGGCTACTTTTCAAAAAACTATAAATGCGAGAGAAAACAAAACGACTCTGAACATGAACATCGACGAGGATGTGATAGATGAAGGGGGCCTGGACGAGATGTCCGACTCCTCTGACTCTGAACACGACGATTACTATACCGTTGAGCCCGTTCAGACCCACAATATAGTCTTTGCGGCGAAGAGCGAGACTATCCGACTTGCATTCCATGACAACGGACTGGCCAGGCTACTTAGACCTGCTTCTGAAGCAGTTGAGATTGACAGACTGTTCTTCAAGACGCGTATTGCTCGGAATGGCTGGACGTCATCCCCGCAGGAGAAGTTCTACCGCCCGTGTGCGGTGTGCCAGACGGCCGACAACCGTTACATGCTGGCCGCGTGTCATCCGAACGCGATTCACGTCTATGATCTGCTTCAGCGCCCCCCTTGTCGCGTGCATGTGTTGACACCTTCCCAGACCGAGTCAGCCATCACGGCGATCGCGACGTGCCAGGACGTCCTGGTGGTGGGTCTCCGGGACGGCACAATCCTCATGTACCGTTGCCAGTTCGGCGGGGAGCGCGATATGCTTGTTTATCGCGCGTCGGCCGGGTCTCGCGATCTCTCAGATATGTCACCGGTCGTGAAGGTCGACGTGACGCTGTCCACAGAGAGCAGCTACTGCGTGACATACATGCGTGCCCCGGGTGCCGTCTACATTCACTTCCTGGACGGTCCCAAGCTCAAGCTGCGTCGCGGACAGTCCCAGGTCCTGCCGCCCCCGCCCCCCGCCACCCGCGAGGGTCCGGGCCGGGCACGCATCGCCCTTGACTACACAACAACGCTCATCGCCAACGGGACGCTTCTAGTCGCGCTGCTGACGTCGTCGGAGTTGTTGATGTTTGTTCTTGACCAGTCGTCGCCGCGGCCGCGCTTCATTGGCAAGCAGCCCATCGTCCCCGGCCAGACCACGCCTAGCGTCGCCATCCAGTCTACAGGGACGTCTGTCCGGCTGTTCATTGGGATCACCGGCGCCGTTATCCAGCGATCCGTAACGCTTCTCACCGCATCGGGGAAGGGCATCGTCGGGCTACAGCTCGAGAACGATATCAAGATCGACGTGCCCCTCAAGCCCGGAGAGCGCATCACCAACGTCGTCTACGGGGACGCGTCGTACGGCTTCGCGGTGATCTCCACCTTTGAGCCCGATAGGAGCGACCCGACCGCTTCCCGAGTCATACTCGTTGACGCCAAGGCTTCAGGCCACCACATCGTCAGTGAGCGGGCCCTGGACGTCCCAATCGCCGTGGAGCACCGCACGGCCGCCACCCCAGTCCCCCGCAGACTGCAGAGGAACGTGCTCGTCCCCCAGCCGTGGTTCACGCTGTTCATCGCAGGTGTCGACGGTAGCGAGCAGCTGGCCGTGGACGTCGGCCTCAAGACGTGGCGCGACGTCGTCGACCTCCTCCGCAGTAACCGGGACGTCAAGCTCGCCGCGGTGGACCAACTCTTCTCTGTCCTCGAGACCCGACCTGCCCCCGGCATCCGAACTGAGATAGGGGACATGATGCTCGACTCCGTGACGTCCATGATGATGACAGTCCTCGATGCTCACCAGGCCCATCGCCAGGACCGCGTCCACTGGGATGACGCCGCCCGACGGTCCGTTAGAGCCGCCGCCATCGTGCTCGCCGAGGCGTTCTCCGCGCTGGGTGACCAGAACAACTACAACCAGTTCCTCTCCACCCAGTTTGACACGTTCACCGGCGTCGGCTCGCCCCTGCGGCTCCGTCCCGAGGCTGTGACAGAGTTCCTCGATGTCTTTGTCCGCTACACATGCCACCTTCGCTTCGACACCCTCCCCGACGGCCCCCTCTCCGCCCTCGTCCGCCACGCCAAGTCCGTCAGCGGCGTACCTCTCGCGTGTAAGGTGGCGGCCTCCCTGACGTGCCTCAGGTCCCCGTCCCCGTCCGTCATGGTCCTTCTCAGGGATGAGGGCCTCGGGCCGCTCCTCTTGACACTCAAGATCTCCCAGGCATGCGCTATAAGGCTCAGTGACGATAAAATGCGGCGTATGGCCGAGCGGATGGTCGGAGAAGTCATCGGTGAGCTCGAAACACAGATCTTCGCCGCCCGCGCGGAGGACCTGGCCCGCACAGAGCCCGACGAAGACGACACCCGCCCCGGCGCCGCGGTGTTCCAATTCCTGGACGCGGGGCTCAACGGCCGCCTGCTGTACCCCCTGCGGACGTCACGTACCGAGCTCATCACCGACATCCCCCCCGGCGTCGCTAGGACCCTCAGCAACACCGCGTTCGACTGGATCTTCAGCGATATCGACCACTACCACCAGATGTTCCCCGACCGCGAGGGGTCCCCGCTCGAGATGCTCCTGCTGCTCGACGTCGAACGCACCCTGCTGCTGATCTCTGCCTTCGGTGAGGATGAGCGAATCGTCCTCCTCATCTCCCGGCTGATAGAGTGCGTGACGTCCCAGCCCGGCGGCCCCAACGCCCCGCCCCGCGCCGCCATGACGTCAAACATCCAGGCTCAGGTGGCCGTGTTCGTCGCCAACGCCGTCTCAGACGCCCTCACCAAGCCCGAGCTCGGCCCGCGCGTCGCCAAGCTGCTGCACCCCAAGGACCTCGCCAATCTCGTGGCCCAGCTCATCGTGCAGCCCGACGCCACCCAGCTGACGTGGTCCGACGACTTCCCCCTGCAGCCCGTCCTCACCACCGAGGAGGCCACCCTCACCGGCCCCGCACTCTCCACCGCCCTAGCCCGTCGTGTGCTGGTCGGGCCCGCGGTGGACCTGGCGCCACTCCTCGTGCCCGACCTCCCAGCCCTCACCCCTGACTCCTTGCCTGGACCCTTCAGTCCGTCGGACCTGGCTATCATAGGGATGTGTCGCTCAGCCGTCCTAGTCAAGCCGAACAATAGGAAACGCGCCGCCGTGAGCCTTCCCAACGCCATCGCCATCGCTGCCGCCCTCGGGCAGCACGCCGTCCAGGCCACCCTGCAGGATATGGCCGGGCAGCGGGGCCCCGCATACACCAGCCTCCGTCGCGTCGACCCCGCCCTCGCCATCAGTTACCTCCGTCAGCTCGTCGCGGCGGAAGACGCCGGACTGAACGAGGTCATCACGGCCAACATATGCCAAATCGTCGAGTTCAGTGAAGTCGAGGCCATCATGATCCTCTTGACAGCCTTCGTTGACGACCCCATCGAGGGCCTCCGCATCCTGTCCGCCCACCCTGAGCACGGGCCCTCCCGCCGCGCCCTACTCGACCTGCTCCTGGTGCTCACCTCCAAGATGCCATCGCCCATCGATGGGACCAACAAGCTGTTCCTGGCCGCGCTGAGCGTGTCGGGCCTGGCCAACGACGAGTTCCGGCACAAATTGAGCGACGCCGTGGGGAAGATGATGGATTTGGTCCCGATCCTGGAGAATCTGTGCGAGTTGGCCCAGAACGACAAGTCCTATTTCAAGTATGTGACTCCGTTTATCACGCAGCACAAGTCGATGGACTCGGGCAAGGTACTCGCCATATGCCGCGATAACAACCTGCTGTCGGTCCAGGTTGACCTGCACTACACCGGCGGGACGATCCCCAAGGCCATCGAGATCCTCGACAAGTGGGTCCACTCCGCGCTGGCCGAGTACAAGCAGTACTGCCACGTGTACGCTGCCACGGGTGTGGTGGGGGAGGAGCTGCAACGGGGCATGGAGGACAGATACCAGGCCTACCGGGAGGCACTGCAGAAGCTGCTGGTGTTCGGGTCAAACGGTATGGGCGAGAAGAAGTTCGACGAGGGCCAGATCAGCGCCGTGTGGGGCCTGGCACTCGAGACATGCACCAAGATCGCGTGGCACGGCAAGCCGGCCGTCGAGTCGCTGCACACCTTGACGAAGGGTCACCAACACGTGCTGATGGGGTTCATCATTAAGGAGCTGGAGGATCAGCTGCCGCCCGACGTGATCGTGTCCATGCTGCTGCAGACCTACACGGACATGCAGGACGATCACGAGGGCGACCAGGGCCTCGAGGACGTCGTCGACGTGCTGCAGCAGATGTTCACGTCCATGGCGTCGCGCGTGTCCATGCAGAACAGCCTCTCCGTGTGCCTCTCGGAGGATCACGTCGCACTCCTCCACAGCCTCATGCAGAAGCAGCACGACGGTCTCGTGTTCTCATCAAAGTGCACCGAGTGTGGGGGACTGCTATCCCTGCCAGCGAGGGGGGACGACGAGGCCCCGTACATCGATATGAGTCGCACCAACCCCATTCGGAGGCTTAAGGGCGTCCCCGAGGCCACCGTCAGACCCAAGGCCAAGAGCGGGTACGCGTTCGTGTTCTTCTGCGGGCACGCGTTCCATGAGCGTTGCAGCGGGCAGACCAGGGACGCCAAGGCGCCGCTGAGGTGCCCTGTGTGTTGCGGGGGAGATGCCGACCTCCACGATCACGTGGAGCCGAGCGGGTGAGCGGGGTGCATCATAAATGTAGAAAGCCCAGTGGATTGTACCGAATCTCAAAACACTGTGGAAGTCATTGTAGTTTACCATTATCGACTGCTAAGCTCGCTGGAGCGGTGTGTGATAAACCAGAGAAGATAACCAGTGGGTGAGGTAGATCGTAAGGCAACAGAGAACATAGAAGTGGTTGATTCGCATTGGCTGCAGTCGACCGCATACAGTCTCGGTTGTCTGTGGAGCCTTGTACACCGCCTTACTTCTTTCATGGACTCGCATGTCACTTTACTTGCTGGTTTGAATACCAGGTAGGGTAAGGAAGGGTAAGGCAAAATTTGGTCAACTCTTGCCTACAATCCACGTGGACACCGGTACAGGGCGTTTACTGGTGTTAATGGCACCGATGTGCGTTGATTCCCTTACTTGTGATTTCTACCTTACCCTGTTGTGTGAACGGATTGTTTGACTTGCGATTGTTCCTGTCTATTTGCACATTATGAAGAAACAACACTCGTCATGTTCCTGGGTCTGGCAATACAATGCGACTGAACATGAAATGCTACGGTGGCTTCCCTTGTATGTCGGCGCTGGTTTGGGGGTTTAGATAACGAGCAAGGTGGGAACACGAAACTAGGGTAAGGAAAAACTCGGCCGACCCGGGGTTTCGACTGTGTGGGCCGACCGTTACTGCAGCGTTGGTTATGCGTCGGCCTTGTATGCGGGCCTATTACGACTAATCCCGTTTTACCACTCTTACTATCAAACAGGGCTCCACAATTCGTACCCTGCCCTTCATACTCTGATCTAAAGCGCCAGTACAAACGGACACTTGAGCCTTTGGCGACCAATTTAGTATTCCTTAACGCCAATCACATTCATCTAGGTTAGGTAAGGTAAGGTAGGGTAAGGTAAGGAATACGCTGGACACTTCGGAAAGGCACCGAAAAAGAAGAGAAACGAACACGATGATTGC
>PPCM01001009.1_pt1 | contig 15443 bp, 12 predicted proteins | sample 1555541 | NCBI WGS metagenome assembly PPCM01 (sample SAMN05284479, study PRJNA326546) | Marine sediment metagenome, whole genome shotgun sequencing project. | isolation source: marine sediment | place: Germany: Wadden Sea | collected 2012-09-05 | reverse complement strand
TAAATCGACCAGAACACACAAAACCGAGACAAGCGATGAGCAGCAAGACCGAAATCAAGCCATACACCATTGAGAGGACGGCTGTCCGCGAGAAGTCCGTTGTGGAGGAGGAGTTTGCCTCCGCGAAGGACGCTGCGGCCGCTGCAGAGTATGTTGCCCCCACTCCCGCGAGTCTTACCCAGGAGCGCGTCTGAGAAGCTGAAGTTGATCCTCAACGGTGCGCCCGTGTGCCCGTATGACCTGCCGATCAAGGTGCGTTCCCCGTGTCCCCACTGATTCAGGAGGAGGCCCGCACGATGGTGATGGAGCTGATGGCCGAGATCCGCGACCTGAGCGTGACGCCGGTCGTCAACGGGCTGACGGATGCCCAGCGCGACACGCTGATGAAGTACATCTTCGCGGCGCTCGAGTCGAATCCCGAGAACGGGCAAAAGTTCCTCAAGTGGCACGTCGCGATCAGCAAGAAGGGCGTCGGGTCGATTGTGCGCGTGATGCACGACAAGTCCATGTCGGTCTAAACCTGGGATGGCGCTGTATAAACGAAACTGGCCTCTTTACAGGGCGCTCAATGAGTGAAGTGGGTTTTGCCAAGCTCGTGGGGACTGAGATCTCCGTCGTGGTGCGGTCGTTCCCGTTCTTCATCGGCGATGACCCGGAGAGTGGCCTGATGCCCGACAGACTCGTCGATCTCCCGGATCGCGTTCCCGACATCGAGAAGGAGCATCTAGCGCTCGTCTACACGCCCAAGAGCAACACCATCGAGCTATCTGTCATCGGGCGCGCCGGTGTGTACGTCAACGGCGTGTTCTACTCCCCCGCGGCCGAGCGCTTCGACTCGCCGCAGGCCATAAACTGGCGTGTCGCGCTCGGCCACCGCGCAATCATCCAGCTGGGCGACTCTGCGGGCCCGCACGTCCGGCTCATGTTCCTGTTGCCCACCGTCGACGTCATCAGCGGCGCCGCCCGCCTGCCCGAGCGCGCCTGGACGCCTGCGAAGTCGGACGACCTGACCACCGTGATCAAGTGGGCCTACAACATACTGCTACAGCGGCCCGGACAGACGGGGTCATTCCAGGACGTCCTCGGCGCGCTGCTCGCGCTGCGCAACAAGGGCGCGGGCCACAGCCCCCCCGAGCTGCTGGTCCACCCGGCCGCCCTGCGCAACCAGCTCTTCACAGCGCTCACCGAGCAGCCGTACTTCGAGCGGGTGCCCGGCCAGGCCATCCGCCGCATGCACCGCGACACGGTCTCGTGGCGCATCCCGCCCAGCGTCGTGGCCCGCACCCGGGACGCCCAGGAAGGCGCGTGAGCCCGCGAACCAGCGACACTGAGCACACACATTGTAAACCAATACATACAGATTTATCCCTTACGCCTCCTCCTCGTCGTCCTTCATGTCCTGCGTGGCAGACGCCGCGTGGTTCGTCACGGCCTTGTTGCCCTCCGATAGCGCGTGCCGGGCGAGCTCGCCGGGGATGATGAGGCGCGTGGCGGTCGCGACCTCACGCTGGGAGAGCGTCTTGCGCTTGTTGATCTGCGCGAGACGCGTAGAGTCCTCGCAGATGCGGTCAAAGACGTCGTTCATGAACGAGTTCATGATGCCCATGGCCTTGTTGGAGATACCGGTCTCGGGGTGCACGGATTTCAGGATCTTGTAGATGTAACTGGGTCAGAAACGGCGCGCGGGGCACGTACGTCGAGAAAGTCTCTTGGCGGCGGCGCTTGCGATGCGTCTTCGTGATAGCACGTTCAGGTTGGGGTTTGTCGTCGAGATTCATTGGGTGTCTCCTTCTTGCGCAACTATAAATCGACTCTGGGTGGTAATGAGGGAGACTGTGAGGGGATTTATGCTGGGATGCGCTGTTCGTGCCTATAACCGCCGTTGTATATGGTCCCTATAAATCGACCACAATCAAACAACGGCGGGAGACAATACGACCGTGAGCACTATGTAACATTTAGCCTTGGATCTCAAGGGCCTCAATCTCAGCCTCCATGTCCTCAATGGGCACGTGTTCCAACCCGCTGTCGTTCTGCGTCTCAATCTGGCACAGCATCTGGTACGTCGTCTTGGTCACGCGGGCGTCAAGCCCGACAGTCCGAACGAGCCCGACGAAGGCCCTGCGTGCGTTGGACGCGGCGTTGTCGATCCGCCCGGCCTCCTGCAGCGCGAGGGCGAGCTCGAGGTACAGAGCGGCGACGGTAGGGTGTTGGAACCCGACCACGGCCTCCATGTGGCTAATTGCGTCATCAAGGTGCGTCAGACAGTACTCAGGGTCCTCCTGGGCCACCAAACGGGCCAGCGCGTGCTTTGCGGCGGACAGCTTGAGGGCCACGGCCGGCTGGGACGGCAGCGGGAACTCGTGAGTCTCGAGGATTCCGATAGCACGGTTAAGAGTGGCGACGGCCTCGCCCGACAGGTCGTTGGGCGGGATGCCGGCACACTTGTTCCATCTTGAGTTCTCGGGTCGCCCGGCCTCGCAGAACCGGCTCTCGTAGTGACCGGCGATGGCCAGAAGGATGTCGACGGCAGTCAAATCGACCATTTCGGCCCCGTACTGGTGCTCACACAGCGCGAGCGCGTCGAGCAGCATGGCGGTGGCCTCCTCGCGTTCGGGTCCGCCAGGGAGGTGCCAGCGGGACCGCTTCCCGCGCTGATCCACGGCAAGGGCGCGGTCGAGGACGGCGAGTGCCTCTGACTCGACGGCCGCCTCGCGCTTGAGGACGGGGATGATGTCCTGAACGTCGTCCGCCGTGAAGGGCGTTTCGGCGTTGAAGTTTGTCTGGGCCAGGTCGAGTTGAGCACCGACGAGCTGCCCGAGCCTGCCGACGAGCCCGGGCACGTAAATCTTGTCGCGAACTGAGCTGTCGACCTCATACCCGAACTGCTGGAGCGCGAGCTGCGATATGAAGGCCCACACGGTCTCCGCGCGCTCGGGGTCCGCCCCCCGGGCAACGAGCAGGTTGAGGTAGGTCGCTGTGATGGTGGGGACGTCGGCGGGGTCCTTGTCGGCCATCGTGTCGCGAAGCAGCACCTTGGCGCACCGGGTGACGATCTCTCTCGCGGCAATCTCGGTGGTGTATGCGTGCTCGGCCTGGTTGGCGATGACTCCGAGACAGCGAACGTTCAGCCCCCGGGAATGGAGCTCGGCGACGAGATCGGCGGGGACGAGGGGCACGAAGCGGCGCGTGTTGAGGTCAACCATGAACTCGGTCAGGATATCGTCCGTGGCGTTGACGGCCAGCTCGTACATGCCCTCCTCGGTGGCGGTGGCCGCTTCGGACAGCTCCTCGATGACCTCGGCGTCGCGCGGCCACTCGTTGTCGGGGTTGAGTGGGGTGAGCACGCTGGGCCTGTCCAACCGCACGTCACCGGACTCATTCTTCCAGTAATCAGCCCGGATGGCGACGGGCACCGTGACGCGCTTGAGCCTGGCGATGTCCGCCTGGGGCAGTCCCGGGGCACAATTGAGACAGAGGTCGTACTCGGCGCCGTCAGTCATGTACTCGAAGCCGTCGATGACCTTCTGACACGAGTCGCACACGCGGGGCTCGAGCGACGTGAAGTGGACAAAGCCGTCCTCGACGCGGTTATTGTGGGAGAACTGGCTGGTCAGCTCAGGTCTGAGGACGGACGTCAGGCGCACGAGGTCTGCGTCACCGGGGGCGGCATCGTGGAGACTGCGGGCGTCGGGGATGAGGTTGGCCGCGAGGTTGACGGGGATGAAGTCGCCGTACGTGGTGCGGTAGAGGCGGGTGTGGGGCGAGAGGGGGCAGGTGTGGACCACGCGGCCGTCGGGGGTGATGGCAGCCTGGTTGTCGATGTTGTTGAGGTCATAGGCGGCCGGAAGACCCTGAACGACCGTGTGTGTCGCCAGATTGAGCCCGGCACCAAGAGCGGCGGCGACCTCAGCGGCGTCCGGTTGGTGGGTCACCACCGTCAACGCCTCGTTATCTGTGCCGTACGCGAGGTCCGCTGCGGTGACCTCTGGGAAGGGGGACACAAGGTATCGATTCCCGCAGAAGTCAACGGTAACCGTGGGGGGGACCGCGAGGCCCTTGACCTTCAGGGCGCGGACGACGTCAACCATGCGCTGCTCATTACCCGCCATGTGGAAGGCGACGTCGCCGACGCCGCCGTTGACGCCCCGCACCACCCAGTCTCCGGCACGACGGACCATGAGCCCGTTAACGTGGTATACGGTGCCGGTGACGGGGATCGGGGGGGTGCACGGGGCCACGAAGCCCTTGGTGACGTCCTGCACCGCGTCGACGGCGGCGGCCTCGATGTCGCGTGTCAGGCGCCGCAGCTCCTGCTCCGAATCCATGTGGGTGACGCTGCCCGTGCCGTCGATGCCATCCCACGCGAGACGGAACTGCTCCATCCATTGCCGCCCGGCGACGTCTGGGGTCTCGACGGGCTCGGTGTACTCGACGGGGGCCGACACGGGTGCGATCGAGTCAGCGAAGAGGCGCAGTGCGGGGGAGGTCGCCCAGCCGGGGATGTCCTCGAGCACGGCCTGGTCCGACTCGACAGGCCGGAACTCGGGCGTGTAGATGACCTGCTTAGAGTACAGCACGCCCGTGATGCGACCTACCGCGAGCTTGAGGTCCATGAGCGTCTTGTCCTCCTCCTTGAGGTGCACGTGGAAGTAGGTGCTGGGGCGGCCGGGGAGGAAGACCCGGACGGACGTCAAGGTGGGGTTGTCGAGGGCCGCGCGGTCCTCGGCCTTGAGGCGCTCGCTGTCGTCGTCGCGGGCTGCCTCGCGTTTGGCGCGTGACGTCTCGGTGTCCTCAAAGTCGGCGGTCAGGGCCTGTTCCCGACGAGCGTCCTCCCGCTCGGCGGAGTCTGCCTCGGCGGCGGCCATTGCCACCCGCTCCTTCTCCCACTGAGCCAGCTCTACCTCCTCGGGCGCTGTCACGGGCTCGGGCTTGATCTCGGGGGTGATGTCGGGCTCGCTCGTCAGGGTCGACGGGCGGTCCTGGGCCACGGGTGACGTGTAGGCGGGGGTGGTGTCGGCGTCGACGTCGCGGGTGGTGTCGATGGGGGGTGGCTGGGTGGATGGCTCCTCGGGCTCGGGCACAGCCTCCTCGGGGACAGGCTCCTCGGGCATTGGCACCTCGGCAGCAGGCGCCTCGACGGGCTCCTCCTCGGTGGGCCCTTCAACGGGCTCCTCAGCGGGCTCCTCGGTCGGTTCAGTCACCTCCTCAGCGGGCTCAGGCTCCGTCGTCGGCTCCACCTCAGCAGGTGCCTCAGGTTCGGTCACAGCGACAGGCTCCACCGGCTCAGGGGCAGGGGGCTGCTCGACGGGCTCGGAGACGGGCACGGCTATCGCGACAGGCTCGGGCTCGGATTCGACATCTGAAACGGGTTCAGCCGCGGCAACAGGCTCATCAGCCTGGGGCACGGGCGGCTCTCTGGCCGGAGCGACGTCGGAAGCTCTAATGCTAGGCTCAATCGCGGGCTCAGCAGCGATGGGGGCGGGCTCGCCACGAGTTTCAGAAACTGGCGGCTGCGCAGCGTGCTTTGGCTTCTTGTCACCGCGTTTCTCCTTCTTAGGCTTCTTTGTCTTCGTATCCTTCGTATCTACAGGCGCAATTGGTTCTACTTCCGCTTGAGGCTCGGTTTCAGTTGGAATGGGGCTGCTTTCTTTAGGGAGTTCGTGGGGATGCGCAGGCAGCGCGTCATCCATGGCTCCTTCAATCATTCCTTTACTTGCTCCACATCCCATTGTGTATCAAGTTCTGTCCTTGTAAGAGGAATGTCTCTGTCTTCAAAAATTTTGAAGGCGAAACAAATAACAGAAAACGTGGGTCTGATCAGTGCCGCATCTGCAATGTACGCGTGTACCAGACGCTTATCTCGGAGATGGAGAAAGATCGCGTTTATAAGAAAAAACAAAAGGGGAGGAAATGCAGCTGGCAACGATTTCTGTTGATCAGCTGACTGCCGCAGAGATGCCTATACAGTGTGTCGATGTCTTGAACGGACACACGATCAAGTGGGGCTCCGAGGAGGCCGTGGCTATGGAGGAGCAGCGCGTTCTAGCCGAACTGGAGGCCAAAACGAAGCAGCTGTTGCAGCTAGAGCGCACTAACCCCCTTCCAGACGATATGACCAGCCTAACAGAGAAGGTGTCAGCGGTGAACGATCATATTGAACAGACGCAGCGCTCTGTCCTTGGGGCCCTTTCCGACGCCCTCACGCTCCAGGAGCGGTTCCAGAGCCTCGAGACGGTCATTGAGCGGTGTGATCATGTGATCCCGTTGCTCGACGCGCTCCTCACGCTGAGCGACCCGGCCCAGATAGGCCGCATCGATGCCATTTCGGGCCAGAATCTGCACTCGGTGGTTGACATCATCGCCGACACGCGCCAGGCGACACTGCGGCTTAAGGGCTGCACCCACGACGGCTTCACTGAGGAGATGGCAGCGACGCTCGAGTCACGCCGGGCGGCCGTCCGTGACCACGTCGTTGACACCATCGACGCCCACTTTAAAGAGTCACCCGAGCTGACCCCCGCAGTCACCATGGCCATCCGGCACCTGGCCCGACTCGACTACCCTGACCTCACCATGAAATATATCCGGTTTATAGTCGATAGCGAGGTCGACTCGGAGTTGCCCGAGGGAGCGACCGACGAGGCGCTGGTGACGGTGCTGGGCGAGCGGCTGCGGGACTTGATGAAGGTATACCGCCTCGTGCTTGGCCCGCTGTCTATGGCCATCACCGATCGCGACACGCAACTCGAATACATCCACGACAAGGCCCGCACCCTGACCGGGTCCGTGTGGGACAGACTCAGACGGCGCGACCCCGCCCCACGGTCCGGCCTCACGCTACAGGGCCTCAAGGCTCTAGACACGCGTCAGAACGTGTCCGTCGGCCTCATCCGGACCATCTCCGGCTTCACGGAGGCACGCGCGGCCCTCATCGGCCACCTCGACCCCCACGGCATGCACCCCCGAGTCGTCCTCGAGGAGGGCACAGTGTCCGCACAGGTCGAAACTGACCTGCTGCATGCACGTGTCGCGTACATGAAGGACGTCGACAAGATCCTGCAGTCGCGCGGCGTCTTCAACATCGCTATCGACGTGGTCCACTTTATAGCAACGTCTATAAAGCGGGCTCAGGTTTATAGTCTCGGTAAGCCCGGGACTCTGATCCCAATCACGACATCCGCGAGCGACGAGGTGCGCTGGGTGATGGACTTCATCGGGCGTGAGGCGACGACTGATCCTCTCCGCGCGGTGCTGATCAATTCCCTGGCCAGCATGGAGCTTGGTCTGGGGGCCGTGGTGACCGGGGTGCGGGCCCACTACGGCAAGGACGGCGGGGAGGGACTGGCGTCTGCTGTGGAGCCTCTGGAGGACGTTCTGGTTGGTGTGACAGGTGCACTCTATCGCCGCCTGGACCTAATGGGTCGGGCCGCCATCGACAAGGCCGTGCTCCCCCTCATCGATGACCTCGTCGCCAAGTGTGTTGCCGAGCGGCCTGACGCGGCCTCGGCGGTGTCTGGTTTGACGTCGGCCTTCACGCCCCTGGACCCAGACGCTGGTGGGGCCCTCAAACGGGAGACGTTCGCCGCTATGATGGGGCGCGCGGTGTCCAGCGATCGGGGTGACGGTAGTGTGGCGTCTCTCATCCGGTCCCGTGTTTTCCCCGTCTCGGGCAGGGTTCAGTACTCGAGGCACGGGGCATTGAGGCTGTTTGGCGGCATCAAGGACGTCGCCGCTCAGTGGACCACCATGGCACGCAGGGCATGCGCCACGGAGTTTGCTCCCCTCATCGACGATCTGCTGATTCTTACCGTGGAGAACGAGGCCCAGCTGCTCCAGATGGTCGACTCGGCCAGACCTGCGGCGGACAGGAGATACGAGCTCGTTCGGATGTATAGAAACGATCTGCAGCTGGCAAGATGAGTAGTTGTTTGCTGGTGACGATATGCATAAATCCTTAGCCGCTGAGAAGGCCTCGTCATTGGATGATTTATATGATATTTTCAACGGTGGCAATATGCACTGAAAGCGCATCCCAGCATAACACTCCCCATAGTCCCCCTCGTTGGGCACCAAACATGATGATTTATATTTCTGTTAGTCGTTTTGCTTGAATGTCCGAAGAGGAGCTTCAGATCGTGGAGGTAGAGCTTTGCCCTGACTGTGGGCTTCCTTTTGAGTACTGTGATTGGGGAGATTGTCCCGATGTGTGCAAGGCTGCTCGTGGTGAGGCCAGTGATCATGAAGAGGGCGAGGAAGGCGAGGACAAGCCCCAGAAGAAGAAGGGAGGCAAGAAGGGAGTCAAGCTCCCCCAGAAGATCGAGATCATCCGTGCTAACCGCGGTGGGCGCAAGTTTGTGACTGTCGTCATTGGCCTTGAGACTCATGGCATCGATTTGACGACCGCAGCGACCGCATTCCGGAAGAAGTTTGCGTGTGGCGCGTCTGTTGTCCGTGATAGCACTGGAGAGGAGTCTATCGACATCCAGGGCGACGTCAGCTTCGAGGTGATGGAGCTGATCGAGGCCAAGTTCAACATCCCGGAGAAGATGATATCCTCAAGCGACAAGAAGAAGCCCAAGAAGGCCAAGACCGCCGGGTCAGGAGGGCGAGGCAAGAAGAGCCGCGCCATGCAGAGCGCCCTCAAGGAGAACGCCTAGACAACGCGCTGCGGCGATCGCACTATTGTAAAGAATCGGGTCAACTTGTTGGTTGGAGCTGCCTCGCGGTGGCGCTACCATTGGCCGCTGTTGTATGGCGATGTGGAACTATTTCGAGGTGAGACATTTTTATAGTTTGATTTTATAGTTTTGTTTCCGGCATGATGCTTAGTGAGCGCAAAAAGGCAGGAACTTCTTCAAATGTACACACAAGGAGCAGGAGCAATGGGTAATTCACAAATGGCGTACGGCAATGCCACTCAGTCATATACACACCATGCAGCACCAATGAACAATTTGTATCAGCGACCAAATCGCATTAGCGCTCCACAAATGCCTCTTTCGAAGCCCAATGCTACGCAACGTGTGTATCCTCAACACCGCCCACAATCCCAAGCGCCAATGATGCATGCGATGAAGCCTGGCCCTCCGTCCACGAGCTCTGCCGACCTATACTTCATCAAAGTGGCTCTCCAAGGTCAGTCCTCCCGCAAAACACACAACTCACACAGAGAACGTCAAGCAGCTCAAGGAGCTCGAGAAGCAGATCACGGCCGGCGCCGACGACCAGTCGCAGGACGCGCGGTTCCAGCCCATCGAGGGCTCGCTCATCGAGGTCAAGGAGTGCGTTAACACGCTTGGCACGCAGCTAATCGACCACAGAAACGCCTTCCACGACGCACAGGTCGCCGTTCAGCTCGAGGTCCGCGCGGGTCTCGATAACGTCGATAAGCGCGTCGCAGGGCTCGGTGGAGAGATTGCCAGACTCGCCACGATGATTGAGACGCTCGCGGAGAAGGTAGAAAACACGCCGCACCCCGTGCCGTACCCCAAAGTCGCTGACTCCAGCATGCAGACTGAAACACCCGTCAAGGCCGAGCCCAGACGGACCAGGGAGCACTCTACACCGAAACGCCGCAAGGTCAAGCGTGTTGGTCAGCGGATGGCCCGCGCTCCCCCCGCAAGCCCCTCGCCGCCCAGTCTTGACATTTTTGCTTTACAGTAGATCTGGACTCTTCGCTTTATAGCCGCCCTGTAAATAGAATGAACTTGTATGGGTATTGAATGTGTGATATGGGAGTAGTACGGGTTGTATACATCCTCGGGTCAAATTGTTTCCTTCTTTTCAATTTCAAGTTGCCAAGCCGAACTCAAGAATACCGCAAGGATGGAGGGCCAAAGCAAGGACAGGGACCCATACTACCGGAAGGCGAAGGAGGAAGGGTGGCGTGCTCGTTCTGCCTTCAAGTTGCTTGAGATTGACGAGCAGTTCAACATTTTCCGTGGAGTACAAAGGGCCGTTGACCTGTGTGCTGCGCCTGGGTCTTGGAGCCAAGTGCTGTCCCGCATGATCTACCAGGACGCTGCGCCAGGTGATGATGTGCGTCTTGTTTCTGTTGATCTGAACGAGATGTCGCCTCTCCCGGGTGTCCATCAGATCCAGGGCGACATCTGCTCTCCTGCCACGGCGGAGCAGATCATTGGGTACTTTGGCGGTGATAAGGCGGATATTGTGGTCTGTGACGGTGCCCCCGATGTCACTGGTCTGCACGACCTCGATGCCATGCTCCAGCAGCAGCTCCTCCGCGCTGCCATCCTCATTTCGACGTTCGTGCTTGCTGAGGGCGGCACGTTTGTCTCCAAGATCTTCAAGGGCTCGGACACATCCCTGACTTCGGCCCAGCTGCGGCTGTTCTTCCCGCATGTCGACATTGTCAAGCCTGCCTCCTCGCGCGCCGCGTCACAAGAGGCGTTCGTCGTATGCAGGGGGTTCAAGCTCCCCGACGGCTACACACCGACGATGGACGTCACCTACGAGTCTGTGGAGGAGCTTTCCGGCGCCAACCGCCGCATCGTCCCGTTCCTCGCGTGTGGGGACCTCTCTGGATACACTCCGTTGGCCATGTGAGGTAGCGATAAGGCCTGGCTCCGACCTAATGTAGAATAAACGCCGCACAGCACCAGATAATCCGCTTGTTTATATCCGTTATTTCTTCTTCCGGCTCTTGTCCACCCGGCCGCGCTTCATGCCCTTCATTCTGTGCTGCACGACGCTCTTGTTCCCGATCATCGCCTCCGCGGCCTTGCTCCGGTCCAATCTCTTCCCCCTGAAGCCCATGTCCCTCAATCTGTTGTCGGCATCCCTCCCGGCCGCTGAGCATCGTCTGATCATCTCCTCGGGATGTTTTGTGGCTGATCGGTCAATGTCGATCTGTCGGCCGAGGCCCTGCTCAATGAGAGCGACCGCCTGAAGGTCGGGAGCTTGGACGAGCGTCACGGCCTTGCCGTAGCTCCCAGCACGGGCGGTACGGCCCACCCTGTGGATATACCGCGCCACATCGCCCGGTGCATCATAGTTCACCACGATACGAACCGCGGGGATGTCCAGCCCACGCGCCGCAACGTCCGTGGCCACCAACACGTTGGCAGCGTTGGTGGTGAATTGCCTGAGATGCTCCTCACGTTGGGATTGGCGGATCTCACCGTTGAGGGGGACCGCACGGAGCCCGGAAGCCACCGTGAACGTGTTGACAGGCTGATCCTCGTCCAGCTCCAGGGGTTGGTGGAAGAAGGAATTGATCATCAGGGCCACGCGCATTGATTCGGCACACGAGTTGCAGAACACGATCTGTTTTGATGCAATCTTCTGGTGTCCTATGCTGGCAGCCCCCATGTACGTCTGCAGGATGTGTAGGAGCGAGAGATCCTTGTTCTTGGCCAGTACGAGCGCCTGGACCAACGTCCGGACTGTTGACGCCGCGTCAACCGCTACTTTACGGCATTTGCCCGACCGCACCGTCAGACCTTGGACCTCATCGCTGATTGGCCCCATGGTGGCGCTAAAGAGCATTGTCTGGCGGGAGTCTGGGGGCGGGAGGGCCTGGAGGATCTCTCGGATTGACGGCATGAAGTCAGTGTTAAACAGACGGTCGGCCTCATCGAACACGAGGTACTTGAGCTGGGACATAGCAGTGGCGAGGCCCGGCACGTCCTTGAGGAAGGAGAGCATCTTGCCGGGTGTGGCCACGACGATGTTGGGTGGGGCGCCGGACATGAGCATCTTCTGGAGCCGGGTGTCGGCGTCGCGACGGCTGCCACCGATGAGTGAAAGGGTGATGATATCCTCGCCCGTCGCGTTGACGACGTCCTGGACCACAGACATGATCTGGTTCGCTAGCTCTCGGGCCGGAACAAGAATCAGCCCATAGTACGCTGGACGGGTAACGTCAGCGATGAAAGAGTCAATCATTGGAAGCGCAAACGCGCCGGTTTTGCCGCTACCTGTCTCCGCAACACCAATCACATCTAGCTTCTCCTTCACAAGAGGTATGGACTGACGCTGGATCTCCTTGGGCTCATACCACCCAATCTTCAGCAGCGTGTTGGAAAGCTCCGCTGATAGGCCAAGTTCTGTCCAACTTTCTGCCATTTTTCCAAACTGTAGTGGAGTTACACACACGTGTTCTGAAAGTCGAATTATAACGCTTTATAAATCGGGGTCGTTCACAGGCTAAACCAAGGCGTCACCACCCCAAATCACACGCTCAGAAATCAATTTTAGTCTACATCGTTCTACACCAGCTCCCTCAGCCTGAGCGTCTCGTCGTGGTACTCCTGCAGCTCCTTGAGGAAGTTGGGGTCCTCCTCGCTGTCGTATCCGTCGTAGCCCGACCGCGTGTCCCTGATGACGCCCTGCACCTTCTCTGTCATGGCGAGCTGGTGTGGGGTGAGTGGCTTGGGCTTGGTGACCTTGGGTCTCTCCCTCTCCGGCTCCCTCTCCCGACGCGTGTCGCGGGTGTCCCGTGTGGAGTGGCGGGGACGGGTGGGGGTGGGCTCGGGGGTCGGGTCAGTAACGCACTCCTGGAGCCTGCGGATGGTTGTCCGTTGCTCGGAGAGTACGCGGCGGGCCTGCTCGAGCTCGCTCTCCAGCCTCTGCCTATCGGCCCGCAACACGTCGTTCTCGTCACGAAGGAGCCTGTTCTCGTGGTTTGTGGTGCCGACCTTCCTCTTCAGCTCGTCCATCTGGTCCTTGAGTCTCGAGGCCGACGCGTCGTACGATCCTCGGATGTAGGCTGACCCTGGGGTCGACGTGTGCTGGCTCTTTCGGTGCTGGGCCGACCCGCCGTCATGGACCACGCGGGAGGCGTGGCCCGGGGTGTGTGTGGTCGGCTTCTTGAGGTACATGGACATGTACGTCGGCAGGTTGGGGAGGTCTCCGTCGGGCGGGAGGTGGTTAAAGGGCTCGTGGAGCTTCCGGTCGTGTACAAACTGGCGTAGAAGCTTGGCATATAGGTTACGATTCTTCTGGGTCAGTTAGAGCGCGTGGCGTGGCTTACCTTCCAAGATATCAAGGCATGAGGTTCGCTAAGGCGCTGAACCCACTTCTCAATGACGATACGATCTCGTGATCCAAAGAAAACGTATTCTTTGTCCACAGCAAGGACGCAATCGTTGAACTTCCTGTCCAATGACGCTGCTAGCTCACGCCCGTCCATGATGTGTTTCTGGAAAAAAATTCAAAGCCCTCCGTGAATAATGGCTGCGAATCAGCTGTATGGCACCCACACGCTATGCTCCAATCATTATGACTGTACTCTGACCAGCATGCATATTTAAAGGTGGCGATTATGATCTTCACATCTCCACATCGACAACCTCGGCCTCCGGGAACGCTGGAAGGCTGGGGAGCGCAACGTTGTTCTTTTGCACGATGTCCATGATGGCGGCGTCCTGGGCGGCCTGCTCATCGGCCCGGCGTTCGGCACGGGTCTGCTCCAGCTCGTCGGCCATCGCTGTGAGGGGCTCGATGAGGAAGTCTAGCTTCAACTCCTTGCATGTGGCAATGATATCGGACGGTTTGATGGTCTTGCGGGTCTTGGAGACCGACGCGATTGAGTCTTGGGCCCTGGGTGAGGGGGGAAACGAGGTACATACATCACACTGAGGAATGAGGGGAACGTAACAGCCACACGGTGGATTGCAAGCTTCATATCGCTCTGAAACATCGTCTTTGGGGGGAAACTGCGCTTTGCAATGTTAAGCACCGTCTGTGTGAGTCGGAGGGGCTTGGACGGGACATACAGCAAGGGGGTACTCTAGTTTAGGTACATTGCGCTGTGTAGGGGACTGGGGCGTGTCGTCAGGCTTTGCTTTGGTCGACATCGGCTCTGAAATAACTTTAAAGATCCAGTGCATTCGTGGCGGCCTGAGCGACGTCTGGTCAATGTAGTAGTGGCACTTGCGGCACGCTCATGACGCACGAAGGGAACGAGAGTAAAATTTTAACAACAATGACGGTGATACCGATATGATACGTCCAACCGTTATACGAACGCCTCGAACGTCCGAGCTGCATCATTCTAGTGTAACAACAGGGTGGCTGCTCAGAATGAGCGGCCACGGTACAGGTTTGGTGTCCCCCCACTGGGGTGCCACACGTTCCGGTGAAGGTTGACTGTCCGCTCCCGCTGTCTCTCGGCGAGCGGGTTCGTCAGCGTCTGGCCAACGACGAGGTTCATGTCGTTCCCGGCACGCGGTGTCGCTGCCGGTGAGTCCTGCTGCTCGAGCATGTTGGTCCCATGCCCCAGAGGGTGGGCACGCGGCGTCACCACACCGGGGGTGGTGGGGCGCGGGGTGAGCGGCTTGATTCCCATCACGCTGAACGGTGACGACGGCACCTGGTATGGTGTGGCTCGCTCACCGGCGGCCTGAAGGACAACATGGTCGCGAGTCACGCTCAGTGGCGCCGGGCGCCGGAGACTCGCAGAGCTTCCCGCACGGGACATTGGGGTTGGCGACGGGAGCCCGCCTGTCGTCAGTCGGGATCGAGGCGTGCCAGGACGAGAAGTTGGCCGTGACCCGGTTCGAGAACGAGGAGTTCTGGGGCGGGATCGGACGCTAGGCTGTGGGGTGGTGCTCATAGACCGCTGTTCGTCCCTCTGGACCTGTTTTGCCTGTTGGACAGTGCATTCTGCCGCGATGATCGGGTTTCTAAATCGAAACGAAGAGTACTCTCCGCCTGAAAGAAATCGATGGAGTTCCTGGGTTATTATTATTCGCGGGCTAAAAATGAACGTACTTGTTGGGATACACGGTCCCTTGCAGACCGGTTGGTCATTTGTGAGATCCGATGAGAAAATCTCGGATGGTAATCACATTAATATTGTTGTTCATACGAGTGGGAAATCTACGCACAGTACGTTTAGATCCCATATTCCTGTGATGATTATGTGATTGCGTTTTATAAATGTGTCGACGTCGACAATTCAACTATACCCGACCGACTTCTTCCTCCCCGCACACGGGTGAGGGGATGAGATATGATGTCAATGTGTGACCATCCATGGTAGTGCTGAGATTGTGGTGTCAAGAGGATCATATTGTCAGCAGCAATCACGTCATGGTGGAACTTCTTCCCGCAGACACCGCACGTCGTGCTTATTCCGCCTCTACGCGTTAGTCTGATTGAGACGTGCGTCACATAAGGCGGTGGGAGAAGGTAATGCCCAGATAGGGTAGGGTAGCAAGGTAGGGTTAGGTAGGGTAAGGTAAAATTAAGCTGGCATGAATGACTTGGCATACGGGGTAGACAACGCATAACTGTGACAGGCATGCCCATTATCGGTCACCAATTCCTGTTGTCCATCTAGTTCTACCTTACCCGATTATGAAGAATTGGAATGTGGCGCGTCATTATTGTTGCTGACAGGCGGTGACCTCAGCTGCGGTTCATCAGCATACTTAAACCAGCCCCAACCCAGTGCTGCTGTTTATTCACGTCTT
>PPCM01001008.1_pt1 | contig 15444 bp, 13 predicted proteins | sample 1555541 | NCBI WGS metagenome assembly PPCM01 (sample SAMN05284479, study PRJNA326546) | Marine sediment metagenome, whole genome shotgun sequencing project. | isolation source: marine sediment | place: Germany: Wadden Sea | collected 2012-09-05 | reverse complement strand
CTGGGACACAAGGACTCGAACCTTGATTAACGGAACCAGAACCCGTCGTCCTGCCAATTGAACGATGTCCCAGCAACGAGAAGAGTGTTTATTTGGAATGACTCTTCTTGTCAACAACTATTTTCAAAATTTTTAAAGTATTTTGAAAATAAAATTATTATACAGACTTAGCAAGAGCGCGAGTCTGCTTTTTCATTCTGTTGATTTTGCGGCGGAGCTGGCTACGCTCTTTGCGGCCTTCAGCAGCTTTCTTTTCGATACGAGTTTCTCTCATCTTTCTTTTGATGGTGAGAATACGATCTTTGTAAGGGGAAACTGCGCCTTCTTCTTCAACGATTCCGAGGTATTCCTTGATGTTGGAAATCAGGGTTTCCTTGTCCATACCGGAAGCACCGGCGATCAGGGGCATTTTGTTCATGCAGAGCTGACGCAGGTCTTTGGTGGTCATTTTTTCGAGGGGCTTCTTCAGTTCAAGGCTCTCGAGGGTGGGGGTTTCATCACTCATAATATCCTCCTTAAGGTGGGCTTTATGCCCTGAAATTTATGATTTTTCAAAAAGGCGAACGTACTTCAGATAACATCTTCCGACCGCCGATTCTGGATCAAATTTGTCTTTCAACCCGCCGATTTTGCCGGGTTTCTTGATCTTGGCGTCCTTGAACAAAGTACGCTTCAATTCGTACCCGTCCAATGGAACCCTGCCGTTTAGCAGTTCAAATAGCACCTTGTCAAAGACTTCTTCACCAAAAAATGAATTTATTCTTTCCAGGATCTCCGGGGCGAAGTATGATAGCTCCTGTGCGGCTACGGAATCCTCGGATGCGAGGATCAAGGTCCGCTTGCGGTGTCCCAGCGGTTTGGCGAACTCGGAGAGTTCGCCCATCAGGTCCGGCCATGCTTTCCAAAGTCTTGGAATCATGAGCTTATATTCACCATCCATGCTCGAAACATAGTCACCCATGGCTTCGCCCATGTGGCGGACTTTGCGCTGGCGGGGATGGAATACCCGTTTGCGAGGACCGTTATATTTTTTCTTTGCTGCCATGTTATATGATATACCCGTAATGATCTTGGTGAAGGTTCTTTATACATTAAATTCCATCTTGGCAAAAGCTTTCAGCTTGTCCATAAGAACAAAACATCTGCGGCCTTGCTGCGAAAAAGCCTTCTGTACAGCCTGCAGGGGGCAGCGTCTATATATAATATTAGTGCTTGACGCTTCCCTTGTCGAGAGGTAGTGCCTATTCAGATTTTGTTATATAAAGATGTCGTTATGTTTTGCCGATGGGGTGTTTGATGGAAATTTTGAAATTCAGCAAGGCATTGTCCGATGAGATTCGTATCAGGCTTTTAGCCATGTTGCGGGACAATGAGCTTAATGTTGGTGAGGTTGTGCAGGTTCTGGGTATGTCCCAGCCGCGTGTTTCCCGCCATTTGAAAATCATGCATGAGAGCGGCCTTCTGGAATCCAGAAGGGAAGGACTCTGGAATTTCTACCGCTTGGCCCGTTCTGGCAGCGGCAACCGTTTTGCGGAATCCATCAGCTGGCTCATTGAGAATGAACCTGAGGTCGAAGAAGACCGTCACCGCGTGGCTAAGGTTCTGGCAGAGCGTAACATGGAGACACGCAAATTTTTTGATGAAATAGCTGAAGACTGGGAACGCTTGCAGAGCGATGTTTTCGGTGAATTCAATTTGGATAGCGAGTTGCTGACCCTTGTAGAGCGTTGCAATGTAGGCGTTGATCTTGGTTGCGGAAACGGTTCCCTGCTGGAAAGTCTGCTGTCCAAATGTGAAACTGTAATCGGTGTGGACAGTTCTCCAAAGATGTTGGAGCTGGCTGAGAAACGTTTGGGTAACCACCCCGACGTAAGTCTGCGCATCGGTGAGCTTACTCATTTGCCCCTGCGTGACTGGGAAGCGGACCTGACTTTTATTTCCATGGTCCTGCATCACCTGCCACGCCCGGACAAAGCCGTTGCCGAGGCCGCACGGACTCTTTCCAGTGGCGGTAAGCTGGTTATTGCCGATTTTCTCGCGCACGCAAATGAGCGCATGCGCAGTGAATTTGGTGACCGCAGACTCGGTTTCACAGAAGAAGAACTTGGTGGATGGATGGAGGATGCCGGGCTTGGCTCCATTGATATTCGCCGATATCCTGTTAATGAAGGACTGACTGTCCTTGTATGTATATCAACTAAAAAATAATTAAGGCAGCTGGTATTTTCAACTGTCTGAGCGAAATTAAAATGATGGAGGTTTCCATGCTTAAAGTAGATCCGAAACTTGATTACAAAGTTGCTGATATTTCCCTCGCCGACTGGGGTAACAAGGAAATGCAGCTTTCCGAGCGTGAAATGCCCGGTCTCATGGCTATCCGTGCAAAATACGGTGAAGAGAAGCCTCTCAAGGGCCTCAAGGTCATGGGCTCCCTGCACATGACCATCCAGACTGCAATGCTCATCGAGACTCTGTATGCTCTCGGTGCTGACATTCGCTGGGCTTCTTGCAATATTTTTTCCACTCAGGACCACGCAGCAGCAGCTATCGCAGCTAACGGTACTGCCAAAGTATTCGCATGGAAGGGTGAGACCCTCGAAGAATACTGGTGGTGCACCGAGCAGGCTCTGACCTGGCCTGACGGTTCCGGCCCTGACCTCATCGTTGATGATGGCGGCGACGCAACTCTGCTCATCCACCACGGTGTGAAAGCTGAAAAAGACGCTTCCGTTGCTGACGAGAAGACCGACAACAAGGAATTCCAGTGCGTTCTGGACCGCATTAAGCTTTCTCTCGCAGAAGCCCCCGGCAAATGGACCGCAATCGCGAAAAAAGTACGCGGTGTTTCCGAGGAAACCACCACTGGCGTACACCGCCTCTACCAGATGCAGGAAGCAGGCGAACTGCTCTTCCCCGCAATCAACGTTAACGACTCCGTTACCAAGTCCAAATTCGACAACCTCTATGGTTGCCGCGAGTCTCTTGCTGACGGCATCAAGCGCGCCACCGATGTTATGATCGCCGGTAAAGTAGTCGTTGTTGTCGGTTACGGTGATGTTGGTAAGGGTTGCGCCCAGTCCATGCGCGGTTTCGGCGCACGTGTACTCGTTACCGAGATCGATCCCATCTGCGCATTGCAGGCTGCCATGGAAGGTTTTGAAGTAACCACCATGGACAACGCTGTTGAACGCGGTGATGTTTTCGTTACCTGCACCGGTAACTACCACGTTGTTAAAGGCGAGCACATTGCCCGCATGAAAGATGAAGCTATCATCTGCAACATCGGTCACTTTGATAACGAAATTGAAATGGGCTACCTCGAAGACAACCCCAAGGCTGAAAAAATCGAAATCAAGCCTCAGGTTGATAAATGGGTTCTGGAATCCGGCAAGTCCGTAATCGTTCTTGCCGAAGGCCGCCTTGTAAACCTCGGTTGCGCTACCGGTCACCCCAGTTTCGTAATGTCCAACAGCTTCACCAACCAGGCTCTTGCACAGATCGACCTCGCTAAGAACGACTACGAGCCTCAGGTTATGATCCTCTCCAAGAAGCTCGACGAAGAAGTTGCACGTCTGCACCTTGAGCGTCTCGGTGTTGAGCTTGATGTTCTCTCCAAGGAACAGGCAGACTATATCAGCGTTGATGTTGACGGTCCCTACAAGCCTGATCACTACCGCTACTAATTTTACTTTCCTTCGGGAAAGTTGATTTGAATATTGAAATTCCGCAGTGCTTATGTGCTGCGGAATTTTTTATTGTAACACATTTCTCCTTTACATTTACTCTATAATAAGTAACTAACTCCCACCTCGGCGTGACTGGACGCATGCAAAGATCATATTCTTTTTATCTGGAAATCCGCTTCGCTTTTCGAAGCCCTTATCCCCTACGTCCCAGAGATTATTAAGTATTCGGAAGATAAATTCCGCAGCACGGATACCGTCACGCGTAGCCGTCAGATAAAGTCCTTTCACTACTGGATATATTTGTGAGTTTTAAACAATTTTCTTTTGACCGGCGTATAATGGCCGGAATCAATGCTTGCGGCTATGAAACGCCGACCCCCATTCAGACTAAAGCCATTCCCGAAGTTCTCAAAGGTCATGATGTCATGGGCCTTGCCCAGACCGGAACCGGTAAAACCGCTGCCTTTGCACTTCCTATCATGCAGCGCCTACTGGAGAATAAGTTCTCCGGCGAAGGACCGGTAAGGGTTCTGGTGCTTGCACCTACCCGTGAACTGGCTTTGCAGATTCATGAAAACTTTATGGAGCTGGGCGTTGAGGCCGGAATCCGCAGTGCTCCTGTTTTTGGCGGTGTGGGAGCTATGCCCCAGATTCAGGCTGCGCGGCGTTCATCAGTTGTTGTCGCCTGCCCCGGACGCCTGCTGGACTTGATTAATCAGGGAGTTATCAAGCTTGATAAAGTAGACACTCTTGTGCTGGATGAGGCTGACCGTATGCTGGATATGGGGTTTCTGCCTGATATACGCCGGATTATGTCCCGGCTGCCCAAGAACCGCCAGAATCTGCTTTTTTCCGCAACCATGCCCAATGACATCCGCGACCTTGCGGATAAAATGCTGCACCGTCCGGCAACTGTGCAGGTGGCGAATACCGCCCCGGCCAAGACAGTGGAACATGCATTTTATCCGGTCGGCCAGCATTTGAAGAATACATTACTCTTCAAGGTGCTTGCGGAAACCGATTACGATAGTCTGCTGATTTTTACGCGTACCAAGCACAAGGCAAAAAACCTTGCCCGCAGGCTTGTCGCAAGGGGTCATAAGGCGACTTTTTTGCAGGGAAATATGAGTCAAAATCAGCGGCAGCGTTCTCTTGACGGATTCCGTGACGGAACATTCAAGGTAATGGTTGCGACTGATATCGCGGCGCGCGGAATTGATTGCGACCGAATCAGCCATGTGCTCAATCTGGATATTCCGGATACTGCCGAGACATACACCCACCGCATCGGCAGGACCGGGCGTGCAGGGCGTAGTGGTAGCGCATTTACTTTTGTTACCCGTGACGACCTGCGGCTCATGCGTGAGATTGAGAAGGCAGTCGGTTACTCCATTGAGCACCGCACCTTAGAAGATTTTGATTATGACAAGCCCAACTTGCATGGGGATCAGCCGAAAGGCGGAGGCCGTAAGCCTGCCGGAGGCCACAAGCCCGCTGTTGGGCGCAAACCCGCACGCGGCCGCAAGCCTGCCGGGGATCGTAAGCCTGTTGAAGAGAGTAAAGCAGGTGGAGAACGTAAATCTACTGGAGAGCGCAAAACATCCAGAGGTCGCAAGCCCGCTGAAAATCGCAGGTCGAGCGAAAATCGCAGGTCGAGCGAAAATCGTAGGTCGAGCGAAGATCGCAGGTCGAGCGAAGATCGTAGGTCTGAAGGTAGACGTAAGTCCGGATCAGGGCGCAAATCGAGCGGCGGTCCTACTAAGCATTCTGATGAAAGACGCGATTCCCGCCCAGTAAAAAAGCGTAACTCAGCAGGATCTAAAAGCTCTCAGGATGAAGCACCTAAACGTAAAGCTGGGCGTCCTCCAAGAAGAAAACGGCGTCCTTCACGTTTTTCTAAAGTATAATCAGGCTGTTTGCTGCAAAGCCTTTTTAGTTATAAGCAGAAATTATTTATTTTCTAAATATTTCTCTTGACTTTTGTGTGGAAGTAGTAAAACAGTGTCTGTAGTTGCCAACGGCCTCTTGGAAGGAAGTTGGTTTTAGTTTAATCAGGTATATCAAGGAGCCGTGTACGCATCCTGTACGCCGCTCCTTTTTTTTATACCTAACGCATTTGCGTGAAAGTTTTTTACACCTTTTTAGGAGAATTTTTAATGTCCAAGAACATCTATGTCGGTAACCTGCCCTGGTCTGCAACTGAAGACGAAGTCCGCGCTGCTTTCGAAGCTTACGGTGAAGTTGTATCTGTTAAACTCATCGAAGACAGAGAAACCGGGCGTCCCCGTGGCTTCGGTTTTGTTGAAATGGAAGACGCTGGCGCAATGGATGCTATCGACAATCTGGATGGTAAAGACTTCGGCGGCCGTAACCTCAAGGTTAACGAAGCGAAGCCCCGTGCACCGCGTCCCCGCTGGTAGTCAATATATAGTTTGACTGTCTTTTCTGAGCAATGAATTGCTCGTAAGCCCGTTTTTCCTGCGAAAGACGGGCTTTTTTGTTTTCAGTCCAAAAGCATTTCGATATAACTTTTCCGGTTAGCAAAGTTCCTTCCTATTTTTTCTTTTCGGGGATTCATACATGCTTCGTAAATTAATATTGTTTGTTTTTCTTTTATGCATTCCGTCCGTCACGCTTGCTCAGCCCTTTCATGTGCGCACTTCTTCTTTTGTTTCAATGGACGGAGAAACTGTTTTTGATAGCAGATATCTCACTGACGGAAACAGCACTACCGGTTGGGTTGAGAATGGTGATGGCAGTGGAGTCGGGGAATGGGTGCAATTCTTCTTCCCGGCACAGGTTATTGTGGATTCCGTAAAGATTGTGAACGGAGTTGATGGTGGCAACATGGGTAAGGTCAACCGGATCAAAAATGTTTCAGTTTCCTTTTCCGGTGGTCAGCGTCAGGAATTTACTCTGATCGATTCAGCGAAGAAACAGAGTCCTAGAATCCGTAAATTCCCTACCACAAGTTTGGGAGTCAACGTGCGTTCAGTATATCAGCAGGAGAATGTTGAGCATGCAGGGTTTGCGGAGATTCTGATCAAATACCACCGTATTACCCCGGAAGAATTGGCGGCGGCAGCAGCTCCGGTGAAAGATCCTCTGGATACCTCTGTTGTCGGGGAAGCGGTGGTGCTTAATACTCGCAAGATGAGTGCAGAAGAAAAGAAGGTTCTTTATGAAAAAATGAGCGAGTTGGAAAAAAAGCAGGTAGTGCTTGATGAAATGAAGGAATTCTTCGATAAATTCTACACCAATTTTGTGACCATCAACGAAGAATATCCACGTATGCATACGCATGATAAATTTATGCTGGAAAGCTCCACCTTCGAGAGCTTCCGGTCCATGCTGGAAAAGCGTAAGGTTCTTGATAAATATCAACAGGCGGTAGTTTCAACATCCGGCCTGCGCTACAGCATCCGGACCCTGACCCCCACAGAAGTCGAACTTTGGGTCAAGGGCGAGTACACGGTCATTTATGATATGAAATCGCACCAGATAACGGAGAATTCCCTTTTCCATCTGAAGAAAGAGTACGGCGAATGGAAAGTTAATAATAAAACTGAATTTTAAATAAAAAGCGGTGGATGACAATGAGTCAACCACCGCTTTTTATTTTATGCAGCGAAGATTACTAAAAGTTTTTGGGAATCTTAAACCCTTTTTACAAAAAGGGTTTAAGTCCCCGGAGGGTTCCCAGAAAGGTCCGCCGGAGGCATCCTATCTGGTATGATGGGTCCAGTACTCAACATTGGGGCTGAGGTGCAGCAGGCCAAACTCCTGTCCCAGTTCAATCAGCAGTACCGCAGCGAAACATATGATAAGCAGCATGCCTGAATATTTGCGTATGGACCCTTCCGGTGAGTATTTCCAAACGATAAATCCGGGCAGTATTCCGAAGATGATGCACTCACCTACCCCGCCGACGAGGTTGATCGCCACCAGAAAAATATCTGGATAGAGCAGCCCGACCAGAAGCGGCGGAATAAAAGATAAACACCAGATTACAATCTTGTTATCAATACCGAAGTTGCTGGAGGCCAGATCTCGCATGAAGCTGAGAAGTGCTGTACCGTTAGCCATAAAAGCTGTGGACATGGCAACCACGGCAAAGATCAGGGCCACATAGGTAAATACTGGGGTCTGGAGCAGTTTTTCCAGCGGGATGGTAGCCGGGTCGTTGTTGCCGAATGCGGTGATCAGGTCGATATGTGTTTCAGGATTGGAGAGCGGTAGCGCACCGAGCACAACCAGCAGCCAGGTGATATTCATGACCATGCCGATGGTGGTTCCGCCGATGATTGCGGTACGGATTTTTTTACGGTCATGTCCCAGCGTGCGGCAGATGCTGGGGATTATGTTGTGGAAATGAAAGGCCATGAGCAGGACTGGAAGGCCTGCCGGGATATATGTCCAGTCAAAAGCTTCGAGGTTTGGGGCGGAAACATCGGGCACAACCATGAAAACCAGTGCGCCGAAGGTAATCCACATGATGGTGACCATGTAAGGCGTACATTTCTTCATCATCTGCATGCCGAATGCGGTCATCCCGGTGACCAGCGCGAAATAAAGAACCATGATAACCGATTGGGGCAGGGTGGATTGCAGGCTCATTATGATGGCTGAGATTCCGCAAAGATAGGCTACCAGCACCCCGTAAAGAATAATCAGGTTGGCGACTATTGTTACCCATTTTCCGGCATTGCCAAGTTCATGGTGAAAGAATGTGGGCAGGTCCGCGTTTTCATTGGTGGTCAGGCTTTTCTGTTCTGAGTAGATCAGTGCAGTGTAAGTCATAAGCACCCACATAAGCAGGGTTGCGGCTACGGAAGGGTAGAACCCGGCCGCACAGAGGTTAACAGGCAGGGCGAGAATACCCGCTCCGAGCATGTTCCCCACAACAACGAACATCATGGACAGGGCGGAAGCTGATTTTTCCTGCGTCATTCATATCTCCTGTTGCAAATAAGTTGAAAAAAAAGCCCGCACAGTATTGGTTGTGCGGGCCTTAAAAATTCTATTTTTCGGTTTCAACGAGGTTCAACGGGTGCGTGTGAACCATGGCTTCAGGCGACAGAGCCTTGTCGAGATCTTCCTTGGACATGTACCCCTTCTCGATAACGATATCGTATACCGAGCGGTTGGATGTGAGCGCTTCGTTGGCGACCTCGGTTGATTTTTCGTAGCCGATGTATGGGTTGAGAGCAGTAACCAGCCCGATGCTGTTTTCCACGTAGCTCCGGCAGACATCTTCATTGGCAGTTATGCCGGAGATGCATCGGTCGGCGAGGGTGCGGAATCCCCGGCGCATGATGGTCAGGGAATTAAGCAGGCTGGCGGAAATTACAGGTTCCATGACGTTCAGCTCAAGCTGTCCGCCTTCTGCCGCCATACTTACGGTGACGTCGCTGCCGATTACGGTGAAAGCAATCTGGTTGACCACTTCCGGGATGATCGGGTTGACTTTGCCGGGCATGATTGAGGAACCCGGAGCCATGCGCGGAAGATTAATTTCATTAAATCCACAGCGTGGTCCTGAAGAAAGAAGACGCAGGTCGTTGCATATTTTGGAAATTTTAACGGCAACGCGTTTCAGCACGCCGGAAAGCTGTACGTATGCACCTGTATCCTGAGTGGCTTCAACGAGGTCCGGGGCCAGTTCAAGGTCGAAACCGCTTATCTCCTTGAGCTTGTCTGTAACCATCTGGGCGTATTTAGGCGGTGCATTCAGTCCGGTTCCGATGGCGGTTCCGCCCATGTTGATCTCGCAGATCAGGGTCTTTGCTTCGCGTACCCGTTCAATGTCCTCGCCGACCATGACCGAGTAGGAAGTGAATTCCTGACCGAGAGTCATGGGCACTGCATCCTGAAGCTGGGTTCGGCCCATTTTCAGGATATGGGAAAATTCTTTACCCTTGGCTGCGAAGCTTTCCTGCAGATATTCCATAGAATCGATGAGTTGATCCATCTTGGCAATCAGGGTCAGCCGGAGGCAGGTAGGATAGACGTCGTTGGTGGATTGAGCCATGTTGATGTGGATATTCGGGTGCAGATTGTCATATTCACCGCGTTTGAAGCCGAGATGCTCAAGGCCGATGTTAGCGATTACTTCGTTGGCGTTCATGTTGGTGGAGGTTCCGGCTCCGCCCTGGATGATATCGACAATGAACTGGTCATGGTGCTTGTCGGCCAGCAGTTCGTCGCATGCAAAGACAATGGCTTTTGTTTTTTCATCGTCAAGTTTGCCTAACTCATTGTTGGTGAGTGCTGCGGCTTTTTTGATCTGGGCCATTGAATAAATGATATGCGGATAGTGGGAAATGGGAATCCCGGTGATGCGGAAGTTCTCGGATGCCCGCATGGTCTGGGCGCCGTAGAGAGCTTCTTCAGGGACGTCCTTTTGTCCTATGCAGTCGTGCTCAATGCGAATTTTCATTTCTTTCTCCAAAGAGTAGTAGTGTACTTAGAATGTGAAGGGTGGAGAAAGTGCGCAGGAGAGTCCCCGGCACAGTACAACCCTTTTTGTTTACTTTTAGCATATCGGTATGTGGGGTCAATACAACTGATTGAACTCTTTGTTCATACGATTACTGGCTGAAAATGTGCCGTTTTTGTGAAACTGCTTTATTGGCTAAAATGAGAAACTGTTTTTGCCTCTGTTCTTGGCCTTATACATGGCTTCATCAGCAATGCGGATCAGGTGCTCTTTCGTTTTGCTGTCGTCGGGGAATACGCTGATACCTATGCTGACACCTATGCGGTATATTTTTTCGCCAACGTAAAATGGCGGACGCATGGAGTCGATGATGCGCTGGGCAACAACTTCAATCTCATTGCGTGTCCCGACATCCTGCAGGATGAAGATGAATTCGTCACCTCCGATTCGCGAGAGAGTATCGCTTGTCCTTAGACAATCGCTGAACCTTCCCGCAACTTCCTTGAGTACTATATCTCCGGCCATGTGCCCCAGTTCGTCATTGACCTGCTTGAAGTTATCGAGATCGGCATAGAGGATGGCAACTTTCATGCGGTTTCTTTTTGCGTGTGAAAGTGCCTGTTTCAGACGGTCGTCGAAGAGAACCCGGTTGGGCAGTCCTGTCAGGTTGTCAAACATGGCCAGACGGCGCATGGTTTCCTCATGCTCTTTGCGCTCGGAAATATCCATGAGGAAGCCGTCCATGCGCACGATTTTTCCTTCATCATCTTTGATGGCCATGATGGATTCACTGGCCCAGAAGGTTGAACCGTCCTTGCGCTTGTGCATGGCTTCGAAGTTATCTGTGTGACCGAATTTTTCCAGAATGGTAATAAGACGTTCTCGTTCGCCAGAGGAAACATAGCAGTCTTTTGAAATATTTTTTATTTCATCAAAAAACTCTTGCATTGAAGGGTATCCGTAATATGAAGCCATCCGCCTGTTGGCGTTGATGAATTTGCCCTGTGGCGTGGTCTGGAATATCCCGAGCGGCGCAGTTGTGAAAAGGGTCCTGTAGTTTTCTTCCGCGCGTCTTAAAGCTTCTTCCTTCTTTTTACGGTCAGTAATGTCAAGGATGAACCCGACTATGCTGTTTTCATCAGGGAGCTTGGTTCCTTTTTCGTAAACCCAGCGCTCAGAACCATCATTGCGGATGATGCGATATTCATGTTCAAAGGAACAGTGGTTGCTTATTCCCTTGCTGATTTCATTCTTCAGCGCTGTGCGGTCATTGGGATGCACAAGGTCATAATACAGGCTTTTACCGTCTTTGAGGAAGTCTTCGGTGTGGTAACCGGTGACCCGGACAACCTTGGAGCTGATGTAATGCATTTTATAAGGCTGGCTCATTTCGCATTTATATATGATACCCGGTGCGTTTCCGGCAATAGCTTCGAATAAATTGTCTTTGCTTCGTAATTTCTTGTTTTGGCGGAGAAGGATTTGTTGTGATCTGTGGTAGTAAAAAAAGAAAATAATGGCGAAAAACAACAGCAGGATAAAAATGAACATTGCCGAACGTATAGCCCGAGCGGAGGCCATGGAGCTGGTAGCATCTGTTTCCGGTGCGGATATGGCGACCACCAGTTTCATTTCGCCCAGCTTTGCAGTATCCCAGGCAACCAGCTTGCGCTCCACATATTTATCGCGTTTGACGGTAAATGAGTATTCTCCTGAGCCATAAGGTTCATGCATCATGCGTGAATCAATTTTAATCAGGTCCTGATAGCCCTTGTGTAGTTCAAAAATATTCTTTCCCAGAATTTCCGGTTCCTGATCAAATATGACAGTGCCTGAACCGTCGACTATGTAGCCTGATCCGTATTTGCCGACCTGAAGCGATGAAATGTATTTATCGGTTAATTGGTCTAAGTCGATGACCACAGTCAGTATGCCTGCAAATTTATTCTTTACCCATACAGGCATTATTAGTCCGGCCAAACGCAGCTTATCATTAATGAGCGGTTTAGTGGTTAGGAATCCAGAACGCATACCCTCCACTGCGGAAAAATATTTTTCTGTCCATTTGAGCGCCATCTGGTGGGCCTGCATCAGTTTGCTGGAGTTTATTTCAGAGGTAAGGGGTTCGTCTTTTTTTACAGTATGGAAGCTCAGGAGCATAAGTGAGCCAAGGTCATTCTGTTTAATTTTGAAGAGGCGTTTGATGGATTGGGCTGAGCGTTTACCTTCAATGAAATCAACCAGCGAATAGCGAGCCAGTGTAGTTGCAGAATCTACTACACTGTCTAGTTTGTCTTTCAGTGCGGTGGCAGTCAGTTTTGCCTGTAGGGATTGCTGTTCATTGAAGACCCTTTCCTGGTCGCGAATAGACATGGTATCGAGCTTCAGGCAAAGGTAGCTGGCAATGCTCAAAATCATGATCAAGGGAATTATCAGCTTGAAAGGAATCCATTTGCTGAAAAAATTACTTGCTTTAGCTGAGAGAATCAAGTTTGGCTCCGGGCTTATTTTTCTGTGCTTTATTTATATTGTTGTCCGTTTGAGTCATTTCAATCAGCCGTTTAGTTTTGATACTACCTTGAAATTTTTGCTTATCCCATCCGCAATATAGATTACAATACCACTCCATATAAGGGCAAAAGTAATCAGTCTGGCTGAGTTGAAAGGCTCGTTGTATACAAAAACACCAAGCAGTAGTGCCAGAGTGGGGGCTATGTATTGCATCATACCCAAGGTAACAAGCCTCAGCCTGCGTGCTCCATGGGCAAAGAATATGAGCGGTAGAGATGTTGCCGCTCCGGCCCCAAACAGCAGAATATTATCTAATGTGCTTATTTTGTATATACTTATTTCTCCAGAAAAGGCCAGCCAGATAAGGTAAGCCGCCGATGCCGGAGCCAGTACGGCTGTCTCTACAAAAAGGCCCGGTAGAGATTCAACTTTCATAATCTTGCGCACCAGACCGTAAAAGGCGAAAGAGACAGCCAGAGTTAATGCTATATACGGGATATGGCCGTAATCAATTATAGAATACGCTACACCACAGGCCGCAAACATGATGGCAAGGGATTGCAATCTGTTCAATTTTTCTTTCATGAAGATGAAGCCAAGCAATGCGTTCATCAGGGGGGTCATATAATAGCCCATGCTGGTGTCTACCACATGACCGTGATTGACTGCCCAGATGTAGATAAACCAGTTTACCCCGATCAGGCTGCTGCTCAAAGTCAGTAGTATCTTCCCTTTTTTGTCAGCAAGGGCTGCTTTAACTTCTGTCCAGCGTTTTTTGCAGGAAAGCAAAGCTGCTACAAAAAAAAGAGACCATACAATCCTATTGCATAGCAGTTCTAGCGAGGGTACTTCTTCTAGTGATTTCCAGTAGATAGGCAGTAAACCCCACATGATGAAGGCGGCTGCGGCATACATCAGTCCGTCGTGGGTGTTTTTGTTCATCTTTCCGTTCCTTTTGAATTAATGAGGCAGGAAAGATATGCCAATCATCAACCGCTTGCAATATACTAATTATTAAAATCTCCGGCTGATTATCAAATGCTGATATCGATACACAGAATAGAAGAACGCGGGGTGTCGTAAATTTTTGTAGACACAGTTACGCAGTTGTTACCGGAAGCGAGTGATATGTATGGAGCTGTGGTGTGCCAGTTACTGCCTGATTTGATAGTCAGGTAGTATTCTTTCAAGGAATGGTCCGCGCCTTCCGGGGCCGGCTGATAGATAAGGCGGCGGTTTTCTTTTAATTTATATGGATTACATATGGTTTCCGAGATCTGCACCCCGTTGGTGTCGAGGATATAGGCACACTCGATAGTCGTGTTCTCGGTAATGAAAGCTGAAAGTGCTGAATCGGCTGTTCCGGGAGTGATGTCCATGAGTGCTTCGCGAAGCTTGCCAGCCATTCTTTTGTAGCTGTTTTCCATGATTTTCTGGCGGTTGATCTTTTCAAGAACATGAGTCTTGAAACGGGAAGCCAGAAATTTAATAGGAGTAATATCCGGATTTGCAGCAATTGCCGCAGGCATGGGACGGCCGAAAAAATAGCCCTGAAAAACATCGATACCAAGACTGAGCAGGGTAAGGGCTTCATCAACTGTTTCAATTCCTTCGGCCAGTGGGAGGCTTCCGGTGCGTTCGGCAAGGCTGATCAGGGAACGGGTCACTTCCATATTGTAAAATCTTTCATTGATCCCGGTGATCAGCGAGCGGTCTATCTTGATGATGTCCGGCTCAAGGGACGGAATACGGTCAAGGTTTGAGTGTCCGGTTCCAACGTCATCAAGGGCTATAAGAAAGCCATGGTCTCGTGATTTTTCTACAAAAGAACTGAGTGCCCTGTCGCTTCCGGCTTTGGATTCGATGATTTCAAGGATGATATTATTAGCGGGAATATTGCATTTCTTAACCATTTTTCTGGTTATGCCATAGCCGAAGGTTTCTTCATTGATGATGGCTGCATCAATATTTACGGATAAGAGCAGGGAGCGGTCTGTCCTTGAAATGGGAGCAAATGTTTCAAACGCCTTCTTACGGCAGGCTCTGTCCAGCCGGGTTAAGGTCTCAAAGTCCTCACACATGTCAAACAGAGTAAAAGGGGGAATACATTCTCCGGTGCGGGGATGAATGGCACGAGTCAGGGCCTCAAAGCCCAGCAAGCCTTTACGGTTCACGGAAATCAGCGGCTGCAATACTGTGGTCAGGCAATCATTTTCAATCAGTTCATTTATGGAGAAATCTAAAATAGTATTCATAATGCAGTCGCTTGTTTTTGTTTTCCAAAAAAACGGCCGGAAGGGTGGGAAGTCCCTTCCGGCCGTCAGGTCCGGCTGAGGTGGTCACCGGACTTGGGGTGGGCCGGGCTTGTCTGCCGAAGATAAGCCCGGCCAGCTGTACACTAATTGGGGTTAGAGTGATTTTGCTTTAAGAGTTATGTGGATTAAAGTGATTCTTCACCTGTTCTGATTCTGATGGTTCTGTTCAGGTCCTGTACGAAGATGACTCCGTCGCCTTCCTTGCCTGTCTGTGCACCGGTTTTAATTGCTTCCAGTGCTGATTCTACTTTGTCTTCGTCCAATCCTATCTCGATGCGGATTTTTTTGAGCAGGTTAACTTCCATAACAACACCGCGGTATGTTTCTGTGAATCCCGCGCCCCTGCCGGAGCCGAGGATGTTTGTTACCGACATGGTGTAGATTCCTTTGGCATAGAGGGCCTGCTTTACCGGGGTAAGGCATTCGGGCCTGATATATGTGATGATGAGTTTCATTGTTTTATTCCTCTCTTTGTGGTGGTTCGATTATTCGT
>PPCM01001007.1_pt1 | contig 15456 bp, 19 predicted proteins | sample 1555541 | NCBI WGS metagenome assembly PPCM01 (sample SAMN05284479, study PRJNA326546) | Marine sediment metagenome, whole genome shotgun sequencing project. | isolation source: marine sediment | place: Germany: Wadden Sea | collected 2012-09-05 | reverse complement strand
TAATATATTACCAAACAAACGTAATGATAATGAGATTGGTGTGACAATTACATCAATAATATTTAATGGTAACATTGCACCAATTGGTTTAATCCATTCCTTGAAATATCCACCGACTCCATTATGTTTGAATGATAAGAAATTGATGAAAAACGCTGTAATTAAAGCTAACGCTAAGGTTACGTTGTAATTACTTGTTGGTGGCTTCATACCGATTAATCCAACTAAGTTAGCTACTGCTAAGAACAATACTAACGTTCCAAAATATGCCGAAAACTTCTTCGCGTAATTTCTTCCTACTGTCCCGACGCTAAAATTATTCATCGATGTAACAAATATTTCAGCAAGTAAAACGATACCTTTAGGTTCGTCTTCAGGACTAGTCGACTTAATTCTCTTTGATGCATATTTCAATATCCCAAGTAAAACTATCATAATTATAATAGCATTTACGACTTCTTCTTGGATATTAATATCACCAATGATTATTCCGCGTAGTTCTTCCATTCTAGACCTCCTTCTTATAGTATTTGATAAACCAATTAATAACTGAATCCGACTGAATTATAATCCTTACTCCTAGCAATCCTATCGCTGTAGCGAAAGGATCTATAAAATCAATCTTTATGGCTAACACCAACACAAACATATACATTAAATTTCTAAGCATTTGATCTCTTCTGTGGACTAAAGCTGCTCTAGTCTCGTTGAGATCTAAACTCTTCTTTAAAGATAAGTTTAATAAGTGAAAACCTATTAAGCTTAATAAAATTCCCATAGTCGCTCCTACAAGAAACTTTAAGCCTGATAAACCTAAAAACAAAAACAAAATTGCATCAACTATAACAACTAAAAGTAGTGTTCTAGTCGTTACTACTCTAAGTGGGTTTTGTTGTAATTTAGTCATTTGCTGCTCCTTTTATCGTTCTAACCATCATTCTAAACCCGGCAATAATTCCAAAAATCATTAAAATAATCGTTAGAAAATCTCCAGTATTAAACCACTCATTTAGTTTAATTCCGATATACATCATCACTGCTGGATATAAAAACATATTTATCCCAACTGTAGTTAGTATTGCAAGAGGTTTTAAACTCTTGATATTATTTTTCTTCATAATTCTTGATTAGATCGATTCTCGCTTGGTGGCGTCCACCTTCAAATTCTGTTTCTAACCAAACCTTTAGTATCTCTTTGGCTAAATCATAGTCAACTACTCTTCCGCCCATTGCAAGAACATTAGAATCGTTATGCTCTCTAGTCGCTTTAGCACTAAATAAATCATGAACTAGAGCACATCTAATTCCTTTGACTTTATTGGCTGCTATACTAATTCCAATCCCTGTACCACAAATAAGTACTCCACGATCAAAATCATTAGTTTTAACTGCTTCAGCAACCTTAAGCCCATATTCTGCATAGTTTACTGATTCCTCTGAGTAAGTTCCAAAATCACTAACGTTGTAACCTAACTCTTTGGCATAATTTTTCAAGATTTCTTTTAACTCAAAACCTCCATGGTCTGAACCAAATGCTATATTCATAACAAACCTCCTCATCTTTGATATTATAACACTTTTGCCTATTAAGATAAACTTATAACCCAATAATTTAGGTTCGAATTGTAATAAAGTCACAAAACTCTTCACTAATTATTTGTGAAAAAAAACACTTGTACTCAATAATTAATAATCCCTTTACTTTCAGTTAAATTTTTATATGATAGTTGATTTTTTTGATTCAATCATTGTAAATTTCACAAATTAAAGGAGTGAAAAAAGAGGAAATCTGTAGTGATTTCCCCTTTTAATTAGGTTTAATTTAAAGGAACAACAGCCCCTTTGTACTTCTCTAATATGAAATTTGATACTTCTTTACCGGTCAAAATCTCTATGATTTTTTTGATGTTTTCATCATTTTCATCACTCTTCCTAGCAACTAGAACATTGACATAAAGTGATTTTTCTCCTTCAATTGCTACCGCATCTTTTAAGGGATTTAGACCCGCTTGCAGTGCATAATTAGTATTGATTACAACCAGTTCACCTTCATTATTCTTAAGAACTTCAGGAAGAAGTCCAGCTTCAATATCATAGATGAACTTGAGATCCAAGGGATTTAACTCGATGTCTTGAACTGTTGCGTTCTGCTTTTCAACACCTTCTCTTAACTTAATTAATCCCTGAACTTCAAGCAAGTAAAGTATTCTTCCATGATCGGCAACACTGGATGAAAATATAACTTTTGCCCCCTTCTTTATATCACTTACATCGTCATATACATTTGAGTAAATGCCTATTGGTTCAATATGAACTTTGGCCACGGCCTCAAACTGATAGCCAAACTCCTTTTTTTGGGCTTGCAAGTAGGGAATATGCTGGAAATAGTTCAAATCAACATCTTCACTATCTAGAAACTGATTTGGTGTAACATAGTCTTGAACGACTATTACTTCAATGTTGATTCCTTGGTCTTTCAAAAGGGGTTTAGCATACTCTAGAATTTCCGCATGTGGAACGCTTGTTGCTGCTATTTTAACTACATTTTCTTTTCGGCATCCTGCCAATAATACTATAGTAAATAATAATATGAATAATCTCTTCATTTTCTTCTCCTATTTTCTGAAATCTATTTTTTTAACATAATAATTACTGACAGTTTGTATTAGTAGCACTATGACTAGAATACACAGTGTGCTTGCAATTATTACAGTTTGATTGTTTCTTTGAAATCCATACAGATAGGCATAATTTCCCAATCCACCTGCCCCAATGATTCCTGCCATTGCAGAATAACTTACTATCGATATTGCAGTTAACGCTAAGCCTGAGATGATTTGTGGGAATGCTTCAGGAATTAATACCTTAGTAACAATCTGCCTCTTTGATGCACCAAAGCATTTTGCAACTTCAACAGAGCCGTAGTCAACTTCACGTAGAGCTGTTTCAACTATACGAGCATAAAAGGGACTTCCACCAATGATTAAAGGTGGTAAAGCTGCATTAACTCCTAGCATTGTCCCAATAATTTGCTTTGTAATGGGAATTAATAGAATAAGCAATATCACGAAGGGAACACTTCTAATCAAGTCTACAACCCAACTAATTGCCTTATAGACAATAGTATTTTCCGAAATATTCCCCGTCGAAGTTACAGATAGCATAACCCCTACTACCAAACCCACAAAGAAGATTGCAACAGTCGCAACACTCGACATATATACCGTCTCGTATATTGCATTCATTAATTGCTCAATTCTCATAAAACCACCTCTATCTCGATCGACCTAGAAGCCAAAAACTTCTTTACTTCATTTAAGCAAAAGTCTCTGTCTATTCTCATTATTAGAAAGCCAACTGCTCTTGAGTTTACTAACTTGATACTCGTAGATACAATATTTGGCTTCAAGCCAAACCTTGTAACTAACTCATAAAAAGTATGCTCTAAAGTACTTCCTTCTTTAAAAGTAAGCCTAATGATTTTTTCCTGAACTGAAGACTTTTTAGCAGCAATTTGACTCTTCATAATATCTAAAGTATTTCCAATTGACTTTATGACTCCATCTTCCATCTCCATCGTCTTGTCACAAATTGATTCCACAACTTCCATCTCGTGAGTTATTAAGACAATTGTAATTCCCAACTTTTTGTTTATACTTTTTAGTAAGTGAAGAATACTTAAAGTCGTTTCAGGATCAAGGGCACTAGTAGCTTCATCACATAAAATAATTTTAGGATTCAAAATTAGTGCCCTTGCTATACCCACTCTTTGTTTTTGTCCACCACTTAATTTCGATGGATACTCATCAGCTTTACCCAGCAATCCCACCAACTCCAATATTTCCAAAACTCTATCTCTAGCATCTATATCGCTGCCACTTAACTCAAGTGGCAACATCACATTCTCAAATACTGTTCTTGACCAAAGTAAGTTAAAATGCTGAAAAACCATTGGGCACTGCATTCGAAAATTCCTCAACTCATCTTCGGCTAGGTTCTTTATATCTAACCCATCAACAATTACCACTCCCTCATCTTGAGCTTCTAGTTGATTTATCATTCTTAAAACAGTAGATTTTCCAGCACCACTTTTACCAATTATCCCAAAAATTGCACCCTCTTCTATCTTGAAACTTACGTTGTTTACTGCTTTCAAAATACTCTTCCCTACTAAAAACTGCTTTGTTACATTATAAAATTCAATCATAACTACCTCCAACAATAACAAAAAAACTTGTCCAAAAGACAAGTTTCACTACAAAGTTGATGAGCTCATCTGTTTGGAATTAGCACCTTCTTTCCTTAGAAAGGGTTGCTGCAGCGTCATCGGGCCAATCCCTCAACTGCTCTTTATGAGTTATTTAATTGATTGCTATATTACACTGATGCAAGCCATAAGTCAACATCTTCTTAACTTTAAAAAAATAAAAGAAGGTTAAACAACCTTCTTTTCATCTTGTTCTTCTTTTTCAATGTAGTCTTCCTTTAAATAATAGGAAACAACTACTCCAAACTCATCAAAATACATCGTATGTAAACTTATTACTGCAATAATGACTAAGTTCAATAAATATTCATGATTATCAACAAAATACAACAAAGCGGACAATCCAAACATTGCAAGAAAAACAAACATTGAATAGGTTGTAGGTTCTGATACTTGCAATGGTAAACGTAAACTATCGTAGATGTACTTTTTTTCTACCCGTACTGAGTTCTTAGCTTTACTAGGTCCCTTAACAAAGAAAGGTAAGGTCGCAATCGATAAAACAAGCAATAATATTGCTGCAATATCAGTAATTTGCCTAACAAAGTAACCATAACCAACAAGTAGTAAAATAGCTAAGTAATAAGGTATTACTGTTTTATTACTAGCCCTCTTCAAAGCATCTTCATCTACTTCATGAATGACTTCATCATCTATATGATTAAATAACATATCAGAAATTTTGTGAAATGAAGTAAATAATGTAAGATGGAGAATAGCAAAAGAACTAGTGAAAATTGCTAAACTCTTATTAACAGTATAATCAGAGAATGCAACAATGATCAAAATTATACAAGTCACAATAGCATTAATACTGGTAATACGTTCTAAGTTATAAAGTTTTCGATACTTCGCCTTATCAAAGACAGTTGATTTTGAATCAACTTTATATTGATAGTAGACTAAATTTACAAATAGTAAAATTACCAATATGATGAATAAGTTATTTATGCGACTTTCCGTATATACTAAAAAAAACATTAAGTTTAATAGTATAAGATGAAAGAAATATGGTCGTTTTTTCATAATTTCAGCCTCCAATCTTATTTTAGCACTTATAGAAATCCACTTCAATTAATTTGTTATTTTTCGTTCAAAACCGCTTCAATCTCACTTATAGTTATCGGTCCTTCTCGCACAACTTTTACACTTTCTCCTAAAATAACTACTGTTGAAGGAGTAAAAGTCTTTACTTCGCCTTCCAAAACTAGAATTCCTGGAAATTTTTCTACTAATTTATGGCAGTCGTTTATCGGTGGTTCACCACTCAAATTAGCACTTGTTACAGCTAGGGGACCTACCACTTCTAGAATTTTAAGGGTTACTTCATCATCCGGAATTCTAACTCCTACAGTATCAAATCCTTGAGTTAATATGTCTGATAATCCTTCTTTTTTAGGCAACACCATCGTTAATGCGCCAGGTAAAAACTTCTCAGCAAGGATTTTTGCCTCTTCGCTTACATCTTTAGCTACCTTATTAAATTGTTCTATGTTTGCTGCTAACACAGCTATTGGTTTATTTTCTCTTTTTTTCAACTCAAACAATTTTTCAATCGCTCGATCTTCGATAATAGAAGCCAAACCATAAACAGTATCAGTTGGGATAGCACACACTTCACCATTCTTTAAATTCTCAATGATTATTTCAATCTGATTTATATTTATTAACACAATATCACTCCTATCTATATTCATATTAAAACACACTATTTATATTAATTCTAGATATTGTCTCTGTATTTTATCTTCTTGCAACTCCTACAGTATCTATTATAGAGAACTGAAACTCATAATTGACTCAAATATTGTTTTGTGGTATCTTGGGGTTACAATATTCTTTTTACTAGGAGGGGATTAATATGCGTACAGTAAAATTACTACTAGCTCTTCGGAGGGATAGCGACTTCTTAAAGGTACAATTTAGATATGAAATTATTATTATCCTCTACTTTGTATTTGTGTTGCCACAGTTCTTACTTATTTTTATTTTTTTATTTAATATTTCCAAATTACCACTAGAAATTAACAAAAAACTAGAATGTTTTCCACAACTAAGAAACAACTATCAATTACGATTTCTAACTTACTGCCTTGCATCAATAATTTATCAACTTCTTATAAGTATCAACATGATATACCCTGCCTCTGATGAGTTAAGTTATCTAAACTTTGAAAGTTCAGTTCATATTGGTTATTTTGCAACCGCCCTATTATTGACGTTACTCATTGACAGAAGGTATCATAACAGTTACTCCTTTGTTGATGTTATCGTCCATGCAATTTTACTTATTCTCGCATTTTTCTCATTGAAGCTACTGAATTGGTATGGTTTTATGATTTTAATCACAATAAGTTGTATATGGATTAAAAACTACAAAAAGAAAGGAGACTACCTATGAAATCAACGTTACTCACTTATCGACTCTTACTCAAAAATCCCATTATTTTCATTAGCAAAATCCTGAACTTTATTGTCGTTATATTAAGTATATTCTTAGTTTTAAATCACTATGTTGATTCGATAGATTTTCTCCCTCTATTCTATGTACTACTCTTATACACTTCAAAGAGCTTAGCAAGAGACCACTACTACTTTCTGACAAATACACTTAGAGTTATTTTTAAGGATATCCTAATGACAGAGATAGTATTTCTCATTGAGTTTTTATCAATTGTTACGATAGCATCATTATTTAACGAGTATAAACTTGATTTGTCTTTCTATATTATTTCTTGCACACTCATCTTATTAATCTTACGAGAAACTACACCAATGTGTTACATAGATGTAAAGAAGGAAAAAAAATTCAAAAAACTTAGAATGAAGTATTTTAATCCTGTAGAAGATATAAGTATGATGATTTTATTTAGCTTAATAGTTATTGCTATCACTCTTATTGGTGAGCATTTCTTTCTCTTACAACTATTGGTCTATCTTTTTTTCTATGGAGCTTTCTTTTCTGATGTTTCCAAAAGAGAGAAAAGTACGGTGAGGGAACATGATTAAACTAAGAAAAGATCGCGTTGCCTACATCCAAATAGGAAATCATATCCTGAAACGGATAGCTACTAAAGAGTTATTAAAAGATAATACGATAGGTACAATAAGAAACTTAGCGAGCGAGTATCAAGTAACTACTAAAACAATCCAGAAAACAATTGATTATCTCGAAAGGATCAAAGCTATTACTCGAATCCAATCATCTGGGATTTATACAAAAATCGAGGCAAACGAAGCCAAGGAGTTACTATATATCGAAGCTAGAAAAATCACTGACACTTACATTGAAGAAATTAGAAGTTTATGCAATATAGATAACATAAACGAACTTATTAAAAGGGGGCTGGAAAATGATAAAATTAATTAACGCTACTAAAAACTTCTCAAAAACCAGGGGAATAGATAAAATAAATCTCACAATCGATAAGGGGCAAATTGTTGGGCTACTTGGACCAAATGGGGCTGGAAAAACAACTATGATTCGTTCTATTGTTGGTGATTACTACCTTGATGAAGGAGAAATAATCATCGAGGGACTAAAAACACGAGAAGAAAGAATTAAAAAAATTGCCTATATGCCAAGCGAGTCTAACTTCCCTTCAACAAAACTTTACAATATTATCCGTATTTTCGAGATGACTTTAGAAGATTTTTCTTCAGAAACTATGGACTTCTTATTATCTAAATTCAAGCTAGATATTTTCGAGCAGTTCAAAAATCTATCTAAGGGGCAGCGAAAGGCATTTCACTTATCATTAATTCTTTCTAGAGATTGCGATTTGTACGTCTTAGATGAGCCATTAAGCGGTATCGATCCTGTATATAGAAAGATGATTACAGACGAGATATTGAATTCCATAAATACAGAGGAAAAACTCATTCTCATCTCAAGTCATGAGCTTAATGAAATTGATGGAATCTTAGATTCAGTAATCATTATGAGAACCGCTGAAATTGAAGGACACTATGATATCGACGAGGTTAGAGAAACTTGTAATCTATACGATTGGTACATTGAAAAGTTCATATAAAAAATAGCTGATTTCTCAGCTATTTTTTTATGTACTTGTCGATAAACTCGTCAATAACTTCCTCATTAATCTCAGTACGGTTATCATTGAAAAGCTTACTTAACCACTCATCAGAATACAAGTAGTCTACCAATTCACCATTTCTAGTAATGAATACTGCGGGAACACCCTTAAAACCAAATCTATCACTAAGTGACAAATACACTGGTTTTTCTTCTTCAGTATTTAAATAATGAATAGCAATACCTTTTTCTGATGCAATACGATTCAAAGGTTCAACTAACCTTGGACAACCAGGTCAAGTCGGACGACCCATATACATCAAATTAAACTCATCTTCTGCTACTTTTACCAAGTAGTTAACTCCATCATAACTCTTAAGTGAATTCTCTCTCGGTAAGTCATATCCATAACCAATCACAAAATCCCTCCTGACTTTAGTTATATTCTTCTGCGTCTTTTGCGACGTTTGTATTGCACTGTTTTAAACACGTATAAAACTAACATTGTTGAGCATCCGATAATTAATCCTAACTCAACTTGACCACTTCCTACAATCAATCCTATCATTCCACATACCCAAATTGATGCTGCAGTAGTTAAACCAGTTATACTATCAGAGTTTTTAAGAATCGTTCCAGCTCCTAAAAAACCAATACCTGTAACTACTTGTGCAATTAATCTTTGATTCTCGTATGTTTGGCTAATAACATCGTTGGCAGTTGCATAAGCGAGTGCCTCAAATAGCAATACCTGTTGTAATAATGCAATACCACATGCCCCAATTGCTACAAGAACATGAGTTGAAAATCCGGCAGCTTTATGTTTATATTCTCTCTCAATACCAATTACTCCCGTTATTAAAATAACAACAGCAACTCTTATAATATAATCAAGTGTTGTGGGCATAATTACACCCCCTTCTTTTTAGGGTAATTTCTATTATAGGATAATTTCTCGATTTTGGCAAATTAAATATTGTAAACTACATTATGAGATTATTTTTTCCATACAAAAACCCTACAAATGTAGGGTTATCTTAATCCTTTTAAACTCTTTTTTTCTTCATACATTTTATTGTCTGCACGTTTCATCAAATCTTGAATTGTAGCTGATTTTCCATCAAACATTGCACATCCGACACTAGATTTTACATTAAAACTATAATTCTGATCTGTATAGTTGAATGACAATTGCTTAGTTAATATCGCTTCAATACTTTCAACTGATAACTTTTGCTCGTTGCAAAGAATTACCAAGAACTCATCTCCACCTAATCGATAAAGCCTTAAATCCTTAAATGGCAAGTTTCTTAATCGGTCAGCAAACTGTACCAACACTTCATCACCAACGTGATGTCCATAATTATCATTAATTCTTTTAAACTTATCTATATCTATAATCGCAACTAATATTGAATCGAAATCAAGATCATCATATAAAACATTATCTAGATACTGATTTAATGAGTAACGATTTTCTAATGAAGTTAACCCATCAACAGAAGCAATTATCTTCATCTTATTCTTTGTTTTAATACTCCACATTATAAACAAACTGATGACAAAGGAAATACTAATTGCAATTAATCTTGCCACGGTCATTAACTTAGAGTAGTTATTCCATCCATTTTCAGGTTCAATCACAAATCGATAAGTAGAAGCCATAAATACATCATAAAATTCAACTGCATCACTACTATTTACTTGGCCATTCTCAAATAGCAATACTTCTCCAGTATCAGTCATTCGGTATATATGAGCCTTTAAGTTATATTCATCGGCGAGGATAGCAACTTTGTCAGTATATTTTTCCCAATCTAACACAATAGATATTTGGCCCCAGTAACTTCCATCTCTAACAATTGGCAATCTAATAATAACACCTAACCCACCCTGAACTAACTCAACAGGTCCAATACTAATAGATGTTAAAGACTCTTTAACAAGCAATAAATCATCAGCTTGACCTTCAACTTTCGCTAAATCTACACCAATCGCCTTTTCATTACCCTCTTTAGGGTAGGTCCATACAATGGTAGTATCGTCAATAATTGAAACATTTCTGATAAGAGTTATTTCATCGCGTAATAGGTTATCTAAAAAGATTTTTGCATGGTCATCATCAAGTTGACCTGAAGTTTCGATATAGGCTGAAAATCCCTTGAGTAAATCAACATTATCTTGTAGCGACTCTGACACCTCCGACTCAAAAAAAGAACCTTCTTCCACTATCATTAATCGTTGTGCATCTTCCATGTTCTTTTGGAAATAAAAAAGAGAAGCATGAAAAAGTGTCGATAAAATAAATAGCGACAGCATAAATGCTAGTATTGCGTTATATTTTTCAAATAGTTTAGTCATAGTAATCACCCACCTTGATTTTAACACAATTAACTTGCATAACCACACTTCGTACATTTCTTTTATAAGAAACTTTACACAGGAGTGTAAAGTTTACACTAAAAAACTGACTACATTTGTAGTCAGCTTGTTTATTAACCTACGTATCCTGCTTCTTGTAAAATCTTCTTAGATGCTTCAACTCTTTGTTCGTTAATCATAACGATTGGTCCTGTACATCCCATTCCACTTTCTGCATAGATTCCATTTTGCTTTAATGTTGATACTGCATCTTCTAAATCAAGAATATCGATTCCTGATATCTCTGCTGTAACAATCTCTTTTGCTACTTCCACTTTTTCAACTGGAGCTGCTTTTGTTTTATTAAATCCTTCGATTATACTTTCATATCCTGCTTTTTTCGCTGCCTTATAATCTGCTTGGATCACTTGTTGTAAGTTACCTTTTGCAAGTTGCGCGGCATAGCGGATTGCGTTTGCAATTACTGGGGCTCCTGATGCTCTTGAGATAATTAAGATATTTTTGTCAAAATCGAATCCAATTCCTGGACCATATCCATATCCTGTGGCTTCATAGCTTCCACCTGTTGCATTACTTGAAAACATCTTCATTAGGATATTTCCTGTTAATGAGTCTGTTACCATTACGTCTACTGATCCCATTAATAAGTCATTACCTCTCATGATGTGCCCTTTATCTGAGCGCTTTGACTCTCCAAATGTTAAATCAAATCCATTACCTTGTAGTTCTTTTAATGCTCTTTCCACTCCACGAGCGTTATCTACATTTAAAATACCTACTGTTGGATTCTTCATCCCTAATGCTTTCGCTGTTGAAATTCCATACAACGCATTTTTAAACATTGACTCTGTTCTATTTGTTGCACTTGTTCCTGTTGTTGTTGCGATTAACATTTCTTTTCCATTTGCTGGTACTACTACTCTTCCCACTGTACTTACTCCAATTGGGAATGAATAATGTAAAGTTACACATCCTTGAATATAATCTTTCTCTAGTAAGTCTTCCATGATTTCATGCATTGTCTTTTCGCAATCTGTCTCGTATGTCTCTAATGTCGTTTCGTGCTTTGGCCCGATTACTACTACATCGAATGTTCCATCTTGACTTGCTTGCTCTGCTGCTCTTAGCAATTCTTCACTTCCGTGTTCACTTCCCAAAAGAGTTAATCCAATTCTTACTTTATTCTTGAATTCTCCTGTTTCTAGTGCAGTTGCTACTTCTAAAAATGCCTCTGCTACCTTCTTATTTAAACTCATATTTATTCCTCACTTGCTAGCAATGACTCTGCGAAGTTTTTCATTGCTCCTGCGATTAACTTGTTAATCTCTTCTTTTGAAGCTCCTGTATTTTCTTCTACTTCTCCGTTGTTTCTCTCAATTATTACACTTACTCCATCAAATAAGTTAGTCATTCTTCCTAAGAATAAACTTCCTTTTCCAACAATCATTGCTCTGTTGTATTCTCCTGTTGTAAGGTCATCGATACAGAACCCTAAGTATGGTACTCCACTTGGAATATGTCCTTGTGTTGGTGCCCATGCTTTCATTCCGTGACGCTTGATGAACTCAACGATATCTTTTCTTTCAATCTCTTTTCTCATTGTTGCTAATGCACCAATCATCTTGTAGTTTGCTTCTGCAACATCTCCTGCTCCTGCTGGTTTTGTTACATCTGGATTTTGCATCTCTACTGAGTATTTATCGATATCTGTTAATTTTAATCCGGCTTTATCTACTGGATTACAAATTAAAGCTGTCATTACTGCTTGTGGACTTGATCCTGTTCCTACGTTATGTTTTCCAACATAGTCGTTTCTAATGATTGGACTAATTCCATCATTCTTACTTACTAAGAACGCGAATGTTCCTAATGTATCTTCAAGAATTGGTAATTCTTTCTTTACGTGGTCTTTTCCGTTCATTCCTAACTTTGCAGTTGCTCCTCCGGCTACTACCACTACATTGTCATACGTTCCACCAGCTACTAATGATGCTGCTGATATTAATGCATGTGTTGGCGCTGCACAGAATCCTCTTAAGTCTGAACCTGTTGCATTCACACATCCTACTGCCTCTGCGATTGCCTTTGCGAAGTTTCCTCCACCTCTTTGGTTCATATCTCCACACGCTTCTTCTGAACATTCGATTACGTAATCTACTTCATCCGCTGCAATCTCATTATTCTTTAATAAATATTTAAAGGCATGTACTCCACTGGCTTTCACTACTAAGTTCTCAAACATAATATGTGCATTTAAGTTTGGATCTATTTCATGAGCAGTTTTTACACATCCTACTAATTTCTCATTGTGATATAATCCTTCGGCATGGTGGTTTGTTACTAAGTCTTCAATTACACTTAGCTCTACCCCTCCTCCGAAGTTTGCAATCTCTTCTTCTGTTGAGATAGCATTCTTTGCATATTCTGCTTTCGCGATTTCATTGAATTCTGTCTCTAGTTGTACTAAGTCAAATACGTCTGCGATTTTTACCATTGCAATAAACTCTACTTGTGGTAATATCTCTCCGAATCTTCCTTCTCTATTCGCTTTTGCTACATCTTTTCCTACCCACGGAAATCCTAATTCTTCTAATTCTCTATAATCTATATTTCCAATGTACGTTTGGTTTGGGGCATAATTTACTACATCTTCATAACTTCTAATACTTTTATGCAATTCCTTTAAGTATTCACTGTCTGGATTTACTATCTTTTCTGTTGTCTGCGTTGTACCATTATGAATAATCATATCTGGTGTATGGATTAAACTATACGCAGCACTTTTAATTACGGCTTTACTCACTTTTTTTCCTCCAAAAGATTTTTTTTAAAATATAAGGAAGAGTTATTACTCTTCCTTATTAGATTCATTATTTTCTTCTCTTCTTAAAAGTGCAACCTGCACTTTGTTAGCTTTGTCTTGGATTTAGTTTGTTTTTTTTGTTTCTTTTGTTAAATATTTACTTGCTGATTATAAATATTTACATCCGTCTTTACGGATTTCTGACATTTCAGCAACGATGTCATCGATATCTAATACCATTTCCATCATTCCGATTTGCTCATCATATGCTTGTGCATCTACTACACTTTTAAATTCTGGTTCTACTGCGTGGAATACGCTTAATCCTAATTCTACTCCTGCAAGTGGTCCAGCAAACGTTGGGTCTCCCATTGTTACTGTTTCCGCAGCTAATCCTGCTGCTTCTCCTTCAGCTGCTCCTAATACTACTAGTACGTTCTCAGCTCCATATTGTTCAGCAAATTCTTTTACTCTTTTTTGATTCTCTAAATCCATTGCTCCTGCGGCCGTTCAGACAAAACACTCTGTTGAAGAGAAAACAACTTCTGTTCCCGCTACTGTTTCCACACATGCTTTAATTGCATCTCCTGGAATTCCATCACGGTCACCAATAATTACTACTTTTTTTCCATCAAATGTCATTGGTTGTTCCTCCTATTTTTTTATTTAAAAGTATTAGATATACTTTTGAATCATTGCTTCGATGTTTTCTTTCGTTGCATCGTCTTTTACTAACTCTTCTACTTTTTCTCCATCTTTGTAGATTGCAATCACTGGTAATCCCATGATTTTTTGTCCAATTGCTAATCTTCTTGCCTTCATTGTGTCTAATTTGTAGAATGGTAATACTTCATATTGTCCTTCTAATGCTTCTACACTTGGCATTAATGCTTTACATGGCTCACATGACTCACTAAAGAAGTCTACTAAGCATACTCCTGTTCCTTCTAATACTGTTTCCTTGAAATTTGTTTTATCTAATAATTTCATTTTTCTTCCTCCTTTTATCCGTGAAACTTATCTTCGATATATTTTTCAGCCATTGTTGCAGCGATTGCTCCATCACTACTTGCTGTTACTACCTGTCTTAACACTTTTGGTCGAATATCTCCTGCTGCATACACACCCTCGATGTTTGTGCGCATTTCACCATCTGTCTTGATATATCCCCAATCGTCTAATTCAACTTTTCCTTTAAATATCTCTGTATCTGGTTGGAATCCGATAAATGGGAAGATTCCGAATGTTCCTACTTCTTCATCTGCGAAGTATTCGTACTCTTCTCCTGTTTCTCTATTTCTTAAGATCGCACTTTCTACTAATCCATCTCCTTTGATCTCAACGATCTCATGATTGAATTTTACTTCGATCTTTTCATTTGCCATTACTTTATCTACTACACTTGGTGCACAGTTGAACTTAGCATCTCTTACTAAGATTGTTACTGTTTCTGCAAACTTAGTTAAGAACATTCCTTCTTCTGCCGCTGAATATCCTCCACCTACTACGAATACATCTAAGTCTGTAAAGAAAGCTCCGTCACATGTTGCACAGTAACTTACTCCCTTTCCTGTTAACTTCTTCTCTCCTGGTACTCCTAGTTTTCTTGGGAATGCTCCGGCTGCAATGATTACAGCTTTTGCCTTATATTCTCCTTTATTACCTTTTAATACTTTAATATCATTACTGAAATCTACTTCGATGATTTCGTCCATTACTCTTTCAGTTCCGAACTCTTCTGCTTGTGCTACCATTCTTGCTATTAACTTTGGTCCTGTTGTTTCTACAGATCCTTCATTAAATAAACTTCCTGGTACGTTCGCTACTTCTTGAGTTGTAACGATTTGTCCACCCATCTTTTCCTTTTCAAAAATTACTGTATCTAATTTTGCTCTTCCTGCATATAATGCTGCACTCAGTCCTGCTGGACCTCCACCAATGATTGCTAAATCAATTATTCTTTCCATA
>PPCM01001006.1_pt1 | contig 15469 bp, 12 predicted proteins | sample 1555541 | NCBI WGS metagenome assembly PPCM01 (sample SAMN05284479, study PRJNA326546) | Marine sediment metagenome, whole genome shotgun sequencing project. | isolation source: marine sediment | place: Germany: Wadden Sea | collected 2012-09-05 | reverse complement strand
AAAAGATGTCTCGCTCCCACAGAACCTTGCAGCAAACGACGCCGGACAGGTGCCGGCATATCAGACCAGAATTTTTCGAAAGAAACTTCGCCCATTTATATCTCCCGCATCACAATTACAGATCGTAAGCGATCTGCTGACATGCACATACCATTCATTGTGCAGGAAATAAAATATTCAATAATATGAAATTTACTTCTCAATCAGACTGTCAATATCCGGCAACTCAGTCTGAGGTTTATCTTTAGACAGCGAACAGTAAACTTTAAGTAATGACTGTGCTTTAGCACCGCTGCTGAGATATGTTCTTACTATTTTACGATTGATACGGCCCATTTCTTTACGTAATTCACCGTCTTCAATAAGTTTTTGCATAGCATTCGCAACCGCTCCGTCATCTTCTACCGGACAAAGGAAACCATTGACGCCGTCACGAATGAGCTCACCAGTGCCACCTGCATCAGTGCAAACTGCAGCAAGTCCTGCATCGAAAGCCTCCAGAAGCGTATTAGGCATAGACTCCTGACGAGAACTCATTACGTAAACATGTGAAGTCGCGAGATATTTAACAACCTCCTCATGCGCAATATAACCGGGGCAATCGATGCGTTCCAGAGTGGAATCGGCAACCATTCCTTTATAGGCAGAAAGATTTTCCATACCGACAGCCACAAACCGGACACCCTCACAAGGAGACTGAGAAAGAAGCTTGTCTACGGCCTTAATATAAACATCAGGCCCTTTTGCGTGACCGGAGTTACCCACATAAATAACAGTGATTTCCTGATTACGACGGGGCTTACGCCCGCCACCTACAAAAGAATTATAAACAACCTGCGCCCGTTTAGGCGGAACAAAATTTTTAAGTAAAACATCGCGGCTTTTGGCTGAATTACATATATAACCGTTGCCTAAAAGTGAAAACAGCGGGGCAAGCGGATTTGGTTTGTAAATTACGCCTCGATTGAAAAAAAGCTTGAACTTGCGTCCACCAAGAAGCGAAAGCCCTTTGGCCATGCAACTGATTTTAACTGCCCTGTTATGGAAGGTATGGACCACATCAATCTGCTTATCTTCAATAACTTCGGAAAGAAAACTTGCCGCGGCGATCATATTCTTGAAATCGTCAAGAATAACAACCTCTGCGCCCATTTCTTCCAATTCCGGAATAAGCTTAGATTCAGGAGGAAGCACGGAAACAACGCCCACCCCTGCTGAAAGCATGGCCCGTGCGCTGTTGATAAGCTGACGACTGCCACCGGAGAGTTTTTCGGTATCGGTAATATAGAGAACTTTACCAATGTCATTGCGCTTGCTGAAAAATTTAAAACAAAGCATAGCGGATGCTTCATTGGAATACATAAGCAGACGTTTCTTGATCCATTCAGCGTCCTTACTGGAGCCTACGCCGATACGGTTAAAGCGCATGGGATCAGTGCCGAGTATGTTGGCGGAACGTTCCAAAGTGAAGGTGCCGGAAAAACCGCAGGCTGCAGCTTCCTGCATAGAAATGGAATCAAAATGCCCCCAGGGCCAACAGAAATACTGACGGCGGGCACCGTTTATTTTTTTGATTTTATCAAGACACTTTTTGAAATCTTCACGACAGAAAATACGTCTTTCTTCGTCAGAACGGCGCTTAAAAGTAACTTTACCCTTGCGGAAAACAGGCCAGAAGCCGTTGTAGGCAAAGGCGCTTCCGTTCTCAAAAACAGGTAGTGCTGAATTAAATTTTCGATAAATGCCCCATGTGGACCAGTGAGAATCCGCATTGTAATTGCCACGAGATCTGAAATCTTTGAAGCAGCCCTGATGACGGCAGGTATGAGCATAAACTTCCATACCCTTATCATGAACGAGTGACTTAAGCTCCGCCTCATTCATGAACTGAGTACTGTCTTTTTCAGAAAGAGCCTTAATGAAGGCCTCACGCATAGGCAGCATTTCAGGAACGTCAGAACGGGTTCTGATCTTGCCCTGCCCTATAAAATCACTGACAGCAAAAAAAACCCCGGTCATACCACGCTCTTCAAGCATCGGCACAACGTTAATCCAGTTACTTATGTGACAATCATCAAAAGTAAGCACTACATACTTGTCATCGAGCGGTTTTCGCCCCATACAAATTTCAAAAAGATGATCAGCAGTGATAGTTTTGAACCCCATATCAATCATCATATCGAGATGGGACGCAAAGGTGGCAGGGGAATGACCGTCTTCTTCACAGACGGCGTGATAGCAAAAAACAGGAACACTCTTACCGAGCATGAGACAACTCCGAAATGCTTCTATGTCAACAACCCTCCCCCTGCAAAACAAAGGGAGGGAAATCATTACATCTGCAGACGGAAGGTCTCAGTGGACAGTTTCCGTTCGAGTCGTCTTGCCACGAGACTCATCAGGTAGCAACAAATAAAGTACAAAAATGCCACGGTGGTATAAATTTCGAAGGGATAGATCATCAGTCTGTTATTAAGTCCCTGGGCAACAAAAGTAAGCTCAAGAACCCCGATAACAAAGGCTAGAGAGGTATCTTTAAAGATAGCGATGAACTGTCCGACGATAGCAGGAAGCATCTGTTTCAGGGCCTGCGGTAGGATAACCTTACGCATTGCCTGCCAATAAGTCAGCCCGGTGGAAACTGCTGCTTCAAACTGGCCCGGAGGCAGGTTCTGAATACCGGAACGCACGATCTCAGCCAGATAAGCTCCGGTAAACACAGTCAGGGCGATAGTAGCGGACCAGAAAACGTTCAGGAACTGCCCGGTCAAAATGGGGATAAAGAAGTAAATCCAGAAAATGACCATAATCAGCGGGTTACCACGGATCAGTTCAATATAAAGAGTAGACGGAATCAAAAAAAGTTTATTTTTGGAAGTACGCCCGATCCCCACAACCAAACCGATAAAGAAACTTACCGAAATAGCGATCACTGACATGAGAATGGAGAAGGACAGACCGCCAAGCCCCCATAGAATTTCATTGGGACCGCCATCGGGAAAACGCCACCAGAGCATGGTTCCAAGATTTTCCCAAATAATTTGAAAATTGAATTGTGATACACCGTAGACAGCGGAAATAAGCAAAGAAGCGAGACAAGCCAGAAAAGCCCCCTTCCAGACCAATCCCATAATTTTTGAGAGCTTAGCCAGAAGAGCTTTCCGTGCAGCCTGCGCCTTGGAAAGGCTGAAATCATCCTGACGCTTGCGCTTCATGCGGCGATGCATTTTCGCCATGAAAGAAAAAGGAGCCTCAAAAGGCATGAAAAGCAAGTGCGCAAATTTATGTCCGAAATTTCTGTTTTTGACCGGAACAATCTGCAGCTTCCAGTTAACCAGAGTCAGGATTCCGGCAATAGTCAGAGAAAGGGAAAGATAAATAACAGTTGCGGCGGTAGTAGCCTCAAAACCTTTAAAGGTCATGCCCTCAATCTGCTGAGAAGCCCAACAGAGTTCAGGAACACCAACGACCATAGCCAGAGAGGAGTTCTTCATATTGTTCAGGAACTCACTTCCCAGCGGGGGGATGATTGCACGGAAAGCCAGCGGAAGAATAATCTTGATCAGAGTCTGGAACGGCGTCAACCCTGAAGAATAGGACGCTTCAAGAAGTCCCTTGGGAATAGACTGGATACCGGCACGGATAACTTCCGCCATAAAGGAACTGGTATAGATACCAAGCCCAACAGTAGCGGAGAGCATTTCAAAATTCTGGTCGAAAATAAAGTTGCGGACTCCCTCCGGCAAGCCCATTGGCAGGGCAAAATACCAGAAGAAAAGCTGGACCAGCAACGGTGTGTTCCTGAAAAATTCAACGTAGCAGGTACAGAAATAGTAAACCGGCTTGAACTGGGAAAGTCTGCCCAGACCGAAGAGGATACCGAGAACCAGCGCAATGGCGGAACTCATCAGGGAAATACTGATCGTCAAACCCAGACCGGTAACGAGCATATCGCCCAGAACTTCACCGTAAGAGGCATCCTCTTTATAAAGAACGGACCAGTCAAATTTATAGCCGAAGTCAAAGACCCAGCCAAAATAGTAGACCAGTATCCCGGTAATGGTGGCAAGGCAGAGATACTGAACCCAAGTTTTTTCCAAATAGCGGCTAATCATTTCTGAAACTTTCTCTTTGTCATCAATTTAAAAAACGGCGGGGCCGCATGGCCCCGCCTGTCTAGCATAATGAAATGGAGCCTAGGGCCACATTTCGATTTTTTCGGTCAGGGGGAAGTAGTACTTGGTGTCAGGACCGTACCACTTGTTGTAGATCTTTTCGTAGGTGCCGTCTTTCCACATATCCTGCAGTGCAAAGTTTACTGCGTCACGGAGCTTGGAATCATCTTCAACCAGACCGATGCCGTAAGGCTCGTTGGAGAAGAAGTCACCAACCAGTTCGTACTTACCGGGAACCTGTGCAGCGTAGCCGAGCAGGATGGTGGAGTCGGTGGACCATGCGTCTACGCGACCCATCTGCAGAGCCTGAAAACACTCGGACTCTTTCTGGTAGGAAATAACTTTAGGAGCAGCATCGCCAAGTTCCTTGAGCAGGTTCTTAACGTTAAGCTCGGAAGTGGTACCCTGCATAACAGCGATTTTCTTACCTACGAAGTCTTTGAGGGTGGAGAACTTGCCTTTGGGAGCAAGCATCTTCTGACCGTCAAAGAAGTAAGTGATGGAAAAGTCGATGGATTTATCACGGGAACGTTTGTGGGTCATGTTGGAAACGGAAAGGTCGATGCGGCCCTGCTGGAGGAAACCAATACGGGTCTTGTTGTTAACAGGAACCTTGTCGATTTTCACGCCCATGCGTTTTGCAACTTCATTAGCGATATCAACGTCAAAGCCTACCCATTCTTTCTTGGCATTGTAGAATGCGCCGGGAATGGAATCAGTCATGATACCGACACGGACAACCTTGTCTTTCATGATTCTGTCGTAGGTGGCACCAGCAAAAGCTGTTGCAGCGAAAGCCATAACCAGAGCGGCTGCGAGAGCCAGAGTCATAAACCTTTTCATTTCTTTCCTCCTGCGTGGAAATAGACAAAGAGTATTCAAAAGAGCGATTACCGACACCGGAAACCGCGAGCTTCTTTATACCGGGCCTGAAAATACAGGCCTTCCTAACCTCACTATTCTGACCGGTCTGAGTAGTAAACCAGACCGATGAATTCCTAATGCGAAAGGATCTTGCTCAAGAAGAGCTTGGACCTTTCATGCTGCGGATTGTTGAAAAACTCATCGGGAGTATTTTCTTCGATGAGAGTTCCCTCATCCATGAAGATAACCCGGTCCGCGACCTCGCGGGCAAAACCCATTTCATGGGTAACGCAAACCATGGTCATGCCTTCGCGGGCAAGAGCTTTCATAACATCCAGAACCTCGTTGATCATTTCCGGATCAAGAGCGGATGTAGGTTCATCAAAAAGCATGATATTCGGACGCATAGCCAGACCGCGGGCGATTGCGACGCGCTGCTGCTGCCCACCGGAAAGCTGGGAAGGATAGTCACCGGCTTTATCCGGGATATTGACTTTGGAAAGAAGTTCCATCGCCAGATCTTCGGCATCTTTGCGTTTCATATTCCGAACCATAGTCGGGGCAAGGATGATATTTTCCAAAACCGTCATATGGGGGTAGAGGTTGAAGGACTGAAACACAAAACCGATCTCTGCGCGCAGCAGCGGCAGATTGACCCTTGTTCCGTTAACGTCCATATCTTCTACAAGTATTTCACCTTCCTGAATGGGTTCAAGACGGTTAATACAGCGGATCATGGTACTTTTACCAGACCCGGACGGCCCACAGACTACAACCACTTCGCCTTTCTTAATGTGAAGGTTAATATCCCTCAGGGCGTGATAGTCACCGTAGTACTTATTAACATTGTTAAATTTTATCACTTTTGTATAAATCCCGTAAAAAAAAGTTCTAAGCTCGAAGGAAACGGGTATCAAATGGAACAAAATTCGGCAAGCCCTCGCTCATTTTGGATGAACACTTCTTTTTTTAGCGTTTCGCGAATAATGTATCCCGCCAAAAACCATTTTTGTTAAAAAGTACCCAGTTTTTTCTGAAAAAGACAACTGCACACAATTTTGTTTATTTCGTAAATCGAAATTATTTTTAACTTTCTTGCGTTTTGATCATAAATTTTCCTTTCTAATCAATATGAAAGAAAGCTCCAAAACGTGTAATAACAGACTTAACTACTCCTTATCCATAGGAAATAAGGGTCCAAATTCATTATCTTAGGTTTGCAAACGCTGTTTGTCGCCACAATTCAGTTATTTTTCCTTAATTAATCGGCTTCAATAATATATATGGAGTTGAAAAGCTCTTCACTTAGATATATGGAATCTACATGCCTGAGAGTACATTACTATTCATAGCCGAACCCCAGTCCGTGACATCCGTATTTTCCCCTCTTAAAGAAGCGGGGTTTCAAGCCGGACTGGCCGACAACCTTGCCGGGGCCGTCAACTTCATAAAAAAATCAAAACCGTGCCTTATTTTTACACGGCCGGTGATGCAGGGCTATTCTGCTCAGGCGCTTCTGGCCGAAGCTGTAAATATCGAAAATTTTCCGCCTGTTGTAATCTTTTCCCGCAACGGTTCTGCTGATGAAGCACAGAAATTCATGGAACTGGGAGCAAGGGACTACTGGCTGGAGCCTCTTTCGTGGGAAAAGATCAAGCTTATGCTTCCTGATGAGAAACCTTCTTCCATGCCCGCCCCGGAACATCTCGGGACAGCAGAGAAGCCAGCATCATCCGATGCAAAAGGTACACAGGGCCGCTATCAGATCATCGGCCAGCATCCGGCCATGGCCCGCGTTCTCGGGCTTGCCAAACAGGTTGCAAAATCAAAGGCCACAGTACTTATTTCCGGTGAGTCCGGAACAGGTAAAGAAATGTTTGCCCGCTTCCTGCATCACCATTCCGACCGCAGTGATAAGCCTTTCGTAGCCATCAACTGCGCCGCCCTGCCGGAGCATCTGCTGGAATCAGAACTCTTCGGACATGAAAAAGGCGCATTTACCGGGGCTATCAACCGCAAGCTCGGTAAATTTGAACTGGCGTCTGGCGGGACCATCCTCCTTGATGAAATCACTGAAATGGAACTCGGCCTGCAGGCCAAGCTGCTCAGGGTATTGCAGGAAGGTGAAATCGACCGCGTCGGCGGTGTGGAAACCGTAAAAGTTGATGTGCGCGTACTGGCAACCACCAACCGGGCCATTGAAGAGACCGTTAAAGAAGGAAAATTCAGGCAGGACCTTTTTTACCGCTTGAACGTCATTCCGCTTAAACTCCCGGCACTCTCCCAGCGCGGGGAAGATATTCTGCTGCTGGCAAAATTTTTCGTTAATAAATACTGCACGGAATACGGACTCGCGCCACTGGCATTCTCCGAGGAAGCCACCAAATGGCTACTTTCCTATGAATGGCCGGGTAACGTACGCGAGCTGCAGAACCTTATGGAAAGGGCAGTGCTCCTGGCCGGAGCTGGTCCCATTGAGTCCAAGCATTTCCTCAATGATCCTGACGCTTGGATGCCCGACGAACCCCACACCGAAGGGCAATCCCCCGATAGCGAACAACCCGCTAACGCGGAAGGAGTTGCCGCTGAGTTCGCGGTCATGCCTATATCCGAAATGGAAAAGAAACTGATCATCAAAAGCCTCGACCAGACCTCCGGGAACCGCACCAAGGCTGCCGAACTGCTGGGAATATCTGTGCGTACCCTGCGCAACAAGCTAAATGATTACAAAAAACAGGGACTGGATCTGTAAAAACCTGATATGCAATGAAATTAATCAGGACTTGAACTTTTTTACTTATGCTGAAAAAAAGAAAGGGCAGCCCGCATGCGGGCTGCCCTTTTTAATTTCGTATATTCGAAATACTATTCTGCAGTGATAACTTCCAGACCGCCCATGTACGGACGCAGGGCTTCGGGGATCACGATGGACCCGTCTTTCTGCTGGTAGTTTTCAACAACTGCAACAAAAGTACGTCCCACAGCAAGTCCGGAGCCGTTCAGTGTATGTACGAACTGCTTCTTCTTGCTGTCCTTGGGCTGGAATTTGATGTTGGCGCGACGGGCCTGAAAATCCCCGCAGTTGGAACAGGAAGAAATCTCGCGATATTTATCCTGTCCGGGCAGCCACACTTCAATGTCGTAAGTCTTGGCGGAGCCGAAGCCCATGTCGCCGGTGCACAGGGTGATAACACGGTAGTGCAGGCCGAGTCGCTTGAGAATCTCCTCGGCGTGACCGGTCATTTTCTCAAGATCATCAAAAGACTTCTCGGGGTGCGCAAAACGAACCATCTCCACTTTGTGGAACTGATGCTGGCGGATCAGACCTTTGGTGTCTTTACCGTAGGAACCTGCTTCGGAACGGAAGCAGGGAGTCGGTGCGCAGTAAGCGATGGAAAGCTCATCTTCGCTAAGCACTTCATCTCGGTGCAGGTTGGTCAGCGGAACTTCAGCAGTGGGAATCATGTAGTATTCCCAGTTTTCCAGCTTGAAAAGATCTTCGGCGAACTTGGGCAGCTGACCTGTGCCGAACAGAGAATCGCGGTTGACTATATACGGGGGAATGACTTCGGTGTAACCGTGATCCATAGTCTGGACATCAACCATGAACTGAGTCAGAGCACGTTCAAGGCGTGCGCCCCATTTTTTAAGTACCGCAAAACGCGCACCGGTAAGCTTGGCAGCACGTTCGAAATCAACACCGCCCAGCTCAACAGCCAGATCCCAGTGCTCGCGGGGGGTGAAATCAAATGCGGGTTTTTCGCCCCAGTGACGGATAACCGGGTTATCGTCTTCGGTTTTACCGAAAGGTACGGATTCGTCCGGCATATTGGGGACGGCGGAGAGCCAGTCTCGTTCTGCGGCTTCAATATCTTTGAGGTCTTCATCAAGCGCCTTGATCTCACCGGAAACCTTACCCATACGAGCGATGATTTCGGAAGCGTCGCCGCCTTCCCTCTTTATCTTTGCAATCTCGCCGGAGGTGGAGTTACGCTCGGCCTTGAGGGATTCCACTTCCTGCAGCAGAGCCTTGCGGCGGGAATCCAGATCGCTGAATTCGTTAACATCAAGTTTGGAACCTCTTTTCTCGAGGCTTTCGCGAACTACATCCAGATTGTTCTGTACAAATTTCAAATCGAGCATTTCATTCTCCTGATATCATCATATATAATAAGGCTCATCTCAAGCCGCTGCCATGCTAGTAGCGAATCTGCGCACACTTATAAAGGGTAATTTTGCAACAAAATGCATAAATCGCCTACAAATCATCAATCCCCATGCGTTTATTTCCATAAACACAGGCGATATTCGCATAAATTCCAACCAGAAGCAGCAAAGGCATAAGGCTCTCACCCCAGCAACACGCTAAAACATATACCACGCTGGCGAAAAGGCCGAAAGCCTGTAAACCTTTTTTCCACCCCCAATCGGCAGCCAACCAACTGCGTTCATGATCCAATGCCTTTTCTATCAATGCGAATGGAGGGACAGGTTCGGGAAGTTCTTTCAGGGAAACAGCTACCCCGGCGATAAAAGCCAGCGTTAAAAATAAAGACTTCATCCACAAAGCCATCAACAGAACACACAGGGAACCAAACATAAGTATCCAGTTCCAGTGACTCTGGTGTCTTTTCCAGACGAGGGTTGCAATATTCATTACGGCCATAGGCAAAGCCTAACATTTCACCCTCCGGTAAACAATATGTTGCACCAGCCTCTTTAAATGCGCACGGATTCGGGATAACATGCGCGCATGATTAAGAGCATTGTACCGTCTATCGGAAAAATTCTTGTTGATAAGGGCTGGACCATGTCCACTGCGGAATCCTGCACCGGAGGCCTTGTTGCTGCCACACTGACCGACTTCTCCGGGAGTTCCGCATGGTTTTCAGGAGCCGTGGTCGCTTATTCCAATGAAGTGAAAATGTCCCTGCTGCACGTGCCGGAAGCGGCCCTCATTGAATACGGAGCAGTCAGCGAAGCAACCGTCCGGGCCATGGCTGAGGGCGTCTGTAAGACTCTGAATGTCGATGTAGGAATATCCCTTTCCGGCATAGCCGGACCCACCGGAGGCACTGCGGACAAACCAGTGGGGACCGTCTGGATGGGTTGGCACATCAACGGCAAAACCTATGCGGAGGGGTTTCTCTTCGACGGAGACCGTAAAAGCGTAAAAGACCAAAGCCTGCAAACCGTACTTGAAAAACTCCACCGGTTTCTGAAAGAGGCTGATTAGAATGAAAAAAATGCTGACCCTGATTTTCCTTGTTGTTCTTTGCTGCGCAACTGACGGATTCTGCCGCGACTCCCTGCGTTCCACCCTTAACCTGCACGGGCAGGAGGGAAACCGGAAATCTGTACTGCTGCAGGAGTTCCGTGAATCCTGGGCTGAAGTGCAAAATGCAACCGGACCGTTAACTATCGAAGGTGACGTTCTCGGATATCTTCAGGCGTACGGCAGTAGCAGGATTGGCGGACAAAACTTTGATGAAAATGAATATGGGGCTTTCAAGGCCCGTGTCCGCTTACACTGGGAACCTATCGAGGACGGGAAATTCCTGTTTCAGGTTCAGGGCGGCGTTTCAGACAAGCACAGCAACCCATCAAGCCGGGGAATGGTAATTTCACCATTAAACTCGCAAGCTTCAAGGACCAGCCCCGGAGGGGAAGCATCCATATCAGATGTACTCTATACACAGCATTTCGCAGATAAACGGATGTTTATTTCCATTGGCTGGACTGACCCCGAATCATTTATGGACGAAAACCGTTTTGCCGGGAACGGACGTATCCAGTTCGTGAACTCCATGTTCAACAACGAGCCGATCTTCGACTCCATCGATACCAACCTCCCCATAATCGCCAGCGGCATCAGTCCGGTGGATGAATTTAAATTCACCGTACTTGCGCAGGCAACAACTTATGCCGGACGCCCCGAAAACGAACGAAAAGGAGACTTCGAAGCCATCGCAGACAGCCCGCTCATCGGGGGACAGCTGACTTATTCACCCAGTTTTGGTAACCTGAAAGGTAATTACCGCATATTCGGCTGGACCAACTCATACGACCAGCCGCGTATAGATAACAGTGAAGACTCAATCAACTGGAGTGTTGCCTTTAACATGGATCAGGATATTACCGAGAATTTCGGCATATTCGCAAGGCTGGGCAAAGGAAACAGCGCGGTCAACAACATCAGCTGGACATGGTCGGCAGGCACGCACTGGCAAGGCCCCATCCCCGGGAGGGATAAAGATGTCTGGGGTGTCGCAGCCGGTGGAGCACAAGGCAACAAGCATTCGGACAACTCGGACATGGAGTACCATTACGAAACATACTATCAGGTCAAAATTGCCGAAAACTTTTCAATTGTACCGGACCTGACCTACGTAACCAACTCCAACGCCAATAGTAATAACGATGATATCGTGTTCGGAATGTTGAAATTCTTCTTCACTTTTTCCACACCCAGTTCATAAACACCTTAACAGGTTGGGATAATATGAAAAAGATACGCACATTTATTGCACACCCCGTGCCCGGGGAATGGAAGGAAGGGATAGGCGAAGCATTCGGCAGCCTGCGTGAAGGTATGAAATCGAGAATCGCATGGGTAAAACCTGATAACATGCATCTTACTCTAAAATTCTTAGGCAGTATCGAGGAAGACAAACTCGCCGAGGTGCAGGGATTACTCAAAAAAGTTCCGGTTGTAAACTTTAAAATAAGCACCGCCGGTTCCGGCTTTTTCCCGGCCATTGAAAAACCGCATATCATCTGGCTCGGCATTGACGGCGGCACAAAAGAATACTGCGCCAACGAAGATGCCGTAGAATCCGCCATGACCGGACTGGGCTTTGATCCGAACAAGAAATCCTGCCACGCTCATATTACACTCGGCAGGGTCAAAAAAGCAGTCGAGGACGATTGGAACGCACTGGCAGAAAAGATCAACAACATTAAACTGCCGGAAGCTGAAATAAACAGCTTCATACTCTACAAAAGCGTTCTCACGCCGGACGGACCGATATATTCACCAATCGAAGAATACAAATAAAAAACGGGGCGAATCAATTCGCCCCGTTTTTTTAATGTCAGATATTCAACTTCACATGATAGTAATTTCGGCCACGCTGCACCTTAAGCAGAACCTTATTGTTCATGCGATTGCGCAGAAATGAATCGAGGAAATCTTTTTGCGAATTCACCCGGTGGTTGCCGATCTGATGAATCTTATCTCCGGGTTTAAGCCCAAGCCTTGCCGAAGCACTGTTCGGACGCACCTTGCTGACCAGCATGCCGCTTCCACGCGAATCCTTACTCACCGCCATGCCCCAGCGGGTCCATGCCTGTGAACGTATTTCGTTCAATTCAAGAGACTGCGGACGGACAACGACACGTCCGACCTTACCGTCATGCAAAACTTCAAGCTCAATATCCTCGCTTCTGGTCTGGACTCTAAGCAGAGCAAGATACCCGGCTTTATCCTCGACCTCGACACCGTTGAGCTTCAAAACAACGTCTCCGGGGCGCAATCCGGCATAAGCCGCCGGGGTATTTTTATAAACATCGGTGATCAGCATGCCGTACACGCGGGAAAGGCCAAAATAACTGGCCGAGCCCTGATCAAGGTCCTGACCGTTAACTCCCAGCCAGACCGGGGAAACCTTACCGGAGGCCAGCAATTCCTTAACCACGCGCTTGGCCCGGTTGATGGGAATGGCAAAACCAATCCCCTCTGCTCGGGCCTGAATAGCGGTGTTAATCCCGATCAGGTCACCCATGATATTAAGCAGCGGCCCACCGCTATTACCGGGGTTAATGGCTGCGTCAGTCTGGATGAAATCCGTATATGCGCCTTCCTTGGACTTAACCGTACGCTTCAGCGCGGAAACAACTCCTGTTGTCACCGTATGGGTGTAGCCGAAGGGGTTACCAATGGCGATGACCGTCTCACCGATATAAATATCCGAAGAATCGCCCATTGCTACCTGCGGCAGTTTGCCCGCGCCTTTAATCTTAAGCACGGCAAGGTCAAAGTCAGCATCGGAACCGACAATCTCGGCTGAATACTCTTTACCGTTAATGGTCCTGACTTTGATATCGCTGCCGCCTGCCAGCACGTGGGCATTGGTCAACACCAGACCACGGCGTCCGTTAATGATAACCCCGGACCCTGTAGACTGCGAACGGAACTTACGCTTGCGGGTCTGGAGCCCTTCGAAAAACATATCAAAAGCCTCGTCCCCGAACATCTGCCCGAAAGGAGATACGCCGCGCTCAACAATGCGGGTAACACTGATGTTCACAACCGCAGGAGATGTCTTCTGAACCGCCCGCACCACAGGCGTCACCCGCAAAGATTCATCCCGGGACGCAAAAACAGGCTGGGAAATCGCAACTGACAGCAATACGAAAAGAATTAATCTAAAAATACGAACCATATGAAAGCCATTTTTGATGCGCTTTGCGCTTTTATGTTTGGGGAGAGCCCCCGGCAGGGACCGTCGGTAGACCCGCCGGAGGCATCCATTACATAGACATCAATCTGTTGATGCGATCTTCGGTAGAGGGGTGGGTGCTGAACCAGTTAGCCATCTTACCACCGCTGAAGGGATTGACGATGAACATGTTTTCAGTTGCAGGATTCGCATCCATGGGGATGTTTCTGGCAGTTGCGTCCAGCTTGTAGAGAGCGGAAGCAAGGGCCTTGGGATCATTGGAAATCTGTGCTCCGGTGGAATCCGCAAGATATTCACGTGAACGGGAGATTGCCATCTGGATCAGGGATGCGGCAACAGGTGCAAGAATCGCGATCATAATCGCAGCCAGCGGGTTGGTTCCGCCTTCCTCATCATCTCCGCCGAACCCGAATATTGCAGCCCACTGCATCATGTTAGCAATCATCATGATCGCCCCGGCAAGGACCGCTGCAACGGACTGGATAAGAATATCCCTATTGGCGATATGTCCAATTTCATGGGCAATAACTCCACGAAGCTCTTCAGGAGTCAAAATACGCATGATCCCGCTGGTGACTGCGACAACTGCATTTTCGGGATTACGCCCGGTAGCGAAAGCATTGGGGGAATCCTGATCAACCACGTAAAGACGCGGGGCGGGAATTCCGGCATTGGCGGCCAGTTCCTGAACCATGGCATGCACCTGCGGGGCATCGTTGGCTGAAAGCTGACGTGCTTTATACATTTTAAGAACAATTTTATCAGAATACCAATAGCTTCCCACGTTCATGAACATGGCGAGTCCAAAGGCAATGACAAGCCCGGTCCGTCCCCCCATCATTCCTCCGAGAAAAAGGATGATAGCCGTAAGCGCGGAGAGCAGAAAAAATGTTTTGATCTGACTGGTCATATTAAAAGCTCCTGTTTTTAACTTAATAAAAAAACACCACACCAAAACCGATGCGGTACTCAAAAGATATGATTTAAAATCGCCCAGTCAAGAGCTTGGAAATCAATAATTTCAGCCTTCCACAAGAATATCCTTGGGCAAAACAATAGTGAAGGCGGTGCCTTGTCCCTCAACACTGGAACAGGTAATCGTACCGCCCAGTCGAGTATGGACCAGATTGTAAACAATACTCATGCCCAGCCCGGTTCCACCTGCTCCACGTTTAGTGGTGAAGAAGGGCTCAAAAATTTTGTGTGCATTTGCTTCGCTCATACCTGTTCCGTCATCAGTATAACGGATGACAATCTCTTCATCCGCCACTTCGACCCCGATATCAATATTCCCGGCCTCGATCCCTTCAAACCCATGGATAAGAGAGTTGATGATAAGGTTGGAAAATATCTGCATATACGCACCGGGGTAGGTATTCAGAACCAGATCTTCGTCACAATTAACATTGATCTTGTGTTGGGTCCTCTTATACTTGGAACGCAGACTGAGCAGTATTTCATCAATGTATTCATGAAAATTGATGGTTCTCTTCTGTCCGGAAGCCTGATCAGCTGCCACCTGCTTAAAGTTACCGATAAGTTCGGCAGCCCGGTGCAGGTTGAGCATACTGGACTTGGTGGCCTCCTTGGCAATAGACACAAATTTATCAAAATCAGATTTACGCAACTGCCCGGATTCCATTTTCTTTGAAATCTCATTCAACTTTTCTTCCATAAAGCTGATGCTGGTCACGCTGATACCCACCGGGGTGTTAATTTCATGAGCAACCCCGGCCACAAGATCACCAAGAGCGGCCATTTTTTCAGACTGGATAAGCTGGTTCTGGGCATTCTCCAGGCTTTCCACGGAACTGCGCAATTCAGCGGTACGCTCCTCAACCTTCAGTTCGAGATCACGATTCAGCGCACTCAATTGATCCTGCACCGAACGCAATTCAGAAATATCACGCCCCTCAGCAAGTAAAAACAGAATCTTTCCGTCAGCACTGAATGCCGGTTTTAATGAAA
>PPCM01001005.1_pt1 | contig 15475 bp, 12 predicted proteins | sample 1555541 | NCBI WGS metagenome assembly PPCM01 (sample SAMN05284479, study PRJNA326546) | Marine sediment metagenome, whole genome shotgun sequencing project. | isolation source: marine sediment | place: Germany: Wadden Sea | collected 2012-09-05 | reverse complement strand
GGGGGGGGGGGGGGGGGGTGGCGTCGACGATAGTGTAGGGCGCTGGGCGGGCAGGGGCGGGGGCCGGGGACGCGTAGTCCGAGTAACAGTCAGACATGTCGTCTGTGATCTCTGAGAAGTCCGGGACGAGGTCTGTGTTGCCCGCACCGCCCCCGCGGTCGTGGAAGTCGTGCTCGGAGGCGTGCCTGTCAAGGTGCACGAGGTTTCGAAGCCGTTCACGCTCTCTAACTTGCTCACCGCATACACGGTCGAGCTCTCCTTTGTAGGAACTGTCTGTAGCTAGCCAATCGAGGAGCTGAGTAAGGATTATGTCGAGAAAACATACTACTTCAATGGATTGCGCGTCTGGATTGGCTCTGATAGCGCGAAGAGCATCATCTCTTGGAATTGAATCGAGTGCAGCCAGCCAGCGCTCGGTATCGGGGTCAATGGCGACTGACATCTGTTGTCTTCTTCTATGCACCTCTAAATCGACTTTCTCTTGCACGAGATACAGGGGCGGCATCTGCCTTCATACCGGCTGCCCAGCCTGCCCACGCCGTGTTTTCATGTTAATCACATTGTTCAGATTATCCAAATCAGGTTATCATTACCGGAGCCACAAAAAACTCCAACAAACATCCCAACCAAACAGCAGAAGCATCGCGTTTATCGACATTCCCGCATCCCCTTCACCCGCGCCCCAGCATGGTGCTCACCGCCGCGGCGTCCTCCCGCACGACGTCCTGCAGCCGCCGGACAGTGTCCTGCATCTGCTCCAGACACCGCATCACAGGGGCCCGCGCGTCCGCTGGGAGGTCGGGCTCGGTCTGGGGCGCCGCAACGTCGTCCGCCCGAGCGTCGAGCTGGACCACCGTGTCAAAGAGCCTGCCGTCGCCGGTGATGCGGTCCTTGAGCTGGGCCACCGCCCGCACGAAGGCCGACGACACGCCCGTGCCCTGCCCCGTCCCCGCCCCGAGGGCCGTGAGTCTGTTAACGTGTCTCAGTAGCCCCGCCGCGAGTTCCACCTGCCTGTGTTGGGCAGCGTGGAGCCGAAGGGTCAGGCCCGCGGCCTTGTCATCCAGACTGGCCACCTTGGACTTGATCTGGCCCACCGCGGCCATGTTGGCGTCCGCCGTCTGTTTCTGAGTCTCGATGCGGCCCTCGAGGTCGGCGAAGGACGTCGCCAACACGGGCACGCAGCGGGTCGGGTCGGGGTTGTTCCGCTGGATCTCGGCCCACGTGGCGGGGTCCTGGCCGGGCGGCACACCCTGGGGCGGGTTGGCGCAGTAGTTAAACATCACGTGCCGGAAACCGTTAAGGGGGTGGCCCGGGGTCAGCTGGTTGGCGATGAGCTCGGCCTTGGCGAGAGCCGGGGCCGCGGGGGCGATCATGGGCACCTGGGTGGGTTGGGAGGCCGCCGCACCGAACGTGCCGGCTGGTTTGGCGCCAAAGCTGCCGAACGCTGATCCGGCCGGCTTTGCACCAAAGGTCGACCCGGCGCCAAGGCCGGGGGTCGGCCCAAAGGTGGTGGCGGGCTTGGCACCTCCGAATGAGAAGGAACCCGCACCGCCGGCGGGGGCGGCACCAAACGTAGTTGTGGCTGGCTTAGCACCGAATGCTGGGGCAGCACCGGCCGGCTTGGCTCCGAAGCTGGGAGTTGCACCAGCGGCAGGCTTGGCTCCACCGAAGGAGAAGGCGGGTGTTGCACCAGCAGCGGGGGCAGCGGGCTTGGCGCCGAAGGAAAACGCCGGGGTGGCACCACCCGCACTCGCTGGATTGGCACCGAACGCGGGGGTTGACCCGGCAGAAGGAGCCCCAAAGCCAGTCGACGCGGGCTTAGCTCCAAACCCAGGCGTTGCTCCAGCCGCTTGAGCGCCAAAGCCCGCTGTCGCCGGTTTGGCTCCAAATGCTGGGGTAGCACCGCCCGCTGCGGCTCCAAAGGCCGGCGCGGGCTTTGCGCCGAATGCTGGAGCAGCACCTGCAGCGGGAGCAGCACCTCCAAAGGAGAAAGACGGAGCTCCGCCGGCTGGGGCAGCTTGTTGAGCACCAAAAGCGGGAGGAGCTCCAGCAGCAGGAGCCTGACTCGCCTGTGCCTGGCCGGGTGTGGCAGCAGCAGCGTTTGCTCCACCAAATGAGAATGCTGGCGTCGCACCAGTCGCGTTCTGGCCAAACATTTGTTCACTATCATTTATAGAAGCAAGTCGCATGATAACTATTCGCTATTGGATTCAATAGCAAGATAGATCACTTGGCTGTCCAACGGTATCTTATTGGGGCACTTTTTACATCGTCGTTCGGTTTATAACCTTTGTTATAGGACAGGAACGGACAGGAACCAGACGGTTGTCTGCTAAAAGAGTTAAACCCGGTGTCGACACGTAACTGCGGGTAGGTAGATCGCGGGCAGGTAAACCAGCCACAGGTATAGGACTTTGTTTAAGCGGCGGATTTGGATTTGTTTTAAGATCAGATGACAGTATATATATGTCAGCACAGTAGACTACACACCACGTAAAAACGACATTGTTTGATCGCCATATGGTCAGTTCTGATCGTTGACGAGCCTTGACCTTTTTTTTATAGGGATCGTTTGAACGAGTATTTTTCGTCGTAATCAATGAGAGATCACATCAAGACCCTCGTTTGTTCTATCCCTTGCATGTCCGACTTATTCAGCTTCTGTGCGCCCTTCCCGCTTCCGGCAAGAGCGAGACCCGCAAGTTCCTCGGCTCCCTTTCCGCTGAGGTCCTCCGTGACGTCTACAAGATCGCCGAGACCGTTCAGCTTGACGACTACCCCTACGTCGACATGTTCCGCTCGATTGATGATGTTCTCCAGGGCCTTGGCATGGAGCGCATGTTCTTTGAGGCTTCCGATAAGGGCTTCACCAACGCCTACGACTGGGGCACCCTCATGGAGCTGATCAACGAGGACTACCTCGACCTGATCAACAAGCCCACCAAGCCCGTTGTCGAGTCCCCCACCCAGTGGATGCTCGCCCGCCTCGACGCCGCCCGCGCTAAGGTTGGCATCAAGGCCCGCCTCGCGGACCTCCCCGCCGAGGCCCAGGCCAAGCTCTGCGCCGAGCTCGACGCCAAGAACCAGACCCTCCTTGACGAGAAGTACGACAACATCCCCGAGACGCTCGAGGACAAGACTGTCGTCATCGAGTTCGCCCGTGGCGGTGCCCACGGCTCCGAGTTCCCCCTGGAGGCCCCCATGGGCTACCAGTACTCCTTCTCCGTGCTCTGCCCCGAGCTCCTGAAGTCTGCCGCGTGCCTGTACATCTGGGTCACCCCTGAGATGTCCCGCGCCAAGAACGTCGCCCGTGCCCAGGAGAAGGCCGGCGATGCCGCCACCTCCGCCAACCTGTCCCTCAACCACGGTGTGCCCCACAGCGTGATGATGAACGACTACGGTGTCGATGACATTGACTACCTCCTCAAGACGTCCGGCGTGTCAGATGCCGTCAAGGTCACCTCCACCCAGGACAACAAGGACTACATCATCCCCCTCGGCCGCTTCGATAACCGCACCGACCTCACGACCTTCGCCCGTGGCCCCCGCGCTGAGTGGGCCGAGGAGGACGTCGCCAAGATCCGGGACGAGATGGTCAACGCCTTCTCTGGCCTGACCGAGCGTTACGTCAAGATGGAGTAAATGGGCTCTGGCGGGGGGTGGATGTGCTGGTACCGGCGACACCTGTAAAATGTCTGATATACAGTATGGAATTTCACACTGGCTCGAATTGACCGATGAGCAACGGTGCAAACGTGTACAACCCAACGGAGATACTCAGGCGGATCAGATGCACTGCTGACTCGGCTCTTTGCAATCTTCCGGACCGCTCAATGACGGGAACACCAGTTAACACCGCAGAAACTCACCACGTGCCACTCAGAAAGCCACCGACACAGAAGCAATCGATGGTACACACCATTGGCCACCAAACGATGCCTATCTCAGAGGTGAGCCAGATGAACTCAGGCTACCAGACGACGCTCGAACAACTCGATCGCGAGAAACAGCTGTCAGCACAGGTCCAAGCCGAGATTGACGAGCTCCGCACCCGCCTAGACGAGATGGAGAGTGAGCGGAAGCTCATGACCCACGAGGTAACCGAGAAAGAGGAGCGCATCATGGCGTTGGCGGACGACAACAAGCGGCTCACACAGGAGGTCGCCAGCCTGCGGGCGCTCGTGCCCAGCAAGCTAGAGAGCATCATCGAGAGGGCAAACACCATGGTCGGCTCCCTCGCAGCCTATCGGGAGGCGGCCGACATGCGGAAGCAGCAACAGGCCGCAGCCCCCGCCCCAGCCCAGCCCCCCGCCCAGCCAATGATGCGACCGATGAGCACCCCCCAGACCTTCGTGATCTCGACGCCCCAACCCACCCCCCAGGTCGGGTTGACTCCCCAGGGCGTGTCAGTGGCTTCCGAGAGGGGCGTGGGGGGTGGCGACACATCGGGGTACGAGGCCCAGCAGGTGACGCAGCAGTACCGGTACACGTTCAGCCCGACGCCGAGTGAGGTGGGGTCCGGGCGACGGAGCCCCAAGAAGCTGAGGAAGGTGCCCGTCGACACCCCGCCGCAGTACTATGTGGGGGGGGCGACGCAGGTGTCCATGACGCTGGAGTGAGGCGGGTCACGGCGCTACAAGAACGGAGATCGACAGAGACGCACGATTCAACGTTGGTCCTTAATGAATAGTATTTTTTTCGCGTGGGTAAGGATGGCAAATATAATATCTTATGCTTCATCCCCGATGACGACATGTATGATCTCGACGGTAAACCTGACTCAACCCTCATAGACTCAGGCGACTCGCCGGCATCGGACTTCACCGACGTCGCTGTTGAGGCCGGGGGACACACGACCGGCTCAGTTTTTTATTCGGTGGAGAAGCGGAAAATGTGAAGTGGATATTATGGCCACATGATGCTAGACCGCTTGTTATGAGACCTATCTGATGTGTCGCGTTCCCGTCCCACCCGTCCTGTGAAATAAAAAAGAGTTGCCATCTGAACATGAGCGGGCATGAGGGTTCGGACAACGACGAGGAGCTGATCAACATCACTGAAACACCAGACTTCTTCGCCAATCCCGCCATCGCCGCTCAAGTTGACCGTTTAGACACCGAGCAAGGACTGAATCTCAACATTGCAAGCCGTGCGGACAGGGATGGCGACGAATACGACGATGGGGGCGATGTGAGTGATGAATTGAGCTCAGAATACCCCACAACGGACGAGGAGGAAGAGTCAGAGCCAGAGCCCGAAGAGGACAACGCCGCACCAGAGCAAGGCAAGCGGCGGCGAACCCGCAAGACGCCTCGGGCCCGCGCACGACGGACACCAGCAGAGCCCCGTCGGCCGCACCGTCCTGCACCGACCGAGCCCGTCCGCCCCGAGCTGACGAACGTTGTCGCATCGCACAACTACGGCTGCGCCATTGATCTCAAGGCACTACACCTCAAGCTCAAGTGCGTGACGTACGCGCCGTCCCGGTTCAACGCGGCTGTGATCCGCTTCCCTGACTCGCGGCAGACGGCCATGCTGTTTGATTCGGGTAAGGTGTCGGTTACGGGCGCCAAGTCGGTCACCGAGGCCGAGCTGACCGTGCGCCGCGTGTACATCCTGCTGAAGTCGGTTGCTGGGGTGGAGGATGTCCGTCTGCAGCGCTTCACGTTCGTTGTGTCCAACTGTGTGGCCCGCGCCAGCGTACCTTGGGGTGTCAACCTCGAGACGCTGTCCAAGGACACGTCGTACGGTGACCAGGCCCAGGGCGAGGGCGAGGGCGACGCCGCCAGCCCCGAGCTCAATGCGGATGACGACGGCACGGACCCGCCGACGATTCCCTCGGACGACGCCCCGATCGATTCCATCATGTTCGAGCCAGAGATCTTCCCCGCCGCGTGCGTCAGGCTGGCCCACCCGAAGGTCTCCGTCGCCGTGTTCGTGTCGGGCAGGGTCATGCTGACCGGGGCCAAGTCGGCTGACGACCTCGATCAAGCGTTCGACTTTATAGTCCCATTTCTTGAGAAGCATCGCCTGGCTGAGGGTTGAGAATTACATGAGACGGAATAAACAACGATACCGCCAACCGACGGGACCCCAGTCAAAGAGAGTGTTTATAGTGTTACATCATCATCATCACCTTGCCTTACCTTACCCGAGCCGCCCCATGATCCTGGCGTGCAGGGCGTCGATCTGGTCCTGCAGGGCCGCTCCCCCGGGGGACACCGGTGCGGGTGCGGCGGGTTGGGTGACCTGTATCGGGGTGGGTGTCGGGGGTCTGGGCCGGGTGGCCTCGAGGGCCTCCCGCACCTTCACCTCAGACAGTGCCGGGGACCACACCCGCCCCACCCCCGCCCCCGCCCTCAACTCGGCCACCACGGCCAGTGCTGCGTCCAGCTCCCCGGCCAGCCTGACCCTCTCGCCCCCCCAGGCCGCCTTCTCGGCCTCATGGACCCTAGCCACAGCCCGCACCTCACCCTCCGCCCGTCGTGCCGCCTGGATGGCCCCCGCCTCCTTCTCTTCGGCCTCCTCGATCATCGTTTGGAGTCGGGCGTCGAGGGCGGCGGCCGCCTCGGTCTTGGCCTCCAGAGCAGTCGTGAGCCGCACGATCTGGCTCTGCTGGGCGGCGATCGTGCGTTCTGCCCCCTCGGCTATGGATGCGGCGTCATCAGCGCGTCTCCCTGCCCGGGCGGCCTCGACGGCGGCGGCGGCGGCATCCCCACGAAGGGTCTCACACTCGACCTTCTGGGCCGCCAGCGCCGCGTTCAGCCCGTGGATCGTCTCCGTGAGTCTGACGATCTCCAGCTGGGCGTCGTGGTGCCTAGCCTCGGCCGCCCCGGCTCTGGCGTCGGCCATCTCCACCTCCTCTATAGCCTGGTGGAGGGAGGCACGCTGCATGGCCGCCCTGCCCCGGGTCCACAATCTGAAGGCCCGACGGAGCACCGCCCGGTCCTGTCGTGCGGTGTACGCCTCGATGGCCTCCCCCTGTTGCGCTATCCCCCTCGCCGCGTCCCTCCACGCTCTGAGGGCCACCCTACCATCGTCCATGATGCGGCGGCGACACCCCAGGTCGACCACACCCTGGATGATGGCCCCGTCACGCTGCAGGAGGCAATTCTCTCGCCATAAACGGAGGACACGCCGGAGGTCGGCCCGGGTGGCGGCGTCGGCGGCTTCAGTGTCCTCGTAATTCCGCCACGCACCGAGAGCCGCCCGCTTGATCTGGGCGGCGCGGAACTCGGCGACGGCCTGGTCACGTTGTTTGGCGGCCAACACTCGCGTCAGCTCGCCACCGAACCGCTCGGCCTTCTCGCGGTGGAGCTCGCACTCCTCGGTCAGCGCTGTCACGTCCCGGGTCGCGGATCCCAGCTGTTGGGTCAGGTCTATCACGCGCGACTCGGCCTCGCTGAGCCGCGTATCGTGATCGGTCGTGGCGTGGTGGAGATCGGTCATCGCTGACTCCAGATCAGTGTGGGCGATCGCTAGCTCGTCGTACATGGCGGATACAGCGTCACGCTCAGATTGAGCGGCCTCTAGAGCAGACTGCAGCTCGGCTTGGTGCACAGCCGCTGTCTCTAGTGCCACATTCAGAACTTTGATCTCCTTCTCATTCTTCGCGCGTTCCTGTGCTCTCTGAACAGCGGGATCCTTTGTTTTGGGGAGTGTATATGTCAATTTGGGCCGCAGTCGGCTCTTCTTGGCCATCTCGAGGTAGGAGGAGGACATTTCAATTGAGTATGATATTATAGAAAGACCAAATAACGGGGCTCATACTGGTCAACCTAAGCCAGAACATACAGAATTCTCATCCTGTATTAATTCTGTAAGAATAGTTGTTTATAGCCGACTGACAAGGGAAAAGCCAAACTTCCATTTTTACTACCAGACGTAACAAGATACATCACATGCATTTCACGCGAAAATCGATTCTTTTTTCCTTGTAAGAAAAACAAACCCCAATAATCCACTTGAATGAATACGGCCCTTCTGTTTGCTTTGATTGCAGTAGCTGTGTGTTACAACGCGTCTGCCCCTCTTCTGTCTGATCGGTGGAACGCTGACCTCACTGTTTTCGAGATCGTCCCCAAGCAAGAGAAGATCAGCTTCCCTGGCCACTTCCAGGCCGATTATACCAAGGACATCACTGTTGGGCACTTCACGGACATTCCCGTGGCCAACACCACTGTGGAGGTTGTTCAGTGGCGACACCCCAAGGACTTTGACTTCGCCCGGGCCGCCATCCGCCAAGGTGAGCACGGTGCGTTCGAGTGCTCGATGGACAGTGTTGTGAACATGGCGATCAACCAGGACATCCTCCGTGCGATCCCCTTCAACCGCGTGTGGCGCTCCCCCAGCGGCCATCTTATCGATCTCTACATCGACTCCACTGCCGAGAAACACCTCATCGTCGCCGCCCACCACAACACGGCCGAGATCACCGGCATCACCAGACGCTGGGTCAAGTCCGGCCAGGAGCTCGTCATCATGTTCAAGGGATGGGCCACGACGGACGGGTTCCGGGACGAGGACTGGGACGCCAAGCACTACTGCCCCGGGATGTAATAGTATGTAAAGGCGTAGCCGTGACGGTGTCATTTTTGGACGGTTTTGGCTCATCGGCGATCAAAAAAGATTCAGGCAATTGGAGGATGCCGCGGCTGATAAAACTACAACGAACTGGAAACATCCACAGCTCGAGCACTCCTGGCCGCCCTTGAATCGTCATTTATTCTTATTTATAGTTTTCAGACATAATTATTGCGTCTCGATGAACGAGAAATACGATACCCTAATCCTTGGTACGGGCCTTAAGGAGTGCCTTCTCTCCGGTCTTCTGTCGGTCCGTGAGAAGAAGGTCCTTCATATGGACCGCAATGACTACTATGGCGGCGAGTGCGCTTCTCTGAGCCTCGAGCAGCTCTTCAAGCAGTTTGGCAAGGGCGAGGAGCCTCCCGCTGAGCTTGGTCGCAACCGTGACTGGAACGTTGATGTTGTGCCCAAGTACATCCTTGCTTCTGGCCGTCTCGTGAAGGCCCTCGTCAACACGACCGTCACCCGTTACCTCGACTTCAACCCCGTGCGTGGGTCGTTCGTGACGCGCAAGGGCAAGATCCACAAAGTCCCCGCGACCGTCTCCGAGGTTGTCAAGTCCAAGCTCATGGGGCCCTTCGAGAAGCGCCGCCTCAAGAAGATCCTCGAGTTCATTCAGATGTGCGACCCCGCGCTCGAGTCCACCGTCGTGAAGGACATAGACATCGCGACCAAGACGATGGCCGAGGTGTTCGCCCAGTTCAAGCTCGAGCCCGACACGATCGACTTCATCGGCCACGCTATGGGGCTTTACCTCAACGACGACTACCTGCAGCAGCCCGCCATCGAGTGCGTCCACCGCATCCGTCTGTACTGCATGTCCCTCGCCCGCTTCGGCCACAGCAGCTACATCTACCCCATGTACGGTCTCGGAGAGCTTCCCCAGGCCTTCGCTCGGATCTCGGCCATCTACGGCGGGACATACATGCTCTGCAAGCCCATCAAGGAGCTCCTCTTCAACGAGGACGGCTCCATCAAGGGGCTGGTCTCCAACAACGACGAGGGTGAGCCCGAGGAGGTCTACTGCGACAAGCTCATCGGCGATCCCAGCTACTTCCCCGACTACGTCCGTGCGGAGGGCACCATCGTGCGTGCCATCTGCATCCTCCGTGCCCCCGTCTCCGGCGCCACGGAGTCAGCCCAGATCATCATCTCCCAGAAGCAGCTCGGCCGCGCCAACGACGTGTACGTCACGGTTCAGAACCCCGAGCTATGCACCGTCGCCAAGGGCTTCTACCTCGCCTTCGCCTCCACGCGCGTGGAGACCGATGAGCCCGAGGCGGAGCTGGACGCGGCCTTCAAGGTCATGGGCGAGGGCAACATCCTGCACAAGTTCATCACTGTGCGGGAGTTCATGGTCCCCGACGAGGAGAAGCTCCAGGGCACCAACATCTCGATCACCACGAGCTACGACGCCACATCACACTTTGAGTCGACGATGGACGACGTGCTCAAGGTGTACGAGCAGGTCATGGGCGAGCCCGCGGACCTCGACACCAAGATGGAGGAGCCGGTCATTGACGGGCAGGAGTAGGCATGACGTAAATGAACGTGTGTTGTGATCAAGTTTCAATTCAATTGGGAAAATCAGAACGGAACGCATCGGAATGGAGCCGGAGGAACCGAAGAGAGTGATGGAGAAGCCCGACTTCGCTAACATGCCGCGGTCGTCCTGTTTGTAGCCTGCAGCGTAGCGTGCTTTACACAGTATTCGCCAAGTTGGACACGTTTTTGCCGCAAATGGAGCAGGCAGCACAGGAACCGGTCCAAGACGCTGGAATAGAGCTTCATGAGTGTGGTAGCGACACAGACAACGCGTCTCCGGACTCGTCAGACTCGTCAGACTCCGAGGCGGAACCCAACGAGGCCGCGGAGCCGCAAGTCAAGATGGATCTCTTCCTCGGCGTCCTCGAGGAGAAGCAGCCCGTGACCGAGGACAACATCATCATCCCGCCCAGCAAGTGAGCGTTGGATGATCGGGCGCTTGCCCACACCGGAATAAACAACGCTTCTTACATCAATTGATCAATCCTTGAGCACTGCAAGAACACGGAATGAGATGGAGATCTCTGGGGGGCTCGGAGATGGACACGCGGCGGTAGTTCTCGTAAATGGACGTGGCCTGGTGCACTTTGAAGCGGGACCGGGCGTTGCATGAGGCGCACTGCCTCGGGGGCATAACCTTCTCTCTGTTGGTCACCTGCTGGTCCTCGGACACGGCTCCACAGTTGGTGCACTCAAAGCTGACCTTCAGCAGGCACGGAACAAGCTCTGTACGGCGCACCACAAGGTAACGGAATGGCCACAGACATCGCTACACGCGTTTACTTCAACCCTACATGTTCCCTGTGTCGTATCTCTTGATCAGCCCGTGTCTCACACCGGGCGTATCATCAATCTCAAATCCGCACTCGTCAAGGAACGCCGCATCACTGAAGACCTGGCGCACAGTGCTATAGTAGTCCTTGCTGAGCCCGCTGTACGTCGCCTCAAACAGAGCCAGTGTGAACCTGACCTCATTGACCATGGTTCCGGTGCTGTTCCGCTTGATGCGGAGCTGAAGGAGAGCGAACGACTTGAGGTGCTCGGCGACAGTCATTCGGATGTCCGTCTCGTCGACAATGAACTTGTGCAGCGCCTGCCGCAGCTGCCCTCTCAATGCGATCTTCTGACGATCAATGAATGACGAAAGCACGACACGCACAGCAAACTTGAAGTCGGCCTCCGTGACACGCTCATCCAGCCTCATGCGGGCGTGGGCCTTCGAGATACGGGGGATAGCCTCGAACTGACGCGGGTTGAAGCTCAGCCCCATGCTCTTGCAGGCCCCACGCACCTCGGCGTAGATCTGCGGCGCGTATTGCACGGCACCCTCGATCCTCGGCCGCAGCCTCCGTGCCCGCGCGATGTATGCCTTCAACACGGCCGTCGGGAGCGGTCTGGACGGGTCCCGGAGCGCCTCGATCGTCAGCTCCTCCTCCTCGTCCTCGTCGGCTGCCATGGTCTCCGTGGAGATCTCTCTGGCGGTCGATCTCCGCGCAGCGAGGAAGCGCGCGAGTCTGGCGTCCTCATCGGGATCGTACCGGTCCTTCATGACGACGATAAGATCAAAGCGCGAGAGGATCGGATCGCTCAGGTCCACGTTGTCCTCGAGGGACAGGTTCTCGTCGTACCGGCCCTTAATGGGGTTACCCGCAGCGATCACGGTGGCTCTGGCGGCCAGTGTGGTGTTGATCCCGGCCTTGCTGATGGATATGCTCTGTTGCTCCATCGACTCATGGAGCGCGGTCCGGTCACGGTCCGTCATCTTGTCAAATTCGTCAATCAAGCACACACCTTGGTCAGCGAGCACCATGGCACCCGCCTGAAGCGTCATCTCGCCGGACATCGGGTCGCGCTTCACCGCCGCGGTCAGACCGACCGCCGACGCGGACTTACCGTTCGTGTAGATGGGCCGAGGCGCCACCCGCATCGAAAACAGCAGCATCTGTGACTTGGCCATTCCTGGGTCGCCCACCATCAGCACGTGGCAATCATTCCTAATCTTGGGGTCGTCTGTCGCTCCTCCGCTGAATAGGGCGCACGCGAGGGCCGTCTTGGCCGGTGTGGAGCCGTGTATGGCCCTAGCGATCGAGTTGATGAGGCGGACGTCGATGGAGCCCTGGGTCTTGAGAAGTCGCATGATTTCCTCCTCGTTCTCGAGCGTATCTTGGGTCTCGCGCTCCCTCATGATGTTGTTGGCCTCAATGTAGCTATACAGCACGGGGACGCCCGCCTTACGGTTCGTCATCGTGTCGTACTTGACCGTGAAGACGCCCATCGCTGTGATGAGGTCGCCCGGCCTGCACGAATCCACGAGATCATCCGTGAGCACGACGTCGAAGGCGAGTGGCATGCGGCCCGGCGGCACCTTGTTGGGGGGCTCGGAGATGGACACGCGGCGGTAGTTCTCGTAAATGGACGTGGCCTGGTGCACTTTGAAGCGGGACCGGGCGTTGCATGAGGCGCACTGCCTCGGGGGCATAACCTTCTCTCTGTTGGTCACCTGCTGGTCCTCGGACACGGCTCCACAGTTGGTGCACTCAAAGCTGACCTTCAGCAGGCACGGAACAAGCTCTGTACGGCGCGTGACGATGCCCTCGACGCACACCATCGTGTCGACGAGGTCCCGCCGAAGCTCTGACATGCGGTGGCGCTGCTTGTCGCCGATATTGGTCCACGTGAGCCTCGCCCGGATCAGGGGATGAGTCATAAGGTATAGGGGCGTGATCTTGGCCACGAAGTCGGACGCCGCGATGTTGATCACGGGGATCACGACGCGCGCGGCCTGGAGCAGGAGGTGGAGGAGCGGCTGGAAGGCCTGGAACACCGACATCTGGACGTCGGGCTGGTCGAACAGGGCCTGATCGTCCAGCATGTGGCCGAGAACGACCTCGAATGACGTCCCGTCCCGAGCGATCATCGTCTGGGCGGCCCGGACGTAGTGGGCCTCGCCGGACAGGTCCTTGTACTCCTCCAGGAAGAAGATGAACAGGTGGTAGATGGCCTCCTGCACGTCCTCCTGTGCAGCGAACGTCGACGCCCGCCCCTTCACATTGGCGAGTCGCGCGCTGAACATGGCCACCTGCTCGTGCATCGGGCCCTCGTCCTTCGCTGTGTCCGTCATTGGCACGTCGCTTTGGGACGGCCCGTCGCCATCCTGCACCTGGGCCATGGCACGCCGCACGAGCCGCGTGGTGGGCTTGGCGGTGCCCTCGACAGGCCCTCCCTCCTGGTCTATGGTGTCGAACATCGCCCGGAGAGCCTCAGGCATACGACGGTTCGTCACCTGGATCTCCCGTCGCCGACGCTCGGCCATCACCTGCTCGGCCTCCCTCAATTGTTCCCGTGTAGCCTGCACCTGCTCGTCATCGTTGATGCCCTCGGCCTCATACTCATCCCCAGAGCCAAGCTCGGCCATGTCTTGGTCAAACATGTCCATTAGATCATCACCAATGATCTGGTTATCCTCCTGCTCGTCCATCTCGCCGAGAATACGGGCACGCTCCTCTCCGTACTGATCGGAGTCCATAGAGCCATCAGACTCGTTACCATCGTTCTCAGCATCCACGGCACGCCGCCTTCGGGGCTATGTTAGGTCTGCTACGGAGTTACTTACTTGATTGTTGGACGACATTTTTGTCGAACTTTCCGGTGGTTTACAGTCAAGGAAGATTCTGCAATTTAGCCGTGTCTACTGACTATTTACGCTACTGTGCAACTATTTGAGGCGGTCTCTCAGCGTTTCTTTCTTTTTTGTGAATATGGTGGTGTTAAATATGATCCTATCCATGATTGTTCTCAAATTTGGGGCTTGACAACAAAGCCAGGACCACCCCGACCAGCCTGGAGAGATGATTGCAACCGCTGATCAGCGAAAGAGGGTTAAGGTATCCATTGGGATGCGAAACGACATGGGCGCTATGAAGACGATGGTCCAAGACGCAGATGCGACCAACCAAGTGGACTGGCTGTGGAAAAAGGTGGAGTCCGCGTTTAGTGTCTCTCGTACCACGCATTGCATGTATGTACGGGAGTTTGGGGGCTGTCGTGGTCCCAGGGTGCTGTCTCGAGAACGTATCAAGCTCGGTTTCCGCGTCACAGCCGACCAATCGGGTGTCGGGCGGCAGTGTCCTCTGGAAGTGCCTATCATCGATGCCCTAGCGGACTCCCTTCTCAGCGACCAGGCCTCCCTGTCCCTCGTCTCGGCGAGCGAAGCCATTGAGATTGATGGTGCCGTCAAGTTCAAGATGCACCGCTACCCGAGGCAGCTGGCATGGCAGAAGGTGGACGTCGCCGACCGGCCCCGGACGACCATTCTGGCTGACCTGCGGCCCGACGACGACGCCTTCACCGTCTCCCTTCGAGAGGCCGAGTGTCTGTTACTTGAAGTGTCGACCGCGCACGGCTCCGATCCCCACGCGTACCGGGTGACGGTGGCCGTCGGGGACAGGAGGGAGTCGTTCAGCCTCGCCAACTGCTCGACCCACGCACTGTGGACTGTCGAGGGCAAGGAGATCGCCGCCGATGACACGGTGACTGTCAGGGTCACCCGAGCGGTCAACCCCGACTGGGTGGAGGTCACCGACAGTCGCGGCATCGTGATGGACACCGCCCGCACCCCCGCCGACCTCGGTCTTATCGCCGGGGACGCCCTCCATGTCGCCCGACGCGGATCCGCCCACTCGTTGTTCGACAGCCTGTTTATCACGCGTCCGGTTACTATTGGGGGCCTCGCGGGTGGTCTACCCGGCCTAGCCCTTGAGGTCGGGCCTCTCGTCCCTGTCAATATTATCGGGGAATCCGTGTCGATGCTGCACCACTTACCAGCTGACACACACTGCGACGGGCTCATCGCTGCCGGTCAGGCCACACTACACACCACGGCACCCGTCTACCTCTTCGACGGCACGTCCCGGGCCACCTGCCTGCCCCCCGCCCCGCCCCAGCCCATCGAGCTGCAGGTCGCCCCCGCCCACCCACACCCGGTCGACTGGTTTTTCGGCACGTCGGACACCAGCATCAGGGTGGGCACCCGGACGACGGGGCCCCACAGTAGAGGGTCAGTCGTCGGGTTCGTGTTGAATGTGGGGCTGGCTGTGGGCAATGTCCCAAGGATCTTACAACACGCGTATTTATTGTTGGGCCAGCATCCCGCAAACAAAAAGGCCGCGACCGAGATCGAAGCTATGGCCAAACGAAAGAAGGCAACCCCGAAGGGCACCCCGACAGTCCAGCCCAAGCAGATCAAGGTGACGGCCCAGCCCGTCCCCGCCAGCCCCCATGTGACGGCGGCCATGCCGACCCTCCCCTCCCCGCCCCGTACACCCCGCCCCGCCCCGTACACCCC
>PPCM01001004.1_pt1 | contig 15485 bp, 5 predicted proteins | sample 1555541 | NCBI WGS metagenome assembly PPCM01 (sample SAMN05284479, study PRJNA326546) | Marine sediment metagenome, whole genome shotgun sequencing project. | isolation source: marine sediment | place: Germany: Wadden Sea | collected 2012-09-05 | reverse complement strand
GGAGGAGAAGCGGCGCCAGGTGCGTCAGCGGGACCGTATCAAGGCCCACATGATGCACGAGATGCCCGGGTCCCCCGTCATCACCGAGATGGCCCAGCGCATGACCCGCGACCGCCCCGCCAACGAGGCGCTATATGAGCTGTCGTTCCAACACCCCGCGCCGTCGTATCCCAGCCGCCCGTCCCCCTCGTCGCCAGTCAAGTCGCCGCGCGTCCATCACCCCAACATCTACCGTGAGATGCCCATCGAGGACGACCTGCTGCTACGAGATGAGAATCGGCGTCGGGCCCACGTGAAGCAGCTGTGGGAGATGGCACGGGAGGAGCGAGGGCGGCACAAACCCGTCATCAACCCGAGGAGCACACAGATCGCCGCGCAGATCAACGAGAGCTCGTTCGAGAGGCTCACCCGGCCCCGGACGGCCCCGACGCCCAAGCCCGAGTACCAGGACCCCGAGGCGACTTTCACTCCGCGGATCAACGCCACCAGCAAGCGACTGGACCGGACGCAGGCCCGCGGCGTGGCCCGCATGAAGCAGTACGAGGGCCGCACCCCGCGTACCCCGATGAAGACGCCGGCGGACCTCGACGAGGAGGCCAACACGACGTTCCACCCCAAGTTGACGGCGACACAGACCCGGGACGACGGGAGCGTGATCGATCGACTCAAGTCGTGGACCACCGAGCGCGAGGAGTCGATGGAGAAGCTGCGGACGCTGGTTAACGAGGAGAGGCACGCCGAGTGCACGTTCGCGCCGGCCGTGCGGTCCCCGTCGATAGCGTCAAGCCGTGCCAACCCCCCCAAGCAGGTGGGCGGCATCCCGCAGTTCCTGGCCCGGCAGCAGCGGGCGAGGGACGAGAAGGCGGCCAAGGAGAAGGCGCTGGAGGGTGGCGGGAAGGCGTGGCGCGCCCGGACCACCAAGGCCGAGGGCTTCCTCTTCGGCCACCGACCCAAGGCCATCAAGTCGCTTGTCCGGCCCAACGAGCGGCCCGCCCCGAGACGGAAGGTCAAGAAGAAGCCCGGGGAGGAGCCCGAGGCGGAGACCCCCAAGATTGTGGAGGAAGTGAGCCCCAGCCCGGGGGAGGCCGCGACGCCGGACGTGGAGCCCGAGGAGGAGCCGGCACTGACCGGGGTGCTGAGCGACTACTCGACGGTGATCTCGGCGACATTCCAGGACGCCAAGGTGCCCGAGGAGTACGCCAAGCGCCAGACAGACAAGCGGCGGACGATGGAAAAGATGGCGCTCGAGAGGAGCAAGGCCTGGCAGGGCTGAGACGTGGTGATACAGTAGAGTAAACGATTGTCTTGATGGAAGGACACAACAAGAACAGGGGGCTCGGAGTAGCCACACTGCCGGGTGTCCAGCCGACCCCCTTCCGGCCTATTGACATACTTACTATCGAAATCAATGCTCCTGTTTACGACCAATCAGAGAATCTCCCGCCCATCTCGGCGTTGGACTCGCCAGTGCTCAACGCGGCTCTGGACCGGTATTTCCACCGCTCGCGTGTCCGGGCGATTAGTTGGCCTGGGCTGGGCTCATCCAAACCCGACAGTCGGTCTCCATGCGGCTCTCAAGGCCATTTACGAGTGAACTAGACGCCAACTGTGCGCGGACCCCACAGCTCAGTCCAAGCCTGTCCAGCACAGCTCTTACCACCACTGATGCCTGTAGTTTGGCCCAGTGCCGCCCCCCTCCTCCGGCGTGGGAGGGATATCTGGCTCTATACCAACGTGTGTAGGGTTGGTTCCTGGTCCTCCACCTCCATTTGAATTGCCCATGTTGATATGCTTTCTTATCTTTTGTGGATGAGTGATAAAAAGAAGACAAAAACATTTTTAACCATCCACTTGACACCCTGGTCACGGCTCGCGTCGCGTCCGGCGTGTGGGGCGAGTGACAAAAATCTCAAATCCTGCGGAATCTGAGATTTTATAAACTGGTGTCGAACCGACAGCTGACAACAGACGTTAAACGAACCCGGGCGCCTTGGAAGCAGTCGGGTTCCCTTCCAACATTCGTCCGTTGACGACCCTGCTCAACCTGCTCGGGCTGTTTACGCTTGCCCATCTCGGCGTCTGTCTCCCGTCCGCCGACAACGCTAGGACTGGCCCTGTTGTCTGGACCCAAAAGCATCAATCCGCAACTGGGCGACGACACCCTCCCCCAAGCATGACTGACTTCATCGCGTGTACCCTGACAATGCCGCCCAAGAAGGCGCTCGCCTGTTCCAGTGTTGCCAGAACTGCAGGCAGCGAAAAGGTCATCGGACAAAGCCCCAAACCATAAAAAGCAAACCCCCAGCTAGTTTAGAGGAACACACGCCTCGCGCACGGGCCGGGCGGTCACCTAGTGCGTGTCCATGACCGACCCGAACTCGCCGGCCAACGTTGACCCGGCGCCGAGCCCGACCTCCTTCGGATCGATGAAGAACAGCAGGTCGGTCGGGGCACGCTGCGGCGTCGCGTACACCGGCAGGGTGGCCCCGGCGGGCGCGACGTCGGACCACGTGAGGTGCAGCTCATCCGTCGGAACCAGCAGCTCGAGGCCGACTGCTGCAGTGACGAACAGCCGAGCGAGCTTGATGGCGTCGGCTTGGGGCCTGCGCGTGACAACCGGTCTGAGTGTTGATGGTGACACCCCGCGACGACGAGCGACGAGCTGACACGCGGCCGACAGGAAGCCGCCGGCAGCAATGAAGGCGGCGGGGTCCACGGTCAGCTTGGAGAGCCCGCCCGATCGGTACGTCTGGGCCATGCGGCGAACGGCGACGGCGCGGTGAGCGACGACACCTACCATAGCTAACGGCGTCATGGTGGCGTAGTGGTCGCCGATAGAGTTGGGGAGGCTGGCGTCCCATACTTGGGGGAGCGTGCCCGTCACCAATTGGCGCCCGAGCCCCCCTAAGATGTCCTGGCTGAACCCAGAGCCCTCCAGCATCGACAGGTCGCGGTCAATGGCGATGCACAGGCGGTGGGCGAGCGCCAGCTCTGAGTTGAGGAAGGCCGCGATGGGATCGTCCGGGTCCAGCGGCCGGGGCGGGGAGCAGCACCCGGTCTGGGCCTTCACCGCCTGCCAGGCGTCGACGACGGCCGACATCAGGCCAACAGACTGCTCCGCGCTGCTAGCCCCTACGACGCGACGGAACATGGCGACTGACCTGCCCGCGGCCTTTACAGCCTCGAGGGCGGCGGCTGCGGGGGGCAGACCCAGCAGGATCGACGGGTCGGTCTGACCCAAGGCAGCGGCGGCCCGAGTGGCGGCGGCTGGGGTCGGGTCGGCCGGGATGGGCACGCCCAGTCCTCCACCGAGGGCGTTAGGCGAGATGAAGCGCTTGACGAGGGCATCGACGAGCGCGGCGTCTGGCGCCCCCTCCAGCCTGCCCCCATACACGACAGACGTGAGCATGGCGCGCGCCTTGTCCCAGTCCCAGGAGGAGGCGTGGGCCTTGATGATGGCCACCCCGCACGTGAGGTCGGACGCTGAGAACTCGTAGGCCTTGGACCAGCCGCGGGGGATGAAGTGACGACGCTCAACGATCACAGCGTGCAGCACGGCCGCCAGGTACAGCAGGCGGTGGAAGTCGGTACCCGGGGCCGACCCAGGCAGGGCTGAGGGCCACCCGGCGTACGTGGCGGCGACGGCGTGGTCGACCCCCATGTTAGCCTCGACGGTGTACCTGGCGCACAGTTGGGGAAGGGCGGCGGGCAGGGTGGTGCTGGCCTCCGTCACTAGAACTATCCGGTGATCGTCCGTCTGGGGCACGGTCCCCGCGGCCTCTGTCAGGAGCACCGTGTCGGCCGGGGACAGCTGCAGGTTGGTCACTACATGCCATCCGGGGCGCTGGACCGCTGCTATGATATCTGTGATATGCTTCTCTCCGAATGACGTCACGGTCGGCTCCGGGCCTCCCATAGCAGTGACCACCGCGAGGGGGTCGGTGCCGGGGCCCGCCACGAGGAGTAGGGGGTGCTCCTCGAGGACCGGGGCGGCGCCGGGCTGCAGAGTCAGGTGGTGGGCTGCGAGGAGGGTGGCGACCGCCGCGTCGAAGGTCTCGGGCCGCAGTACCTTGCTGCAGAGGACGGCCTCGGCGGGGGTCATTGGCGGCGCGGGCCCGTCCGCCAGCCACGCCTTCCAGACCCCGTTGTCGATGAAGAATGACGGGGGCAGGGCGGCGTGGAGCCCGGCGAAGGCGACGGACCGGGCGGCCGGCACCCAGTCGGGGGTGTTCACGTCTACTGGGGGGGCGCCATCCAGGAGTAGCAGCCATTGGTCCGGTGTGAATGTGTCTGGTGCTATGGACCTCAGCACGGCGAGTCCCACGGCCACCCTGTGGACCTCGAGGACGGCCATCATGGTCCGGGAGAAGATGGAGGACGTCAGCCTCTCGGTGAGGACGGGGACGGGCGGGGACGGGCCGCCCTGCTGCAGGATGGCCCGGTACAGCCCGGTGGGGATGGCGGCCTTGGTATGGTACAGGGGATGGACCTCTGGGAGGGTCGATAGAGCCAGACACAGGTCCGCGGCTCTCTCGGCCAGTCCGGAGTAGCGGTCGGTGGTGACATCGAGATCGGCCCGGACCCGCCCGACCTCCTGCAGGGCCGACGCGACGTCCGCTGTGGAGGACTTGAGGGTCTTGAGGGTCTCCACCAAGGCAGTGTTATCGAGGAGGTCGCCCGTGTTGTCCGCCAGGGCCGTCAACAGGCTGTCCTCGAGGGCCCTCATCTGTCGGTGGAGCCCCGCCTCCTGCTCGATGGCCGCTGCTCTCTGTTGCTGCAGGTCGGCGTGGAGCTCGGCCATGGCGATATCCTTGAAGCTCTGGACCAGGCCGGCCCTTGTAGTGACCGACGTGACGCACACCACATGGGCCTTGATGTAGGGCGGCAAGCGGGACACGAGGGTCTCGTCGGCCGTCGTCAACACCAGCCGGAACTCGGGCGACACGTCGACGGTCTGGCCCCCGATGGTCACCGGCTCCCCGGGCCTGGCGACGACCAGCGCCTCCAGCAGGGGGACGAGGGCCGTGTCAGCCAGGGCGAGGACCACCGTCCGGCCGAACCGGGCGGCCAGAGTGAGCTTGGACAGGAGTTGGGGGTGACTCGGGATGACCCGGGTCACCTGCCTGCCCTGGGCGGCGAGGACCCGGGCCAGGACGGGGGTGAGTGTCGAGTCGACGTCGACCAGGAGGGGGGGCAGACCCGCGGCGATGACGGCCGAGAGCCCCGCGGCGTTGTCCCGGGCGGACGGGTGGGTGGGCAGGCCGTGCTCTGTCCATAGGTCGAGCTCAGCGCTGGACATGGCGATCTCTGTGAATCGGAGGTCTGCTGAGGTCACGCCCCAGTCCTCCAGCAAGGCGGCGCGACCCTCGTCGGCCCGGGCGAGGCCGTGCAGGGCCATCGCACCAGCCCGCACCGACTGGACCGCGAGGCCCTGCTCGACGGCTGCGATGTCAGCAAGTGCCCCACCCCACCTGTCCCGCTCGCCCTCAAGCTGCCCCATCAACCAGGTGGCGCGGGCGAGTTTGGACTGGACGGCCTTGTGCTCGGCCTCGATGGCGACGCTCTCTGTGGTCCGGGTTGCGTACAGGGCCCCGAGTTCGTCGCCTCTCGCGGCGAGTCTCTCCAGCTCGGTCTGGACGTGCTCGAGGCCCGCCTGGCTCTCCTCCAGTTCCCTGTTGAGGGCCTGGACCTCCTTGTTGAGGGGCTCGACGGAGCGGTAGGTGTCCAGGTACTCAACCACCGCGGTGACCCACTTTCCGATCCCGGGCAGGGTGTGTGACGATCTATGGAGTTGGTCCGGCGGCGGAATGTCCCTCACCGATTGACGCAGCGCCTTGAGACGCTTGAGGAGGTCGGCGGGCGGGTGGTCGATGTTGAACGCGGCGACCCTGGTCCTGACGTCGGTCGCCATGGCGTTCGACCCGACTCCCAGGATCTCCCGGAACGGCCCGAGCACCTTGGAGAAGTTGGCGGGCGCGTTGACGCCCTTCCCGGTGTCGAGGCAGGACCGCAGCTCCTTGTCCTTGATCTGGGATATGGCACGTTTGGCCTCGTCGATGAGGGGCGCCACCTTCCCCAGCCGTTCCTCGGCCTCGAGCTTCTTGGCCTTCACGTCCCGCTCCTTCACCGTCAACACGCCCCGCATCGCTTCGGCCTCGCGGCGCTTGTCGGCCGCCTCCGCTGCGGACTGCCGGATCTCGGTCAGGGTAGCCTGCAACTCGATCTTGGCGGCGGCAAGGGTGACCTGCTTCTCCTCGGCGTCGGCCGTCAGTTGCTCGATCGCGGCCCCCGCGGTTCTGAGTGCGGACAGCCCCTTATCGAGCCTCAGCCTGTCCTTCTCGACGCGCGCCGTCTCCCGGGCCGCCATCTGCTCCGTCAGTCTGGTCAGTGTGGTGTACTCGGCCGGGTGCGTCCCAAGCGTCCCGTGCATCGCCCCGGGCCCGTCGTCGGTCGGGACGTCGGCCTCCACGGTAACGTGTGTCGCCCGTGTCGCCAGGCCGACGTGCCCCGCCAGTCTATCGTCGGTGGAGGGGTGGATTGGGTCCATGACGATCACGGGGATAAGCCGGAGGGGGAGCACCTCGATGGCCTCCACGGGGGTCAATCCAGCGCCCGCACCGAGGGACTGGACGTCGCCGGACGTCAGCTGGGGCGGGAGGCAGCCCCCCGCGAGCGCGTCGGCCACCTCGAGCCACAGGTCAGCCGTGTCGATCAGGGGCTCGGTGAGGATGAGCACGACGGGACGCGGGGCCTCGAGGGCTGCGGCTGCGGCACCCTTGAGGTCGGCGGTCAGGTTCCGGGCGGTGTAGGGACGGGTGGGGGCGGGGGTGATGGTCTGGAGCCCCAACATAGCCGCTATGGCCTCGAGGATGGGTCTGGCGCCAGACCCCCGGGTGGCCCGGAGGACTAGGGCACGTCCAGCCGTCAGGGCTGAGTGGATGGCCGGGAGCACAGCTAGAGTGCCCGGCGGTGCGGCCACCTCCTCGACGGTCTGGGTCAGGTCGGTCTGTGTGGCGGGGGCCGGGCCTTCTGGTCCCACCAGGAAGGCCACTGGGTCCTCGGGCCCAGGGTGGGTGAGTGATGTGGTCAGGGCCTTGTCCTGGACGAGCTTCTGGGCGACGGCTGATGCTAGGGTGGCCCTGAGGGGCTTATCACCGGGGACCGTCAACCCGCCGAAGATGGCCATGCCGGCAGACACCACCGCGTACGGCAGAACGGCAGCATCGGGGCTGTACCTGACCAGTTCATCGACCCACATGACGGCCGCGTCGAGCCCCACCGCCTGAGGGTCGGGCCGGGCCTTGTTGACCTTCTGGAGGGCGGCAACCATCGAGTTGGCGATGGCGGTGGCCTGCTTCCCTGGCATGCCCCCGGCCAGTAGTTTATGCTGCAGGATGTTGCGGGACTCAATGTTGCTCATAGCGGCCAGGCGGGCGACCGGGACGGACGCGAGGAGCCGGGGGCCAAAGACGGCGGACAGAGTGCGATCGGCGGGCCACGCGGTGTCGTCGACGAGGCCGACGAATGCTACGTCAGCCAGCCCCTCCATTGAGTTGGAGGTCGGGTTAAAGGCCGTGTGGTGATGGACGGCGTGGGTGACCCAGTTTCCCACCTCACGGGAGCCGTACTCGTCGACGGGGACGGTGTCCAGGCCATAGAGGACGAACACCGCGCGACATCCGGACGGCGGACGATGGACGGTGCCGGCAGCAGTCACCGACGACTTGAGAGGCCGGAGGACGGCAGTACGGACGGTGGCGGCGGAAGACCCGGCCCCACACCACACAGCATGGACGGTGACGGGCCAGCGGAGGGTCGAGGCCGCGAGGCGGACGGCGGTCATGCGGCCAGCCCCGTGCTGCCCGACAAGGATGGCACCCGTCCCAGCGACGATGGCCTGACGGACGGCGTCGGCGGCGTCGTTGACGGACTGCACCGGGATGACGTCGTCCGTCTGGTGGGTCGGGGCGGGGTCTGCCGGGCCCAGGGCGGCCTCTACGATCGAGTCGATGGCGGGGTGACCCTCGGTGGGGTAACCCGCATGGAGGTAGGCTCCCACCGTCTGGGCGGCCAGGCCTGTTGAGACAGCCTCGGAGTCGACACCAGCCGAGATGGCGGCGGCCTTGACGGCGTCGAGCAGCCTCATTGCGGCGGCCACCTCGCCCACCCCCAGTCCCGGATGGAGAGGGCTGGTGGGGTCGGAGGAGGCCCGGGTGACGTTGGCGGCGATGGCGGCGATGGGTTGGACGAGGTGGGGGGGGCAGGCGGCGGCGGGGGCCGACAGGACGGGCATGGACGGCAGGGCGTTGAGGAAGACCATCCCCATGCGGGACACGGTGGCGGGGGAGGCGTGGACGAGGGTGTCGGTCTCGAAGATGATGGATGTCTCGGGCCCCAGCTGGATCCGCTCCCCGCTGGGAAGGGCCATCAGTCTGTTATCATCCAGGCAGGCGTTAAGGGCCTCCACCCAATGGGGGTCGACGTCACCGTCCACCACCACCCACGTCACAGTCGACGGCGGGGCGGCGGTCTGGGCGGCACACGCGTCCCGCACGGTCGATGTCAGGAGCCCGTCGCGCCACTCCCTTGACGCTGGGTCGACCATCCCGACCAACTCGTGTCGGGGGAGGGCCTTGGGCGTGATGACCCACTGCTGGACGGTGGTGCCCATGATCTCCAGCGCCCGCCGCAGGAGACGCAGCGCGGTGGACTTCCCCGACAGGGCGGGCCCCACGGCCATGACCCCCGTCCGCTGGAGGGTGGCATCGTGGATCTGGCCGGCCTTGACGATCTGGTCGGGGACGACGGCGAGGTGCAGGTCGGCGGCGGCCTGGTGTAGGGCCTCCGTTAGGGCTGGGTCACCGGTGAGGGCGGGGAGGTCCGGGACGACGAACACGTCCTGGACGATGGCCCGGAAGGGTGCCGCGTCGCCCGCCACTAGCTTGGACATCTGGGAGCCTAGTACCGCCTGGATGACGAGGGCTCGCTCCTCCGGGAAGGCTGCATCGCCCGCCCGACGCCGCGCCCGGCCCGCGGTGACCAGCATCGACTTGATGGCACGGAGCCCGAAGTCGTAGTGCCGCTGCTGGCTGAGCTGCTGTTGGGCGTACTTGAACACGGTACAGATGTCCGTGGCGAGCTGCTCTGCGTGTTGGAAGGTCTCGCCGGTCAGCAGCACCCTTACAATGAGGGCCATGTCCGGCACGAGCATGCCTACCGCACGGAACAGGAGCTTGAGGTTCTCAGGCAGCAGGGACCGGCCGCCGTACCCCTTTCCGGCGGGGTTCATGGTGAAGAAGACAGACGTGGTGCGACGGAGCGTCAATGCGGCCCCCTCGAGCTGCACCTCGTCGAGACCATCCCGCACGGCCCCCTGGATGGTCTGGATCAGGCCGGAGATCGCAGATAGCACGGTAGGTGTGAGTCTGTTGATCTCGTCCATGCAGCCCCAGGCCCCGGAAAGGACGAGACCGCTGAAGATGCGGGTGACCGCCAGGTAGTCCAGCGAGTTATCGCAACAGAACACGAACACCTGGCGCCCGAGATGCTGGGCGAGGGCCTTGACGGTCTCCGTCTTGCCGGTCCCAGCCGGGCCGTACGGCGCCCCGCCGTATCCGAGGTGCAGTCCCATCAAGAGCGAGGTGTAACACTTGGAGGTCAGGTCGGTGTGGACCAGGCGGGGGGCGTTGCCCTGGTACTCGTACGTGTACACGTGTCTCGAGTCCAACAGTCTGATCTCCACCACGCCATCGACTATATAGTAACGCAGAGCCCCCGCCCAGTCGACGGCGGCCGTGGGGGACGTAGCGAGGGCCTCCACGGTGGACACGAAGTGAGTGAGGTCGGTGGCCACCGCCTGGCACGTGGAACGGTGGACGTCGGTCTCGGCCGCCCCAATCTCCACCGTCAGCCGGGCGAGCCGGGCGCGGTAGGCGGTGATGAGCTGACCCACGCCCCCCCCCCGCACCGCCTTGTCGACATCGACCGTGAAGTGGATGTAGTTAGTGACCAGCGCCACCTGTTGAGGCAGTCTGGTCAGGTCGACGTCCCGCCCCTCCCCGCGTCGGCCACTGAAGTCCTCGACGGCGTCGGAGACCATACGTTTGATGGTAGCGGCGATGCCCCGGGCCAGGTTGTCGAGCCACACCTCGACCGCACCAGCCTCGATCACGACGGGGGTGTCGAGCTCGATGACCTCACCGACGGGCGACCTGACCGCAGTGACGGAGCCGGAGTCGATCACGGCGGACGCGACGCCCTGGAAGAGCTTGGGGAGCTGCCGCTGGACAATATTGAGGTCTGCTGACCGCCCCAGGATCTCGAGGAGGTCGTCATCCGAGAGGAAGTAGAAACGGGGGAAGACGCGGCGCTTGGCGTCGAGGAACTCGCCGAGGGCCTTGAGACAGGCCTCGAGGTCCTTGACGAGGGCCGTGAGGACGTCTGGAGCGGGCTTCCCGGGGTGGACGGCGTGTGCGGCGCGCTCGATGATGGAGGGGATGGTGAGGCCCCGGGGACGGCGGTCGAGGGAGGTCATGACCGACTGGACGACACCGTCAACACGGGTGAAGACGGGCCGTTGATGGGGGATGGCCCCACCCGCGAACACCGGGGCGAGATGGATCCATCGTCTCTGGACGTCGGAGAGGCCCCGCAGGGTGGCCATAGCCGCCCCGAGCCGCCCCCCCCAGGCGTCCACCCGCTCCTTGAAGGCGGCGTAGTGTGGCCCCTCCCGCAATGACTCCACTAGAAGGTCCTTCTCCTCGAGGGCCGTGAACATGTCGCCCCAGTCCACCACCACCGTCACGGAGCCCGACAGCAGGGGACGTGAGGCGACGGGCACGATGAATTCATACTCCCAACCGTCCAGCTCGTCCAGGGCCACGCGGACCTGACGCTCGGCCTCGGCGCGGGTCTTGAGGGAGTGCAGGACGTCCGCGGCGTCCTCGGCACGGCGAAGGGCGGGGGCTGACAGCATCATGGAGGCCGTCAGACCATCGACAGGGACGCGGCGACCAATGACGGTCTCTGTGGCCTGCATCCAGTGGACGGGCCCGAATGCCTCGCCGGTCACATCACGGAGGAGGCGGGGGGCGGCCAATAGCCCGTCCGTACGCTGATGGAGACCCGTCAACAGCACGGGATGGCCGCCAGCCCCACGCTGCACCTCCTCGGCGGCGGCCCGGCACGTCTTGGCGGCCTTGGCGGCCTCTGTCAGTCTGCCAGCGAACTCGGTCCATGGGCCGGACCCCATATCGTCGATGGCAGCCTCCAGGTCAGCCAGGACACGGGCGATGGCCGTGAATCGACCGGCCCGGGCCACGGCCTCCCCGACGGCCGGGGCCAGGGCGGCGTCTCCCCCGAAGAAGTCGACTTCAGCCTGGATGGCCGCCGCCTGCCCCTCGAGGGCATGGGCGAGCTCCTCCACGCGGGGAAGGTCCTTGAGACACGACCCGACGTCCACGGGGGCCTGGGGCTCGGTATGGCTGAGGACAGAGTCGAGTGTGGCCGCCATGGACGCCAGTCCGTCACACCGTTCCCCCACGGACGCCACGAGGCCCGCCCGACGGGCCTGGAGCTCGGCGTCGATCCCGTCGAGCCGTGCCCTCATGGCCTGCCACCCTTCCACCGCGTCGATGACCTGGACGGTGGGGAGGCGGCGGCCGGCGTAGGCCTTCGTGTCCAGGACGTCGGCTATGGCGATGGCCGTCGATGCGGTCGAGTCCATCACGGTCGCCCCGTCCAGCGCGGCCCGCATAGCCCCCTGCATAGCTTTGTACGAGTCAAGGGGCGAGTCGGACTCCGCCTCGAGACCCTCGGTGGTGTCACGCACGATGGCTAGTAGGGCGGCCACATGGGCCTCGAGGGCAGTGGCGGCGACCCCGAGCGTGGCGCGGGCAGCCTGGGTGTAGATCTCGTTGATGACCACCGACTTGAGATATGTAGCCGACAGGGCGACCCCATCGACGTCTACCACGTCCGGTATGGCCATGGCCGACGATGTCTGGGCCTCGTCGAGTTGGGCGAGTCGCATGTGCCAGTCGGGGGCGGTGAGTGTGGTCGGGTCGGAGGGGGGTGTGGTGCCCGAGAGGGAGGGCAAGAAGGTCGCCGCCTGGTCCACCAGACGGTCGGATAGAGCCTCTACGCGGCGCTGGGCGGTGGTATAGGCGGTGGTGACGTCCTCAGTGATGTCGAAGAACGTGTGGGGCATTCCATGGCCCAGTGGCGTGACGAACCCGGGGCACGCGGTGGCCTCCCCCAGTAGCTTGTCGATGATGTCCCGGCACCGGGCCTTGAGGTCGGCGGGGGCGGGGGAAGTGGTGGTGGTGCCAGACCCCGCGTCGTACATGACACTGATGACACCTAACTGGGCTATGAAGTCTCTATCCGACGTGATCCCATCGAGTGTGTGGACCACGGCCTTGACGAGGGCGGCACGCAGCTCCCCGTTCCAGAACACGCGCCAGTCGGCGGCTGGGTCGTCGTGCCCGGCCCGGGTGGACTCAGTGTTGATGATGCTGCTGACCTCCCCGAGGACGTCGTTCAGCTGGTCGACCCCTTTCCGTGAGAGGAGCCGGAACCCGACCACCCCCGCCACCTTCTGTGCTATGGCCCCATGCATCGTGCGGAGGGACCGCGCCTTGGCCACTAGGGTCCGCGCCTCCCTATCCAGGTGGCCCATGGCGGCCTCGATGGTGTCCAGGGAGGAGTTGCCCCGGATGACGTGGGACGTGAGGGTGGTGGACAGACGGACGCGGCCAGGCTCCAGGAGACCCGCATAGTACGGCAGAGAGCCCTCGGTGATGGTGTTGAAGAGCGTGGCGATGGCCATCAGTCTGGATACCATCGGGAAGAGAGCCGCCGCGCGCGTCAGGGTCTCGGCGATCGACGGGGGCAGGGCACGACGGGACGCCGCGCTGAACATGACCTTCATGGCCTGCATGTCTTGGGCCTCGGCCAGTACCTGCCTCAGCCGCAGCGAGTAATTCACGCGGAGGACGCCCTCGTCATCAAGCGCGAACAGCGTGCCGCCCGCCGACTGGGATAGCCCGGATGACGGGTCGGCGATCTCCCGCTCGACATCCTGGACCCATTTGGCCACCAGCTGGCCCTCGTGCTTCTGGATGAAGGACGCCATCTTCGCAGTCTCGCCCCAGATGGCCGCGAACTGCGTGGTCGTCTCGTCGGACTCTGGAGTAACCTCGATTGAAAATATACCCTTCTCCTTCGCATCGCGGACCGTGGCGAGCGCATACAGCAGCCGGCGGAAGCGACGGATGTGGAGAACGGGATCATTCTGCATAGTTACAGTCTCGTCCTTCAGGTAATCATCCATCTGCTGCTGGGTCAGCGGGATAAGCGTTTTAAACTTGGCAAGCAATGCGTACTTATCCGGCTTTTGAGTCATTTGTGTATTAGCACATTTTTTATATTCCGGCATTCTCTCAACTGTGAGGCAAGCCAGTAATATACGCGATCAGTCACGGTGATTAGTGCTATGCACAGTGGACATCCAAAATTTTGTTTATAGCCCACTCTTCATTTGCCTCCCCACGCGTGCCACGATGCCGAGAGAGGTGACTTTCTATTTGTGCGCAAAGTGTCGTGTTCCTTTGTTTACAAACGAGCACACGAACTCTCACGAGGAGGATTACGGGACCTGCACGTCCCACTTTTTCGACACTCTCCCCGAGTGGGCGCCCGAGAACGGTGATGATGAAGGGAAGATCAACTGTCCCAAGTGTGAGGCCCGTCTGGGCTCCTACAAGTGGTCTGGGGAGTCTTGTCCGTGCGGGGAGTTCATCTGCCCGTTCATCCACATCCACCGCCGGAGAGTTGACGCCAAGAAGCTCATCGTCAAGTGACCAGCGGGTGGTGGTCAGATCGTCGGTTGAAGGCTGTTGGCTGGGTGCGGCCAGGGCCCTTGAACTTGTACATATATATAAACTCCGGATGACAGGCCGTTGGATTGCGGGGCGATGTGGTAGAACATGGTACAAGCCACTGAACGTGGCACCAGCTGGTAGCGGGCACATGCTCCCTTCAGGTCATGAAAACAGTTCGACGACAAACCCGACATATATCGATGGCAGTGACGCTCGAGACGCTAGAGACGCTGCCAGACGACCCCGTGGTACTGAAAGAGTGTCTAGAGTCAGTACTACTGGACAAGGAGGATCTCCAGATGCAGCTGGAGGAGTCCCAGCTTGAGAAGGCCGAAGTGGCGCTCGAGAGCGGTGAGCAGGTAGCTGACATGAAGATACGGTGCGTACTTAGCCGTCTAATGCTCTAACACAGACTCAAGACTGCCGAGAGCCAGCTGATTGACCTCCGCGCCGAGATCGACGAGAAGGACGAGACGCTCGAGCTCCTCCGGGAGAACCTAGAGGCGCTCGAGGACCACCACGACGTCATTGCGACCCTCACACAGCAGAACGTCGACCTCACGGCCCGCGTTGCCGATCTGGACGCACATCTCGAGGAGGCCGAAGAGCTGCAGCGACTGGGGGCCGAGCTCGAGGCCGAGGCCGCCACCACAGAACGCACAATGCGGGCCGAGGTCGCCGCATTGACCGAGCAGGCCGACGCCCAACGGCATGCGGCGGCGTCTGCTGTAGCCCGCGCCGAGGAGTTGTCACAACAGATGGCAGCGATGGGCGAGATGGTGCAATCCCTGCAGGCCGAGGGGGACACGCTGCGGCAGACCATAGAAGACATGGCGGGGGCTCAGGACGACACGGCGATCGTCCGATTGGTGGACGAGGCGCGTGCCCTACACAGGACGGTCGACAGACTGGGGGCCGTGCAGTGGGAGGCCGGCATCGCTCAGGCCGCGGCTGACGGACACAGAGCCATGTCGGAGGCCGTGCTGGCGACTATGGATGGCGAGGCGCTGCCCCGGGCCCTCGGTGGTGCTGTGCGGGCCGCGGGGAGGCTCGTGGCGGTGTGTCACCGCATCGCCAGCATCAGACAGGCCTTGACAGATGATGCCGCGGTGTATCGACTCACGGCGGCGACGTGGCCCATTCTCGATGCGTTGGGGCTGCTGCGGGCGGTCGTTGCGACCATACATCGTGCCGACTCCCCCCGAAAGGTCACCGACGCGGTGCCCACCGATCTCATCGCCGCTATCGACACCATTGACCCGCCCAGAGACGTCAACGGGGTGGTCCGGGTGGCGGCTGCCGTCGAGGGCTATTCTGCGCCACTAATGGGAGTTGAACCTACGCCCAACCTCATGATTCCCGCGTCCGTCCTGACGAGTATTGCCCCAGACGTGCAATCGAATCTATCACTGAATCTAGCTGCCCTGGACGACCGTTCGCTCGACGCGCTCGGGTCAACGTTGGCGGCGGTCCGGTCAGGCGACGTCTCGCCTCTAGCGTCGGCTGTGGCGGCGGCCACCTCAACCCCGCCATCCTCCGAGACGCCGTTTATAGCCATGCTTGGGGCCGACCGGCAGCGGGTGCGGGTGGCGCTGGCTCATG
>PPCM01001003.1_pt1 | contig 15505 bp, 23 predicted proteins | sample 1555541 | NCBI WGS metagenome assembly PPCM01 (sample SAMN05284479, study PRJNA326546) | Marine sediment metagenome, whole genome shotgun sequencing project. | isolation source: marine sediment | place: Germany: Wadden Sea | collected 2012-09-05 | reverse complement strand
TAATATCTTCCAATACATTTACCTCTTTAACTCTTAGTGAATTTCGTTCCTCTGGTAATTGTGCTATAATATTCTTAGGTGGCACAACTGAATAATTCTTAGAAGAAAGAAGTCTATAAGTATCAATGTAGGTTCCTACCCCTACTTTGGTTCTCTCAAAGGTCTTTGATTTTTTTGGTGCTACAAATGACAATTGTATATGGGCATCTATCAGAATGTGTTGATAACTATTCATTTGTCCTACTTTTAGCATCGAGTGATCATATTGGCTTATATGAAGGCTTGCCTTCAAAACTTTATATATGACTTCATCATAATGATTTAACCAGGACATAATAAGGTGTTCATGAAATACGTTTTGAGAAAAGTAAAACCTTTCATCTCGTATGTCTGACATTGGTTTACTCTAGTACATCAATTGCCTTGAACTTACCATCAACCAATGAACCAACTAAAACAACTTCTAATAACTTACCTTTTGTGAACTTAGGGGCTATCTTAGTATCATAGATTTCTCTTGGAATACTATACTTAGCTGACTTCCCTATTCCTACAAAAGTATCATCTACAGTTGGTTCTAAAACATGTAAACTGTTCCCTGTCATCTTTTCTCCATTATCAGGAGTAAACTCCCAGGGTTTTTGTCCAAACATTTTAACTTTGTGTTCCATAATAATCTCCTTCTCGATTAATTTGGCGCTTCTCTTCAGTACTGGTTGCCAGTTCCAGTAGACGTGTCAGATAACGGCGAGGTTGTTACCTAACACGTTTCGATTTAATATCGAAGATTAACTTACCCAAATGTTACCTATTGGTAACATAACCAATATACTAAAGTTACCTATAGGTGTCAATATGAAAGGAGATATTTATATGAAAAATCTAAAAAAAATGAGAATTTCTAATAATATGACTCAAGAATTTGTTGCTCAAGCGATGGGTATATCACGTTCAAGATATTTACAGATAGAAAACATGAAGAAGGAACCAGGTATATATACAGTAGAAAGGTATGCTGATTTCTTTAATGTTTCAATAGATGAACTGATAGGACGTGAGTTTCCTAAAAAAAAATAAATACGTACATTTAGATATACCAGGATTAAATTTATTTGATTTTGTACATACATATTAGTACATCAATTTGAGGAACAAACGGATTTAATGCGCATAAAAAACAAAGGGGTTTAATATCAATGAAAAGCAACTTGAAAAAATCTATTTTTTATTTACTTATAATACTGTTAATCACTTCTGTAATATATTCAACAATTAAACAAATTAACGATTATCAGAGTTCGAATTTACTTATTCAATCTTTAATTGCGATCGGTACAATATCAGTTTCAATAATAGCAATTTTCCCAATTAGTGAGAAAATTGTTAGTAGCTATCATGAAGTAAATAGTACTTGCATGTTTCATTCAAGAGGTATAAGAAGATTTAGCTGTTTTTGTGTCTCAAATACTACTAATAAACCTATTTTCATTAATGAGGTTAACATCATAAACAAAAACATATTTACCTCAATTTTTAAGAAAAACATTATATATATCATCAGACCGACTGACAATGTTTTTCAAGTTACCCATTATGTTGATGATAAAGAATACTTCACGAAACCAGTAATAAGAACTGGGGAAACTTACGAATGTAGATTTGAACAAAATTTCTTAGAACGCAAATTGGAAGATTTCAATTTGGACTATTCCAGGCAAAAATGTTATATTAGAATAATAACATCAGAAAGTAATATAGATATTCGAATCACTAAAGAAATGTTTAGACCACTAGGATAGGAGATATAATGTTTTTAATAACAGATAAAGATATAATAAACACAGATTACATCACAAAGATAACTTATGACACAGACAATCTTAAGATTTGGTTTCATTTTGTTGATGGTAGTTCATCATACAAATCATTTTATGAGTTAGAAGATTTATCGGAATATTTAGAAAACCTTATAAAAAACACTAATCAATAATCAACAAAACAAAAAATCCAATAATTGGGCGTGAGTTTTCTAAAAAGAAATAAATACACACACTAAACGAAGGGGGGGAGAATAATGTTTAACGAAGAATACAATTTTATGGGAATCAAAGATATCAATTTAAATAATGTTTCATCCATAGTTCAGAGTCCACAACATAAATCAGTTTCTATTACATATTTTGACGATAATAGAGCTGATGTGTTTTTAATTGATGATGATGCTACAAGAAGAGAAGAATATAATAAAATTCTAGATGCGTTAAAAAAGTTTAATGATATAGAATAAACTGTTTACTTCACTAAAACTAAAAGACCCCTTAAGGGTCTTTATCTATTTATTGCATAAAGTACTTCTCATCAATTACTACAAAATCATTTGATAGTAAGTGTCTTATTTGAGGATTAAACTTAAATCGATGAAGAGTATTATTGAATGGGATCACTTGAATAAGTACTATATTCCCCTCTTCCATTCTAAATTCCAAATACCCATTATGATAATCTAATTCAGGACAAGTAACCTTATATCCGTCTTTTAAGCACTTTACAGCCTCTTCTAGTGTCATTTAGTCCACCCTAACTTTATACTCTTCTATAAGTTTTAAAAGCCTTGTGTAAGCTATTTTTAAGTAATCGTGTTTTAGATAACCGGTTTCATCTAGTTCATGAACTATAATTTCTATCTTGTCGATAGTAAAATCCTCTTCCTGGAACTCTTCTAGTTTGTCTTCTGGGTAAACACTTCCAATTATAGAAAGATATAGATCTAAAATCTTATACATTGTTTCACACCCTTTCCTCTATTACTCTTCAATTAAAATTAAATCACTCTCTAAACATACAATACTAAAATACTTACAATCATACAACTCTACTTCAAACACTTTTGTTCCAACTTCATTTTGGTGCTCAATCGAACTTACAATTCCTTTTTCCCCAGATAGTTCCTCGAAATCACATATAACTTCACTACCTATTTTAATTAGCATCTGAACACCAACTTTCATTAATATTTACCGGCGCTTCCATCTTCATACTCACCATTAGTCTCATCGTAAATGAATTTTGCTATGAATGAATCTAATCTTTTTATCTCTTTGTGCAGTTCATCAATAACAACATCAGGATTCCTTTTTCTTAATGAACCATCTTCATTGTAAGCATCATTTTTAACCATCTCATACTGATACCTAATTAGATGCCTATCAAACGCATAATGTCCCAATACAATAGTGATTGTAAAATATATGAAAGGTGCCCATTTAATATCTAAATGAAGTATTTCCGCAACAGATACAATAACAACTGCTTTTATAAATAACTCTATAAGCATTTCTACTGTATATTGCTTAGACAATTCTTTCCAAATCTTATTATGTACAATATTCCCATACTCATCTTTCTTGTACATCGTTCCCTTATTCAAGTAATCCTTAATTTTTTCTATCATAATCTTCTCCAAAATGCCTTTTATCTAGGTCTTCCAGTTTTCGCTCTGTAACAATATTTGCTAAAGCTATATGATAAATTCGATATAGTAATACCAATCCTACAAATAAGAGTAAATAAATCAATGTTCTGCACCATCATACTTCTTCATTACTTCTACAGCTCTAACTATTGCAGCTATATCATGTTGTTGCTCCTGGTACTTCATCTCTAAGAGTCTATACTGATTATCTAGCTGCTTCAACCTAAGATACTCATTAAAGATATGCTCAATAAACTTTGATAATGAACTATATCCTCTTTTTGCTCCTTCTGAACTCATTGACTCTTTTATGAATCTATTAAGAGTGATATTAGTTTTAACTCTTTTTCTATCATTGTTTGACATAGTTAATCTCTCCTTCTTTCAATAAATAAATCATTTGGTGTAACTTCCAGTACTGTACAAATTACTAACAACTGATAGATTGTAGGCTCAATCTTTCCACCTTCTATCCTTGAGTACCTTGGTTTCATAATTCTTAAATGTTCAGCCATTTCTTCCTTTGTAATCTTTTTTTTCATCCTAACACTTCTAATCTTTGATGCAACTTCACTATAGTTATATAAATAATCTGGCATAGTTTATCTCCTTATTATTGTTTTATACGTACATTTTTCTTTAGATCTAACTCATCGATGAACTTTTAAGGCGTACATTTTCTTACTGCAGTTTTACCATGGAAAAGTTTTTAAGAAAAATTGTCCGTACAAATCGTATTTTTACTACCGATAACATGTCTTATGTAACATTTTCAAAATCAATCCGTTATAACCTAGTTGATTTTATGCTATCTTTCTCTTTTTTATTTCTTCTGTAAATGTACTATGGAGTACACAAGCGGTGCATTTATCACAATAAACACCTATATCTCTTAGTTCTCCTTCATCATATGGGTTAGGACACTTAAGCTTAAGAAGTTTTATCCAAACTCTCATTCTAGCAGTCCTGTTAAGTTCTTCTTTGATTTCCGAGTCCCCTTCTCCTTCAATAATCTCTAATATGTTGGGCAAGAACTCCTTACCATTTTTGGGTGCCATATACTGGTAGGAGAGATAATCACGCTTGAAGTTATCAGAACTTGTTATCTCTGAACTATCAAACAACTCATAACCATTCTCTACCAAATACATTAGGACTTGAACTACTTTATCTTCTGATATATTAGCAATTAGATCTATTGGCTTTTCAAGATTTCTAGATGATAGTACTTTCTTCTTCTGAAACAACCTTTTATCTAAATCTTTTAACATGTACTTAATCATATACAAGCCAATATTGAAATTCGCATCAACTTTGTTTTTTACATCAAAACCGGAACAGAACCCGTGTGGCCAATATTTAACATCATACATTTTTTGCTTATACTTTTGCTTAGGTAATAACTCACTACCAAGAGGAACATTGGTTAAAATATGATAATGAACGGCACCTCTCTTTTGAAACTCTGGAACACATAAGTACTTGAGTGAAAATCCTTCTTTCTTACATCCTCTAGCAAACTGTGTTCTCCATTTATTAAAATAGGTATTCGCTGTAGCTACATCTTTCACATTCTCAGCAAACGTAAGTGTAATGAACGACTTCCAATGTTCTTCATTTGATAGAGCTAAACCTAGTAATAAGTTTCTAGTCCTGGTCATATTATCCCCTCTCTTTTGGGGTACTAGTTCTTTCTCTAACTCCTGGTTACACTCAACATCACATAATACTTTTCTATCAACTTCTTCCTCGTGATCATCGTCAACTTCTTCTACTAGATCTAACTCACTTAGTCGTTCCTCAAGAGACGTCTTATTCTTATAATTAAGGTACTCTTTCGAATACCGTTGAATCTTAACAAGTCCTCCAGATATTTGTATCTTAGTTTCGAAAGCAGTATTCTTGGTACGCTCTTCATTGAACTGGTAATTTGTCAATTTATATCACTCCTAACAATGACCTTGAATCATATCCTTTATCGTAGCAAGTGCCTAGACAGTTTGTTTAAGTACACTGTTTAATAATCAATTAAGGATGATGTTTCTTGTCTACTGCGTAGTTGGGGAATTTTTCCCCAAACCCCTTTTAGACCTTACATAACAATGAATTAAACAATCATAATCTCTAAAGAATGAATATAGTGTCCGCTAAATTAAATGTTCTGTAAGGTTACGGTTCGGCGGAGCACGCGTAATGGGACTAGATTTATCTTTTCAGGTTTGAAAAGAATTCCTTCTTAAAATATCCTTTAATGCATGGTTGTAGCTCGATTATCAAACTGTGTCATGTCTTCGTTGGCTAGAACATACTCACAAATTTAGTGAGTTACATTTCTTAAAGGTCAATATGATTAAGAATTTAAGTTTAGCAACAAGTTGCAAAAATAAATTAATAATAAGTATTTCTCATTTAATAAACTCCACTCACGAAATTTGTAAGCATGTTCTCCCTTTATAACTCATCATTGGTTACAGATTTGAGAATCAAGCATGGATATTAGATTAGGACAATTTGGTAAAGTTTCCTAACACCTTTAAAGTTTTAATATATGTTAGGGTAATATAACTACTATTGTTTTATCTTTTTTTTGATTAGTTTTTTCTATTGTTTTCCGAAGATAGTAGTTGTCTTTAATTTAATAAATTTAATAAATTTAATATATTAGTTTATCTATCCCCTGGTTAGATAATATAGTTAGCATGTTTAGGGTTTAGATATTTTTATAAGGATTATTTTTAGTTGGTTAGTTGATTTGTCATCAGTTTAATAATCCTAATATGATAGTGACGGTAAATATTTAGGTAATGTTGCTATCTTAATGTTGATTTTATATCACTATTTAGTTAATCTTTTAATGATTTTTCTTCTTGTTTTAAGTAAGTTTCGTCACTCCCAAGTGTTTGAGATGTGAGGTTTATATCTAGTAAGGAAAAAGCTTCGCTTTTTCAGGTCTTTCGCATTCGCACAGCAGGAGCTCATGCTCAAGGTTTTTCCAAATGACATTTCACGTGAAGCAGCGTTGCTGCACTCACGTGTGAAATGCCATTTTTGGTCGTTTATCAACTTAAACGATCATGATGCAGTATCCAGCATTTTTTTCTTGTTTCCGTAAAGTAGCCTTAATCCTTCTTTTTGTTCCTTAGTAAGAATAAATCCTTTTAGATCGTTTGCTAATTTCTTACCTATTGATGTATAAGTACTCATAGTCTCACACATAATAATTTGCTCAGTATAGATTCTAAAGAGTCTAACATTCTTAAGTTCAGTAATTGTTAATCGTTCATTTGTGTAAAGTGATTCTGGTTTACCTGGTATATCCACTTCTGAAGGAACAGCTTTGTATGTGTATCTATATGCTCTTGAAGCATACTTAGGTTTACCGAAGTTAAGCCCCCACAATAAGTAAGGCTCAAAATTACTAGAACCATCCTTAGTAGTAATCATCCCTTCAGCATTCATAATCTCAATTACTTCTGAATGACTAACAAGTACTTTCTTGAGCGTTAAGTAAAATAGAATGTTCCACTTTCTCCAGTTATTCAAGTAATAAATCGTACCTACTCTATCTCTAATCACTTTAGCTATATTACTTTGTGATTGGTCACAGATGATTAATTTCCCATCATACCAATGACGACAAAATCTAAAGTGATCTAATAAGTCAATTTGGACTACTTCTTCTTTCCAATCGTGCTGACTTGCTATGTCTCCTACTTCATCAACAAATACAACGGAGTATTCAACTATTAAATCTACGTTAATTAAATGTTCAACTCTTAATGGAACATAGTACTTAACATCAATAGGAATGTTGGAATATAAGTTAGGTCTTGAAGGTTTAAATGATTCTTTTCTATACCACTTAAGAAAGATATTATAAGCAAGTTTTCTAACCTTCCATACTAAAACAGCTCTTTGGATATTCGCTACAGCTACATCTACTCCATTTTTTGTTTTACCTGTACCTGGTCCACCAGTAAAGGCAGTAATCGTATTTGATGAGAGTCTAAAATAAGTGCTTTTAATCTTAAATAACTTCCAAATCACAAATACTCCTAATGCAATTAAAATTAAAATTAACTCCATTTAGAACCTCACTTTCTTAGACCAATTAAATAATCTAGCAACTAAAGTAATAAAAATCCAAAAGAATAAATAATAAGTGAAAAATCCTATTAACACAGTCATCATCCATAAACCAAAATCAATCCAAAAACCAAAAAAGACATCATTTAAAATTGATTCAGGGAACAATACTTCTAAAGGTATTCTTAATGTTTCGTATACAGTCTCAACCATAGTCTTTTGGCTCCTTTCCCAAGAATTACAACTACAATTAGGAAGTAAGTTGTTTTCTCCAAATCGATTATTGTATCTAGTTTATTAATCATTTCAATATAACTATTCATTGAACTTCACCACCTGTGCATGTAATGGATCATCTAACTTAAATCTAATATTTTTGTTCTCATATTCACAAAAGATAAATTGCTCTGATGAATGAAACCATGGTGTAATTCTGAAAACAATAAAAGTAGTATCTACATTAATCAAAGAACATAGATAAACACTACCCTCATAATCTAATGTACCGTAGGTCGTAGCTGTATTATCTCCTAAGATGTTGTTGTATATCTTAACTGGTAACATAGCAATATCTACAGCACTTTTCATATTTTCTAGAGTTGACTTGTACCCACTTATTGTCGCTTCATTCACATTCCCAAACATTTGCTGTTTTAGATCTACATATTTCTCATATTCAAGAAAATTTTCGAATGGAACTTCTGTAGTTTGTAAAGCTGTTAAATATGTTGGTATTAATGCAATGAACAGCAACAACACTGTTGCAACTATTTTCTTATTCATATTCCTTCTATCCTTTCCACATTTTATATACAAAAATTGCAGTAGCACCTAGAAATAACATGGCAAATATCTCAATCAGTTGTACTCCAAAAAAATTGATTTGACCTATCATAAATATCATTACCATTCCATTTCCAAATACTCCTGATATAACATCAGTAAGAATGTTGTAACCACCACCAACAGAGACATCTGGATTAGTAACTTGATTAGTCCATTTAGCATATACTTTTGTATCTCCTGTAATAGTATATGTATCGTCAATTAAAACATCATTTATAAACCAACCTTTAAATGTATACCCTATTCTACTTATTGGTGGTGGTGTCTTGATAACTGTATCAACATTTGTTGAATAGTAATAATGAACTGAACCAAATCCATCATAGAACACTACACCTAATTGAGCGGTTGCAGTTGGCAATGTTGATTGCTCATCTTCCGTAGGTGGGTCATACTGTCCATTTGCATTATCTCCACTAAATGAATTAGGCTTTGTTCCTACTCCATCAATATAAGTATATGTATCATCGTGTACACTATCGAAATAAACTGAACCATCACTATTATAAATATCGTGCGAACTATCATGTATCTTATGATTTGCCATATTTGTTTTTTCGTGTGTCAAATGAAAATAATTAACATTTAATTGCGACTTATCGTGTGCCCAATACCCCCCATCATATTTATATGAACTATATTTGTGATATGCCGAATCTAAAAACTTCAAATGTACATAGTCCGTAACTGTGGTATCCCTTACTAGCTTAACTTCAGTAAAATATATAAAGTAAACATATTTATCTAATGAGTCAAACCATTTTTTCGTTACATACCAATTCGTGGGGGTTGTTGCCCATCTTGAATCATTTACCCCATATGAACTCTCACTTATTGCAAACTTATAATAATTAAAATCATATTCCGTATATCCTGGATTTATATCTTCTAAAACTACACCATTAACCACTTCTGACTTAGGTATACATATATAATTGTTATTTGCATGTATCGGTTTTATGAACTCTTGTTCGGCTAATGGAAAATCAGTTATATAACATTTCCAATCAGTTTGAGCTATATAATATTTATCTCCTACTGAGTTAATTTTTTCCTTTGGGGATGAATCAAATGTAGGCCAATTTATAACAGAACCACTTTGAACTGCTAATGTCGATTGACTTGCTCCGACAAACATTATTTCATAATATCCTGTACTATCAGTAGTACGATCCGTTAGTCTAATTACAGTTGAATAACCATCATCATACCAATGTACAGGACTGCCTTCTCCTAGTTCGATTTCTCCATAGGCATCTATTGAACCTGCCCAGTACCTATAACCCACAGATAAAGTAATCTCCGGTTCGGAGTGTGATATTGGTATTGTTATAGTATTTGTTCCACTTTTATATGCAGTTGTTACCGTTCCATTTAAATAGAATTCATACTGTACTGCGTTATGATCTGGAACTGTTATAGTTAACATTCCATCATAGCCCAATCCATCTTTTGTATCTCCACTATCTACTATTGTTATAGTTCCATCTCCATAAGTAAGACCCCCTGTAGCTTTAACAACAGGAATAACTGCAAACATTAATACAATAGCTGTTAATACAACTAAAAACTTCTTTACTATTCTTTTCATATTTCTCCTTTCAACACATTTTGAAATCACTGATTATATCTAAGTGTTTCGATTTCTCTATTTTCTTTTTAAATTTTTTGTACTCATTATAGTTATAAAAATTTCTTGTAAACGTTATATTTTGCTCATTACAAACTATTACTTCCCACATAATCTTCTTCCTCTCATAAATTTAGATAAAGAAAAAAAGGTGTACAACTTAACTTGTGTACACCTTTATAATGGGCTATTTCCCCATCTTTCCAAACTTAACAACACCAAAGAACATTGATAATGCAATACCAATTCCCATAAATACTAAGAACAATGTAGCGTAAATTGTTAATCCACCTGCTCCTGTATTTGCTGTAGCATCGTAAAATAATGCAGCAGTTCCATCCACTAACGTACCAACTAATGCCAATACTGTATCTTTGATTGGAGCCGTAAGTGCTGAAACAATATCAGTAACAATATTCATAAATTCTCCTCCTTAATTTATTCCCCTTTCGGAGCTGCTGTAACAAACTCTAGAGTTTAAACTTATGGATTTTGTTAATACATATTATGGGAAGTAACTAATATATTATGATTGACACAAGGATGACTATCTCGCTTCCCCTTATAACTCTCTCCAACAACTCAATAATGTTCTTTTTTTCATCTTCTTAATATCATCCAATACATTTTCTCTTGAACTCTTAGTGATTTTTGTTCCTCTGTTGATGGCAATAAGACCAAATGGACTTTTTTAAAAAAAAGCCCTTTAAGCCCTCACACCGCTGTTATCTAGGATATCGAACTTATAATATTCGAAGTGTTTAACTTATCCCCTACCTTAAAGAAACAGACTTCATCGTTGCTATACTCAAAAAGAGTTCCTTCATAAAGTTTTCGTAAATTTAGTGTACTCAATAAAAAATTCCAACTAAAATTTTTAAGTAAAACAAATTTTAAAAGTTCTTGAATTTCACTTCCTAACTATTATACTCCTAACTTTTACTAAGTCAATAAAATTTAGAAAGTATTTCAAATTACAACACAAAAAATAATTGTGAATAATCGTGATTAAAAATAACCTAAGTAATTACCTAAATATTATTGACAATAGATAAAATGAGGAGTAATATTTATCAACGAAACAGGACCACCATTTTCAAATGATGATTTAAAACTGACTTATTCGCAAGGTAACTGCTTAAATCGACAGTATTATTCCTATAAGCCTAGTAACTGTTTATGAAACTATTATGGCTTTTTTTTGTGGCCAAATAATGAGGAGAAGAAAGATGAAGAAATACCGCAGAATTGAAAAATTAACAAAAGAATTCTTAGAAGGAAAATTAGAGAAGTTGTCGATCTCTTATGGAGAAAATCATACCGTAGAAGTAATTGTTGGCTATGAAGACCCTTATAACTATCGTTTTGATTATGATATTTTATATAATCTTGATAACCATGATGTTAAATTCTTATCTCATCAAGGTAAAGCTGATTACTTTACATCAATTCCATTAGAAAGAATCAAGAAGTTTGAACATAGTGTTTGTAGTGCTTTATTCACTTCACTGTAGGTCGCTTATATGGAACATACACATTTATTAACAGGACTAATCATCTTTATCTTAGCCTATGTAGCGATTGTTTCTGAGAAAATAAATAGAACGACTGTTGCCCTATTTGGTGCAACATTAATGGTTCTATTCAATGTACTAAGTCAGGAAGAAGCGCTTGAACATATTGACTATAATACTATCGGTCTTCTAATTGGAATGATGATTATAGTCATTATTTTAAAAAGAACGGGAGTATTTCAATACTTAGCTATCAAAACTGCAAAGATATCGAAGGGAAATCCCCACTTAATACTGATACTTTTTTCGATAATCACTGCAGTAGCATCGGGATTACTAGACAACGTAACAACGATTCTCTTAATCGTACCGGTTACTTTAGTTATCTCAGATACTCTTGAAATAGATGCATCACCGTTTATTATTGCTGAAATACTATCAGCTAATATTGGTGGAGCAGCAACTTTAATTGGAGATCCACCAAACATTATGATCGGAAGTTTCACTCATTACAGTTTCTTAGATTTTGTTGTAAATTTAGGACCAGTAATCTTAGTTATATTTGTAGTTACCCTACTAATCATCTCTTTAATCTTTAAGAAGAAACTTTGCGTTAGCGAAGAAAGTAAGAACCGTATTCTTGCGATGGATGAGAAAGTGACAATTACTGATGGCAAACTTCTTGTTAAAAGTGGTATCATATTAACAATTACTATTATAGGTTTTACTATCGCTGAGTTTATCGGTATGGAATCTGCTTCAATAGCCATCTTTGGGGCTTCATTGTTACTGCTTATCTCAGGAATTGAACCTGAAGAAGTTTTAATTGATGTTGAATGGGGAACAATTTTCTTCTTTGGTGGATTGTTTATCCTGGTTGGAGCTTTGGTAAATATCGGTGTTATTTCGTTTATGGCAGATAAATTACTGCTTATCACGGATGGAAACATCAATGTTACCACTCATGTAGTGTTATGGATGTCAGCTTTATTGTCATCTTTTCTAGATAATATTCCCTATGTAGCTACTATGATTCCCTTAGTTGATAAGATGGAATCACTAAGTACAGTAGATTACAGTTCTGTGTGGTGGGCTTTAGCTCTAGGAGCCTGTTTAGGAGGAAATGGTACAATTATAGGGGCATCAGCAAATGTTGTTGCTAGAGGAATTTTAGAGAAAAATGGTCAAAAGTTCTCATTCCTTAAATTTATGGCAATTGCCTTCCCATTAATGATATTATCAATTGCAATATCTGCAGTATACTTAAATACATTCTACCTTTAGGAGGATTGAATAATGAATAAATATATCAAATCAGAAGTTACACAACATATTATGAAACTTCTTCAACTAGGTGCCAATGTTCAAGTTGTCGATGGAAAAATGGTTTATGTTAAGTACTTAATTACCCCTACTTTTGAGGTTTCTTATGTCTATCATGTCAATAAGCATAAAAAGTATTTTCTAGAAAGAATCAAACCATATCCCCTACCAATTAATGAGTATGAGACGGTTCATGATGTAATCGAGATCATTAAGATTGATATCGAGCAATATACTAATGCTATTAATTGTAGCAAAACTAGTAAAGTTATCGATATCAATAAGAAACTTCATCACACAATTAAGAGCTTTGAGGACTTATTCCTTTATTACAACATCACTGATGAAACAGTAGTTAAAATTGATGAGAGTCTAACAAAGATAAATGAATCTATTAAGGAAGCAGCAATATCTTCTAAGCGCGTATACTTTAAAAAAGATCCTGATAGTTTATAAAATAATATGATCTCGATATCTAATCGGGATCATATTATTTTATTAAGTACACAAAAACCCTATAGATTAAACATGTCTTTATTTGCATGTCGACTCTATAGGGTTCATTATATTTAGTTCAAATACTATTTTTACTAGATATGTCTAGATTGAATCTCAGCCATCTTTTCAAATACTTCCTCAGCATTTTCAGTCGTTAACTCGTCATAACCAAGTTCTCTTAAGGCAATAGTTTTAGTAACACTCAAAATTTGTGTGTTCTCTGCTCTTTCTTGAGCGGCATCATGAATCTCTTTTTCAAACTTCTTGTGTGATAACTCAAGTTTTGAAAGGTTATATCTCTTTGATTTATATAACTGGAAAGCTGCATATAAAATTGCTTCTAAAGCGTATTGCTCCTCTTTGTTATAGTGATATTCCTTTGGATCTAACTTACCTAATAACTTTGTAAAGTAGATTAACATATACTTTAGTTCCTTCTTCAATAAAGAACTATTTAAAATGTCAATTACTGTCTCTCCTAAGTAAATATCCTCAGAACTTTCAATATCTTTTAAAATCTTGTAAAAGTCAATAACTGTTTCCTGACTTCTCATTGAAAGATTTTCAAGATCTACTCCTTTTATCGGACTATTAGACTTCTTGACAGAATTTAATTTTTCTTGAATCTTAATTAAGTATGCAGAATCTACAACAATATCTAAAATCTCATCAAAACTATTTATCTCAAATAGTTCTAACAACTTAATCTTCTTCTCTTTCGGCCAGTCATCAACTGATGGAAAAGATAAATAATTATACACCATTTGTCTTGATACCCCCAAGTAAGTAGCTAATTCTACTTTAGAGATATTAATTCTTCTAATTAAATTTAATAATTCATCCATTTCTTTTACACTTCCTTTACAGTATGATTTTAACCTACTTGAGGATTAATTTCAATAGAATAGGAAAAATATCCTTAAAAAAAGAGAAACTCAATTTAAATTGAGTTCCATACTATTCTGTGTCATATGCAGTAATTATCTTCTTAACGATCGGATTTCTAACTACGTCGTGGGTAGTAAGGCGATTAATGCTTATCCCCTCGACATCTCTTAGTATTTTAACAGCGTGTCTAAGACCTGATTGTACTCCCTTTGGTAAGTCGACCTGACTTATGTCTCCAGTGATAACCATCTTTGAGCTAAAGCCTAATCTTGTCAAAAACATTTTCATTTGCTGCTTGGTAGTGTTTTGAGCTTCATCTAATATAACAAAAGCATCTTCTAAAGTTCTTCCTCGCATATAGGCAAGTGGCGCAATCTCAATTGTTTGTCGCTCAATCAACTTGTTTGTTGAATCTTCACCAAGCATATCATATAATGCATCGTATAAAGGCCTTAAATAAGGGTCTACCTTCTCTTTCATATCTCCAGGTAAAAATCCTAAGGACTCCCCTGCTTCAACGGCAGGACGCGTTAAAATGATTCTCTTGACTTGATTCTCCTTAAGAAGTTTAACCCCGTAAACAACCGCTAAGTAAGTTTTACCAGATCCGGCAGGACCAACCCCAAAAACTAAATCAGAGTTCATCAAACTCTTAACATAATCATATTGCCCATTAGTTTTAGGTTTAATTAATTGCTTAGATGCATTCCTAGCAATTACAAGAGAGTTTAACTTATTATAATCAATCTTTATGTTACTTAAAATTGCATCACAGTGATAAATAATTTCACGCTTTGATAAATCATTTTTTTTAGCTTTCTCAATAAAAACTCCAAACATCTCAATAATGGGTTCAATCAAAGACTCCTCATCTAAGTAAAGAACAATATCTTGATTATGGATTAGTAGTTCTACATGTAATGTTTGCTCAATAATTTTAAAGTTACTATCACTTGATCCAACTAAGTTTTGTAATTGATTATCATCTAGTTGCTCAATTGATATATGTCTTTTAAAGTTCTTCATCAAATACCCCTATTCTAATAATATAGTTTTATTTTACTCCTGACAAAACAAAAAGACAACCTATCAATGAAAGGTTGTCTGAAAGAATCTATTTCTTAAATTTTCTTCTATTTGCTGCTGCTGCTTCACGTTTTTTACGTTTCTTTATTCCAGGACGATCGTAAAACTCGCGCTTTCTAGCTTCTTGTAAGGTACCAGTTTTCGCAACAGTTCTCTTGAATC
>PPCM01001002.1_pt1 | contig 15533 bp, 17 predicted proteins | sample 1555541 | NCBI WGS metagenome assembly PPCM01 (sample SAMN05284479, study PRJNA326546) | Marine sediment metagenome, whole genome shotgun sequencing project. | isolation source: marine sediment | place: Germany: Wadden Sea | collected 2012-09-05 | reverse complement strand
TGCAAGGGTCACCACCCGGTGGTCCTCGGGAATATTGGTTCCCGGAAAATCATCCTCCACATGGATCTTCAACTCCGGGGTGAACGCGTTGGTGCCGAACTCCTTTGCCGCGGTTCTGAAGGCCGCGAGGATATCCCCGGTCACCTTGTCCAGTTTCTCCCTGTCGTGGCTCCTCACCTCGCCTTTAACAGTCACGAGGTCCGGAACGACATTTATGGCCGTGCCCCCCTCGATCAGGCCGATATTGCAGGTGGTCTCGCTGTCGATCCTGCCGAGTTTCAGCCGGGAGATGGCGCTTGCAGCAATGGAAACGGCGTTCACCCCGTTTTCCGGGCAGGCCCCGGCGTGTGCGCTTTTGCCGTGAACCGCAATTTCCATCCGGTTGGCAAAGGGCGCCTTGGTCACGATTCCGTCAACCTCCGTGGAATCCATGATATATCCCATTTTCGAGTCCATCAGGCTGAAATCGAGGTTTTTTGCCCCCAGGAGCCCGATCTCCTCGCAGACCGTGATCACCAGTTCGATGGGACCGCGTGGAAGGTCGTTCTCGAGGAGAACCATCATCACCTCGATGATGATGGCAAGGGCGCTCTTGTCGTCGGCACCCAGTATGGTGGTGCCGTCACTCCGATAGACCCCGTCCTTTATTATGGGCGTGATCCCCTTTCCCGGCCCCACCGTGTCCATGTGTCCGCTGAGGAATATGGGGGGCACATCCCTGTTGCCCTTGAACTTTGCAACGATGTTTCCCGATTCCGAACCGGTTTTTTCCATGGAATCGTCTATGAGGACCTCGGCCCCCATGGGTTCGAGGAGCTCCACGAGGGCCCTTGCAACTTTTCCCTCGGACCTTGACTCACTATCTATTTTAACAAGAAATTCAAATATTTCCGACAACCTATCCATATTCAGCATTTTGTTTCTCCATTTAGTGCACAACGGGTACTGGACAATTCACAGATCCGTATATACAAATTTATTGACAAAATCACAAAACAATATATAAGAGTCTCACAAATTGACACGGAAGTGCGCAGCTCACTGGTGGGGCTCCCGGACTTCAAATCCGGTGTGGGGCGCTAAAACCGTCCCGGGTGGGTTCGATTCCCATGCACTTCCGCCAATTAATAAAATCAGGGCCTTACGGAATTTCCGTAAGGCCCTTTTTAGTTTTTTCATCGAATTTGAACTATCCGTTTTTAACAGTTAGGTTAACATTTGCAGAAATAACCCCCATTTGATTATTAAGCCACAAAGTGTATTTTTCCATTGCGGCCGCAAGGTCTTTTTCCGTGGGGGCGATATAATGAGCATCCATCCCGGATAGCGCGTGGCCGAGAATCAGGTTTCGATATGCCTCATCAACCCCAGCCGCAACCATATTTGTCTTGACCGTCCGCCTGATGTCGTGGAAGGTAACCCCCTTTTTTCGGCCGTAGGTGATTCCCGCCTTTTTGCAGGTTTCACCAAAGTTTTTTTTCAAGCTGCTTTTCCCGATCATAGCCAACCCTTCATAGTGGATCACATGGTCATGGTCCAGGGCACGGGGGAACGCATCGAGCACGGCCCACACATTCTGATTGATGGGGATTTTTTTCGGCCGCCGCTCCTTCACCACCTCGGCCGGCAGGCGTATCATGCGTGCGGGTCGGTCAATGTATGCCCGGCGGAGAGCCTTGATCTCTCCCAGGCGCATGCCGGTGTTCATGGCAATGACGAGAACGGCCCTATAGTGGTATGGGGCTTTTTCGAGGAGGGCTTGGTATTGCCCGATGGTAACAAGCGCTGCCCGGCAATTATCGCCCTTCTTCAACTTTTTCTTAACGTTCCTGAACTGCTTCAACGCCCCGCCGCCGAGAATGTCGTTATCGAAAGCCTTGTCAACTGCGGCCTTGGCGTACTTAACCTCCATGTCGATAGTGGCAGGCGCTAACCCTTTCTTCTCTCTCTTGCGCTGGTATGCTTCGAAGTCCAACTGTTTTGTTGACAGCACTTTCTTTTTGCCAAAAACCGCATTGATATTTTTAAAGCAGCCCTCGACGCGCCCAAAAGAGGCGAGCTCTCTTACTGCAGGGAGGCCCAGATACCACTCGGAAAGGGTTTGCCATGTCATATCCTCATCAACTGAGCCGCCCTGCCTCTTCTTTTTTTTGAGCTCCGCATCCTCTTCCTGGGCCTCCTTGAGTGATTTCCCGACGTGCTTCACACCTTGCTTGCCATTTGGTTTTCGGAAGTTTACCCAATATTCAACGCGGCGAGAGCGCTTTGCCTTGTCCAGATTCTCGCCGCACTTACACTTCTTGTTCGCTATCTTCTGTTTGAAATGACACACCGGGCACTCTTGTTGTACCGACATCCCCCACCTCCCGCTATGCCGCCGCGTCCGCGCTACAAAGATGTACTGCTACCGCGACCATGTTGAATCTAACCGACCGCCCCGATCTCACAACCGGGATTTGGAATTTCCCCTTTCCCTTTCTTTCCCGGCTCATAAGAGTATAAACCGCCTTCTCGTCTTTCAGGTCAAGGGCAACAGCGAGTTCCCGCGCCGTAAGAAGAGTTTTGTCTCCGAACTTTTCAATAAGGCGCTTCAACGTGAACTCCAATACGACCGGATCAGTCTCCGTTTCCAATTTCTTTCCCATGGTGATTCTCCTTTACTCGCTCAAAATATCCCAGGGAACCTTCCCCTGGAGCTCAACGCCCGATTTTAAAAACACATCAATCAACTCGGCTTTCTTGAGATGCTCAAGCTTAACCTTGCCGAGTTGCCTGACATATTCTTTCGCCTTGGGGTCCTGAAAAACCCCCAGATCCTCACCCAGCTGGAGCAGCTCCCGGATCTGTTTCTTTTTGAGGTATTCCTCGGTGATCACCCACTCCTTTTCGAGATCGATCCCGATATGGTCGGCGACCATGCGCCGGGACTTGGCCCCAAAATTATCCTGCATGGTGACCTCGAGGGTGGCGGCGTGGAGCTCTTCGCCCAGGCGGATGAGGGAGAGGTTGGAGATCACCCTGAAAACATCGGCATCGTCGGGGTATCCGTACTGTGATTCGATGGTGTGTCGCTCACCAAACCACATCTGCAACCCGCCATTGGATTTGATGAGGGCAAACAACAGGAGCTGCTTCATCGAATGCGACTGAGTTTCGGCCAGGCCGAATTCCTTGGGAATCGCCTCCGCGTAATACTTTTCCCGGAATTCCTCGCCATGGTTCCGTGGTGGGGCGGATTTGCCCTCCTCGGGCTTTTCCCCATCTCTTTCTTTGATTGCGGAAGCATGACATTCTTTCGGGCCAACACACGCGCTTCTGTGGCACACTCTGCCGTCCATATAGATTGATGTCACGAGACTTTCGCAGGGTTCGCCCGTGCACTTTTCAGGAATTCCATCCCAGAACTGGCCGAAGTTGCCGTAATCAATATTTTCGCGCAATATAAAGCGAGTCGTGCCGTGCTCCTTCAGGACCTCGTTCTCGTTCTCGTGCATGTGGAGCAGTAGTTTTTCGTCATAACATGCCCGATTCATGCATTTTCCGCCGTCATCTCCGATGCCAAAAAGCTCCTTTTGGGTGCTGCTGTTCCTCTGGCACCTGGAGCATCCCTTGATGTCGAAGGGGGCGTCCATTAATTCGGGGGCATCCGCGTCAATTGAGCGCTTCAGGTCGCCAACGGTCCACCTTCGCCCGTATTGCCCGCCATCAAGTCTATCAACAAGCTCGACCACTTTCTCTTCGTCGCCCACCCTGGTAAGCTGCTCCAGGTGGCCATATTTCAACTCCCCGGCATCCCACTTCTCCAGGGCGACGGCCGGAAGAGAAAGCACGGCAAGTCGGTTCCGAATGTACCTGATATTGATCCCGATTTTCTCTGCGAGCTCTGGAAGGCACCCTTCGCCCTTTTTATCCACGTAGGATTTAAAGCCTCTGGCCTCCTCGAGGTCGGTAAGGTCCTGGCGTTGGAGGTTTTCAATGGTCATGAAATCAAACGCCTGATCATCGGTGAGGTCGCGCACCAGGGCGGGAATGGTCTCCAAAACCGGGATTGCATCCCCCTTCTTTCCGGCCTCATTTGCCACTTGGCAACTGGCGCGAAACCGGGTTTCGCCAAAAATGATCTCGTATCTTCCATCTGGCAGGGGTCGCACGAGAATGGGCGAAATAACCCCCTTTTCTCTCACCGAGTCGACCATTTCATCGTATTTCGGCCCACTAAACCGCTTCCGTGGATTATGGGGATTTGGTACTATCTCCGACAGTGTTAACTCTCTATATTGTTGGGCAATCATATTTCACCTTATTATGGATTAAACGGAACAACCTTACTCGAAACCCGCCGCCCCATCCCCCGCGGCCGACTGAATCCGGGCGCTTCAGGGGGAGGTGTCGGGCGGTTGCCGTAGATCGGGTAAACTCTTTCAATAAACCCCTGGAGCTTTTCCAGCTCTTCCAGCGTCATTTCAGCCCGGGGCTTCCCGAACTGGTTTTTCAGCTCCTTATTCAACTTCCCCTTCTCATGCCGGTTCCGGAAAGCGAATTCCCCCACATGTCGGTCAATCTCCTTCCGGAGACGGGTTTCCGTTTCCCGGGGAGTTTCCGCAGGAATGTAGGGTTCCGGCTCCGGCGTCTGGATAGGCTCCGGCGTCCGAAAAACATCAGGGGCGCCGCCGAAGAGGGAGAGTTGGGCCACTGCCGTGGGGATTGCCCCGTGCCCCAGGCGCACCTCCTTTTCCTCTGCGACCGATCCCGACAAGGGTTTAACCGGCCCCTTATCCTCCAACTCCTCCCCCTCGAACAGCTCGAATTCCTCTTCCTTGGCAACAGCGGGACGCTCCTGCTTTTCCTTTTCGACAACGAACGGGGCCTGTTCTTCTCTGATCTTTTTTACTGCTTCGTCCATGGCCTTATCATGGGGGGCGAACACGTACGCCCGCTGCGCCTCGTAAGGCCCCGCCGCTTTATCCACCCGGACGGCCCGGGCAAACATTTGCTCCAACCAGGGCTGCGAGCGGATCCGCGTAAGCGCCGCAATGTGGGTCACGGCCGGAACATCCATCCCCTCATACGCCATGGCAATCGTAACCAGGGCATCCAAGGTCGGCCCCTTAAAACGCTGGATATTGATACTTGCCTGTTTCGCATGGTGGCTGGTGGCGATCTCCGCCGTGATTCCCCGGTACCGGAGCTGGGCGGCGTATCGCTTCGCATCCTCGATGCCGGCAGAGACCACGAGCAATTTTGCCCTTGGGTTTTTCGTCTTCTTCAGGTGTAGCCAGTGGTCCACGCACTTGTTGAGTAAATCGGCCGCAAAGTCGGTATTTAAGGCAGTATACAGCGCTTTCGATGCATCTTTCGTGTTCGCGGTTTTGAGCCTCGCATCCCTCTTGATGCCGGACTTTTCTTCCCAGGCAACGGGACCATCGGAAAGAAAAAAATGAAGCGGAAGAATAGCTTTCTCGGCCAGGGCGTCGCGCCGGCTGTATTCGATTACCGCCGTCCGGTCCGTGCTCTGGAGATACGGCTGAAACTCTTCCGGCCGCCCCGGCACCGGCCGGTAGTCGGTAAATGCGATCCTCGAGCCGTTCCCGCGCTCCAGAGTACCGGACATCTTGACGACGAATGCGGCCCTGTCGATAAGATCCTGAAGGGCCTCTTCCCAGGCGGAGCCCACCTCCACGTGGTGATACTCGTCAATACAGAGAATATACCGGTACCGCTCGAAATCTTCCCGGCAGTGCCCCAGGCGATCCACACCCAGGGCCTGATATGTGGAAATCCACCCGGCAAGCCCCCTGGAGGGGTTGCGGTCGTTGGTGCTGGCCCGGATCGCGAGGTTGTGCCCCAACAGATCCCGAAAAAACGGGTCCATGAACCCGCGTTGCCCCTGGTCCTGGAGCTCGGACCGGGGAACGATCCAGGCGATTTTATCCGCCAACCCCGCCTCGATCAGCTTCCCGGCCATGATCGGAATGCTGCTCTTTCCGCCACCCGGTGTTGCGGCCAGGAGGATTTCCCAGATCGGCGCCCCGGCAATGACCCTATCCGTCACCTGATCCATTTCTCGTTGGTGTTTTCTCATCCCCATCAGTTCCATCCCTATTAATGATTGCCGATTCGGCCACTCCTCCGGCGGCCGGATCGCTGTTGTTCTGGATTTTGCCATGATTCCCCCATGGGGGGGGGTAACGGTGTTACCCCCCCCTATGAGTTATTCATCCCAGCGCGCCCACACACCATCCATGAGCTCAATCACCTGCTGCTTTGCCCTCGGCGTTAACTTGGAGATAAGATCCTCCGAAAACCCACCGCCGCCTTCGATCTCCCCCCAGAGATCACCCCAGAGCTGAAAATAGGTGAATCCACAAAACAGGTAATCTCGGACACTAAGACAGTCGTCACACATGATATGGTGAAACGGTGTGCCGTCGAAGTGCCCTTCTTCCCGAGTGTACTTCTCCCCGGGCTGTATCCCGTCGCCGCATTCGAAACAGTGAATTACCCGCTTTGCTACCCGCTCGCATATTTCGACATCTTCGGCGATTTCACCGCAATCATGATCTATGTAAACACATGAACATCCCATGGTGCCCCCCTTACGATTCAATAGTGATCCCGCCCTTTGAAAAGACGAGCTGGTGGTCTGCCATGGCGACAACGCCGGGATTATGGGAAATGTAGTAACAGGAGTCGAACCCACCCGTTTCCATCAGGGACCGGTACAGCCCCACAAAATTCAGCGCCTTCTCCCCGTCCAGGGCGCCGTCTTCCTCATCCGCAAAAAAGCTGGTGAAATTGCGGCCGCTCTTTTCTTTGCTGACCATGGTCATGGCAAGGCGCAGCGCCTTCAAGATCCACACCTTTTCTCCGCCCGACAGATTTTCGAGCAGGGACTCGGACCCGTCCCCCCTGATCACCACAATGTCCAAAACCTCCTTGCCGGTTTCCTCGTCCTGGGTGACTAATTTCACCGAGAAATTCGGCCCGAAACTCTGGGAAAGCAGCTCGTTTGCATAGTTGGTAATCAACGGGGCGACCCCGTCGATTTCGAGCGCCTGGAGGCCGTTCTTGCCGCAAGCGTTCCGGAGGTAATCCCATTCCGATTTCTCGTGGGTGATGCGGGCGATTTTGCCGGTGATTTTCTTCAAGTCGGCTTCGGCGGTTTCTTGCTCGGAAAGTTTGCCCTGGAGCAGGGTGATCTTGTTCAGGGTTGCGGCGGCTGCTTCTTCGGCCGTGGAGAGGGTGCGCTCGAGGTCGGCTTTCCTGCCGGCAGCTTCACCCGCTTTCCTGCCGGCGTCCGGATCGATGAGAAGGGAAAGCTCGTCCTTTGTGTCATTGAGCTCTGCAAGGCGCTTCTCCTTCTCGGCAACCCGAGTTTTTCGGGCGGTATCGATATCAACACCTTTTTTCGTGAGCTCCCCCCTGCGAGGTTCAAGGTCAGCAATACGGGCCTCGGCAAGCTCGATTTCGGGGCGTTTGGCGGCGAGCTGCCTCACGTCGCCGAGGTTCTCATTTAAGTTGAGGAGTCTCTCCTGGAGCTCTATCTGTGCACCGGAGAGGACCAGGGCCTCCTCTTTTTTTGCCGCAGCTGCCTTTGCTGAATTATTCGCAGAGCTCCTAAACATTAGGATCTTTTGATTGTTTGCGGTGGTCCTCGCCTGAATTGCAGCCTCTGCCTCGTCCTTTTCCCTGAGCAGTTGATCGAGGCGTTGCTGGATTTCTACCCTTTCTCGGGTGATCACTTTTTCCCGATCCTCTTTAGCAGAGAGGAGCCCCGGGAGCTCTTCGTCTCTTGCCCGGATGGCGCTTATGACAAAGTCACACCCGTCATCCGAACAGGTAGACGGACGCTTTTCGAGGTCGGACATCTTATCCCGACATGCCTTAATCGTGATGTCGAGGGCGGAAAGCTGACGATCAGAGTCGAGGGCCCGAAGGTCGTCATTCCTAAGCCTGATGGCATTCACTACCTCTTCGAGCTTTCTGTTCATACCCTGTAACTCGGGGTTATTTTCAAGCTTTTGGATATTGCCCCGAATAATAAGATCTTCTCGCTCAAAGGTGGAAACAGCTTCTTTCACTTGGGCGATTTCCTCGGACAGCTGCTGGAGCTTGTTCTCCGCCCCCTTAATCTCACGCGTGGTCTTTTCTGCTGCTTCGGCTGCCCCCAGGATCTTCTCCTTGTCCTGGAGCACGGCCTCACACTCCTTGATCTGATTCAGCACCCCCCTGAGCCCATCCCGAATACCGGAAAGCTCGACATTGGTCGCATCGTTGTCCTGAGATATATCGACATAGACGGCCGCAATGTTTTTCTCGATATCGGCCAGCCGCTCCGTATTCGCATCGTTCTGAGCAATGGTGGCCTTGAGCTGCTCGATCTCGTCGTGGACAATTTTTATCTTATCCAGGCAATCCCGCCGTTGCACCTCCTGAGTTTCCTGAGAATCGCGAGCCAGTAGGAGATCCCGTTCGATCTCCGTAAAACTCGCAAGCTTTTTACGTGCGGCCTCTGCGTCCTGTTCCTGCTGCTGCTGGATTCCATGCAAAATCCCCCATGCGCTCTTTGAAGTGTTTTCGTGACGGGTGAGACGGTCCAGGCGGAGAAACTCCACCATAAGGTTCTTGAATTCGCCGGTGGTGAGATCGGACAGCTTTTCGGAATTCTGGGCACAGAACACGCTGTTGTAAAAAAGCGCCTTGGAACCCAGGAGCTCGTTAATATAGGCGTCATAACTCTTAACCTTGCCGTTGACCTGGGGCTGGCCGTTGCGCCAAACAAACCCCTCACTCCGGCCGTTATCGGAGTCGATCTTGACTAAGCTCCGGAATCTGTCGCCGTCGTACAGGAAATTGATCTCCCTCGAGGAGTCCCGGAGGAAAACATGGTGCTGAATGGAGCCGCTCCGGGAGGCGAGCCCGCGGTATGGGGACAGGTTCTCCAGGAGGGTTGTTTTCCCGTGGCCATTGGGGCCGGCCAGGGCGACGAGTCCGGACAGGTCGGCCAGGTCGACTGTGATCTCGTCCAGGCCCATTCCCTTCTTGATACCGATAAAGCCTCTTAATGTTGCGTTCAAAATCCTCATTATGCGATACCTCCCACCTGTGCGGTGATCTCTTCGGGGTTCATGGTTTCGAGCATTCCGGCCTTGTCGAGCACCGTCTTTGGGACATCCTCCAGGCGGAGCCGCCCCATTTCCTGGACTTTATCCGGCAACCCCTCGAGCTTGAGGACCTTCTCGGCGCGGACGTTCACACGGGGAATGCGGGTAATGTCGATCACCACCCTTTCCGCGCCCATCTCCTCTTCCAGGTGGCGCTCGAGCTCGGCCTGATTGATCTTCCCGGCCTCGTCCTGGTGAACTTTGATTTCGAGTTTGATATGGGAACCGGGGCAGTCGCGGAAGCGATCCTCCCGGGCGTGGAGCAGCTGGGTATTAGCGTCGGAGCCCTCGAGGAAACCGTTTTTTACGAAATCGTAATTGACCTTGACCAACTTCCGGGTGGGGGTCCGGATGAACGCTGAGCTGTCAAGATAGCATTCGTCCAGTTCGGCCCGCTTGATCTCGTGGATGTAAAACCCCTTATCCTCCATCTCGCCGAAATTTTTCCTGTAGATCGATCCGGAATAGAACGTATTCCTCCCGAGTTTCTGCTGTTTGTGGATATGCCCCAGGCAATTGACATGGGCGTTTGCCATCGCGATCTGATCGGTGGAAATCTCAATATCCCGCCCCACGAGCTGCTGGGTCTCGCTGATGTATGCCCCGCCCATCTGGAAATGGCCACTCAAAACGTGCGGCACACTGGGGAGCTGTGCGGCCGCCGCTCCGAATGCGCCGAATATGCTGGTCATGGCGGTGGAGATGGTGCGGTCGGTATCCTCGACGGCTCCGGAGTGGTCGATTAAAAACTGTTTGGTGGGTGTGGGGATCTGGGTGATGATGGCGTCAGGCGTATGCTCTGCTGGAGGGGTAAAATCAACAAGCCGCCCATCGAAGAGATACAGCTGCTCCGGTTTCTCGGATACGTGAATGGAGTAATTCCCCCGAACCCACCGCAAAATCTCGGCGCTCCTGCCGTCGTGGCTGGGGGTCCCGATGATCACGGCAACCGGCGCGATATCGGCCAATTCGGAAAACTGCCGGCAGATGGTTTTTGCGGAACGGCTGTCGAGCTTCAGGTTCTGGCTGTCGGTGATGTCGCCCGATACCACGATCAGGTCGGGCTCCTCGTCGCAAGCCACGGAGATCATGAAATCGACACATTTTTCAATCTCGTCGTGGTCGCGGTCGTTGTAGTGCAAGTCGGCTGTGTGTAAAATCTTCATCAGATATTCCTTTCTTTTATTGCTGCTTCAGTTTGTCGTAGACGTACTTCAGGAGCTCGGCGTCCATCTCATTGATCCCCATGGCCTCGGCCTGCTCGATAACCTCGACGGGGGTGCCTGCCGCTTCGGCCGCCTTGATCACGGCCGCACGCTGGTCCTCGATGCTGTGGCCGTCGAGGGGGTGGCCGGGGGCCTCCTGGGGCTCTTCGGGCGGAAGGTCTATGATGTCTCCCATATCGGTTGGCGCCGTGACCTGCGGAATTGAGCCGCCGCCGAAGATTCCCGCCATGGACTGCCCGGCACTCTGGAGGAAAAGCTGTTTGATATCGGGGTTCTGGTGGTTAAGGATGAATCGGACGATAATAAAGGGAACGTTGAGGATTTCAACCCGGTTGTAATTGGCTTTGAGGCCGAGGATATTCCTGATTACGCGGGCCTTCGCCCCGGACTCAGCCATGGTGAGCTTTCGTTTTCTCTTCTGGATCGATTCCTTCCGGACTCCTTCCCTTACGAAGTTATCGAATGCATCACCCGTAAGGTTCTTTCCTTTGGCCTTGGCCTCATACTGATCTTTCAGCTCCTCCACGACAATCTCGAGATCAAGGTCATATTCGGCTTTAACGAAGTATATTTTCCCGTCGTTGTAGCGGACCCCGCCCACGGCCTGGAATGAGACATAGAGCTTATCGGTACGGTTATCGGTACGGCGGGTTTCAGCGGCAAGCCACTCGATTCCTGCGGCATTTGCGAGCCGGTGCAATCCATTATAATGGATGCGGGTTTTCCCCTGGGCATCGTAGAGTTCATGGGCGTACAGGGTGAGCCGCTCGATTACCGGCACGTAATAGTTCACAACTTCCAGGGAGCTGGGCGCAAACGTGATCGCCCCAAACCCTTTTTCTTCTTCCAAAATTTCCCCAACCGTCTTTTTCTTAACAGCAGCTTCCATCCTCCACCTCCCTCACCGGCTGCATCTCCAGCCAGCTTGAAAACTCGTTTATATCAATGATCCCATCAGTTCCTCGGGGTCCGTAAACTTGCACAACCATCCGGCCAGACTCGTAATGCCGGAGCTCCCACATGGCATTGATGCCGCGGTCAACGAGCTCGGCGTCGATTTCGGCCATGACGGTTGCCGCCAGGGCTAAGAGGTCTTCCATCGGGCCTCCACTTTCATCCCGAGGGAAAACAGCGGGCTTACCGTCCCCGTATTTCCCCAAAAGCTGAACTCTGTTCCGTCCTGGAATTTTGCGCGGTACAGCGGTAAATCGGGACCGGCCGGGACCACTGTTACCTCGGCGTCACCGACGACCTGACCGCAAACGACCACCGTGACCGTGTCGCCCTTCTTCTTCAGCATGGCATCCATTACGCCACCACCGTGACGAAACGGGTGGGGACCGGGTCGGCAAAACCCATAACTCTGACCACCCGGAAGCCGTTTTCCATCTCAGGCATACCGGTGGCGACCGAGGTACGCATGGAGCGACGGCAGCCGAGGGGAATCATATTGACGATGACGGGAACGCCGGGCTTGATCGGTTTGTTATTCATGTTTTCAGACCCTCCACCATGCTAAATATCTCGCCCACAATGCCGTCGTGCTCCTTTGCCAGTTCCGGATCGGGGTTATCGACGTCCTGGTCGGACGTATTTGTGACCAACTCGTCGATTCTGGAAAAAGCCTTCTCGAGATCCCCCAATCTCTTCAATCTCTGATGTATCGCCTTGATCGTTGCGAAATACTGCCCGATACATTCCTCAACATCCGCGTCAAGCGGTGCACCGTTCCGTGATTTCATACTTCACCCCCTGCATTTGATGATGTGAACTCCAGGCATACCCGCAGAACACCCCACAGGAGAAAATGAACAGGGCGGCGACGAGGGCATTTTGCCAGCGGATATGCAGGACGTGGAACGAGAGTTCCGGGTCCGTTTTTGCCATTATTTTTTGCATTCATTTACCCCTCCCCCTGAATCATTTCCATAAAATCCTCCTGGATGGCGGCCCATGCGGCGGCCCATGCGGCGGCCCTTGCGGCGGCCCATGCGGCGGCCCATGCGGCGGCCCCTGCGGCGGCCCCTGCGGCGGCCCTTGCGGCGGCCCCTGCGGCGGCCCTTGCGGCGGCCCTTGCGGCGGCCCTTGCGGCGGCCCATGCGGCGGCCCGCTCATCCTCGGTGGCGAGCCCATCGGCGAACAACGCGGCAGTCTCGATGCACTGCCGCACCCGGTAATCGCCGGGGTGATGCCGCTCATATATATGGAGCGATAGGCACGCGCATCGACATGCAAACAGGCGGATCTCACGATCTTTTCCCTCTACAGCGCGGAGCGCCCAGATTGCGTCTTCGACGCCGTTTGATTCACGAATCGTTTCGAGAGAAAGATACTCGTCGTCCGCCTCGGTTTTCCCGAGGTGCTCGAGGAGCATTTCCCACCTTTCTTCGCACGGATCATGCTCTTGAATTTTGAGTAGTGTTGTATGCATCTCCTTTACCCTCCAATACTTACGGTTTTTATAGTCCAGGCGCACCAATCCTGTTTGCGCCATTCATCCAAATTTTCAGAGATTTAAAGTTTGCTCAGGCACCACACCGACGGCAGTCTTTAGGCTCTGGTTGATTTACTTTTCTTGTCGTTTATTTTATCCCTCAACTCCGCGCCGCATCGGCGGCAGAAATCGGAGGAGATTGGGTGGACGTTGTCGAGCACGCATTCACAGGTCCAAGTCTTCATCTATTCCCCCTGGAGCACCATGATCATCGATTGACATTTCTGGGCGAGATTGAGAAGAACAAGAGTGCAATCTTTCTTTTCCTCGGCCGTCAGAACCTCGTCAGCAAGTGCGCCGGCCAGGGTGGCGATTGCCTCGCCTGATTTTTTCGCGAGCTTCGACAGGGATTCCATATTGACTGGGGTGTCTGCCCCGTGCATTTCGATTGCCACCCGGCCGAAATGCGTTTCCATAAGATCCAGCGTCTTGAGATCTCTCGTTTTGTCAAGAATTTCAAACGCGGTATCAAAGCCGAGCTTGTTCCCTTCCTGCCCATTCAGCTCATTGCGCAGGGTGGATTCCTTCTTCTTGAGGTCGCATGCAAGCGCCTTGAGCGGGTATCCCTTTGCGGTAACGTCAAGTTGGTCGCGGATCTCGTCGAGTGAAACCATCAGTAAATTTCCTTGAGATTATTGTGGATCTAAAGATTTGCTTTGGGTAAACTAATTTAAAGTTTCGGGTGGGTCGATCACATTTTCAATTTTGGATATTTGTCCATCAACCCACCAAACAGGATTGGTTCCGGTAACGGCACCTAATCGCTTAGCGGTAGTCCATGAGGGCCTTTTTTTGCCAGAAAAAAAAAGACTCACAAATGACGTTGAAACTTTAGCGTCTGCCGCAATTTGTTTTTGCATTCCACGTTTCATGGTTCACATACTACACCTGTGGTAAACTTTGTCAACACCTATGTTTACCACCGGCTAACTTTACTTTGTTGACAAAAATTTACCATTGGTCAATTATCCAGCCATGAAAGACAAACACGACACATACGAATTTTTCCTTGCGGCCCTGCGGCGGTGTGTAAAAATGGAGGGGCACGGAGGCAAAACGCTCATCGCCGCACGTGCCGAGGTTTCCAAAACCTTGATGAGTCAAATTCTAAAGGTGGAGGTAGATCCCGGGAAAAAACCCAAAAGGGCCGGATTTGAATCCCAGGTTGCTTTAGCGCAGGCTTGCGGTTACGAATATGACGAATTCCTAAAGATTGGTCGGGGTATTTTAGTTGGTGATGTAACCACATTTCCAGCCATGCGAAAGGAGGCAACCCAAGGGCCCACCACTCAAGAAGGGGTGGCGGGAGATGGCAAAATGGACCCCGAGGTTTTTAAGTTTTGCTACAGGCTCCTGGAGGAACAAGTCGAGAAAGAGGGCAAAGCTCTGTCTCTCGACAGAAAAGCAGAACTGCTTGGAATGATGTATAATATGGTCGCAGTTGACAAAATACCGGAATCGCGAGTTATAGAATATACAAAGGCTGCATTGGGCGGAATACATGGGTAATTACGATTTTACAACAGAAGAGTTGCGATTTAAAAAATTGTGGGACACACCCGACCCAGGGGCGCCAGCACCGAAAAATGTAATCCCTCTTTTCGGTGCGATGTCAAAAGTTGAACCAGAAACAGAAAGTGGTTCAGCCCCCCCACCATCCTGTGATTCCGCCCCCACCATCCACACAGCATTTCGAACCCGCCGCGCTCAATGCGCGGCCCTCCTGTTTGCCGCAACCATCCTGTTTTTCGTTCCCATAGTTCCATTTTTGATGCCGGCACCAGCCGACGACAAGCTCCCTGATGGGTGGCCGGCGGAGTGGAAATCCGATATGGAGATGATCGAGTGGGGGTATGAGAAAAAGAACACTACCGCCGCTCGATTTCCAAAGCCGAAGAAGGACACCCCTGAAAATATTGTGGTAATCACTGCCGAAGAAATCGAGCGGATGCGCGCACACAGCGTTGCGGAGATACTGGAAGGGGTGTCGGGTGTTTTTGTTGATTGGTCGAAGGTCTTCGGAACAACAAGCCTGCTGTCGATGCAGGGGAGCGAGTCCCGCCACGTTGCCGTGAAACTGGACGGCGTTGACTGGAACTACCTTTCTTCAGGGCATGCAGAGACTGGCACTATTCCGGTTCAAATTATCGACCGAATAGAGATCATTAAGGGGCCAGCATCTTCCACATGGGGCTCCGCTCTTGGCGGCGTTATTAATATCATCACTAAGGAGCCGGGCGTGGACGACATCGCAGGGATGGTGCACACCTTCTATGGCGAGGGGGCAACCCGTGATATCGGGGGCGAGATAACGGGCGCAATCAGTAAGCATGCCGGGTATTATCTTTATGCAGGGGACCAACACTCCAGCGGGTTAGGTTCTGGAGGGGGATACGACAGACAGAGCGTTTTTGGCAAGGCTTCTTTTTATACTGAGGATGCTGAAATTAACCTTGCTTTTGGCTATAGCAATCCGGATGTGGATTACGGTTCTCAAACAGCAGCAGGTATACAGTCATATAGCGATGCGTCGTCATATCTTATTCGCGGAGACGCGTCCGTCGCAATTTTTGATAGGGTAACCTTATTTGCGTCCCTATATGCCATGGGGAAAGATGTGCTGACCGGTACTAAATTCATAGATACAGG
>PPCM01001001.1_pt1 | contig 15543 bp, 18 predicted proteins | sample 1555541 | NCBI WGS metagenome assembly PPCM01 (sample SAMN05284479, study PRJNA326546) | Marine sediment metagenome, whole genome shotgun sequencing project. | isolation source: marine sediment | place: Germany: Wadden Sea | collected 2012-09-05 | reverse complement strand
CAATAGTTTTTTTCATCACATTTCTAATGTAATATCTGACTTCTTTATTCGGCTCTCTCTTTCTAATAACAACAATTAGGTCATTGGCCTATTTTTTTTGCTTTTTTTCAAAACTACGTTGACTTATGTAAGTGGAGTAGATATGATATATGTGCAATTGAATATATATTGGTGTCTCTTAAGGAGACGTAACAGGGAATTGGGTTTTAATCCCAAGCTGCCCCAGCAACCGTGATACGGACGAGCTTTCAAAATACCACTGCTTTTTGGCGGGAAGGTGAAAGTAAGGATGAAGTTAAGCCGGTAGACCTACCAGTATGTGAAGTTTTCTCCTGGGTTCTGAGATTAATGCTTAAAATCGTATTTTATTTTGAGGTTATGCCAGGTGTGCGTGACCTCTTTTTTTATACCACAGAAAACTCTTCAATTGACAAAAAAATAATTGGAGGAAAAAATGAAAAAATTGTTTTCATTGTTGGCAGCAGTTCTTATGGTGTTTTCTTTAGCGGCATGCCAACCAAAAGAAGTAGAAGTTATTAAGGAAGTCATCAAAGAAGTTGAAATTGAAAAAGAAGTCATTAAAGAAGTAGAGAAAGAAGTTATCATACCGGCAACAGTATTTGACAGAGAGGGTAATGTCGTTACAATTCCAACAAGCGTTGAAAGAATCGTATCAACAGCTCCATCAAACTCTGAGATTTTATTGGGGTTAGGTTTAGGAGACAAAATTGTTGGTGTAGACAATTACACATCAGAACATCCAGATTTAGACCCTGAGGTTACGCGATTTAATTTCCGCAATCCTGACATTGAAGTACTAATTGCCTTACAGCCCGATATCATCATCGCCTCAGGACATAACAAAGTAGGTAATGAAGATCCATATAAACTAGTAAAAGAAGCTGGGATTACAGTTGTTTATTTACCATCTTCAACATCTTTAGAAGGAATTTATGGAGACATCCAATTTTTAGCAGTAATTACTGGGACTGTTGAAGAAGGTAAGACGATGATTGATGAAATAAAAGCAGTTGTATCTGAAGTGACAGAAATTGCAAATAAGATTGAAGAAAAAAAATCAGTGTATCTTGAAATTTCTCCTGCTCCCTGGATTTATACTACTGGAACAAATACATTCCAAGACGCTGTTATTAACTTAATTGGAGCTACAAATGTCTTTGCGGATCAAAAATCATGGATTAGTGCTTCGGAAGAACAAATATTAGCTAAAAATCCTGACTTTATTGTTACAACCGTTTCAGGAGATGGAATGGTAGATGAAATCTTAGCAAGAGATGGTTGGGATGTTTTAGATGCGATTCAAACAGAAAACGTATTTCAAGTTAATGGTGATGCGATGAGTAGACCTTCACAAAACGTAGTAGAAGCTATTAAGGAACTGGCTGAACTGATCTATCCTGATTTATACGATTTTGAATAAGACAATTATATCGGTAATTACTTTAATACTCGTAGTCATAATGGCTACGAGTATTGGTAGTTATCCTGTTTCATTTATAGAAGTTGTAAAAGTATTCTTACTTAAATTAGGATTTGAAGTAACTGGAATTTCAAACACAATGGTATCGATTATTTGGAATATCCGTTTTCCAAGAGTTTTATTAGCTCTATTTGTCGGCGGAGCGTTATCAGTAAGTGGGATGATTGCTCAGTCTTTGTTTAAAAATCCCTTGGCGAGTCCATACACTTTAGGCGTATCAAGTGGTGCTAGTTTAGGTGTCGCATTAGTTATTATGTTTGGACTTACAGGTTTGATGGGACAGTTGACCATTTCTGTAGCTGCTATTTCAGGAAGTTTGTTAACAATTCTTTTGGTGTTAACCTTAGCAAATAAAATTGATAAGGCAATTTCTAATACGACTGTTGTATTAACGGGGTTGGTAATTTCACTATTCCTGAATGCTTTTATCACCACGATTATGGCATTAAATAAAGAAGGACTAGAGAATATCGTTCGTTTTAGTATGGGGTCATTAGCACTTAAGGGATGGACTTATGTTTATATTATTGTTCCATTTGTGGTAGTGGCTTTAATTGTAGGCTTTTTTTACCACAAAGAGTTAGATATTTTGACGTTTGGTGAAGAGAATGCAAAAACATTAGGCATAGATGTTAAAAAAATCAAAATTCGTTTAATTGTTTTGGCAAGTATCTTAACAGGTTCTGCGATTGCTGTTAGTGGTGTGATAGGTTTTATTGGACTTGTAACGCCTCACATCGTGCGAAGAATATTTGGACCACTACATAAACTTAATATTTGGATGAACTTTATTTTCGGAGGAATATTTTTAATATTTGCTGATATGGTAGCAAGAACAATCATTTCACCGAGTGAATTACCAGTAGGGGCAATTACTGCCTTTATCGGTGGTCCATTCTTTTTATACGTATTTTTTTGGAGGAAATCATGATTAGTATAAATAATCTATATGTTTCGTATGAAACGACGGACGCTGTATCTAATGTTAGTTTTTCAGCAGAAAATCAATTTTTAGCGATTATTGGTCCCAATGGATCAGGAAAATCATCTATATTAAAAGCGATTATGAATACTGTTCAGTCAAGAGGAACGGTTTTAATTGATGAATCAAATATTTCCAAAATGTCTGCAAAAGAGTTAAGTAAAAGAATTGCCTTGTTTTCGCAAACGAATCAATCCTATTTCCCATACACTGTTTATGAAACAGTGCTACAAGGGAGGTACCCATACACAAATAAGTGGAAAGGATATCAAAAAGAGGATATTGAGATTACCTTATCTGTTTTGGACGAGTTATCTCTTGTTGAGTTAAAGGATCGATTGATCACTCAGTTATCAGGTGGAGAACTGCAACGTGTCTTTTTGGCAAGAGTATTGGTCCAAGAACCAGATATTTTACTGCTTGATGAACCGACGAATCATTTAGATCTTACGTATCAAGTTGAGATATTATCGTATATAAAAAAATGGCAAATGAAACATAAAAAAACAGTTATTGCCGTATTGCATGATTTAAATATGGTTCAAAACTATGCAGATGATGTTTTATTACTACAAGAGGGTGAATCGGTTTTGTTGGGTCATAAATCGAGTGTCCTGCATAGTAGAGAAGTAGCTTACGTATATAACTTTAATGTTAGAGATTGGAATATAGATGTGTTAAGGAAGTGGTTAGCATGATCTTTATCTCAGGTGGTGTAAGAAGTGGTAAAAGTACATACGCAGAGGAAATTATTAATAAAGGTACTAATAAATTATATATCGCAACTGCTGTAGTAAAAGATGATGAAATGGCAGAAAGAGTGAAAACGCACCAAGTAAGAAGAATAGGTTATTCCACTATTGAACAATCTAAAGGCCTACAAAATATTATAAAAGAATGTGCAGGGAAAGATGTATTACTGGATTGTTTAACAAACTGGTTATCCAATGAAATGTTTCAAAGTGAATTACACCTGGATTGTGTTGACACAATAATGGATACTATTAAACAAATTGATGATGTTAGTAACTCGTTTGTACTTGTTTCTAATGATGTTTTCCAAGGGGTAACAACCTATGAGGAGTTAACTATGAAGTATTTAGAAAACTTAGGTGATCTACACCAAAAAATAGTAGCGTTAGCGGATGAAGTATATGAATTATATGCAGGTATCCGAATCAGGAGGAAATAATGAAGGGGATTATGATTCAAGGTACACAGAGTGATGCTGGTAAAAGTTACATAGTAACAGGATTAGCAAGGCTGTTTGCTAATAAAGGGTATAAAATTGCTCCTTTTAAATCACAAAACATGTCTAATAACTCTTATGTTGTAGGGGATGGTTTAGAGATTGGTAGAGCACAAGGGGCACAAAGTGAAGCAGCTCGACAAGTTCCGAATGTTTATATGAATCCTATTCTATTAAAACCCTCTACAGATCAAGCGAGTGAAGTTGTATTGTTTGGCGAAGTTTATAAAAAGTATTCTGGTTATGGTTATCGAGATGAGTTTACAATGACAAAAGGGATTGAATCAATAAAGAAAGCTCTGAGTTATATAGATGAACACTATGATGCTGTCGTTATAGAAGGAGCAGGTTCGCCAGCAGAAGTTAATTTAAATGATAGAGAAATCGTAAACATGAGAGTTGCTGAATTAGCTGATGTAGATGTACTTTTAGTAACAAATATCGACCTAGGAGGTTCATTTGCTTCCTTAGTTGGTACCCTAGAACTTGTAGGAGAACACCGTCATCGAATTAAGGGAGTTATCTTTAATAAGTTTAGAGGAGATATTCGCCTATTAGAAGATGGATTAAAGTGGTTTGAAGAATATACAGGTGTAAAGGTTGTGGGTGTTATTCCGTACAACAAAGATATCTATATCGAAACAGAAGATGCTCAAAGTGAAATATTTGCTCCTAAAAACAACGCGATCGACATTGGAGTTATACATATGGAACGAGTTAGTAATAATACTGATGTGGAACCATTCATCCATGAGGATGATGTAAGTTTACGTTTAATCAGAAATGCGAAAGAGTTTGGAACGCCGGATGCGATTATTATTCCTGGGACTAAAGCAACGATTTCAGATTTAACCAAGTTAAAAGAAAATAATTTGGATAAAGCTATTCAAAGTTTCTCAAAAACAAATAAACCGATTATGGGTATTTGTGGTGGATTTCAAGTTCTAGGAAAAACTATTAAAGATCCTTTATCAATGGATGACCCAAATCACACATCTGTCGAAGGAATCGGATTGTTGAATGTTACGACAATCTTTGAACGTTCCAAAAACGTAAGAACAATTTCTGGTGTTACTGCCTCAGGAAAAGAGGTAAGTGGTTATGAGATTCATTTAGGACATTCAGAATCAAATGAACAACACTTTGCCCTTTTAGAAGATGGAACACTGGATGGTGCTGTTTCAGGAAATGTAGAAGCAACGTATTTACACAACATCTTCCATAATGATACATTCAGAGCAGAATGGCTAAATAAAATTCGCAAAAACAAAGGATTGCCTGAAAAAGAAGTACTCGAAACTAGTAAGGTAAAAGAAGAATCGTTTGAAAAATTAGCGAAAGTGATAGAGAAGCACTTAGATATAGAATTTATTAAGGAGTTGATGTTCAAATGATTTTAATAGAAAGTTTATTGGTCACAATTTCTTTTTTTTCTACTATACCTGTTCCAATATTAAATTGGACAGAAAAAAGAATACGTTTTATTCCTATGATGATGCCATTTGTAGGAGTTATTATAGGAGGTTTGTTGTTTATTATTTATTATTTTTTGAATTTCGAACCGATGATCGCCTCACTTTCTTTTATTGTGATATATACCATTCTTACAGGTGGATTACACAATGATGCATTAATGGATTCATCAGATGCTCACTTTTCGAGAAGACCTATGGAACGAAAGTTAGAAATTATGACTGATTCTAGAGTAGGTGCATTTGCAGTTATGAGTTATATTAACTATGTTATTATCCTGTTTATAACAATGTACTATTTCTTTACTGTAGAGGTGGATTTATGTGTTATTATAGCAGTTTTAATGTTATCTAGAGCATTTGTAGGAATCATGAATTATAACTTAAAATACGCCAAAGAAGATGGGTTAGCTAAAATGTATTCAACGACATTAAAACAACCTGATAAGTTTGTTATTTATGCTCTTATTATAGTAATAACTGTTTATTTATTTTTATCAAATCCATTTTATTTATTTATACCTGTAGGTGCGTTTCTTTTTTATCACTATTACAAGAGATTTATGTATAAGCAGTTTAATGGAATTACAGGTGATTTATTAGGTACATTTATTTTGCTATCAGAAGTATTGATGTTTATTATAAGTGCGGTGGTTGTATGGTTCTTGTAATAGGGGGAGTGTTTCAAGGTAAACGCAGCTTTATTGAACAAATGTATCACGCCAAACTTAAAAAAACACAAGAGTTTACAGTTTTTGAGGATAATGAAATTATAATCTTTCAGAACTGTCATATGTATAATGGTAATTTAATGGAACGTATAGCCTTAAAAAAAGATAAAAAGGTAGTCTGCACAACTACAGTTGTAGGTAATGCGATTGTTCCAATTAAAAAAGAAGAACGCTTCTTTAGAGATGTTGTAGGGATGAACAACAAAATACTAGTAAAAGAAGCGACCTCAGTGTATCGTATTTGGAATGGGATTAGTGAAAGAATAAAATGATTCTAGCCTATTTATTAGATTTGATTTTTGGTGATCCAAAGTGGTTTTATCATCCTGTACAAGCTATAGGTTCATTTATAGTTTGGTTTCAAAATAAATTTTATAAGGATACGAAATTAAGAGGACTATTACTTCTGTTATCTACAATGACAGTAACAATAGGTTCTTTGCTTGTTCTAAGAGAACTCAGCATCCATTTTAATTTTTATAATGTGTATGTCGTGTTCTTTTTATACACTTCATTGGCAACTACTTCATTAATTAAGGAAGTATTATATGTAACAAAGAGTAGTTCAATTAAAGAAAGACGAAAACGACTTAGTTATATTGTTTCCAGAAATACGGAAACATTAGATGACAATGCAATTCATCGTTCTTTGATTGAAACAGTAGCTGAAAATACAGTGGACGGAATATTGTCACCACTTATCTTTATCTTCGTTGGTTATGTAGTGGGCTATCCAGTACTGGTTGTATTTGCCTTTAAGGCGATTAGTACATTGGATTCGATGGTTGGATACAAAAATGACAAGTATAAAAATTATGGTTTTTTCTCAGCCAAAATGGATGATGTATGTAACTTTATTCCAGCTCGTTTAGGAAGTATTGTAATTTGGGTGGCTGGTTTATTGACAGGAAAACAGGTTATAAAAGGAATCACTTCTTACTTGAAATATAGGAATGCACACGATAGTCCGAATGCTGGTCATTCAGAGAGTATGGTTGCAGGATTATTGGATGTTCAACTTGGTGGACCAAACATGTACCATGGTGTTTTGAAAGAAAAACCCTATATAGGTAATGGGTCTAAAGAAATAACAAAGAAAAATGTTTATGAAGCTTGTATAGTAGCAGGACTGAGTAGTTTGATAATGTTTGGAGGGATTGTATGGATTTTGGTTTACATGGGGCAAATCCAGAACGTTTTATAACAGGAAAAGTGTATGACTTTAGTACTAATACTTCAGTTGTTAAAAACCGTTTCTCGATACGGAAAAAGTTGGCAAGTCAATATCCTTCAATTGAGTCTGAAGAATTAAAGGATTTATTACCATATAAGAGTGATCAAATGCTTTTTACAAATGGAATCAATGAAGCTATTTACTTAATCACTACGATGATTGATTCAGCAGCAATTGTTGAACCAACATACGTTGAATATGAAAGAGCGCTTAAAGGTAACAATAAACGTATAGAACACATCCGAACAATTGAGGAAATACAAGATGTAGATGCTGTGTTTCTATGTAACCCAAATAATCCTGATGGCAGAGTTAGAGACCTAAAACCTTGGGTAGAACATTGTCAGAAGAAGGATATTCTATTGATTGTAGATGAGTCTTATAAAGATTTTTATGACTATTTGGAAACCGAAGTTACAAGTAATGTAGTGTTTCTTCGTTCGTTAACTAAGATTTATCATATGGCCGGTTTACGGTTAGGCTATGTATTAGCAGATAAAAGGTTTATTCAACAATTACATAAAAGAAAACCTACTTGGAGTGTAAATGCCTACGCACAGCACGTAGGAAGGCAGTTGTTAAAAGATAAAACATTGGTTCCGAAAACGAGAAGATTTTACCAAAAAGAATCTGTATGGTTTAAACAACAAGTACAACATCTAGGATGCACTATTATTGACTATGGAATGCATTATTTTTTGATCGAAGTGGAAGATGATCAATTGATAATTGAACATATGTTAAAAAACAGAATATTGGTAAGACACACAAGAAATTTTAAACATTTGAAAGGACGTTTTATTCGAGTCGCCACTCGAACAAGACGCGAAAATAAATATTTTATAAAAAAATTAAGGGAGATATTATGAACACAAGGAAAATTACAATGATTGGCGTTTTAATTGCATTATCTGTAGTAGGAAGTTTTTTAATAGTACCATCACCAGCAGGAACAGTAGCATTCGATTCTTTACCAGGTTATGTAGCTGCTGGATTGTTTGGTCCAATAGTTGGTGGAATTGTGGGAAGTTTAGGACACATCATCAATGCAACAACTAAAAGTTTTGCGTTGGGTGTTCCTGCACATTTGTTTATTGCTGTATTTATGTTTTTAGCTATGGCGGCGTATGGATTATCATACAAAAAAAATAAAGTAATTGCTGTAGTAGTGGCTACATTAATAAATGGACCATTATCATTAATACCATTTTACTTTATGGTAGGACCAGGATTTGCGATTGGAATGATTTTACCACTAACTGTAGCGAGTCTTGCTAACATCTTGCTTGCTACTATTATCCTACCTTCGGTAAAGAAGGCAATAAATGAGTAGAGACGTACTTTTTATTGATGATGTTGTCGTCTGTACAGATAATTCTGTAGGGATTGGTATGTTGGCGCAGGATGTTGTACAAGTTCCTTATGATATATTGGGGTATTATTCAGCAAGAGTAGTTTTGTTAGAACTATTAAGTTCAGGTGGTAAACCCATTGGGTATACAGTTGGAAATGGGACAAAAGATGGATATAACGCGATTCATACTGGAATCCAAAGACTTTTTTCTGAGTTAGGTTTTACCTTACCGAATGTGAGTAGTTCTGAGTCTAATTTTGAGGTGACTCAGAGTTCTATTAGTGTGACACTTATTGGTAAAAAAGTGAAAGAGTTGACTGATGAAGAGGGGACTTTCGCCTTAATGGGTTCTCCCTTGGTTGGAGATGAAGTGATGGATGGTGATGTCGCGAGTGTTAAGGAAGTGTATCGGTTAATTCAAGATCCACGTGTCATTTCTGTATTACCAGTAGGTTCAACAGGAATCAAAGAAGAAGCGAAGGGAGTCTATGGTGTTTGCTTGCATTCATCTAAAGTGGATGTATTAAAATCATCTGGGCCTAGTACATGCGTGGTTGTGAAGTATAAAGATGATTCTGTTTTTGAAGACTTCGACTTAAAAAAATTAGAGGTTGCCTAGCAACCTCTTTACTTATGCAAACATTAATAAACTCAAAGCCATAACTGCCATTCCTGCAATTAGTCCAATTATAGCAACATGGTGTTTTCCATATTTTTCTGCTGTAGGTAATAATTCATCTAATGAAATATAAACCATTATCCCAGCTACAAGTGCGAATACGACACCAAACATCATATCGTTAAAGAAACGAAGTAGTATGAAGTATCCTAATATCGCTCCTACAGGTTCTGATAAACCAGATAGGAATGAATATCTAAAAGCTTTTCTTTTGTCTCCTGTTGCGTAATAAATTGGTACTGAGACTGCTATACCTTCTGGAATATTGTGAATTGCTATGGCTACTGCAATAGAAATCCCTAATGCAGGATCTTCTAGAGCACCGACAAATGTTGCTAACCCTTCTGGGAAGTTATGGATAGCGATGGCTAATGCACTAAACATCCCCATACGCATCAATGCTTTTTTCTTTGATTTTTCCTCTCTTGAAGTATCATCAAGATCATCAACATCTTTTAACTCATGAGGGTTTTCTCCACTTGGTATCACTTGGTCAATGATGGCGATCAATGCAATACCTCCAAAGAACGCTAAAGTAGTTACCCAATATCCTTGAGTTTCTCCTAAAATTTCTACCAATGAATCTTTTGCTTTGAAAAAAATCTCCACAAAGGAAACATAAATCATAACTCCTGCGCTAAATCCAAGTGCTCCTGATAAAAATGTTGTATTCGTTTTCTTTGCATAAAACGCTATTACACTACCAATTCCTGTTGATAAACCCGCAAACATTGTTAAGCCAAATGCAAATAATACTGTACCTGTACTAAATTCCATACGTCACCTCTCGTTGTAATATTGTAGAATATACTATATAATTTAATAGAAAATCTCTTTGATTTATGTACTATTTAATTATACATAATCAATCTAAAAAAGAGAAATCATATGAAGGAGGAATTTATGAATTTAAAAGGAACAAAGACAGAAAAGAATTTACAAGAAGCATTTGCTGGTGAGTCTCAAGCTAGAAATAAATACACTTACTATGCAAAACAAGCTTGTAAGGATGGCTATGAGCAAATCGCACATTATTTTGAAATAACTGCTAATAATGAAATGGAACATGCTAAAATTTGGTTCAAGTTATTGCATGATGGTATTCCTTCGACTGATGCAAACTTAAAAGATGCAGCAGCTGGTGAACATTATGAATGGACAGAAATGTATGAAAATTTCGCAAAAGATGCTGAAGAAGAAGGTTTCAAAAAAATCGCTATGTTGTTTAGAAATGTTGCTAAAATTGAACATGAGCATGAGCAAAGATATTTAGCTATGTTAAATAATGTAGAAGCTGGAACAGTATTTGCTAAAGAAGATGAAGTGGTTTGGGAATGTAAAAAATGTGGTCATATCCATGTTGGGAAAAAAGCATTGGAAAGATGTCCTGTATGTGAACATCCGAAATCTTACTTCATGATTCATCCAACAAACTATTAATTAGGAGGCTACCATGAAAAGAAGTAACGAGATTTATCGTTGTAAACATTGTGGTAATATGGTTGAGTTTTTAGAAGCAAGTGGCGTTAAAATTGTATGCTGCGGTGACCCGATGGAACACCTGGTACCACAAACTGCTGATGCAGCAGGAGAAAAACATGTACCATATATCGAAGAAGTTGAAGATGGTTACATTGTTAAAGTAGGACAAAATCAAGCACATCCGATGACAGAAGGTCACTGGATTCAGTTCGTTGAATTAATCATTGATGGTGAGATGATTCAACGTGTTCACTTAACTCCTGAAGCAAAACCTGAAGTGTATATCAAGACATTTAAAGGACTAGAAGTTGAAGCAAGAGAGTACTGTAATCTTCATGGGTTATGGAGTAGTAAAAAGTAATATATTGAAGGGCATACATTGTATGCTCTTTTACATTTGTACATATGCACAAATGTATGAATTTGAGGAAATATTCGTACGCGAATTATTCAAAAAATTGCACTATGTGTGATAAAATAATGCGTGAGGTGATTTGATGATTTATGCCTACTTAGAAAAGATGAACCTATTGGTTGTGGAACTAGATCCTAGTTTCCATGAAGGTGAACTTTTTAACATCGCGTTATACCGTGATGAAGAGGAAATAGAATTAAAATTTTTAGAAAAAGACCATAGAACTATGAAGTATGAAGTAGACTTCAAATTTGGGTTTACATATACATTAAAAATCAATAATGGTTTTGACGCTTTTATTGATTTATCGAGAGTAGTTAGAACAAAAGAGTTTGATGAAAAGTATAAATATGATGGGTTTTTAGGAAGTAAGTATGACGGGAAAACAAAGTTTGCTGTTTGGGCTCCTACTGCTGAGGCAGTGAGAGTATTTTTACCTTTTATGGACCGTTCTTATAGTATGAAAAGAAAAGACGGAGTGTTTACTGCTGAAGTAGAACAAGATTTAAGAGGAGAACGCTATGTCTATGTTGTAAAGCGTAACGGAGCTTGGTATGAGTCTGTTGATCCATATGCTGCCTTAAACGCGGATAATTCAAAATACTCTGTTGTATACAACTTAGAAGATGAAGTGATTGAAAGAGAAGAAATTGATCCTATGAAGCAAGTGTTATATGAAATGCATGTGCGTGATTTTACGATTAATAGAGATTTGAAACATGCAGGAAAATACTTAGGGATGATCGAGGCAAAAGGATTTGAATATATTAAAGACCTAGGAGTTACTCATGTACAATTAATGCCTTGCTATGACTTTGGATCAGTCAAAGAAAATAAATCAAAGTTTTATAATTGGGGATACGATCCAGTACAACACAATGTACCAGAAGGGTGGTACTCAACAAATGAAACTGATGCATCAAAAATTATTGAATTTAAACAAATGGTTAGACATGCCCATTCAGTTGGGTTAAAAGTGAATATGGATATGGTATTTAATCATGTGTTCATTATGCATCAACATGCATTCGAAAGAATAGTACCTGGATATTATTTTAGATATAGAGGTACTGAATTATCGAATGGTACATTCTGTGGAAATGATACGGAATCAAGTCGCTATATGATGAGAAGATTTATCCTAGATTCATGTGAGCGCTGGGTAACTAAATATGGTATCGATGGGTTTAGATTTGACCTAATGGGTATACATGATACAGATACAATGAATCTTTTAAGAGAGCGACTTGATCAAATCTCTCCTGGTGTTATGCTATACGGTGAAGGGTGGAGCTTACCTAGTCTATATGACAAACCACTAGCGACTATTCAAAACAGTCATTTAATGCCAAGAATAGGACATTTTAATGATTATGTTAGAAATAATTTTAAAATACTGAATTTACATGGTTTATTTAGTGAGAACATCTTACCACTAGAAAAATCAGTAAATTACGTTGAGTGCCATGATGATGAAACATTGTTTGATTTAGTTGGATACGAAAAAAGTCAGTTAATCACAACATTATTAACACTTACACCAGGAACATTATTCTTACACTCAGGTCAAGAATTTTTTAGAACAAAAAAAGGGATTCGCAATACATACTGTTCACCAGATTATATCAATGCATTGGACTGGAAACGACATGATGAGCATCTTGAATACGTAAACCACATAAGGGAAATGATTGCTTTTAGAAAAGAACATGATCATTTTGTAAACTATAACTTTGATTTAAAAGCGGATGAGTTATACATCTATAACGATGAAAAGACAATTCATGTTCGATTTAACAAAGAAAATCATTCAAAACACGGTTTACAACCTTATGAAGTAAAAATTGAAGCCTAATGAGATTAGATAAATACTTAACAAAGTGTGGTTTAGGTTCTAGAACTGAGACAAGAAAAATTATAAAAGCGAAAAGAGTACGAGTTAACGAAGAAGTAGTAACTAACATCAACTTAAAATTAAACGTTCTACAAGATGAAGTAGTAGTGGATGGAACTATTTTGACCCTGAAGGAGTTTGTTTATATTATGTTGCACAAACCTAAAGGAGTTATTAGTGCTGCTAGTGATCATCACCATACTACAGTTATTGACTTAATTGAAGGTTATGAACATTATAATCTGTTCCCTATTGGCAGATTAGATTTAGACACTACTGGTTTATTAATTTTAAGCAATGATGGTGCGTTGACGCATCAATTAATAACACCAAAAAAGGAAAAACCTAAAATGTATCTTTGTACACTAAGAGATCCATTTGAAGAATCGTATATAGAAAAAATAGCATCAGGAATACAGTTGAAAGATTTTGTAACTAAACCAGGAATTGTTAAAAAAACTGGAGACAAAGAATGTCTTTTAACTATTACAGAAGGAAAATATCATCAAGTAAAACGAATGTTTGGTGCTTTAGAGAACGAAATAACCCAGTTACATAGAGTAAGTATGAATGGTTTAGAATTGGATAGTTCTCTTTTGGTGGGGGAATACAGAGAACTAACTATAGATGAGTTAAAAGTATTAAAAAACTAAACCGTAAAAGTTTAGTTTTTTTATTCAAAGAACAATTTTAACAATCGATCTACTTTACCCATATTTATAAATCTGGATTCTCTTAATAACTCTTTTCCCTCTGAAAAAATCAATACAGTAGGAACTGTAAACACTAAGTGATCTCCCCTAAACTCAGGAATATCATCAATGAAAATTTCAGTTAGTTCTATGTCGTATTTTTTTAGGAAAGGTTCAAGTTGAACTTTTGTAACCTTGCAAACAGTACAATCATGTGTTTTCGCTAAAAATATACTGAATTTAGAATTGATACGTTCGTTTATTATTTTCATATCGTTTATTATCATTTTTATCACCTATTATATTATATCTATTTTGGAAATTAGAGAAAACGTTTTGCATATAAATAAATGATAAATTAGACGATATAAAATTGAAACTTTTTCATATATAATGATATAATAAAAAGATGGAGGAACACTATGAAAGAACGTGCAAAACAGTTAAGTGATTTATTTGAGCAAAAACGAAGCTACAGGAAGTTTTCTTCTAAGGAAATTCCCGTAGATGTGATTCGTGATTGTATAAAAGTTGCCTTACGTTCTCCTAGTGGCGCAAACCAACAACCTTGGACATTCTGCGTTGTGCAAAAGCCAAGTGTTAAGAAGGAAATAAGACGACTTGCCGAAGTAGAGGAAGTGAAGTTTTATGAGGCTGAGAAATTACAAGAATGGCACGATGAGTTAAAACATTTAAATGTCGATACTTCAAAACCATTTTTGGAAGAAGCACCATATTTAGTTGTTGTTTTTTATCATAAAGCAAATGCAGATGGAAGCAATACTTATTATGCCTCAAAAAGTACTGGACTTGCATCAGGTATGTTGATTGGTGCTTTACATCAAGTAGGATTGGTGTCACTTACATATACTCCACAAAATATGAAATTTTTGAATAAAGTATTACAACGACCAAGCCATGAAGCACCGTATTTAATATTGGCTGTAGGACATAAAGATGAATCATATGAATTACCAGATATAACAAAAAAATCTGAAGATGAAACAATCATTTTCTATTAGGAGGATTTTATGAATACTAGATTACACTTTTTTCAAGATCGTAAGAGCAACCTAAATATCAAACATTTATTTGAGTTTTTTACAGAAGACAAATTTTCTTATTCACAAAGAGAAAAATATGTTGCGTTTAAATACATCAATAAAAGTTTAGATAATAAAGCTAGTTTTGTTATCGCAAAACACAATGTTATCCCTGATATTTATACATTGAACTCTTCATTTAAAAACCTGAATGTGTTTGTAGAGTTCCCAATCATTATTTCAGATTTTTATTTAAATGAAATCTTAAATATTGTACATAAACTATGTAAAAAATTTGACTTGTATTATTTCCATGAATTAAATGGTGATATTGAACCGTTTAGTAAAATAGATGTATTTAATGTATTGTTAGATTATCGTGACAAATCAGTTTCTGTTGAAGAAATCACAAAAATTAGAGGCAGAGTTTTAGTAGAATCTCAAAAGCTATATGAGATTTGTCTATACCAGGATAAAGTTCCTTCATTAAATGAGTATTTTAATGGAAGTATCAGTGTTAATCCGTATATAATTATGCGTAACTATGAAACAGAGGAGTTCAAACTGAGTGTTCGTTGGGATGTAGGACAACCAGCAATCTTCCCAAAGCATATTGATTTTATTCATATGTATACAGAAGAAAGCGATTTGCCAATTATGGTTCCTGCAAAAGACGTCATGTCAAAAATCCATAGATTTTTAGCTCTATTACCAGATTTTGTTGAAGGTACTCGTGTGTTAAAACCAGGTACAACAACGAAAAAGGCTAGTAGATTACAAAATAAATTTAAAAATAGTAGAGTGAATGAAGAGGA
>PPCM01001000.1_pt1 | contig 15551 bp, 7 predicted proteins | sample 1555541 | NCBI WGS metagenome assembly PPCM01 (sample SAMN05284479, study PRJNA326546) | Marine sediment metagenome, whole genome shotgun sequencing project. | isolation source: marine sediment | place: Germany: Wadden Sea | collected 2012-09-05 | reverse complement strand
GCTGCGTGGCCTGATGGCGGAGACTCAAAGTCAACACGTCGTTCAGTGCGGCGGTGGTCTGGGCCCACACGGGTGCCTCGGGTCGACCGGGGATGGACCCCGGCAGGTGGAGGCGGGCCATCTCGACGGGGGAGAGAAGAACGGACAGCGCGCCGAGCCGGACTCCAGCGGCCGCTAGTCGGTCAGCCAGGGCCTTATCGGTCACGGCCGCCGGGTCGTCGCGACATGCCCTGAGCCAGAGTAGGAGCGGTTTGTACGGCAGCCCCTCGCCAGTGAGGAAGGCGGAGGCGTCGGGCACGTGCCTGGCCAGGAGGGGCGCGAGCAGGGTCATAACGGCGCGGGGCTGGGGTCGGGCCCGCTCGACGACCCCCATGGCGGCGGCCAGCTGGAGGCGGGGTGGGCACGAGAGCCGCGTGACGCGCTCGAGGAGTGCGACTTCAGCGTCCACCGTGGACGACGCGGCGGGGACGATGTGCAGCTCGTCGAGCAGGGCTGTGAGGCACTCGACACCGTACCTCCATCCCGCGTCGATGGGGCGGGTGGGGTCGGCCAGACGGAGGGCAGCGCCGAGGATGGCCAGGGAGAAGGCCAGTTTGGAGGAATTCAACTCGTCGTCGGGGTCGGCGTCTTGGAGCACACCGACGGCCAATGAGTGGAGAAGGCGGAGCACGGGGCCGGGCGGGCCGGGACGTATGCTGGGCTGCATCAAATGTCGGAGTAGTCGGGTGGTGCACGGGGCTGACGGGTGGGCGGCGAATATTGCTAACGCGTGGACGTGGATAAAGGGACCTGCCCCGAGCTGCCCCACACAAGGCTCGGCGAGGAAGCGCTCGATGCCGCGACTCGCCTCCTTTAGATGGGAGGCACGGTAGCTAAAGGCGAATGATCGAATAGTCACCATGAAGGCCAGGAGCAGCTCAGGACGAAGGTGTGGGAGCGTGAGGCGCGTCTGCTGGGTGAGGCGCATCCCAGCCTTCCCGAGGAGGTCTCCAGCCTGGGCCGTCATGCCCGCCCGGTGACATACTTCGGCACATACCATTAAGACTGACACGGAGTCGGGGGCGAGCGTGACCGCCGACTGCACGACCGACGGGTCACCGAGGGCCAGTCCTTGTAGTGCGATGGCGAGTGCCTTGTCTGCGGGCCCCACTAGCGCCAGATCAGGCATGAGGCAGGTCCACACCCGCCTTACGGTCGCCGAGAGGGAGCGGCGGGGCAGGGACGACGAGAGAACATCGATCACACCGCACGTGGCCGATAAGGACGGCTGCTCGCGTGGGAAGCGGCGTCCGCGGCGGACTGGGGGTGATGCCTGGCTGAATGTGGTGGGTACATCGAGTCGCGCTTCACCGAAGATAGGGGCGATTTGGACCGCTTTGTCATCCTTCCCCTGCCGGAGAAGACATATCATAAGTGCCAACGCGACGTAGTGGGCGGTTATAGCGTCAGGAATGACCGGTGCCGTCGAAGCGTATGGATGAGTGGTGTGTCCAAAGTTCAATATCGGATGGTCCAAGTCGGGCGTCACGAACGTCATCAATGGCAGCAGCATGGACCCGTACGTCATGATGCGAGCCTCGAGGACCTCCCCCAGAGCTTTGGAGCGCGGTGTGGAGGACCGGAGCCCGGCCTCCTGGAGGAGGGAGAGCGATAGCGTTAGTTCGGCCTCGGCGGCGTCGAGGTCGCCAATGTGGAGCAGTTTGAGTGCATACTCCGCGCGAAGAGCCACAATGTGTTCGTTGGACTGGATGGCCTGCTCTAGCAACGCGACGGCCTCCTGCACGCAGCCCCAGGACGTGTGGAGCGGCCCATCCCCCGCCCATCCCGGATCGTCCCTATCGAGGGCATAAGGGTCGCGCGTCCCGTCCCCCGCGGCACCACCGCTCCAAGTCACCCCACACCGCTCCATATCCTTGGCTAGACGGTCCGTGACGACCCCTTTGAGATGAACCACGCGGGACAAGGCGTGGAGGATGGCCGACGCCCCAGGCTCCTCGGCAAGGATGACGTCGGCCGTAGCTATCGCCTTGGCCATCCACCGCACGAGACGGGCGAGGTGGGGGTGGTCTGGAGGAATCGAGTCCGAGAGAAGGCCGGTGACGGCCTGCCGGGAGAGTTGGTGGAGGTGGCGGACACGCTCGTTAAGCGCCAGGAGAGGGAACGGGGCCTCATTCGCCTCGGCTACTGTAAATGAGAGTTTGGGGTCGAGATAGCTGTCAGCGAACCGGCCCAGATCTGTCGGCGGCTCGCGGCGAACGAGGATGTCGTGTAGCTGGTCATCCGTGGCCCGTTGCTGGGTCGCCTCGATGAATCTTGCCCACGAGGAGAGGCGATTGGTGCGTATCACTACTGGGGGGAACCAGGCGGGGATCTGAGCCGAGAAGGAGAGACAGTCGAGGGGCCGCTCAGCCGTTAGAAGGGCCATCATGACGAGCGTGACCGTTGTTGGGGATCGTTCCCGGGCGAGGGCACGGCAGGCCCAGTATACCGCTGTGTCGCAAAAATCGTGAAGAATGAGGCGCGTGGCGAGCCCGACGCAGTGTTCAAGAGCAATGTGCGGGTGCGCGTGGAACTCTGCGGCGGTGGAAGTCTGTATATCGAGACCGAGCCGCCGTAAGATGAGGCTTTCCGCGGCAAGGGCGTCGACACTGAAGGCTCGGAAGCCCATGACGGTCGAGGGAACGTTGCGGCACCAGAACTGGCGGCAGGACTGTTCCCATGCGCTAGACGGGATGGCGTCCTTGATGTCGCTGCATACAAGCTCGAAAGAAACGAGATCTGACAGTGTCAACTTGTGACAGAGCTTTGTAAGCAGCTGGTGAGGGATGTCGAAGATAGTGGGCACCTCTTCGCTGTCGTCGTCGAATCCATGCACTTCCCCAACACGCCGCGGCGAATCGTTGCTGTATTGAAGGTGTTTGAAGGGCGAACGCTTCACAGGCCCGTCGCTTTCACTCAAAGGAGCGCTTCCAAGCGGTGATGGGGTTATTTTGAGGATATCTCGGGGGGTGGCCGCTGTCTGTATTGATGAGGGGCCGCTCATTTCGTTGTTTTGTCGAGTGTGGTGGTTGGATTTCAGTTCGATCTTTAAAGTTGTCGCTAGCAGAAAGTCTTAATGTATCCGCTGACGTTATGTAGCGTCCCATGTTGCCTCGAATGACACCTTGATGCCGTTTCTTTCGTCTTCAACCCCTTGTCATTCAGCTATCATCTTTATTATTCCTTCCGAATCGGTCGCATCGGCACGGCCATCGGTCGACGAGGCAAACTACCTAATGCGGGTGGCGCGCCCATGGGCAGCATCGGGCGGACCGGCGGGTTGGCCCCGAGTGGCGTCCCCAAGCTGGGTACACCCCCGATAGCACCCAACCGAGGAAGTGGGCCGAGGGCGGGGTGGGGCAGGGCTCCACCACTGGTGGGGGGCGGCGCGAGCCTCCCCAGGGTCGGGCGGCCGGCCGGGGTGGCGGGTGTGGCCGGGGGGCTGTCCTCTTCGGTATCTGTATATCTGTCGGACTCCTCATCGTCCGTGACGTCCAACAGGCAGACTGAAGGCACGTAGCGCTTCCTTCTCGTGAGGGGGATGCCGAAGACCAGCCCAACATCAATGGTGCTGGCCATAATCACAATGCACAGCACAGCGCATGATCCTATTACAGTGATCAGGCATACGGCCACGAGCAGCCCTACCACTGACACCGCCATGAAATAGTCCGGCCACGACGTGGAGGTGGCGAGCTGCGACCCGGAGAACGAGAGGAGAAGCTCCCCGTCAAGCAGGAAGGCCACACCTTGGCCGTCGACCTCCGCGGCATCGACCCAGCCGCACGTCTGGCCGGCGGTGACGTGCCTGGGGATGGCGGTCCCGTTCACCATGATGGCGACGTCCGCCTCCGCTGTCATGTCGAGTCCTGCTAGGGTAAGGCAGACGGGGCTGACGTGGGCGGCGTTGGCTTGTATGGTTGGGTGGACGGCGCCGGCGGGGAGGGTGTCGGCCGTGACGGGGGCCCCTGCGATCGATACTGCTGGGGGATAGGCGGCCTTGATGGCGTCGAGGGTGAAGGTGGCGGGGGTGTATGAACAAGCCGCCACGGAGCCGGACGCCTTGACGGAGGAGATCGGGGCCGAAAACCCACCGGGGAGGGGTACGGCGGTAAGACACACCGTGCCTGTCGCCGTCGCCACCACGCCCCCCTTTCCTAAGGCGAGGGCCGGGGTGGGGGCGGGTAGGTCGACCCCTAGGGTGACCCCCCGCCCGGCCCCGTCGATGTCTAAGACGTGGGCCCCGGCGGCCAGGGGTGATGAAGGAATGATGGGGACTAGAAGAAGGCCAGATTCGGTGTAGATTTGGTGGCATGTCGCGCCGTCGAGCGTGACTGATGTCGGCGGGGCGGGGGCGATCGTCATGTCCAGCATCAGCGCGGTGCTGTCATCAAGGGTGGGCGAGGCGGGTACGATGAGGTCACACGTGGCGTGGGGTTGGCCGTCAGCTGCCGTACATGAGAGTTCAGCGCACGTCTTGCATGAGGATTGGCCCGTCTCGTCCTGGTACTTCCCGCCGTGGCATGGTAGTTGAGTGGCGTGTGCCTTCCCGTCATCGGGCACGTAATGGCCGGGCGTCGCGTCTGTGCATCCCAATCGGCCGCTATCGGGCTGGTACGTCCCGTTGTGGCAGGGTATCTGGCTTTGTCTATCAGCCGCCATCATAAACCCAGGCTCCACCGTGTAGCACGCGGCCAGGCCCGTCTCGTTGGCAAACGTTCCGTCGGGGCACGGCGTGTCTGCTGCCGCCGGGAATGTTGGACCTACATACCTGCCCAGACCGGCCGGCGCACATTGTATCGCCGCGGGAAGGGGCTGGAAGTGGCCCGGTTCACACGGGATAGGCAGCACGTTGGCCAGGCCGTTGTTGGGGACGGTGAAGCCGTTACCAGAGAAAAGGCACGTGCTCTGACCGACGTTGTTCTGGTAGGTACCAGTGTCGCACTTCGTGGGCTCTGTCACTGGGGAGCCCGACGGTGCCTTTGTCCCCCGGGGCGCGTCAAGGCATGAAGGCTGGCCGGGGGCGGGCTGGTATTGTCCGTCGTGACACATGTCGCAGCCCGTCTCGGGATGGCCAGCGTATCCTGCAGCGCACACGATGGCGTGTGATGAGACCCGACCGACGTCTGTGTCGAAGGCGGGGGCTGCGACCACCACCTCGGTGTCGGTCATAGCGACCTTGAACCCGAACTTCACGAGTTCGGGCCCAGGGTCGGTGAGCGTCGACCTGAGCTGCCAGTCACCGTTCCCATCGACCACAAAGACGGAGACCCTGCCCGGCGTGAACCGGGGCGTTCCGATCGCCACCCGGCCGCCGTAGATGGCCAGCCCCAGCCCGAACACCTGCCCGTTGATAGGCGCGCCGGGATCGATAAACGTGTGTTTGTGGACCCAACCCGTGCCGTTAAACCCGTAAAGTTCGACCCGGCCGAGAAGGTCGGTGTTGCCGGGGGTGCTCTGCTTGCCGCCGGCGATCAACGTCGTGCCGTCGACGGGGTCCAGGCTAAGGGCGTAGCCCAGACGCGAGAAGTCAGCTGAGGCAAAATCACTCGGAGACACCACGCGCTGCTGCTCGAACCACGCCTCACCGTTGTGGCGGTACATGAAGATCGCGCCGTTGTTGAGGAAGGTGTCCTTGTTGGCACTGGGGGATCCGACGGCGATGGTAAACCGCGTGATGGCGACCTTGCGGCCATAAAGCTCGTTTGCGATAGGGCTGCTGTGTTCCAGCTCCTGCGTCTGGACCCACGCGTCAACGTCGTTGAGGCCGTAAACATACGCCGTGCCGACGCTGACGATGCCGTTTCGGGTAGCACCCGGGGCCGTAACTACGATAGTCTCGTTGTGAATCGCGATCCCGCGCCCAAATAGGTCGCCGGCCTCTGGTGTGTGGGGAAGCGTCCCGGCGTCCGTCCAACCAGTATCACCACGCTTATACACATGAACTGTCGCGATGGTGGTAGGATTAGCGGCCGCAACGGCATAGTCGGGGCCAATGGCGACAGAGCCGCCAAGATGGTAGTCTATAGATGGTCCATCGAACCTATCGGGCAGCCCCCACGTGCCGTCCGGCTGCCGGTCGTAGATGTAGATGGACCCAGCACCAGAGGCGGAACCATCAGACCGTGCACGGGTGACGGACGAAACAATCAGGCTCCCGTTGAAGTATGCAATGTCTGAACCGAACGCATCGGGAGAAATGGCTGTTGGATACGGCACAATCGGTGCTACAGAAACATCCCATTCAGCGCACATAACAGAACAGCAGATAACGCTAAAAATCAAGACAATGACGGTATACCATTGTCTACCACCGGTTCTTGTTGGATGCGGCATTCTCAGAATCGCTCTACCACAAATATGGTCACAAGTGAAAGACGCCGCCATATCATTTATAATGCAATTTATTCAGGCTGTCGATCGCTGTCACAGCATGTCAAAAACACATACAGCCGACGTTTTTTGTGTTTTTTTGCGGAATCAATGCACGTCTTTTTATGAAATCGGGACATATCTCATCTCATCTTGTGGGGAAGAGCGGTTCCGAGAGGAGCATCTCGGCCAGGACGCAGTTGTGGTGCACAGTGCCGTTGGCGAGATATCAAGGGCCGTTATCTCACATATGTGCACTGAATATGTCAGCCAGTGCCATTTTTCAGCAACTTCAATTTGGAATGGATGAAGAAGAAGGGCCTGATATATCTCTATCTCCATCTCAGCAAATCACACATTGCCCGACCGGCAAAAGAGTAGGTCGCTGTAGCTGTGTGCAGTAGTGGCCCCTCTCAGTCCTACCTATCAAGACCTATCAAGTTGAGATTCGTGTTTATAGTAAAACGAGTCGGGAGCAAGTTTGATAGCGATTCCCCAATCCGCATATATTTATACTACTGCTCGCGCTTGATCATCTCGACCGCCGTGTCAATAATGGCGTCAATATCCATATCCACGTCATCCAGTCGCGCCTTGAGCGACTTGTCCAGCGCCAGCCTGAGGTTCTCGATCGACACGAACTGGAGCCCTGTCACTCTGAACCTGAGCCACCCGTCCACCACGAGCAGGTGGCGGCTCGGCTGGGCGACGCGCGACTTGGAGAATAGGATCAACGGCAGGGTGCTGACGGCAGTGGCGTCGCGGACGTACTTCCGTGTTGATTGCATGACTTCGGTGTACACGACGTGGGGCCAGCCTCGGGCGAAGGTCCCCGCGTTAGCCAGAAGCGACCCGGGATGGAGTACGAAATCGGCGACCTTGAGCTCCGATCGCAGCCTCTCGCCCCGCTGTCCAGCCGGTCGGGGGAGCCGCTCAAGAACGTTCGGATACAACCCAGCGACCAACATCGCACGCAGCACCCTGAAATTGGACGAGTTCTCGTTGAAGTCGGCCAATTGGGGCGACGTGGCCCTATCTCGGTGGGCCCCACCAGTCAGCGGCGGCAGGAACCCGGCGTCCGTCAGCAGCCCGTGGTACTGATTCTTCGTTTCCAGCATCTCGGCTAACACGCGCTGCTGTAGCATGTGTGTGCGGCACCATCCCGGTCCGGCGCCTTCATCGACGGCCTTTCGCCAGCCGTTGTATGCCTTGACGAGCGCGATGTGATCTCCCGGGACCCCCGAATCTAGGAACTTCTTCCACATCTCCTGGGCCTGGTCTCGCTGCTCGAATGGCGCCTGGAAGAGCGGCCGGGAGAGCGACATGGCCGCTGCGATGGTTAGCACACCATCAACAGCGCGGAACATGGTGCCCACGACGAGCATCTTGGCGAGGTTGGCTGTGAGTGGGAAGCGGGCCAGATGGGTGCCCATTGGGGTCAGCTGGGCATCGTCATCTAGCGCCTCGATGCGCTGGAGGTACTCGATCTCATACCTGATCGTGTCGACCGACGGGGGCTCGATGGCCTTGGCGAGGACGTCGTGGGGTGACCCCAATCCGAGGGCGAGGATCTGGAGGATGAGGCTCTGGAGGGGGACGCGCTTCATCTCGGGGATCTCGTGGGAGGCGAACTTGGCGAATCTCCACTCGGGGTAGAGCCGGTAGGTGATGCCGGCACGGACACGGCCGGCCCTGCCCGCCCGCTGGTTGGCTGAGGCGCGCGCGATCCACCGCTCCTGGAGGCGGGCGGTGTGGTGCTTGTGGTTATGGGAATTGATCTTGGCCTTGCCGCTGTCAATGACGAACACGACATCATCGACCGTGACGGAGGTCTCGGCGATGTTGGTCGTCAGAACAATCTTCCTGACCCCCGGCCGGGTTGGCTGGAACACCATCGCCTGGTCCTTATCGCTAACACTCGAATGCAGCGGCAATATCTTCACCTTTGAGGCAGGGAGTGCGGGCGATGCCTGGAGCTCATCCCGTGCCCCCAGGATCTCCGCCATACCGGGCAGGAAGACCAATATGGCACCCTCCGTGGACGTCGCCATGATATGCTCGACGGTGGCGGCGATGAGGGGATAACAGATCACGTCGATGTTGACTTCCGCCATGAGGTCGCGAACCTGCTTGGGGGCGTCGGGGTAGAGTGCTGAGAGCTCGTCCGCACGGAGACGCTCGGCGGCGGCCTCCTCGGCGAGGGCGGCGGTGGTTGTGCGGTTTCCTGCGACGAACGCGGCTTTCTTGGACACGCCCTGGACAGCACCGTTAACGTTGAGGTACTGGGCGTCCTCATACACGGCTGACGTGACGTGAGGGCCGAGCGTCTCCACCAGATGCTCCAGGTAGTGCGTGGTGACCGGGAATGTTCGGCCCTCGATCTCAACGATGGGGGCTCCATTAAAGTAGCCGGAGAAGAGCTGGGCGTTAATGGTGGCTGACATAAGAACCACCTTGATGTCCGCACGACGCGCGACGACGTCCTTGAGGACCAGCAGGGCGAAGTCTGTGTCTAGGTCTCTTTCGTGGACCTCATCGACGATGACGTGGGTCACTCCCTTGAGGGTTGGGTCGTCGATGAGCCGGCGGAGGAGGACGCCTGTCGTCATGAAGGCCAGCCGCGTACGGGCGCTGACCTTACTTTCCAGGCGGATTTGGTAGCCGACTTCATCACCAACACGGACAGCGCGTTCTTCGGCCACGCGTCGGGCGAGAGAAGTGGCCGCCACACGGCGGGGCTGGGTGACCAAGACGTTCCCTTCCAGCCCCGAGTCGATCGCGTGGTCGAGGAGGAGGGAGGGCAGCTGAGTGCTGTTATGGGTCACCGTGAAGTCAGATAAGAGACAGAACCCAGTCCCGTCGAGGGTGAAGCCGTAGTACTCGGCGGAGGGGAGGGGGGTCACCGTGAAGGATCGGGCACGGGCCGCACCGTCGCCAGTCAGGCGGATGGCGAGGTCATCGCCGGCGGGGGTAGCTGAGTGGCCGCAGCTCCGGATAAGAGCGGCGACGGCCTCCATCATGGCCGGACGGGGGGTGACCACGTGGGTGGGGGTGGGGGCGTTGATGATGCCTTGTATCACATGCGCCCTAACTTCCTCGGGCTCGCGGAGGAGTCCGGTCACCAACTCGAGTTTTCCTGCGTCATCCAGTGCGGTCATCATGTCAGCCGTCCGTTCCACAGTACCTTCTGGCAGATGGGCGGGGATGGCCTCAACCGTCCATGAACCGATGGCCCGGGCGACGTCGTTTACCTCGGCGGGGGTGGAGTGGGTGAGGCGGGTCGAGAGGGGGTGGGGGCGGGGGTAAATGTGATGGGGTCGGCCATCGGGATCCGGGCGACCTGGCGCTGTGCGGCGTCGAAGGCCATATATGACTCGACGCGGCAGATGAAATCTACCGGGGCCCAACCCGCGAGGCGAGCCTCGGTCTCGGCGATGGTCATGGTTGCCTCGCGGCGGACGGGGTGGGCTGACTGGGGGTCACCCTCGACTGGGTCGACCCCCCACCACCCAACCCGGGCGCGGGTGGCGCCCATCGGGGTGACCTGGGGTGGGTCTATAATACGGAGCGCGAGGAGATGATCCCCGTTACATGACCAGGGGGTCGCCCCGTCGACAACTACGTTAAACATAGGGGCGCGGCCTGATGTCACTGACTGGACCACCGTGGGTCGTGACTCGGGGTCGATGAGCACGTCACCCACCCCTATATCCTCTACCGCGCGGGTCGACCCGTCCATCAGGCGAAGGGGGGTGCCGATACCCCAGCACTTACCGGCGCCCGTGTCGGCGCAAACAACGGTGACTTGGGCTGAGTCGACGGTCTCCAAGAAGTTGGCGCGCGCCTTGTATGCCGGCAATTTCTCTCTCCCGCGCAGCATTTTCTTGAACGCGGGTGATTTGCGGCGGTTGGCTAGCTCGGCCTGGAGGCGCTCGACGGGCTCCGGGCGTGGGAACTGCTGAGCCCCGCCTTTCCGCTTCGTGCGGCGTCGGAACGTGTGTTTGGTGCGTTCGACCTTCTTCTCCACCTTGATTGGTGCCGGTAAGAATGGCCCCCGCACGTCACCCTTGCCCTTGGTAGCGTCCTCGATGTGGCTGGTCACCCACCCCTGCAGGTCGACCACCGAGTCCGTGATAGGCGTCCCGTATGGCCCACACATCTCATCCAGGAAGGGACACAGTCTGGTCAGCACCGCACGACAGGCGAGCGGGTTATCCAGGCACCCGAAGCCGTCCATGGCGTGAAGCTCGAGGTGGACGAGGGGCGGGGCCAGGGGATACCGGACCAACGCGCCTGACATGTCAGTCCATCGGGGGTGGGGGGTCGGGTCGGCGGTCAGGAGTTGAGTCGGGGCGGATTCGGGGAGTATAAAGTTGATTTTGACGGATCCGATGCTGGCAACGGGGACGTCAAGGGGGACCTCAACCGAGATGACGGTGCCGGACGGGCCCTGGGTGAGGGTGGCGCCGGGGAACGTGAGGTCGAGCGCCTCGAACTCCTGGTCGACCGTGAGCATGGTCTCGTCGACGTCGTCGTTGCTGCCATGGACTGGGTCGTAGAACGCCGAGAGGAAGGTGTCGCGCGACGCGGGCCATAGGCCGGCGACGGACACGGCCCGGTTGGCCTCCCACTCGTATGCGCCCGTGTTGACGACGCGTCCGACCTGGACCTTGGGGATCTCGCGCTCCTTGTCGTCAAGGGACGGCACTGTACCCGAGTCGTCGATCAGCTGAACGGCGCGCAGGTCCGCGAGGCTCGTCTGGCCGAGGGGAAGCTTGGCGCGGGTAACGGTGTGCCCTGCGACGAGGCGGCCGCCGACAGCCTCGGGGATGTCCTCAGTGTCGAGAATAGAGATCAGGAACGCGATGCACGTGTCCAGGGCAGCGTTTTGCTTGTCGCGGAACTTGGTGTGCTGCTTGGTGCCCTTGGTACCCTTGGAGGGGGCTTGGATCGTGTGCACTTTGGCATTGGCAATCACGTCAGAGCCAAACACAGCCGATAGCGCTTTCACGGCATGTTCTTCTGTGAACCCCAGTGACTGGAGCCCACGCTGAACGACGAACGGGGCATACGGCGGGTTTTCGGATGGGTCAAACACCAGTTTCCGGTTCTGGAGCTCACTTACATACGTCTCATCCTGAAACGCAAACGTACGAAGCACATTATGCAGGACGGAGACGTCCGTCTCGTTCAGACCCAAGAGACGATCTCGTGACATCAGAACCCCTGCAACTGCACTCGCGACTATAAAGTGAATCCGCGACTCGGGGATATCGACATCTTTACCACGTTATATCGGGCTATGGACGCGTGGTAGAGCCCGCGATCAACATGGTTGCTTGAATGGGGTCCTGCGAATCTAATCCCACGCTGAGCCTTGATTTATCTCTCATTTAAAGCTCCTGCTTGACACCAGAGAGCTTGGCGAGCTCGGCGACCTTCTCCTTGAGCTCGGCAATCTCGGCCTTAAGCTCGTCGTTCTCGGCCTTGATCTCGGCGTTCTCGGCCTCGAGGTCGGCGACAATCTCGATGGCGTGCTCCTTCTTGGCCTCCTCGGCGGCCTTGGCGTCCTCCTGGGCCTTCATGGCAGCCTTCTGGGCCTCAGCCTGGGCGATAACGGCCTCGGGGTCGGCGATGAGGGCGTCAACGAAGGCCTTGAAGCCGGGCACGGTGCGGGCCATGTTGAACTCAACAAACTTGCCCTGGTAGTGCGTGGCGACGGTGGGGAAGCCCTTGACCTCGCGCTCATCGCAGAAGGCCTGGGTGTCGTTGTTAAGGGAGCACTCAATCTCGACAAACTTGGCGTTGTCGATGACGGTGGCAGCCTTGACGTAGATGGGGGCAAGCTGCTTGCAGTGGCCGCACCACTGCTCGAAGAGCTTGAACACGACGGGAACCTCCTCGGCGAGGGCGGCGTCGATCTCCTCGGTGGTGGTGAGGGTGGCAACCTTGTCGGCATCGCCGACCATCTTCTTGAGCTGCATGGCCTCCTTGAGGTCCTCAACAGTGGTGCCGGGCACGCGGTCAACGCCCTCCTCCTCGTTCACGATGAAGAGAAGAGGAAGCTGGTCGGCAGTGAAGCCAGCGCTGGCGAAGAAGTCGGTGTTAGCCTCGTTCTGCTTGTCAACAACGGCGATACGGTAGCCCTCAAAGAGAGGGTCGCTCTCGAGAGCCTCAAGGGCGTCCATGTGGGCCTTGTCGCCCTCAACAGAGGAATCGAGGAAGTTCACGACCATCTGCTCGTTGGCCTCCTTGATATCATCAAAAGTAAGGAAGTCGACCGCAAGAGCGGCGGCAATAAGACAGAAAACAAAAGCAGCCTTCATGAATTTTTTGTTCGGGATGCTGAGTCAAGTTGAGTCAAGAATTGCTTCAGAGATGCACTAGGATAACAGCTCGAATGACCGCGCTACGGGTCCACATCGACACCGCGGGCCCGCGTGTGAGGCCCCATCGAGCCCAGCATGACATGACACTTTGTGACACGTCATCAGGAATGCGAGTCTGAGATTTGAATGAGTAACAATACACAGTAAGTCACAATCATCGGATGCCGGGCTGCAAACAACCAGCACACCTTTCGTGTAGAAGTCAAACTGTTATAAACCGAACGGTTGAATCTGTGATATGCCGATTTATGGACACTGGGGAGTGTACAAGTACGCTTGAAGTGTGCAAGCATTTACAATGGATACCTGTAGACTATTCATCAGCTAACAATCGGACCACGGGCTCTACATTCGGTGAACAGAGGTATTATTCCGTGTCTTCCTCGATCTGCTCGCAGAATCGCCAAAGGCTCCGACAGTTCAACGGACAGATTGATTTTGAGCTACACGGCGGGGATGAATCCGATCTCCCGCACGTGGACACGTGTATCAAGTCAGACTCGCCCATTCAGTTCCACAAGCCTCGTACGCTGGCCGGCCGGTACCCCAACCCGCGGTACGTGGCCCCCAAGTTTACCGGACGGTCCATGAGAGCGGCCCTTGTAGCGCCACACACGGAGGCCCTTCCGATGCCCGCCGTTCAACTCCAGCTCCCCAAGCAGAAGCATGACATTGGAGGGGCGAAGGCAAGAGGGGTGGGTCGGACCCGTACCGACTGGGCGCCGTCCCGCGAGCTGTGTGGGGTGCTGGGGGTGCCTGTCCCGGCGGTGGTGGCCGCTCCCCGTCCTCAGGGTCTGATGGACAGGCATAGGGAGATGATGGTCAGCCTGACACACGCGGATAGTGCCGGAGACGCGCTGGAGTCGGTGTTTGGGGCCAACGGGTGAGGCAAACGATGGGTGATTGTTCGTCTTCAATGCACTGCCCGTTTCAACCCACACTAAAACGAGGAGTGTGTTCGTGCAACTATGTGTATGAGCACACGTGAAACAGGGCTGCCGTCAAAGGCCATGTAATTAGTTCTGCAAGTCGAGGTTTTTTATTTTCCCACGAAATGGTTCTTTCGGAAACAATCCGAGTGAGGACGAATGGAATTGGCCTGACAGAGATCAGTGACCAGCTTGAGGCACTTGCAAGGAAGTCCAAGTGCCGGAATGGCATTATGAATGTGTTTTGCCAGCATACAAGCTGTTCTCTCGTGATTATGGAGAACGCGGATCCTTCAGCGAGCGACGATCTCGTGGAATATCTTAACAGGCTTGTTCCTCCGCACCAGGATTTCTTCACGCACACTGCGGAGGGCCCGGACGACATGCCGAGCCATATCAAGATGGCACTCACACGGACGAGTGAGACGATCCCGGTTCGTGATGGTCGGCTCATGACGGGCACGTGGCAGGGTGTGTTCCTCTGGGAGCATCGCGAGCGGGCCCACGGTCGTAACATTGTCGTCACAGTCCTCGGTGATTGATAGTTGATGGTTGATGTCCCATAAACTGCAGCTTCATGGCATCCACTTGGGCAGAGATTGTGATCATTCGGCCCCATACCGTCTCGCTAGTTACATGGTCTGTGTCGCATCGTCCTGATGCCTGTTCGGCCCCAACCCAACCCATGTTATGTGAGCCACCCGCAATGTCAAGCGTTGGGTCTGTCCCTATCCTCGACCTGTGTGGCCTGTTTTGAGCTACAATCGTCCCTGAGAACGACCCCGTCGACTATCGCAAGCTCGGCGCCTTCTTCCGGCGCACCGACACGGTCCCCTACCTGTGTGAAACAGGGCCATCGCCAGCCTCGATCCGGCCGACCCACCCCACCCTTGCCGGGCGAGAGGTGCAACGCGGGTGCGCGTCTGGCCATTGTGCTGATGACAGCCGACGTCACTATGGGCCAGGCCACATAATTCAGCAGGTGCATTGGGGTCACCGCCCCTTCATAGTTCGCCCCTTCCCCGCCAATCACACGCCGTCGCTCGTTTATTTGTTCGGATGGTCAGCCTGCTGACAATGGGTCGTTTGACGCGTATAAACATTATCATTCCCCTCAAGTCTGGACCAACTCGTGGAGATCTGTCGGATATACGTTATCTAAGACTGCAATATGACTAACTCGAGTCGACACCATATCGATGTTCCTTTAGGTAACCCGTCTACAATTATTGCATCTTGTCGTTGTGAGGAAGTGTTCATGCAAAGGGTCGATGCACCAAACATTCCTGAATGTTTGTAAGAGAAGAGGCGCTATAGACAGTAAATGCCGCTAAGACACACCTTGTATGACACAGGAGAGCGTTTGGCTCCAGCTCAACCGGGGGGTAGACGGTAAATCTATCGAACGTTTCCGGATTGAAATCAATAGAATTGACGACTGGAGGAAATTCTCCTCCAGTTTCTGAATGTTAGAGGCAACGTGAAAAGATATAGACGACTAATAGGTTGAAACAGCGGAAACCACATCCGTTCACGGACGTGTTATCACTAGCAAAGACCGATCCGCCGGAGATTACTTAGCAGGTGGTGACGTGCAGGTTGGTGGTGACGTGCAGGTTTGCAATGACGTATGTCTCATCCTGTTCCTGTTGGTTTTGCTTCAGCTCCCTTATTGTTCTGATTTGTTAAACATTTGTATTTGGGACAAATCTACAGTTATATAAAGTGTCCGTATTTTGGAACGTCAGCTCCTGTAGCTCAGTTGGTAGAGCGTGTGATTAGTAATCACAAGGTCCTCGGTTCGACTCCGGGCGGGAGCAGC
>PPCM01000999.1_pt1 | contig 15552 bp, 12 predicted proteins | sample 1555541 | NCBI WGS metagenome assembly PPCM01 (sample SAMN05284479, study PRJNA326546) | Marine sediment metagenome, whole genome shotgun sequencing project. | isolation source: marine sediment | place: Germany: Wadden Sea | collected 2012-09-05 | reverse complement strand
GACATGGACGAGGCCAGCCGGGTCATCGTGGAGATCTCCGAGGAGTTCGAGAACAGGGGCGAGGAAGCCCTCATGGCCCTGGAGCATTTCGACGAGGAGTATATCAAGGCCATCAACTACAAGTTCAAGGCCGCAAGGAGCGAGCGGCCCAAGGCCGTTCTCCTTATCGATATGGTGGCCCATGCACCGGAACAGATCCAAAGGGGAAAGGAACGTCTCGGCAATCTTCTTGCCCCGTATGTGAACACCGAACTCTTTATCGCCAGGGACTCCGAGGAGGCGACCCGCTTCTGGCGGGATAGAAAGCGCCTGGGCGCCATCGCGGCCCGAACCAACGCCTTCAAGCTCAACGAGGATATCGTCCTGCCCCTGCCGGCCCTGGCCGAGTTTGCCCGTTTCGTGGATGCCTACAATATCGAGGAGGATATCCACAACAAGGAGCGCTTTATCCAGAAGACCATGGCCTACCTCGAGACCGCCGAGCCCATCGAGGACCCGGACTGGCTCGAGGCAAAGATCCCCAAGGCCGACGAGCTCTGCCGGGAAACCCTGGTAAAGCTGGCCCTCCGCACAAAGGAATCCATCCGCCACGAGGCCCATATCAAGAAGCTCATGGAAGACCTCATGGAGCTGTTCAGGGGATACAGCCGGGTCAGCGCGAACATCAAGCGGATCCACGAAAAGGAGCGGGAGCGAAGGATCGTCATCGCCACCCATATGCATGCCGGAGACGGCAACGTCCATGTGAACATACCGGTCTTTTCCAACGACCGGAACATGATGAAGCGCGCCGAAAAGACCGCCGAGCACATCATGGAAAAGGCGGTTGCCCTTGGGGGCGTCGTGAGCGGCGAGCACGGCATCGGCATCACCAAGATGAAATTTCTTGATGCAAAGCGGGTGCGGGAGCTCAACGAGTACCGGAGCGAGGTGGATCCGGACGGCCTTATGAATCCCGGAAAGCTGGACGATCCCGAGATCATCGACAAGGTCTTCACCCCCTCCTTCAACCTCCTGGAACTCGAGGCAAGGATTCTCCAGCACGGCTCCCTGGAAACCCTCTCCTCCAGGATCGCACGGTGCATCCGCTGCGGAAAATGCAAGGGCGACTGCTGCGTTTTCTTTCCCGGCAGCAACCTCTTCATGCACCCCAGGAACAAGAACCTGGCCATCGCCGCCCTGATCGAGGCCCTGCTCTACGATATGCAGCGCTCCCATTTCCCGAGGTTCAAGCAGCTCAAAAACCTCGAGGAGATCGCGGACCACTGCACCATGTGCCGGAAATGCCTCTCCCCCTGCCCCGTGGATATCGACACGGCGGAGGTTTCCATTTTGGAAAGGGAGATACTGGGGGATCTCGGGTATAAGCATACCCCGGCCCCCACGCGCCTCTCCCTCTTCTACCTGAGAAACCGGAACCGTTTCTTCAACGGCTTCTTCAGGAAGTCGGTCATGGAATGGGGCGGCGGCCTCCAGCGGCTGGGCACCCGGATGCTTAAAAAGGCACCCGAATTTATTACGGAAAAGAAGCTGAGTACCGTGGCGTTGCTCAACGCCCCCATGTCGGCCCCCTCCCGGGATACCCTGAGGGAGCTGCTGCCCCCCTGCGGCGGGGGCGAGTCCCTGATGCTCCACCCCGAAGGGGAGTGCCGGAAAACGGTGTTCTACTTTCCCGGCTGCGGCTCCGAGCGCCTCTATTCCGAAATCTCCATGGCCGCCGTCTATGTGCTCCTGAAGAGCGGGGTCCGGGTGGTGCTGCCCCCGCCGTTTCTCTGCTGCGGTTTTCCGGCAAAGGTCAACGCGAAGAAGAAGATGCACGGGGAGATAACCCTCCGGGACACCATCATCCTCAGCCAGATCAAGGAGATGCTGGGTCACCTGGTGTTCGACTCCTTCCTCATCAGCTGCGGCACCTGCCGGGAGGCCCTTAGCGAACTTGGGTGCGGGGAAATTTTCGATTGCGACGTGACGGATATATCTCGCTATGCCCTTAACGCGGCCCCGGACCTTTTTGGCGGCGGAAACGAGGGACGGCTGCTCTACCATGCGCCCTGCCACGACTCCCTTGACGGGGAGGGACCGGCCCTTCTGAACGATCGGGCAAAAGAGGTGGTGCGGGTGCCCGACTGCTGTTCCGAAGCCGGCACCATGGCCCTTTCAAGGCCGGATATCTCCTGCGCCATGATGAAGCGAAAGCGAAAGGCCCTTTTATCGGCCCTGGAAAACGGCGATTCACGGAAATTGGACGGATCGGGCGACACGATTCCAGGGGAAATCCCGGATCGTTCACAAGCGGAAGCGCACGCCGCCTCGACGGATCAAACGGGCGAACAGAGCATAAACCGCCCCGCAGGAAGCGACGGGTCCGGGGAAAACGGATCTTCCGTCATTATAACGAACTGTCCCTCCTGTATTTCGGGACTGGGCCGCAACTCGGATCTCGGCGTCACACCGGTGCATCTGTCCGTGATGCTGGCCCGATCCCTCGGCGGAGGGGACTGGAAAAATAAGCTGAAAGAAATGCTCGGCAACATCGAGACCGTTACCTTTTAAAGGCGTGGAGTCAAATGTCGTCCATCGAAACATTCTACTTCGGGAAGGGGATTAGAATACTGCCTACAGCCCCAACCGATTCAAGGACGAGGGGTTAAGCCCGCACCTTTGATGAAAGCGATCCGGGGTCGCAGAATCCAACCCTGCCCCTTTGCCGCGAACGGTTCAGGAACATGGGGTCCAACCCCGTATCATCGGTGCAGGCGGTCCAGGAACACGGAGGCCAACTCCGCCCATCAGTGCAACCGGTCCAGGAAGACGGGGCCAACACCGTACCATTGATGCGGGCGGTCCAGCGATGCAGGCGATCCAGGAACGTGACCCCACTCCATCGGTGCAATATGTTCCGAGATACCGGTATTAATCCGGCAACCGCTTGCGCGGGCGGCATGGTTGTTTGCCGAACCATGCCAACGACGTTCTTTCAGGGAGAAACATGTTTTAAGAAGCGCTTATGAATCCGGGACCGACGGGAACTGGATTCCTTGAGCCGACAATTTAAAGGAACCGCACCTTGTTCCAGAACCGATTTATCGAATCAACTGATATTAATCGTAAACACGGAGAAAGGGTAACAGATGAAAGAAAACAGAATTCATAACTTTAATGCGGGCCCGGCAGCCCTCCCCCTCGCCGTCCTGGAAGAGATCCAGGCGTCATTTCTGAACTTCCAGGGATGCGGCATGTCCATCACCGAGATCAGCCACAGGTCCAAATGGTTCGACGATGTCATCAACGACACGGTTGAGCGTGTAAAAAGGCTCCTCGGAATCGGCGACGGGCACAAGGTTCTCTTTCTTCAGGGCGGCGCAAGCATGCAGTTCCCCCTTATCCCCATGAACTTTCTCGGCGAAGGCAAATCGGCCGATTACATCAACACCGGCACCTGGTCCACCAAGGCCATCAAGGAGATGGAGATCCAGAAGAAGAGCTGCAAGGTGGTCGCCTCCTCCGAGGACCGGAACTTCGCCTATATCCCGAAGGATATCCAGTTCAACGCCGATGCCGTGTACGCGCACATCACCTCCAACAACACCATCAAGGGAACCCAGTGGAACGAGTTCCCCGAAACCGGCGGCGTTCCCCTTGTGGCGGACATGTCCTCGGACATCATGTGCCGTCCCCTGCCCATGGACAAGTTCGGAATGATCTATGCCGGCGCCCAGAAGAACCTCGGCCCCTCGGGCGTCTGCCTCGTGGTGGTCACCGACGAGATGTTGAGCCTGATCCCCGAGGATCTGCCCTCCATGTTCAAGTACACCACCTACGCGTCCAAGAACTCCATGTACAACACACCGCCCTGCTTCTCCATCTACACCATGCAGCTGGTGCTCAAGTGGATCGAGGAGAGCTTCGGCGATCTTGCCAAAATGGAAGCCTACAACATCGAGAAGGCCGGCAAACTCTACGGCGCCATGGACCGCACCGGCTTCTACAAGCCCACGGCGGACAAGGACAGCCGCTCCCTGATGAACGTCACCTTCCGCCTTGCCGACGAGACGCTGGAGGCCAAATTCATCGCCGAGGCCGCTGAAAACGGCCTGGGCGGACTCAAGGGACACCGTTCCGTCGGCGGATGCCGGGCATCCATCTACAACGCCACCCCCATGGCATCCATGGACGCGCTTGTCTCCTTCATGGAGGAGTTCGAGAAGAAAAACGGGTAGCCCCTCTTTGTTCGGACATCTTTAAATCCGGCGGTATCAAAGGGGAAGCCTCGCCGAGAACGGCGCCGTCCCCTTGCCGGGATAAATTTATAACATCTTAATTCTCAGGGAAAAAAACATGAAAGTTCTGGTCAGTGACAACCTCGGCGAGATCGGGGTCCAAATGCTTCGGGATGAAGAGGGAATTGAAGTTGATGTAAAAACCGGGCTGCACCCGGAAGAGCTCAAGGAGATCATCGGCGAGTACGACGGTCTGATTATCCGCAGCGCCACCAGCGTGACCGCGGAGCTGATCGCGGAAGCCAAAAACCTCAAGGTCGTGGGCAGAGCCGGTATCGGCCTCGACAACGTGGATATCGAGGCCGCCACCAACAGGGGTATCGCGGTAATGAACACCCCCGGCGGAAACACCGTAACAACGGCCGAGCACGCCATCGGCATGCTCATGTCCCTGACCCGCAACATCCCCCAGGCCACCTCCTCCCTCAAGGAGAACCTCTGGGAGAAAAAAGCCCTCCAGGGGCGGGAGATCTTCAATAAGACCCTGGGCGTGATCGGCTTCGGAAACATCGGCTCCATCGCCGCGGACCGGGCGCGCGGCCTCAAGATGAAGGTGATCGTATACGATCCCTACATCACCCCCGAGCATATCGAGAAAGCCGGTTTCCAGCCCGCCACCCTGGATGAGATCTACGAAAAATCGGATTACATCACCGTGCACGTACCCAGGGTAAAGGCCACCACCCACCTCCTCAACAAGGAGGCCTTCGCCAAGATGAAGGACGGGGTCATGGTCATCAACTGCGCCAGGGGCGGCATCGTGGAGGAGAACGATCTCTACGACGCCCTTACCTCTGGCAAGGTCGCGGGAGCTGCCCTGGACGTTTTCGAGGTGGAGCCTCCCAAGGACAACCCCCTGCTCACCCTGAAAAACGTCATCGCAACGCCCCATCTCGGCGCGTCCACCCGCGAAGCCCAGACAAACGTTGCCGTGGCCGTCGCGGACCAGGTGATCAAGTACCTCAAATACGACACCACCATCAACGCCGTGAACGTCCCCTCGGTTACGGGTGAGCTCCTGGTGAAACTTGCGCCCTTCCTCAATATCGCGGACCGCACCGGCTGCCTCCTGGCCCAGCTCACCAAGGACCCCATCACGGGGGTTACCATCGAGTACACCGGTGATTTCTCGGGTCTGGACCTTATGCCCGTGACCACATCGGTTCTCAAGGGCCTGCTCACCCCCCTGGTGATGGAGACCGTGAACTTCGTGAACGCCCCGGCCATCGCAAAGAAGATGGGCATCAAGGTCACCGAGACCCTCAACGCCGAGTCCGAGAACTACACAAACCTCATCACCGTTCGGGTGGACACGGTCAAGGGCTCCAACACGGCCGCCGGCACCCTCTTCGGCAAGAAGGACGCAAGGGTGGTAAGGATCAACACCTTCCGCCTGGAGGTGATCCCCAAGGGCCACCTCGCCCTGATCCACAACGTCAACGAACCCGGGGCCATCGGCGGCATCGGCAGCACCCTGGGCAAGCACAAGATCAACATCGCCAGGATGATGGTGGGCCAGGAGGACGAGGGGGACCGGAACATCATCTTCCTGCGCACCGACACCCCCATCTCCGACGAGGTGGTCAAGGAGCTCGACTCCCTTCCCCTGGTGCATTCGGCCATTACGCTGGAACTCTAGCCACAGCCGTGCCTTGATTCATGCAGGCATGACGCCATAAAAAAACCGCTGCCGGGCATTTTCCACCCGGCAGCGGTTTTCATTTCACTCCAAACGGCCCGTCAAGGCTTTCCGGAAAATCCCTCGGCAACCCGGTTTACCGCCCTTCCCCGGCAGAGGTGTTCTTGGGATCATTCCATCATTTCCTCAAGTATTCTTGCCGCATCCTTCACATAGCCAAGGCAAAGGGTATCGTGAAGATTCTTCTCCTTGAACTCCTTGAGACCCTCTTCGGAAAACACGTCCAGGCCGATCAGCTCCCTGCAGTTCACGCTTTTGTGGTCGGACCTGAATTTTTCCGCGAACTCGCGCACCTTTGCCATGGCGCGTTGAAACCCCTCCTGGTCGGTGGCATCTGCGGTGCCGTACTTCATCCCGAGCACAAGAAACGCACCGCTCACGGCCCCGCATTCCCCTCCCAGGGACGAGCCGCCGGCAAGGGGCATTGCGATTTTCCGGGCGGTCTCCACATCGAGGCCGCAATCTTTCGCGAACGCTTCCAGAACGGCCTGTGAACATTTGAATCCATCCATAAATATCTGTCCCGCTGATTCGGATTTTGTCATGGTCTTTTCCTTTTATTGTCGGTTATTGTGTTGGTTACGGGCTCATCGATTGGATTGCGCTTCCCCGTTAACCAGCAGGATCAACCAGTCGGCCGGATCAACGCTTCAGCTTTCCCTCGAATCGTTGATGCCCGTGAAAGATCGCACAGCCAAGAGGAATCCGTCGACTGAAATGCCCCACAGCGGGAAGAGTTTCAAAAGGGACTCCCGCCCTTCAATTTACTCCCCGCAATTTCCCGGGAAAGTGCATGCGCCGTATGGTCAATAAATAATCCGGACGGATGCGTTGTGTCCAACGATACTTTTTGATAGTACTAATCGAAAAATACGATTGATGAGGAAGATATGGAGTTAAGACAGCTCAAGACCTTTCAGACCGTTGCCCGCCTGCTGAACTTCAACCGCGCGGCGGAGGTACTCAACTACGCCCAGTCCACCGTTTCCGCCCAGATCAAGCTTCTCGAGGAGGAGTTGGGGGTGCCCCTGTTCGATCGCCTGGGAAGGAGGGTGATCCTCACCGAAGCGGGCCAGCGCCTTGTGAACTATTCACGGAAGATGCTCGATATCGAGGCGGAGACCCTGGCCGAAATCTCCGGCGGCGAAGAACCCACGGGTTCCCTTTCCATCAGGATTCCCCAGAGCCTCGGCACCTATCGCCTGCCCGAGATCCTTGCCCGATTCAAGGAACGCTACCCCGGCGTGGGATTCGACGTAAGCTCCTGCGTGGCGGTCTCCCTGACCCAGGAACTCAAGGCGGGAATCGTGGACGTGGCGTTTCTTCTGGCCGAGTCGGTGAACTCACCGGATGTGGACGCGGAACTTCTCGGCGTGGAAAAGCTGATCATGATCGCAAGCCCGGATCATCCCCTTGCCTCCAAGACCGCTGTCCGGATTCCCGACCTTGAAGGGGAAACCGTCCTCCTACCCAAGTACGATTGCAGCTACAAGATGCTCTTTGAGCGTATGCTCACCGAGGATAAGGTGAAACCGGCGGTCTATTTCGAGCTGAACAGCATCGAGGCGACAAAGCTCTGCGCGGTCCAGGGCACCGGCGTGACCATGATCCCCGAAATCGCGGCTCAACGGGAAATTTCCGAGGGTTCCCTCGTGGAACTTCCGTGGACGGAAGGGAACCTGGAAACGGCCATCCTGATGATCCGCCACAAGGACAAGTGGATATCCCCCACCCTTGCCGCGTTTATGGAAACGGTGAGGGAGGTGATGAGATTTCCGTCAAGGCAATCACATTGAACCGGATCGCTCCGCCCAACCTCAAACCATGGCAACATTCTGAATTTAATAATAATCGCACCCCCTTACCCGATCCCGCCACCAAAACAAACGGCAAAGCAACAAGGACAATCATATATTTTCGTATACTTTTTAATATCAAAAAGTTATAATCAACAGTTAAAATAGCGCGGCGGCCGTTCTCACGCTCACGCAGGATTTCAGGGGATTTGACAACTCGCAACAAAGGAGCATCACCGATGAAAGAGAAATACAGCATAGAATGCTGGATATACAACGAAGATCATGATAGTTTTCTGCTCCTTCAGTGCCCTGAAACCGAGGTTCACAGATCGTACTGGCAGCCCATAACCGGCGGGATCGATCCCGGTGAAACCCGGGAACAGGCCTGCATTCGCGAGGTTTCGGAGGAATCCGGCATTCTTTTTACCGAAAACGATATTACCGTCGTGCTCGACAGGTTCACGGTGCATGTTCCCCAGAAGGATTTTCTGCTTGTAAAGCCCATTTACATAGCCCGAACCAAAAACACCGAAGTCAGGATTTCCGAGGAACACCTGGATTTTAAATGGACCCTTCCGGACGAGGTCCCCGGCCTGCTTCTCTGGGACAGCAACCGATACACCTTTTCAAAGGTTCTCGAATTTCTCAAGGAGGAACAATCATAGGGAAGGATTTTGCGAAGTGGTACATCGGTATCCACGCCCGGACCTTGCAGACCGGAACAAAGAGATCCTGCGGCAGATCCTTGCAGCCCGGAACATCGTCACCTCATGACCGGCCTTGCCGGCCGGAACGGCGAACTCCCATGGCGGTACCTTGCAGACTGGAACACCGAAACCCCATGAATCGGGCCTTCCCTGTCGCAAAGCCGGAATGATTTTCAATGCACGGGGATCACGCCGGAAACGCCGTAAACAAACATATCCCCCATGGATTACAGGTGACAATTATGGAAGAACGATTTATCGAACTGGAAACAAAAGTCGCATACCAGGAAAACACCATTGACGCGCTGAACGATGTGGTCACGGACCAGCAACGCCGGATCGACAAGCTCGAAGCCGAGATCAAGATGATAAAAGAGCAATTGGGCAACCTCGCCCATACCTTCTCAACCGGGCAGCTACCCGATCCTCCCCCTCCCCACTACTAGCCCTCGGCCGCTAATTCCTTTTTTTTCAGGGACGGCACTGGCGCGGACAGAATCAATGATTATATTGGCAGCCAATATGCCGAAAATACAATTTTACCTTATTTTTTGCCAACGGGTAACCAACATACATTAAATCCAAGGAGAAATCAGATGTCAGACATCACAGCCGTGTTCAATACCAGCAAGGGAACCATCAAGCTGAACCTTTTTACCGACGATGTGCCCTATACCTGCGCAAGCTTCATCAACCTGATCAACCGCAAGTACTATGACGGGCTGAACTTCCACCGCGTTATCGCCAACTTCATGATCCAGGGCGGCTGCCCCCACGGCACCGGCACCGGCGGCCCCGGATACAAGTTCCAGGACGAATTCGTCAGGGGCCTGCGCCACGACAAGCCCGGCATCCTCTCCATGGCAAACGCCGGCCCCGGCACCAACGGCAGCCAGTTCTTTATCACCCACACACCCACTCCCCACCTTGACAACAGGCACTCCGTATTCGGCGCCGTTGTTGGCCAGGAGGACATGGACGTGGTGAACAGCATCGCCATGGGTGATAAGATTGAAAGCGTTGTCGTCGAAGGCGACACCACCGCCCTTATGGAAAAAACCAAGGACCTGGTGGACGAGTGGAACACGATGATCGACAAGCAGTTCCCCGACCTGCCCAAGGCTTAATCTCCCGAGTGCCCGCCCAAGGCGGGCATATACCCGGGAAACCGGCGGCAACATCAGAGGAAAATTGAAATGGTCAAAAAGAAAGACAAAAAGAAAAAGCCCGATCCCGAGAGATCGGAGGCATTGAAATCACTTCCTCCGAATATCAGGCAATCCCTTTCGGAAGAGGAAGTTGAGCTTTTCCTGTATGAGGAGGTCTGGCCCGAGGAGCTCTTTGAAAAGCTCAAGGATTTCATCTATAAGGAAGATTGATTTCAGGGACGTGAGCCTTGTTTCCTCTGCCGGACATAACAACAGCCGTTTTTTACCCGCGCCGCATGAGCACAGGGATACTAAGCTGAGAGGCTGAGAGGCTGAGAGGCTGAGAGGCTGAGAGGCTGAGAGGCTGAGAGGCTGAGAGGATAAATCGCGCATCCCGCTCCCTTCAAGATAAAAAAGCCGGTTGCCCTTTAAAAGGCAACCGGCTTTTTCTTTTATAACTTATCGGTGATTTCCATGGGGATCTGGATTCCCCGTCCGCTCGGCGACCGATCCGTCATACAGACATGCCGACGTCGCGGTGCGGGTTTCGACATTCAAAAGTAAACCGGGCACACTTCATCGATCAATGAATCGAGATTCAGTATAATCAGCCGGGTTACCTTCTCATTAATCGGAACTCCCAACCCCCGAGGCGATTGCCCCGAAGTACCGGACAACATCGGTTAGGCCCCGGACTCCAATCCGATTAATTCAACCGAATTCATATCGGCCTTCGGAACATGGGCCGCCCATTTTTAATCGGCCTGCCCGAAATCGGCCGGAGGGCCTTGAATCGACCGTTACAACCGGCCTTGCAAAGCCCCCATTCACCGGATTGTACTCTTATATGCACCGACCCTGTTTCACCGGCACTCCCAAAGAGCGCCGGAAACCGGTCTGCCGCATCCCCTCCAGGAAGGGACTTACTTCATCTCCTTGACCTTGTCGGCCAGTTCGGGGATAAAGTCCTGGATATCTTCCACGATCCCCACGTCCGCCATCTGGAAGATGGGGGCCTTGGGGTTCTTGTTCACGGCAACGATAAAGGGGCCGCCCTTAATGCCGCCCATGTGCTGGAAGGAACCGCTGATACCGAGGGCCAGGTAAACCTTGGGCTTCACGGTCTGGCCGCTGGTTCCAACCTGACGGGATTTTTCCAGCCACTTGGCGTCCACGATGGGTCTGGAGCAGGCAAGGTCCGCGCCCATGGTCTCGGCGAGCTCCATGGCGGATTCGATGTTGTCCTCCTCCTCGATACCGCGACCGATGGAGACCAGGATCTCGGACTTGGTGATGTCGACATCACCCACTTCCGCCTCGACCACTTCGAGGAAACGGCGTCCGCTTGAAAGATCGCCGAGATCGCCCGACTTGTCCGTTACGGATCCGCCGGCAGCCTGAGACTCGTCCGCCGCGAAAGCGCCGGGCCGACATGTAACAACGGCACCCGTGGCGATGTCGCAGGTCACATGGGCGTGAACCGCGCCGCCCAGCTCCTGGCGAACAACCTTGAGCAGATCGCCGTCAACGCCTTCGAAATCAACGGCATCGGCAACATAGGCGGAGTCCATCTTGATGGAGAGGCCGGGAGAGAGATCCATTCCGAACGTGTCGTGGGGAACCAGTACGATGGCGTCGCCGGGAAGAACCGAGAGAAGGGCCTTTCTGACCACCTCGGCGTTGGGATAGGCCAGGGCATCGTTGTCGAGCTTGATCACGCTCTTATAGGTCTTTGCCATCTCGTCCGCAACGGCGGAAAGCTCGGCGCCGCTGCCGGTTACAACGGCCGTTACTGCGGCGCCCGCATCGATCTTCTTTGCCGCCTCGATAAGCTCCAGCGCGGAATCGTCGGCAACACCCTTACTGTGTGTGATATATGCAAAAAGTTCGGCCATTACTTAATTCCTCCCTTTGCCTTCAAAAGTTCAAACAGCTTCTCAACAATCTCTTCCGTGCTTCCTTCAAGCATTTCGGCGCCTTCGCCCAGCTCGGGCTGGAAGTAGTCCACGCGCTTGACCTTGGCGGCGGCCTCGCCCGCCTCGACGCCGAGGTCGGAGGCGGTCTTCACGGGGATATCCACGGAGGCGACCTTTCTGATGCCCCTGATGCCAACGTAGCGGGGCTCGTTGATACCGGTCTGGATGGAGAGGACGCAGGGGAGATCGATCTCGTTCATCTCCTGGTTTCCGCCCTCGATCTCCCGGCCCACCTTGAGGGTCTTGTCGCCGTCCACCTCGATCTTGTTGACCAGGGAGGCGTAGGGAACATCCATCATGGCGGCGAGCATGCCGCCCACCTGGCCCGCGCCCTCGTCCGCCTGGGCGCCGGTGAGGATCAGGTCGTAGTTGCCGTTCTTGATCTCGGCGTGGAGCAGGGATGCGATACCCTTGCCGTCGGAGCCCTCGAAGGCGTCGTCTGAAAGGAGGATGCCTTCGTTGGCGCCCATGGCCATTTCGCGTCTCAACACCTCTTCGGACTCGTCGTCGCCAACCGCGATGACCGTAACCTTGCCGCCCACCTTGTCGACGATCTGGATCGCCTCTTCAACGGCATAGTTGTCCCACTCGTTCACGGAGTATACAAGGTCATCACGATCGATGTCGTTGCCTTCGCTGTTGAGCTCAATCTCGTTTTCAGAGGTGTCGGGCACCCGCTTGACACATACCAGTATTTCCATCTCATTCCTCCCAGTTATCAGTTTTCCTGCATTTTCTTACGCGCCCCCTCCGGGTGGGAGGGGGCGAAAGCAGTAACTTCGCGTTTTAAACTATGCTGCAAGGTGCTGATCGATGAGTTCGGCCAGATCGATCACCTCCATCTCACCCTCCAGCCCGGCAACCTTGATCGCATCTTCCATGTTCACGAGGCAGAAGGGGCAGGCCGTAACGATGACGTTCGCGCCGGCGGCCTTTGCCATCTCCACCCTGAGAACACCCATGCGGGTTTCCTCTTCCGGCTCGTAAAAGAGCATGAGCCCTCCGCCGCCGCAGCAGAAGGAGCGGTCGCGGCTCTTGTCCATATCCACCCGTTTCACACCGGGGATCCCGTCGATGGCGGCCCTTGGGTCATCGTAGATGCCGTTGTGGCGGCCCAGGTAACAGGGATCGTGATAGGTGTAAACCTTTGTTTCATCCATCGCGGGCATGAGGGCCAGCCTTCCGCCGGTAACGCTCTTGGCCACGATCTGGCTGATATGCTCGGCAACGGGCAGGTCCTCGTAATCGTTGTTGAGCACGTTCAGGGCATGGGGATCGGCGGTGACGATTTTCTTTGCGCCGCATTTCTTGACGGCGTCGGTGTTCTTGGCCTTGAGGTCCTGGAAGAGCATCTCCTCCCCAAACCTTCTCACCTCGTTGCCGCTGTCCTTTTCCGCCTTGCCCAGGATTCCGAAATCAACGTTCGCCGCCGTCAAAACCCTTGCGGTCGCCTTTGAGATCTCCTGCATGCGATCGTCGTAGGAGGAGATACTGTCCACGAAGAACAGGGTCTCGGCCTTTTCCTTTTTCTCCAGGATCTTGACCGCGCATTCCGCTGCGAACTCCTTGCCGGTGGCCCATTCGGAACGTTTCTTTTCGGTCTTTCCGTAGGGGTTGCCGCGCTTTTCAAGGGCCTTGAGGGGTTTCTGGAGGGACTGGGGCACCATGCCCTCGTCCACCATGCCGCGCCTCAGGTCCACGATCTTGTCGATATACTCGATATTGAGGGGACACTCCTCCTCGCAGGCGCCGCAGGTGGTACAGGACCAGATCTCGTCCTCCTCATAGGTGGTGCCGATGAGCTCCTTGCTCTTGTAGATGGCACCGTCCATGGCATAGTTCGCGAACGTCAGGTCCCGGCCCTTGATGGTGATAAAACGGGGGGAGAGGGGTCTTCCCACCGCGTTGGCGGGGCAGTTGTCCGAGCACCTGCCGCAGTCCGCGCAGGAGTAGAAGTCCAGGATATGTTTCCAGGTGAAATCCTCGAGCTTTTTCACGCCGAAGGATTCCAGGTCGTCCAGCTCCTCGTCGGAAACGCCGTGCATGACCGGCTTGATATTTCCCTTTTGAACCCTGCTGAACCACACGTTGAAAACCGAGGTGATCACGTGAAAATGCTTGCCCATGGGCAAAAAGCAGAGGAAGAAGAAGAAGGTGAGGTCATGGACAAAGTAGGCGATCACATGGATTGCCTGGAGTACGGAGGTGGAAGCGCCGGAGAGGAGTTTGGCCTCGATCCAGGGCAGGGTCAGGGGCAAAAGGAACGCCTTGTGACCGGCCGCCACGTCCGCCGCCTCGTAGAGGCTCTCGGAGATCATCAGTGTGGAGATGATGCCCAGAACGAAGATCGCCTCGGCCGTGTGATCCTTGCCGTATTTTTCGGGAACCGCATAGCGCTTGGGCTTCGTGATGCCCCTGCGATATGCCGCCGCGCCGCATGCGATAAGAACACAGGTCGCGGCAACATCCTTTAATACGTTGTAGATATCCCCGATCACCCCGCCGAAGCCGGGCATGACGAAATGATCGGAAAGGCCGATCACCACCAGGGAACAGGAGCGGATGGCAAGGATCAGAAAGCCCGCGAAGATCACGATATGGATAACACCCGCCGTCATGTACCGGGGCTGCTTGATCTGCCCGAGCCACACAACGAGGAGGTTCCTGATCCGCATGGGGACATTGTTGAAACGCAGATCCGGCGCCGCCTTTGTAAGCGGAGCAAGCCTGCGCGCCATGATGTACGTGAAGGCGGCAACCCCCACAATCGGTATCAGCAAGGAAAATACCGACAGGGGAATCCCCAACAGGGTAAATTTCGCTGGTGAAACTAATGGTGACATCTTTTCCCTTCCCTTAATAATTTACGGGTTAATATTGCGATCTCGCGAAATCATCGGCGCATCCCCGGGAAGGTTCGGTCCGGCAGATCCTGGAATTCTGAGCAGCTGTTCAAAGCTGCCGGCTCCCTGCTCCCGAAAGTCCCCCTGAATTTCCCATTCAGGCATCAAGCCCTGAAATCAAGGCTGATCGCCCCTGAAACATTTCACGCGAACGTTAAAACCAACTTCAAAAAGGTTATGAATCTTAATTTTTATAAATGAATTGCCACTCACCCATTAATAAACAAAATCCGGCCCGTCAAGAAAAAAGCGAGGGTTTTTCCTCCAGGGGGCACAGTCCCCTCAGGGGGCCTTCACACCGATGCCGTTGATGCAAAGATCCACCAGCGGGTCCGCCATGGAGAGGAGGTCGTATTTACCACCGTTCACGACCCATGTATTGATAACCTCATCTATGGCACCGAAAATATAACGCTTTACCAGACCGATATAGAGGTCCTTGCGCATACAGCCCTCGTCCTGGCCCTGCTCCACGATATCCCCGATCATGGAAAAATACATCTTGGAGATCTGCTTGGTGTGGTCTTCCATATGACGGATCTGGCGGGCTTCCATCTGGAAAACCTGGGCCATGTTCACATCCTTCTGGAACTCCTCGAGATGACAGGTCACCAGGTTTCTGAGTTTCTCCTCAGCGGTATCCCCCTCCTCGATCTTTTCCCGGAAGCGCTCGAACACCTGCTTGATCTTGTATGTGAAAAACTCGACGAGGATGTCGTCCTTGTTCTTGAAGTAGAGGTAGATCGTGCCGTCGGCGACACCGGCTTCCCTTGCGATCTGCGAAACCGTGGACTGGAAGAAGCCGTTCCTCGCGAACACGACGATGGCGGCTTCGAGTATCAGATGGTACTTGTCGACCTTCCTGTTCTTGTTGATGGCACCCTCCCCACTGGTTACCCAGAGAAACATGAAATGAATTAACGTTCATTTTCTTAGCAGAGTCTTTTTTACCCTGTCAACACAAAATAGACCAACCGGTTGCCTTATGAGAACATTTATCACTCTGAAAAACCTGACTGAATTCCGAATAGCCCCTGCCC
>PPCM01000998.1_pt1 | contig 15565 bp, 14 predicted proteins | sample 1555541 | NCBI WGS metagenome assembly PPCM01 (sample SAMN05284479, study PRJNA326546) | Marine sediment metagenome, whole genome shotgun sequencing project. | isolation source: marine sediment | place: Germany: Wadden Sea | collected 2012-09-05 | reverse complement strand
ATCCTAGATGAAGCAACTAGTGCACTTGATAATACTACAGAAAATCTAATCCAAAAGGAACTCGATGAGCTCTGTAAAAATAGAACCACCATTGTAGTTGCTCATAGACTGAGTACAGTTAAAAATGTTGATCAAATTATAGTCATAGGCAAGAAGGTTCTTGAAAATGGTAATCATAAAGATCTTATTCTAGAAAAAGGCATCTATAACACTTTATACGAAATGCAATTTAGCAAACAAGCAGGATAAAAAATAACCTACAAAACTATTTGTTTTGTAGGTTTTCTTTTACATATAATTTAGATGTTTTCAGCATCTTTTCATTAATTTTATAAGCAAATTCTTTTTCTTCATCACTTAAATCTTCAGTAATAATATCATCCCATTCTTTTTTCAGATGTTTTATTTCATCTAAAATATCATAAGCCTTTTGAGTGGGATACAAACAGTATTTTCTTTTATCAAGTTCATAAACTTCTTTAGTCACATAGCCATGACTTTCTAAATGATCTATAGCACGTTTAGTCGTACTTCTATTAACTCTTAAATGATCTGACAGATGGTCTTGTCGAATCCCCTCAGTTTTGCAGATATGCCATAAATAAGTTGAATAGTTGTAGCTAAGACCATATTCACTTAGGTGCTTGTCCATAAAGATGCTGCCCATTTTTCTTAACAGTGAAAAACAGCTATGTAGATTGTCCATATATACTCCATTTACTATACTTTTCTTATAGCTATTATACCTTTAACCAATAGATTAGTCTAGTCTATGCGAAAGACTAGAACACCATATAAGTTGCAATTCTTATTAACGACCATATAATATCCACAAGCACAAAAAAAATGGTAGAATCATCTACCATAAATATATTAGCTAATACCGCCTATTGTTTTTATAATATTAGCACCACAGCCACAGCCGTTGTCAGGTCCACATCCACATGCTTCTGAAGATAGCACATGTTTTTCTATTAGAATATCTTCATTCCTAAATCCCAAGGCCTTTAGATGTGACCTTGTTTCAATAACAAATGCATCACTGCCAACTATATAAATATATGGATCAGCATCACGACGCTCCATCAGACTTTGAATTTCTGAATCCAAGCTAGTAAAGAATTGATTTCTATTGTTAAGATAAATTGATTTGAAAGGTAAACGTTCTTCAAATAGACTCATTTCTTCTGAATATATTTTCCCAGTACGGTCCACATTTATTTGTAACATCTCAGGAATCCCAGTTCTATCTTTCTCATACTTTTTTATAAATGCACGAGTAGCAGCTATACCTACGCCATTAGATAGTAAGGCTATGGGTCTATTCTCTCTTAACAATCTGATACCTTCTTTGGGATGAGAGACTTCAAGTACATCTCCAATTTGATGTTCATGTAACTTTGATTTATAGAAGCTTGGAGATGATTTTATTCGAGTCGTAAATCTAATAACTTCCTCATCATCTAAAGTTGCATAGGAGAATCGCCTTGCCTCTTCTTTCCCATTTACTTGTAAAAAAAGCTTAGAAGCATCTCCTTCGTTCCACGATCTCAAATCACCTTTAAAATCATAACTATAGGTTACATCATCATGTTTTATTATATCTATTATTTCTAATTTATATCTTTCTTTTGGTCCACAAGAACAACTCATAGAACCTCCTTTCAATTGAAAATCATTTTCAATTGAAAGTATACCACCACATTTCTATTTCGTCAATACTATACTATTAACGTATAGTTTGTTTCTATCTTAAAACTCATTATTTCATTTACTCAGAAAGGATTTCTACATACCCTTCAGTACCATTAAGTCTTATCAATTGACCTTCCTTAATTAACTTAGTTGCACCCTCAACACTTACTACTGCTGGCAGACCATATTCTCGAGCTATTACAGCACCATGAGTTGAAAGACCTCCAACCTCTGTAACCAAACCCTTTATTGATACAAATGCAGGTGTCCAACTAGGATCCGTAAACTCAGTAACTAAAATATCACCTTCTGAAAGATAAGAGTCTTTTAAATTTTTAACGATACGTGCCCTACCTTCAACGACGCCTGACGAAACCGGTAATCCTGGTAATGTATTTATAGGAAGTTTACTCGTATCATACTCACCTATAATGATTTCACCATCTGAAGTCATCACACGTGGTGGTGTTAATTTCGAGAATCCTTCATAATCTTTCTTTCTCTTTGAAATAATTCTACTATCAATTGCTTGCCCATTAACCATTGATCTCAGCTCATCAAAGTATAAGTAGTAAATATCCTCTACTTCACTTATATAACCCTTTTCTAATAGTTTTTTGGCTTCTCTGAGCATTGCTTCTTTATAGTAAAAATATCGCTTCATATATGAAAACTTTGGATATTCTCTAAAACCAATATAATTACGAATTAAACTCGCTGTTCGTCTTATTTTTTTTGCTTTTTTTCTTCCTCCCGGTAACTTCTCGACTTGGCAAACAAGTTCTTGTATTCTTTTTTCTGACTCTATTTTCCCCTGTTCAAATTTAAGCTTAGAAGCACCTTTCTCAAAGTTCTCAATATTACTTACAATAGTAGGGATTAACTCAGTAGGATTTTCAATCCATCTCGGTACTGTTATATCAATATCGCCTGAACAACGCATACCATATTCCGATAAGTATTCTTTAAAAGAATCACATACACGTTGACCACCTTCTAGTTTAATTAAATCTTCAAAAAATGTATCTTTGTTTGGATTGTCAAAATAATCAATTATTTCAGGGTAATCTCTTACATCATCTGCTACATCTAATAGTGAAAAACCAGTTTTAGTAGTCACGCTATTCGGGTTAGACATGATAATAGAGTCTGCTGCATTTAATTCCCCTAACCATTTTTTAACCTTCTTGTCAAACCAATTTGATGACAACACAGCAGTAGTAAGGACACCAGCATTCTCAGGATTTGCTATTTTTATTCTTCTATTATCATGATCGTTATAGATATACTCAAACAATTCTTCTCCAGATAACTCTAGAAGTTCTTTTCGCATCTTCTCTATATCTTTTTCTTCTTTATCTATAAGTTCTCGTACGATCTCAGAATCATTTCTTTTATAGGCCTTATAAGCATTAATCATAATTGAGAAAACACCACTATTATTATCTACATTAAAGACTTTGTCTTTAGTCTTCGGTAATTGTCTAATAAATTCCTTATTCTTAATTAATTTAACAATCGAACTCGTCAGCAAAGTATCCCCTAATACATTCAAAAGATTTTTAGCTACTAGCCTTCCAAATGAAGTAGAAAGATCGCCAGACAAATCAAGATAGAGCCTTCCGCCAATTTCTATGGATGGTGGGTTACTAACAATCGATTTATAAAAGAACATTCCAAGCGGCTTAATTGGATCAGTCATCATTTGCAAATGACCTGAGGAAACATAAACTCTTTTACACTCCGTTTCTTCTTTAGGTAATGGATACAAAGTGGTTATTGGCCTACTCTGAACAATGAAAACTTGTCCATTCATAATACACCATTCAATATCTTGCGGATATGAATAATGATTTTCTATTTTTCTACCTAATCTTTTTAACTCTAATATTTTTTCATCAGTAATAACTTGTTGACTTATTAAGCTATCATAAATTGGTATTTTTTCTATGTCACCGCCATCACTTGCATAGATACCAATCTCCTTATTAGGAATATATTTGTCAATTATTTTCTCTTCATATACTTTGTAGTTGTCTGAGTTAACAAGGCCAGATACCAAGCCTTCACCCAAACCATAACTTGCATCAATTGAAACAATTTTACGATTTGATGAAATAGGATCTGCTGTAAACATCACACCAGAAGCTTCAGAAAAAATCATCTCCTGTATAATAACCGCTAAGTATACTTTTCTATGATCAAAGCCATTCTTCATTCGGTAAATGACTGCACGATCTGTAAAAAGAGAAGCCCAGCATTTTCTTATATGCTTCATGATGCTATCGAATCCTATAACGTTTAGATAAGTATCATGTTGTCCTGCAAAGGAAGCTGTTGGCAAATCTTCAGCAGTAGCGCTTGAACGGACTGCATAAGATTTATCTTTCCCAATACCTTCAAAACTATATCTAATTTCATCAATTATGTTTTGTGGAATATCAGCTTTAGTAATAATCTCACGTATTTCATTACTTATTTTACTAATCTGATTCAACTTGTTAACTTTTATTTGTGAAAGTTCATTAAGTAGCAAATTTAAATCACTATTATCATTAAAGATATCAGTATAAGCAGATGTCGTTACACAGAAACTTTCTGGAAGAATAACCTCTTTAATATGGGTTAGTTCAATTAAGTTGGCTGCTTTTCCTCCAATCTGTGAAAGCTTAGGTTGCAAGTTTTTATTTAGACTATATACATAAGAACTCATAAATTACCTTCCTTCCTGCACTATGCCATAACGAAGCATTTCTAAAAATTCTTTCTTTTTAGCAAATAATTTTTTCCAATATTCATCATCTAGTATTTTACTTTCATCAGTCAAATCTTTTGTAATTGTTGTTCTAAAATGGTTCATTACAATATTCACCAGTTCATAGGCTTGTTCACTTTCAATACCATCTCTTAAAAGAATATCATCAAATAATTGTTTCATCATTCTATTTTTTTTTGCTTCAACATCTCCGTACTTCTCTCTTAAATGAAGAACAAACTTATATATATCTTCTCTTAATTCATCAGGAGTAGCACTATAAGCTTCATACAACAATTTACTAATATCCGGATTTTGTCTCAAGTATTCAACTTTATTTAAACCGCTCTGTCCTTTTGCCTCAAAAAAGTCATTAAAAGAGGACAACGGTTCTTCTTCAATCTCCATTGCCATTTTATCAAAACAACGTTCAAGTATGATCATATAAATATTCTTTTTGCTCTTAAAATGATGAAATAACAATGCTTTAGATATTCCAGCTGCTTCTGACAACATAACTGTGGTTGTCTTTGAGTAACCATTCTCAACAAAAGCCTTAAAACACGAATCCAATATTTTTTCCTTTTCATACAGTTTTAATGGCATCACGGCACCTCCTAATCTTTTTACTGACTACCGGTCAATATAATTATACACCTTTACTAACCAGCAGTCAACAAAATGACTTATTAGCTTATTATATTGCCTTAGACGTAACAAACTCAAAAAAATCTGAGCATACTTTACTCAGATTCCAAAGTTCATACATACTATATCCCTTATCCTAGTACTTTATCTAACACTTTTTTTACTGTGTCCTCCTGCATAGGCTTAACAATGAAATGTTTTGCGCCTAACTTTAATGCCTCTAACACATGATGTTTTTGTCCCATAGCACTAACCATTATGATATTCGCATTCGGATCTTTACTCATAATATTTTTTACAGCCTCTATACCACCAACATTAGGCATACTTATATCCATTGTTACTAAATCGGGTTCCAATTGCTGATATAATATCACAGCCTTTTTTCCGTCAGTTGCTTCGCCAATTACTTGATGACCTAGACTCTCAAGTTCCATTTTTAATTTCAATCTAAAGTATGTCGAATCATCAACAATTAAAACAGTTGCCATTTCTTCACCCTAATCCTTTAAACTTTCTTTTGGTATTCTTATGATAATATCTGTGCCTTTGTGAACTTCTGTCTTTATACTTATTATACCATCAAGCGCCTTTACCGAGTCAACTAATGCTATTAATCCTATACCACGTCCTGATAAAGTATCTGCATCATCCTTTGACGATAATTGTTCCTTATATACTAGATCAATTAAGTCGTTATCAGACATCTGTTCATTTTCATCAATCAGTTCAAGTTCTATAGCACGATTACGTATAATTTCGGGATTAATACCTCGACCATCATCAGAAAATGTCATAATCACAGTATCATCTTCTGAATCAATCCTACACTTCAAACACCCAAAAGAATCTTTTCCCATTAAAACTCTTTCTTCTGGATCCTCAATACCATGGGTAATTGAGTTTCTGATAATACCAACCATTGCCATCACAAGATTTTCAGTTCTCTCAGGCTGAACCATAATATCCTCGCCTTGAATATCAAAGGGTAATACTGCCTTGTCTAATTCGTTTGATAGTTTTTCTACATATACACTGTAACGAGAAATCATATCCTTAAGGTTTACACTTCTTAAATATCTTAATACAGCCAAAAACTCTTTACTCGGTTCATGTTGTTCTATATATATGTTTTCAAGATTCACAAGATCCGACTTCTTGATAGCATATTCTTGATAACTTGTATCAAAATATTCTTTACCAATATGTTTATCCAGAAGTTCAATTGCATCTAATAATGCAAGATTCATACAATCAATTAGCTCATCTTTATTATAATCACTCAACAAAGATGTTTCTACATGATGAACTGTTCTCTCAAACTTTACAAATCCAAACTGTCCAAGGTTTCCTTTTAATGTATGAAGCTTTATTTTATGTTTATCAGTAAATCCTTCGTCTCTCAAAACATCTAAGAACGCTCGAGTTTTTCTAATAAAATAACTTAATTCATTTTTTGATTTTAGAGCATTAATAAAGAAACGTTGTGACGCCTTCTGATCTTGGATTTCTCTTTCTAGAACTTTGCTAAGAGTGACATCATTAAGTGTGACTTTAATAAATCTTTCTACTCGATCATATACTCTATAGGCAATAACATACTCTCTATAGTTGATTGTAACTTCCGTTGGTAGCAAATCAACAAATCCATCAATAAAATCAAACTTATCATTAAATATATTACTAAGTACTTCTTCAATAAACTCATACTCATTTATAAATAATAAGTCTTTTAGATTGGCACCTACAATTAACTTATCAAAAATTACATTGCAAGTATTACTGTACTGTCCAACAACTTTTAGCTTTTTATCAATGGTAAATGATCCTGTTAAGCTTAAACTATTCTCAATATCTAGATCTTGGTCACTGGACATTTGTAACATTTCAAAATAAAACACAAATAATACCACAGAAGCATACATCATAACTAATATTGGCATATCAATCAGAATGCCACTTTCTATAGCCATACTTGTAATATATACCAACTTGATAATGGAGACGCCTGCTAATGAAAATGCAATAATTAAAAGTAATGAACTTGTTGCCGCTCTTCTCCTATAATATACAAGAGTAACAACCAATTGAATAATAGTTGCAATTAAGAATATATTTAAGACTTGATAACTATCGCGCCATTCAACCATATTTGTGGTCATAATGGCCTTATATAAAATTAAGACTAAACCAATCATTCCTAAGTTATACTTCCATCTTGCATTTAACATATATGCAATTGCGAGAGTAGCAAAAGTTATGGATATATGATAAGATACAACCATTATTTTCTTAAAAAGTAAGTAATCAAAAGGAATATAAGTTGTCATTCTATATTCATACATAGCAATACCAGCTGCAACAATTGAAATCATAAAATACACATAAACTCGTGTGTTATAGAGCTCTTTTTTCCATGCAACAATCATTAGGAATATAATAATTGCTACAACAAATGCAATGTTACTGGCTCTCTCGAAAAGAGACATTCCTCTTGTACTCATCGAAGAAAGTTCATTATAATCCTCAAATGTCATCACGAGAATCTTACCTGAAACACCTGTCATGTAATCTGATTGCATCATAATTGTTAATTCATTTTCTGATTCTAGTAATGATTCATTAAAAACTGCAAAGACTGTTCCATTCCATATATTTGCACGTCCATTAGGATTACCATAGTTACCAATAGTCATTCCATTAAGTTTCACTTCTAAATATTGTGCGTCAGGTTTTTCAATCATTAAATAAAGATTTCTATTCTTATTCTGATTCATCTTCAAATCACTTAATAGAGATTCATCAAACGTATAACTATATTTATATAATTTTTCCTCATCTAATGTTAATTCCCTATTTTGAATATCATTTCCAGCATTTACAACATCAAAAAAAGAGCTTTTATCAAGTATTACTGTATTTAAGTCTTCAGTATGCATCTGATAATTCCACTCATAAAAAATACCATATAAATAAATAAAACATATGAACATTATAAAAAACACAAGCACTTTTCGGTATCTGGCCATAATGCCTCCTTGTAATAATATATACCATATTTATAGGAAATTAAGCAGAATCCCAGTAATTTAGCTACTATATATACTTAAACTTATTCTATCATATGATAAACTAATAATGGAGGTGCTTATGAAACAAATAATGACTTTTCAAGAAGCTGATACAGTTAAAGATGAGATCCTTAAACATCGATTAGATGCATTGCTCTTTGAGTTAATGAAAGAAACTGGAGTCGATATGTGGATAGTCATTGGAGATGAATACAATGAAGGTCCTTGTCTTAAAACATTTCTTCCAAGTAGCTTTTATCATGCTAGAAAACGAACAATCTTAGTCTTTTACAGAACTCATTCCAAAGTTGAAAGAATGATTATCTCCAAACCGGACTTTACAATAGCGCAATTTTATCAACCAATCTTATTAAAACCACCTAATTTTGACTACGAAGTATTTTATAGTACTTTTGCGACTGATTATGATCTTAATATGATTAGAAAACTGCCTGTAGAAAATGAACTTGACTGTTTAAATAGAATCATAAAAGAAAAACAGCCAAAAAAAATTGTGGCAAATTATTCAGAGTTTTCTCCATTTTCTGACGGCTTAAGTTACACCAATTATAAGTTCCTAGAAGCTTTAGACTGTACTTTGGAGTCTAGTGAATTTTTAGCACTTAGATGGTTAGAAACAAGAACTGATTTAGAGATGAATTATTTAAAGAAGATTGTTTTAAAAACAAGAGAAATCATTCAATCATGTTATACAAGACAGATTATTATACCTGGTACAACGACCATTGGACAAGCTAGATATTATTTAATGTCAACAGCATATTCAATAGGTATGAAACCATGGTTCGATGCCACCGTTTGGATTAGACGTAAAGACTATCCGCATTTAGAGAATGATGATACCATCATTTTAGAAGGCGATTTGCTTCACTGTGATTTTGGTGTTAAATATCTAGGACTCTGCTCTGATGTTCAAGAAATGGCTTACGTTGACGATGGCAATATCGCATTAATCACAGCTTATCAAACACTTCATAAAACTACACAGGAATTTCAAGATATTGTTATGAATCAATTTGTTGAAGGATTAACAGGTAATGAAATCCTAAAAAATTCGCTAAAATCATCTGAACATATACAGGGAAGAAGACTTTACACACATCCGATTGGATTTTATGGTCATGGACCTGGTCCAATTATTGGACAGTTTTCTAATCAAGACTATATAGTCGGTATGGGAAATTATCAACTACATTCACGAACGTGTTATGCCTTGGAGCTTTGTGTTAAACAACATATTAAAGAACTTAATATGGATATACTATATGGTCAAGAAATTGATATATACTTTAATCAAACTGCTCACTATTTCGCTGGAAGACAAGAAAAACTTCATGTATTTTAGTGTAGAAATCAAACCGTTTTATGTAAAAAAACAAATAGCAATATTTTCATCGTTTATACTGTAAAAAAAGGAGGAATTTATGATTATTACTACAACACCACATATTGAGGGGCACGATATCCGCGAGTATAAAGGCATTGTTTTTGGAGAAGTAATTAATGGTGTCGATTTTGTGAAAGACTTTGCTGCTGGATTAACCAACTTTTTCGGTGGTCGCTCAGGTTCTTATGAAGGCGAACTAATACAAGCTCGAGAGAATGCTATTAAGGAAATGGAACAAAGAGCAAAACAAACTGGGGCTAATGCCATAGTTGGTGTAGACATCGATTATGAGGTACTTGGCACTTCAAATAATATGCTTATGGTAACAGCATCGGGAACAGCTGTTATAATAGACTAAAAAAATCGCTTATAGCGATTTTTTTTCATAACAGATACAATTATCTTTTTTTCCCTTTTCAGAGCCATGCGTATACCCTACCACATTAAAGTACTTAGAAAACTCTTCAGCCATTTCTTTATAACGATCACATCTACCTCTAATACACGTTGATAAATGAATTGTATCGACTCTTGCACTCTGTAATTTTTCTATTTTCTTATCGAAATTCTGATCATGTCCCTCACAATGATCGCATCTAGTAAATGCAACCATCTGTACATCATCATAACTTGAAAAAGCATCTTTTTTTTCATTGAATGCTCTAAAACATCCATTACCTGTACATTTATGAGAAACTTCCCCACAAACCATAATAGCTATTCTTTGCAATTTTACCTCTACTTTCATATACGTTCTTTACCATTGTAGGAATATATTCGTATTATGTCAACTATACCACAGCTTTAAAATTTTTCTAATCGTTTTGATATTTCTAGTTGTCCCTATTCTATCAAGCTTCTTTTCTAAATAGGTATTTGTAATTTTTGTTTTACCATAACCACCTGGTACATAAAGGTAAAAATAGTCCTCATGTATCTGATACAAATCATCTTCTTTTTTCTTTTTATCAATAACTGCATAATAGTTGTCGATCGGTCTATTAAACATTGTGACATAGCTATTTTCACTACCATCACTTAATTGGTAGTTATCAGAAATCTCTTTAATTTCATCTAAATCTTTTAAAATGATGTAGATGGAAGTCCCAAATTGCTCTTTCACTAATTGCTCGAAGTCGGTGACAGATATATGACCACAAAATATAATATTACCAGTATTTAAGTATGTTTTTACATCTGTTAAACCAAAGTCTTCTAGCATTACTTTTAAAACTTTCATATCAACTTTATTTTTACCTGAAACATTGACGCCTCTTAAAAATGCAACTTTCATAGAACCTCCCTTTCGTATTCATATACTCTCTTATTATTGTACAGTATAGATCCTTTTTCAGAAAACAAAAAAAGAATCCTAAGATTCTTTTAATGTCCTTCATTGTGATTAAATCCAATTTCAGATTTTTCGGTATCGACATTTAATATAAAATCATTCATATTTGACTCTGGTAACTCAAGTCCTAATGCTTCTGTAAGCACTTCCTCAATGTTTCTAACATAAACGAATGTTAATTGACTCTTTACCTCTACAGGTATATCTTCTATATCTCGCTTGTTATCAAATGGTAAAATAATCTTTTTTATACCTGATCGATGAGCAGCAATCACTTTCTCTTTTATGCCTCCGACAGGAAGTACTGCGCCTCTTAATGAAATTTCACCAGTCATTGCCAATTTTGAATCAACAGCTTTCTTTGTTACTAAAGAAGCAATCGCAGTCAACATCGTCACACCAGCTGATGGTCCATCTTTAGGTGTGGCACCTGCTGGTACATGAACATGCAGGTCTAATTTTGCAAAATCTTGTGGTTTCATATACGTGTAAAATCTCGATTTAATTAAGCTTAGTGATATTCTTACAGATTCCTTCATCACATCGCCTAATTGACCAGTCACCATCAAATTACCTCTACCTGGTATAAAAGCAGATTCTATAAATAAGATATCTCCACCAACTGGCGTCCATGCAAGTCCTGTTACAACACCAGGATTGTTTTCTTCTTTCACTAAATCATATCTAATGATTTCATGACCCAAAATTTGTGTGAGCATATTCTCTCTTATTCTATAAGGTATTTCTACTTTACCAGTCACTATTTTTTCAGAACACACTCTAACCAGTTTATCTAGCTGTCTCTTAAGATTTCTAACACCAGCTTCACGTGTATATTTATCTATAATCCCCTTAAAAGCATTTTCGGATAGTTTTATATCTTCTTTTTTTAAGCCATGTTCCTCTAAACTTTGGTTAAATAAATGTTTAACAGCGATATGGTACTTTTCAATAGCAGTATAACTATCTATTTGAATGATTTCCATACGATCACGAAGTGGTCCTGGAATAGTCCTTAAATCATTTGCTGTTGCTATAAAAAATACGTCACTCAAATCATATGGGACATCTAAATAGTGATCATTGAATGTATTGTTTTGTTCTGGATCTAGTACTTCAAGAAGCGCCGCTGCAGGGTCGCCATTCGCAGATGCCATTAGCTTATCTACTTCGTCCAGTACAAAAACTGGATTTCTATTGCCTGCTCGCTTCATACCTTGAATGATTTTCCCTGGCATAGCACCAATATAGGTTCTTCTATGTCCTCTAATTTCAGCTTCGTCTCGAACACCACCTAGAGAGACTCTAACATATTCCCTATTTAAAGCTTCGGCTATACTTCTAGCTAAACTTGTTTTACCCGTTCCAGGTGGACCGACTAATAGTAAAATTGAACCTTGTTTGTTCTTTTTTAATTTCATCACTGTCAAGTGTTGTATAATTCTTTCTTTTACTTTCTTTAGTCCATAGTGTCTGCTATCTAGAGCCTGTTCTGCTTCTATGATATCAACTTCATTTATTTCATTAGAATGCCAAGGTAAAGATAAAATTAGATCAAGATAACTTCTAATTACGTTACTTTCAGCACCATTACCACCCATTCTATCCAGTTTATCAACTTCTTCAATTGCAACTTCTTCAATGTTTTCTGGTAATTTTGCTTCTTTTATCTTAGTTCTATAATCTTTTTTTGACTTTCCTTCTTTTTCTCCAAGTTCTTCTTGAATTGATTTCAATTGTTCTCTTAACAATCGTTCTCTATATGTTTGATTCATCGAATCTGAAAATTTACTGTTCATTTCTATTTGAAGATTTAATTGCTCTTTTCTTTCAATCATAATATCTAGAAATCTTAAACTCTTCTTTCGTAGAGAGGTCATCTCTAACACATCTTGTTTTTCTTCTGAAGAAAGATGTAAATAAGGCATCAATGATGCTATCAATTCATTCATAGAAGTTAACTGCAACAGATGTTTTGTAAATCCTTCTGAACCTGGGATATTCTTGCCCATTTCTTCCGTCATGTTTTTTACATAACCAATCATCTCTTCCTCTGATTTGGGGTCCATATCTAATATATCTAGCAAAGGCTCATATACACCAACCAATGCATTTGGCTCTACTTCAAACCCTGTTACCTTCACACGTTCTAGGACTTCAACAGATAACTTGTAACCATTTGATTCTCTTTTAACTTCATCTACCTTAATTAAATTACCAATATGATAGAAATCTTTTTCATTGTATATATTTGTGTCATTATTTTCTTTGAGAGTTAATGCAATGGCATAACCATCATTTTCATCAATCCTCTTCTGTAACATCATATCATAATGCTCATCAGCATTGATTTTAACTTGTCCTTTGCTAAATAACACCATATCCTTTAAAGGCATTACTAATTGTTTATTCATATAAACCTCCTATACGGCTTCTAAAGTGCCAATTTGTTCCTTAATCTCTTCAGATAAATTCTTTAATACATCCACAGACCTTTTATACATCTGCCAACCTAAAATTTCGATTTTGGGTTTTAAAAATAATTGCTCTAAAAAAACTTTGATAAATGCAAACACAATAACTACTAAAGCACTGAATAATTCAGTTCCATGACCAAGCATTTCACTATGAGATATGTTAGTAACTAGAATAACTAATAACACTGAAAGCATAATCTCTAAAATATTTAATAATCCATGTGCGTTTAAAAAGATGCTTGTAATCACCTTCTGTTTTCTTATTTCAAGATGATTTTTATATCTAAATCTTTCGTACTCTTTGTTAAGTGTTTTACACAGAACACACTCTTTCTTTATTTTTGTATCTACAACATTTTCTTTATATTCATTTAACTTATCTTGAGCATCTTTAAATGCCCATGCCAAATTATACTGTTCTCTTTTTTCATAAATATCATCAAATTGATCAAAAAAATGATTCACTAACTTACCTCCCAATTAATTAGTTTTGTTTTCCCTAACTATTTGCTTAAAAAAATAGAATTATTCTATTTTTAATAATATATTACTTAATGTTTCGATGTCTTCATCATTTAGCTTTTCAATTAACTTGTCAGCCATATAAGCATTGGTCATGATACCTAAGTCTACTATTTGTTGTCCCTTTTCTGTTAACTTCAGATAATAGACACGCCCGTCTGAAGGACAACTTTCTTTATAAACAATACCCATTTTGATGAATTTTTTTACCATTTCAGTAACAGTAGGTTTTGATAGTTCCAATTTTTCTGCTAGTTGACTCGTTGTAACACCGCAAATATCATTTAAACTCTTTAAGTAATCCATCTGTTTTAAACTCAATTCTGATAATTTCAGATCATTTAAAACACTAACATAACAACTCCCTTTAAGTTTAAATAAGTTTGCCATACTTTTAATTAATTTTTCACGACTATCCATCATGCACCTCTTAGTTAGTTCGGCTTTTCCTAACTATATGATACAGTCTTATTCGTCTCTTGTCAACTTCAAAGGTAAACAAAAGATACATCTTTTAACAGATGTATCCTTTTTATGTTATATCAAAGTTTTAACAACTTCTAAAGCCGCATCATAATTTGGCTCATTAGTAACTTCTTCTACATATTCAACATATTTAATTGTATCATCTCTATCAATTACAACAACACCTCTTGTTAAAAGTTTAAGACCATCAATTAAGAAACCATACTTCATACCAAAGTCATGAGCTTGGTAATCAGAAACAACTGTTAAGTTGTCGATACCTTCAGCTGCGCAATATCTCTTTTGTGCAAATGGTAAATCAACTGTAATAGTTACTAGTTCAACATCATCCTTAAACTTAGCAGCTTCTTGATTGAAAAAGATTGTTTGTAATGAGCATACACCTGTATCAATCGATGGAGCAACACTAATTACTTTAATTTTCTTATTGTCTAAATCACTTAACTTAAACGGTGATAAATCTTGTTTAACAGCTGTAAAATCAACAGCCTTTTCTCCTACTTTTGATTTGTTACCTAAAATATTAATCGGATTTCCTGCAAATGTAATCATCTATACCTCCTCGTTTTTCGCTAAATAGTACAATGGTCTAACTGCTGCACCTGTACCACCTTTAGATAAAATACCTTTTTCTTTCTTAGAAAATGCTGTTCCAGCAATATCAATATGTGTCCAAGGCAAATCACCTGTGAACTCACCAATAAATAAACCAGCTGTTATTGTACCTGGATTTCCAGCAGTGTTGGTTAAATCAGCTTCTTCATGTTTGATTAGCTCTTTATACTCATCAAAGATTGGCATTCTCCAAATCTGCTCACCACTCTTATCAAAACTATCATTAACAGCTTTAAAGAAGTCATCATCATTACTAATAGCTGCAGAAGCTGCATCACCAGTACAATAAATAGCAGCACCTGTTAAAGTAGCAATATCCAATACCTTATTAACATTTTCTCTTGTTACAATATAATGCATCGCGTCAATAAGAGTTAAACGACCTTCCGCATCTGTATTACCAATAAAGATTGATTTACCACCCATTGATCCAATAATATCACCGGGTCTATAACTGTTTCCTGAAATCATATTTTCACAAGCAGCTACTACTGCAGTTACATTTGTTTTTAGTTTCATGTCAGCAATCGCACACAT
>PPCM01000997.1_pt1 | contig 15578 bp, 14 predicted proteins | sample 1555541 | NCBI WGS metagenome assembly PPCM01 (sample SAMN05284479, study PRJNA326546) | Marine sediment metagenome, whole genome shotgun sequencing project. | isolation source: marine sediment | place: Germany: Wadden Sea | collected 2012-09-05 | reverse complement strand
GGGTTGGGTCGGGTGGGGTAGGTGGGTGGCCAAGACGGCAGGGGCGGCGTCGGCCAGGCTGCCCCCGACGGCCTCCCGCGTCGCCTCCAACTCGTCTTGTCGGGCAGCGCGGGCAGCTCTCCTCTCCGGCAGCGTGACATCCCCCCACATGGTCCAGGCAAGGCGGGCAGCGATGGGGGAAGGGACGAGGCCCAGGGCCAGGGACGCGTCGAGCACCAGACGGGCGGTGGGGCGGGACATCGCGTCGATGGCGTCGGCCAGGACCCCCATGGTGTGATGCCACGTCGGATGGGCCGCCGCGATGTCGTGGAGGCCGGTGGCGATCGTCATGGCAGGATGAGTGAGAAAGGCGGGTGGGGGTGGGGTGCTGGACGCTGAGGAAGCGAGAGCAGCGGGGATAGACAGGTGATGGGGGCCGCACGACGTCAGGAAGTCCGCGAGCACCCGTACAGCCTCTCCATCCTTCTCCTCATCAGCAGAGACGGACAGCGAGGCAATAGCGTGGGACAGAGCGGTGCACGCCAAGTCGCACAGCTCCTCAGTGTCCACATCTACCGTCATCCTCACTGAATTCGCCCGATGGACGAGGATCAGGAGACAAAGTGCCTTTAGCGGCTCCAGAAAACCATCCACAGGGCCGGACTTGGCGGCGTCAAGGCTCTTTTGGATCATCGGGATCAGGCTCTCCTGGTCAGCCCATAGCAGCTGCTGGACTTTGGAGGCGGCGCCAGAGCTCATTCCAAGAATGCTGATATGCCAACTAACAAAATTAACGGGTTGAAATGACTCATACTTGTGACCTAAACCGTATCAATGTCCGAATTTGGGCTAATTAATTTCTTTTGTCGTTTTATAGTTCCAAACGAAACTGTAGAATGACGATTTTTGGCCTTGAGGGCGAGCTCAAGATACCTGATGGCTATGACGAAGCCGCTCACTGTGATAACTACGCTGTGAAGGACTTTACTACCGATGAGTGCCGTCAGCTGACTCAGTTGGATGAGGACGGCAAGTTGCGGACCATCGAGGGGACGCTGGGCGAGAACAAGAAGCTGGAATGCGCCCACTGCTCGGAGAGCTTCTGCTCCCTTCACGACGCAGCTGTGTGTTGGAACTGCAAGGCTGCGATGTGCCCCGGCTGCTTCTACTCGGAGCAGGTTGTGTCCCGCAGCCGCAAGGGAACTGAGTCTGGTTTTGTCCCCATTGAGGAGCCGTGGCGGAAGAAGGCGTCCCTTGTGGGCTACTGCCGTGCCTGTGGTGTGCAGTGCGGCGCCTCCACGCTTCCCCTGATGGATAAGATGCGGCAGGGCCCCCCCACCACCATCGAGCCGTGGAGCAACGCCGAGCACGCCACGGGGGCATGCGACTCAGCTGCCATGGCCGTGGCCGCCGAGCTGGACTACATCTTCGACGAGTGCATCGAGCTGATCACCGTGGCTGACGGGCAGACCGGAGACAAGGCGGTCGCCTCCTTCCGGCAGGGCATGGCCGCCGCCCAGCGCCTCCTCGTCGCCATCAACTTCCTCCGCGCGTTCCGTCCCGAGGTGGTCGTCGGCAACATCCGGGCCCTCTTCTACCGGGCCGTGTACAACAGGGCCGGCGTGATCGCTGACGGCCGCGTCGGGGGCGACCCTGCCCCCAGCAAGGCCCTCTGTGTCACCGTGATGGAGACCGTCCCCGCCTACTTCACGCGGTACGTCAAGCCGCGGGGTATGTGGGCCCTCCGCGGCGCCACGTCCCGGATCGATCGTAGGGAGTGCGCCATCACCGTGGAGAGGATGGGGAAGGACGACAGGGCCACGCGCGCCGAGATCTACAGCGACCGGTCCCAGGAGAAGGGCAAGAAGTTCGAGAAGACCCGGAAGCTGGGCAAGGCGGCGCTCGGGGTCGGAGCGCACATCGCAAAGAACCCGCTCGAGCACACCCCCCTGAAGCTGGCCAAGGACGCGGCCACCGGGGCCGTCGTCGTGGACACCGTGCTCAAGGAGTGGGTTAGCATCAACACCCAGATGACGGAGATTTCCGAGGAGCAGGGGGCGCGGGGCATCAGGAACACGTTCATCATGCCCGGCGAGAAGCCCGCGGACATGCCCCTCGAGGCCTACCCCACCGTCGAGGGCGCCGCAGTCGATAAGGCCGGGGCTGCCCAGGTCGCCGAGGAGCGCGAGGCGGCGTATGCTGAGGACTTCCGCACCAAGCAGCGGATGGCCGCGCGGAGACTTGAGTTGGCCGAGGAGCGCGGGCTGCTGGGCCTGTCGAGCAAGGCGAAGCGCTGCTTCGAGGTCCTTCAGGAGATCGAACGGGACGTCGCCGAGGAATTCAAGGCCAAGCCCGCCGACGCCGAGGTCGACCCCACCCCGCCCCGCCCCGACCTGAACCCCGAGATCACCGGCCTCCTCGAGGACGCGCCCCCGATGGCCATCCCCGTGACCCACAGAGGGTCCATGTTCCTCCGGGCGGGCGCGGGGGTGGGGGCCGACCTTCTCCTCGCCATGGACGACACGCCGGGCGCTGACGTCAGCGTCAAGGTCCGGAAGCTCGGGCCCACGTACCACGGCCAGGCCCTGTGGCTTGGTGCCATCGACTCCCCGGTGTTCAAGGTGTACGACGCACGCTGGGTCTTCCCGTCAGTCCGGAGAGCACAGAAGTTCATCGCCAAGCACCTCGACGAGCTGCTGGATAACAAGACCATGACGACCATCACGCGGTCCGCCGCCCCGACCGAGCTGAAGGACATCCCGGGCGCTAGCTGGTCCATGCTGATGCGGGGCAACACTAAGATCGGTGGGTCGGGCGTCAAGATCAAAGGGGCAAAGCGGGCCGCGGGAACGTACGACAAGTGGTCGCTCGTCGCCCGGATCGGGCACGTCGTCGCCAAGGTCGGGTTCCAGTGTGGTGTGGACGCCAAGCTCAAGCCCGTACCCCTCCCTCTGCCCGAGGTCGGGGACGCGTTCCGGGCCGCCGTCCAGTCGACGGTGGACTACATGGTCGCCGACGGGCTGGACCTGCAGGCGACGGCTGATGACGCCGGCGACGACCTCGAGCTGGAGCCCGTCGCCCCGGAGGAGCCCAAGAAGGACAAGGCGAAGGGCGGGAAGAGCAAGAAGCGCGGGGGGCGCGGCCGGAAGTAAGTAGACACTGTGTTAGGTATGCCGTCACGCGAGTTGGCTCAAGTGATGAAGGTGGTAAAGTTAAGACGGAAAAGACAATGATATTGGTGTTCGTTGGCCGGGCAGGATGCGCGTTTGGACATGCACTTGCTAAAACCGTGCTTAAGAGCCGCTCTAGCTATCGCACGTTGTTCAGCGAAGCCGGCTTCCCCAAATTTCTCTTCATCACAGCTGGTTTGTCCGTATTGGCGCTCTTACACAGGCGACGAGCATACATCCACAGTCCTCCGATGTTCTTGGGGCGATCAGCCCCCTGTGGTGTTCCGTCTGACCGATCCCCGCTTTGTTTCCGGGCGGCCCGACACTCTTTTCAGTGAGGCCTGCCAACCGGCCGATGAAAGCCTGGACGCCTTCCCAGCGCACACGTGGCGGGGTCCAATGGATGTCCCGGGGCCCGTGCTCCGCGCTGCCTTCCATCGGTGGCTGGTGTCCGTCGTCTCCCACACGGACGACTTGCGCGGACTGGTGTTCGTTCACAGCCTCCACGAATCGATCGCAGGCATCGTACCGCAGCTCATAGAGGTGGCCAGGGCCGGACCCATGCCCCTACCCGCGTACATCGCCGCGACTGCCCTGTCTGACACCCTCCCCGGTGTCCACGGTGCCGCCACGGCCTCATGGGTTCTCCCGCGAGTCCTGAGCGCCTGCGATACCGTGCTGATCGCCGACCGGGACGCCCTAGGCCCGCCCGGCCCCGCCGCCTGGGTAGACCTCTTCCTCCAGGCGTCCTCAACGATCACGCCGACGACCCGCATCCCCAGTATAGCCCGGGCCATCGCCGATCGCCACGCGTCGCACGCTAAGGGCGGCGGGATCGTGGTGCTGACGGGGGGGTCCGCGCGGGGCGTGCTGCATGGCGTGGACGAGGCCTGCGGGGGGGCACCAGTCGTGGCTCGACTGGCACGGGCAGTGAAATGACCATCAGAGCATTTACGTTTGATCAACTACAATAAACTGTTACATTCCACCGCTCACAGCCTCCTGCGCTTACTCCACTGGTAGACGTGGTACAGCCCGTACATGGGCATGAACGCCACGAACCCGAGCCCCGACGTGATGGGGATGATGTAGAAGTGGGCACCGAGGATCACGCCGCACACAAAGGCCGTGATGCCTGCCACGGTGCCCGCCACACCGACGCCGCCGAGCGCCATGAAGCAGAGGTGCTTGGCAAGAATCAGGGCGCGTTTTTCGGCTCGCATCATGGCGATGTATGCTGAAAGAGACGCGCGGTACAGAATGAGCCGGATGACCAGGCGGACGACGCTGCCGACACCGACCACCACGGCCTGCAGGACGTACACGGCGGCGGCTGTCCCGAAGAGCGGGAAGACGGAGTAGATTTCAAGAACGTGCATGCAGAGCAGGAACACAGGAATCGCCGCAATAATGGCAACGACCCAGCCGAACGCCAGGGCCACGCCAATCTGCCTGATCGGGTCGGGTGTGCCTATGGTGGCCGCCACTATCCGTGCGGCCATGGCGGCGGTCCCCCCGATGGGTGTGATGACGACGATCAGGACGCCCGACCCGATGGCAAAGCGGAGGGGGGACAGCCCGAAGCCGAAGATGAGGGGCGGGCCAACGACGATCAGCCCGCCGAACACGATGCACCCGGTGACCAGCAGGTGCAGGGCGAACATCGTGAGGCCCGCGATGGGCGTCAGGGGGTCCGTCGAGCTGAGCTTCGGGGCCTGGTACAGGAGACGCAGCTTGGACGGGTCGGGCGGGGCAGGCACGTCTGACGGCAGGACCGGGTAGGCCCGGGTCACGGCCTCCGCCGCCGCCGCCTTGGCCTTCATCTCGACCTCAGCCTCTCGGGCCTTGAGAGTCGCCTCGAGCGCAGCACGGCTCCGGTCCACCCGACCCTGCTGCTCCGCGGTGAGCTTGTCCCGTTCAGTGCGGATGTCGATGTACTTGGCGGCCCGGGTCCGTTGTTTGGTGTGAGACGTGCCGATCGGGGCCGATGGTGGTGATGAAGGCTCATCCGCCACCGGCTCAGCTTGGAATGGTGTTTCTGGGGGTCTCATAGGAGGAGGCTCGTACGGAGGGGCTGTGGGGGCCTCGTACGGGTCCGTCTTGTAGATATCTGGGCCTGCAGGAGGCGCTGCGGGAGCTCCGTAGGGATTTGAGCCGTACGGGTTCGCCGTATTGTATTCGTATGGCATAGATGTGCTATAGTCGTTGTGATATGGATTGTGGTTGCTCATCTTTTCTGATGTAGTGTGTGATTTGAGATCTGGAGGTGATGTGCATCAGTAAGCCCTCCTACCAATGACATTCATTCGGTAGCTCAGTGTACCCCTGACCTGCGCGCGCGTCCCACCTTTGCCCCATCTCCTGTTCAGGGTAAATGGAGCGAGGTAGATGAGGTATCACAGAAAGATGAACACTAGAGCTCAGATTGAATGAGATGGATCGGGCGACACTGACGGGGGGCACCGCGCGTGGCGTGGGGCAGGGCGTTGACCAAGCCTGCGGGGGGGCGCGTGGTATAGCCCGAATATCAAAAAGAACGCGATGAGCGCGGACGCCGATGTGATGGGGATGAAGATGTAATGGTCCCCGTGGAGGATCACGCCGCATACAAAGGCCGTGATGCCCGCCACAGTGCCCGCCACACCGACGCCGCCGAGCGCTATGAAGCAGAGGTGCTTGGCGCGATGCTTAACCCGCATCATTGTGATGTATGCAATGGGAGAAGCTCGGAAAAGAAAGTGCTGAAGGGCCAGGCGGACAATGCTGCCGACACCGATTAACACGGCCTGCAGGACGTACACTGCGGCTGTGGCGGCGTACAGCGGGAAGACTGACTCGATCCCAAGGACAAGGATGCAAAACAGTACCACTGGGACCGCTGCGATGGCAACGATGGCAACGGCCCATCCAACCGCCAGGGCCAGGCCCATAAGCCTAGCAATAAGGTTTCGGATCAAGTGTGTCAATGTCAATCATCAAAAAAATGCCAGCCCAGAATGGCTACACTGACGGTGGGTGGTAACGGCACGAGTGACGACGAGCAGCACGACGACAGGCCCGGTGATGGGATGGAATTGATTGAGAAAGACGTCCAAGATGAGGGGTGGACCAAAGACGAGGGGTACGGCAGTGGCTATCAGCCCGGTGAGCACGATAGTCATTTTTCGGTGTGATCGGCGTCGTGGGCCTTTCTTGCAATTTGGGGCCCAAGACGACCTTAAACTGCACCATCGTTGAAACACGTTGATGGGGCTATTTGGAAAGAAGGAGCAAGCCATGCCCATTGAGGCTGTGCGTCCTCGGTACCGTCATCTGCCTTCTACGCATGCAGATGCCACGAACGGCATGTACCCCTCTCCATCGCTCACTCAGACATCATGACACGCTGGACTTCTCGTTTCCTGCTCAACATGGAGGAGCGCCGCCGCGCCAAGATCGGCCGCGCCCGCATGTTCGATGCCAAGGGCCAAGTGACATTTGCTGAGGCCCTGACGCCGTATCTCGTGTCGAGCTGGGCCTTTGGGGCCGGTGTCGGCGGTGCGTATGGCGCCACTCTAGCTCTGTCGAACGCCCGGCTGTACAACACATGGCGGACGCGTCTGGATGCCACATTCCTCTCAGCAACACGCCACGGGTGGAGGACGGCCAACGCCTGCCTGCTCGCGGCGCCCGTCGTGCTAGGAGCCGCCGCGTCCGTCCATGGGGTAGCATCGTACGCCAAGAGCAAGACGGCTCCCTCCCGGTCTGGTTCTGGGGAGTGAGTCACACTGTGCCGGTCAATATCATGTCCATCGTGAAGCGTTCCCGATCACGGGCTCCAGCGTCCCCCCTCCCCACGCGGCATGCTACAGCACGGAGACGTTGGACCGGCCTGTGTGCTCGCCTGTAACGGCCTCACGACTGCCTTGGAGGGCAGGGCGTCGGCCACTGGGACATCCGGGATCTGCTGGGAGATCGCGTTTTGACGGAGATGCGCTTGTGATGCATGGCTGAGTGGTGGGGTGTCCTGCTCGCCGTCGCCTGGGGACGCGCCAAGACCATCGAGGGTCGGGTAGGGCCTGTAAACAATTATAGTAATCGTTGATGAATTCTTCTCTTACTCTTCAACAATAAAAACACGCGGTGTTTGGCGAGAAACACATGATGCATCCCTATCAGCGCTGTTACTTAACGGTCGATCGACGATGTGAATAACACCAATACCAAGTTGGCCAAGGTAAGGTACGTCCAAGGTACGTCTAGCGGACTGACAGTATTGGTCAGGCTCGACTGCGATGTGGGGTGTATGGAAGGCTCAACAATGCACACTAATCGGCAGATCAGGTTATGGGGAGCGTATTCCGGGCACGCAACTATCTCAGACCGGATTAACATTCACCTGGTCAGGTCTGATGAGGGGTGGGTTGGGTGGTAATGGCAGTGGGGCACTGGTCTGCCCGAGGTCACCAAGTTATGCCACTACTGCTACCCGCAGCATAGTAGCTCCCATACAGGCTTATTCGGCCAAATGATAGCTGAGTCTGGTGGTTGGTAGTTGGGTGTCGATCGGGTGAAAGAACATTTAATGTTGACACTGTCCTAGACCACCAAACATTCAGATATGCCGACCCCTTGCTTAGCGGTACCCAGTAGGGAACGCATGAACATCATGCAGCACCGCAGCACCACACATCCTCAGATTTAAGGTGTCTGTCGCTAAATCAGGCTAGTCTTAGTCTGGCATTTGTATCCACCCGGAACAGGCGCAATATCAACTATATCACACGGAAAGACCGCGATAATCCGAACTACACCCTCTGGGGAGCAGCTAAACGATGACCTCATAACTATAAATCATCAAACTTTATATTCAAATTTCAGAAATTGTGAATTATGAGTTCCCCATGCAGTATCAGTACAGAACGGCTGGTTAAAGCAAATGTATGGGCCAAACAGCAGTCTAGAATTCGGAATGCACAGATGGCAACCATGTTTGACCGTGTTTTTGAGGTTCGCGACATGATTTCTCGCGAACGAGGGTCTCACAAGGCACATGTAACAGCTGCAGAGATGGCCCCACACATAGAGTTTTGCAGCAGGATGAACCCCGGGGAATCAGCGACGGCGATCATGAGAAATTGTGAGTCCATCCACCACTTTCTAACTCAGACCATGTGAAGGGTCTCAAGCCCCGTACCACCCAGTGGGAGGGCACAGAGTTCCGGCTGCGGGTGCTCCTGGAGCTGGAGCGCGTTCTCCTGCTCCGTTACTTCTTCATGCAGCTTCGGCGGGGCATCGACGCCCGTTTAACACTCACGGAGGCTGTCGAGACCATCGTTATCCACCCAAGGGTCTCCACATACGCGACCGCCGCGTTCTACAACCTCAAGCGGCGGGCGGCGGCGGTTCGGGCTGCCCGTAAGGTGCGGGCCGTGGCCGTCCGTCGGGAATACCTCCTGGACCAACATGTCGTCGCTGTGACGTGGAAGCTCTGGAAGACGCGCGCCGAGAGACGGCAGAGCAGACGGCAGATGGCAGCGGAGGCGTCTGACAGACGTCGACTGGCAAGGGGAGCCATTAGGGAGTGGAAGACGAAGATTGATCTCATCAAGGAGATCGAATCTCGGGCGGTCACGGTGTATCACGGGTCGCTCCTCCGGCGTCGTGTGTTCGAGCACTGGGCGGAGGAGGTGGTGGTGCGGCGCTTCATCGTCCACCGCAACGTGCGGGCGGCGGGCAGGGTACTGGACACGTTCATAGCGGAGTATAACTGGCGGGTGGACGCGCGGGCCCGGGCGGAGGACGCGAAGTTGGCTCTGGCCCGGCGTAAGGCAGGTTTGGTCCTGGCTGGGTGGTGGGGGGTGGCCGTCCGGTCCCGTCCAGACCGGCAGCGGGCGGCCATCATCCAGGAGCGGTGGCGGCAGTTAACGCTGGGGGACACACTCACCACGTGGCGCCGGGCGACGGGGGAGCGCCGCCTGGTGAAGCGTGTCCTCCGTCAGGCGGGGCGGTGCTGGCGGTGGAGGCTGGCCGAGTACCCACTGGAGGTCGAGGAGGCTGACGTCAAGGGCGACGTGCTGCACGCGTGGGCCGGGCTAGCACAGCAGTCGCGGGCCCACCAGCACCGAGTGTCCACCGAACGGGCGGCCGACGTCTTCCGGCGCTCTGTATTGATGACGCGGGCCCTCGCCGGGCTGCAGGTGGGCGCCGAGGCCTCCATCAAGGACAGGGCACGACTGGCGGCCGCATGGAGGGGGTGGGGGCGGGTCCGGGCAGGGTACGACCGACGGGGGGCGGCCGTGATCCAGACCAGGCAGCGTCGCGTCCTCAAGGCGTGCTGGACGGTACTGGTCGACGAGGTGGACGCCAGGGCCGTCGACCGATGCCACACTCAATGGGCGGCCCTCTGGACGTGGCGGAGGGCAGTCCACCATGGACGACACGTGGTACCCGCCATGCACCTGCACCAACGACAGCTGGTGACCGCCATCAGCGCTTGGAAGCTTGCCGTCTTCAAGCGGCGCCTCGATCTTCAGAACGGCGCCAGGTTGGCGGCACACCGGGCCCGCGTGATGCAGTACCGCGCGCTGTCCCGGTGGGTCGGGCGGTGGAGCGCTCTCCAGTCGGCCCGCGTCTCGGTCGAGCAGCGGGTCGGCACCCGCTGCCTTCAGTCCGCCTTTGACCAGTGGACGGTGGCGCGCGTGAGGTCGGAGGGCGCGCGGGTCAAGACAGCCCGTGCCACCGGCCACCGGGAGTACACGGCCCTGGCCCAGACCTTCGGGGCGTGGCGCAGCGTGTGGCAGGACGTCCGGGACGGTGCTCGGCTCGAGGAGGTGGCCGACACGTTCCTGGGCCGCGCACTCGTCCACACGGTCGGACTGCAGCGTGCGGCGCCGCGGGGCGGGGGGTTACGTCTAACTCTTCTGACAAGCGGGGAGAGGATAGCGACGGCCGTCCGAGGGGACGACGGGGTGTACCAGCTGCCGACGGGGGTGGTGCTGGACGGATGGGCGATGATGGTCTATGATAACAAGGTCTCTCTCTCGGCCTGGGTGCGATGGAGGATGTTTGTCCGGCAAAGGGTGGACAGGCGACGGAGACGTCAGGCCGAGCTGCACAGGAGGTCCGCCATTAGCGTGGCCACACCAACAGCATCCCTCCTGGCCTATACGTGAGACTAAACATGCTGCATTGTTTATCGTCATTCTTTCACTTCACTCGTGTGTTCAGGTTCACGAATTGTCGCCCTCCTCGGCCGCTGTCGCCTCGTTCGCGACGTATGCCGGTGTTCGGGCCGTCCTGGTAGAGCTCTGCGGGTTCATGACCCCTGCGAGTGTCGCCATCGTAAGTGTGCTGGCGTCTGTCCCGTCCACGTGACGGCACCGGCGAACAATCGCGTCCAGATGCTGCTGGGCGATGAGTCCGAGCAACCGGCGTGCTGCTGGATCCACACACTCCACACCACCCTTGCGGAGCTCGTGCTTGAGGACTGGGTCCGGAATCTGGGTGAGAATTGGGGCGTTCAATGGTAAGCACGTACCATCAACTGGAAATCCTCAAGTTGCCCTAGTAAGTGATTAAGAATGTTGGTGTTTCCCTGCTCGGGGTTGGAACCCCCCTGTGCCGAGGCTGCCTGCCCAGCTTGCGCGTCAGACATCTGTAAGGAAGCAAAATGAAACGACAATATTTAGCCCCGCTAAGGTAGTAACAGGGTAATATGGTCTCGTTACGGTGGTTAATATTCGCTCTACCACATGAGTACTAAACAGTACTTCTGGAATTAGTAAAAGTAGGAAAAGCAATGGGTGGAAACAGCAGCAAGGCGAAAACCAATGCTCCCAAGCAAACTAAGAAGTCGAACGATAAGAAGCACCTGCCGAAGCACATGCAGGCTGAGATGGACGTCGATCCTCGCAGCCCGTCTGCTGTTCGGACCCCTGTAGCGGCCGGTAAGACCGACGAGGCCCCTGCGGCCAACGACTCACCTGTGGTGATCCCCAAGAGGGAAGTCGATGAGGAGGCTGTCGCCGAGAAGCCCGTAGAGCCCACCGCTGAGGAAGCCGCTGCTAAGGCCGCCGAGGAAGCCGCTGCTAAGGCTGCCGAGGAGGAGGCTGCTGCTAAGGCCGCTGAGGAAGCCGCTGCTAAGGCTGCCGAGGAGGAGGCTGCTGCTAAGGCCGCTGAGGAAGCCGCTGCTAAGGCTGCCGAGGAGGAGGCTGCTGCTAAGGCCGCTGAGGAAGCCGCTGCTAAGGCTGCCGAGGAGGAGGCTGCTGCTAAGGCCGCTGAGGAAGCCGCTGCTAAGGCTGCCGAGGAGGAGGCTGCTGCTAAGGCCGCTGAGGAAGCCGCTGCTAAGGCTGCCGAGGAGGAGGCTGCTGCTAAGGCCGCTGAGGAAGCCGCTGCTAAGGCTGCCGAGGAGGAGGCTGCTGCTAAGGCCGCTGAGGAAGCCGCTGCTAAGGCTGCCGAGGAGGAGGCTGCCAAGAAGGCCGCCGAGGAAGCCGCTGCTAAGGCTGCCGAGGAAGCCGAGGCTGCTCTTGAGGCCGCTGCCGAGGAGGCCGAGGTTCCCGTAGAGGAGGAGGGCGAGGACGTCTCCGGGCAGCCTGCTAACCGCGAGGAGTCAGTGCCCGCCGACCTCGAGTAAGCGACAATGATAAATATCGGAGAATGATGACGGTGTGGTTTATGAAAGGCGCGTCACTCCTCGGTGATGGCGACCTGCTTGACTGCATCCCCCCTCTTGGGCCACGAGTAATACTCCTCGACGAATGTGCCCGCGGCCTTGCTCTGGATAAGAAGGACGATCTTGGGAGGCGGGTTAGCGCGCATAACACGCTCGTGCATCGGGAACGGCACCTCGCGGCGGAGGAGGATCACGTTGATGATGAACTCAGCGAGCGCCGCGTCGTACGCGTTGTCGTCCTCTCTGTACTGTTCGGGGTCTCTGTTGGCGAGCGACGCCTCGGGATCGGTCCGGAAGCCGTCCTCGGTCTCCACAAATGCCAGCTGGTACACAGTGAAGCGAGTGCGCGCCCTGACAAAGTGCAAGACGTTCTCTTTCAGGAAGATGGCCCAGATATCCTCGACGAACGCGCCGGCTTTGATCTGTTCGAACTCCTCAGCCGTGTAGCTCACAGAGATCGGTACAGGAGCTGTCTTGGTCATGGAGATGGGCTCAATGGGCACAGCATCGGCAGCACAAGGCGGGAAGCTCTCCATTTGTAGTTTAGTCTATAGTTGATCCGATTCAAGCAGGTCACAGTCAGTCAATCACCAAGGGTCAGATACAGCCTCACCCCACCCCCCACGCGATCCAGCACCCCGCCGAGGTCCACACCGTCCGCCTTGAGCACCGCGAGCAGCACCACCATCGGCCACTTAACCTTGACGGGGGAGGCGTCGATCACCGTGCCAGTCACCCGGGCCAGCCACTCAGGGACCGGCTCACCGGACCTGTACCCCACCGTCTGCGCCACCCTGTCCCGCGCGGCTTCACACAGCGCGGGAGTCGTCAGGAGCAGCCCGATGACGGTGGCCTTGTCCTGGGCCTTGGTGACGTCGAGCAGCGCGTCGACCAGGCCTGCCGCACGCTCCCTCCCGCACCACTGCAGGATGCGCTCGGCCCCCTCGATCAGGTGTGGTGCGTTCGAACCCCGACACTTCCGCAACATGTTCAGCACGACGTCGCCAAAGACGGGCGCCCCGTCGGTTTCCCGGGACATCCCGCACTCAAGCAGCCCAGCAGCGACCAGCGGACCGTGCGTGGCCTCCGGGTCGCGAAGGGCGGCCTCTAGCAGGTTCAACACGCCCTCCACCGTCAAGGTTATCGGTGGGGGGAGGGACAGGCGCTGGAGGGCCGAGGGGGCGACGGCAGACGCGGGCACAGAGGGGAACCGGACCAGGTAGCGGGCGGCTGCGTGAGCGAGGGCGGCCCGCACGGTGCACGAGGAGCGTCGGTAGCCGGGGACCTCGGAGAGCAGCCCAGGGAACATGCAGAGGGCGAAGAACGTGCCGAGGTCATCCGAATGTAGCTCAATGGTGTGGTCGTTGGCTATTTGGGTGAGATGGAGCAAGAGGGACTCCACAGAGGGCGGCTCCCAAATGGAATTCAGCGGCATATACAGCCGGCTGTCTTCCTTGTTGCGCTGTACACTGTCATGGACATCCTCTAGCGCGAAGTAGTTGATTGGCTGGCTCATCGCGGATTTTCAGCCCGGAAGAAGTCGAGAAAGATTGGAGATAAAAGACATAAATAATCCACTCATTTCAGCAGTTTTTCTGGTTTAAATCGTGTGTACTGTGGCATTTTCAGCATTTCTCAGATCTTTAATTCGAACGAAAACGAAAAACGAAAAACCACTGACCATGTCATCAATTTTGAAACAAGAGCGCGAAAAGATTAAAGAACGGTACTTTGCTGCCATCAAGAAGCGGTTCTCAACGTTTGACCGCTCTGGGGACGGTACCTGCGATATACGAGAGATTGGCACCATTATCCGGTCACTCGGGATCAACATGACTGAGGCAAGGCTGCGAGACGTGACTACACAGATAGAGGAGGACGAACCGTCTGGTTTTGTGCAGTATACCCGTCTGGAGCCAGTGGTTCTCTCGTTCCTGATGGGCAGCGAGACTGTTCGGGACACCGAGGAGCGCATCCTGGAGGCATTCCGCATGCTGGACACCGAGGGGAAGGGCACCATCGATGCCGACGAGCTGCGGGTGCTGATGACCACCAACGGCGAGTACTTCAACACCGACGAGGTGAACGAGATGATGGCGTTCGCCGCCGACCCTGACACGGGCACCATCGACTACAAGGTCTTCGCCAGGCACCTCGCCGAGCCTGTGGACGACCTGGAGACCTGATTCATGTGGAATATAGCTGGTAAACTCTCCCTTGTTCAGACTTGGAATTACATTTCCCATACAAACCCGCCCAATAGCCAGGGGTCGTGTCAGGGCCACGGTATCATCACGCCTCCTGCATTTCTTAGTATTTCTTTTTTTATGAAGCCTCTCTCATACGTCGTGTATCTAGCATGTCGTGCCAGCCCCGAGAGATAGAGGGCTCTGGACACGTCACGGGGACATGTACCGAGATGTGCCCGCTGAAGGAGATCGGGGACCGCGTCCGGTACGACGTAGCGGCTCTCGAGGCACCTGTACTTGCGGACGGCACCGTCCCACGCGCTGTGAAGAAGTATCCGAGGTCCGACGCCGCGAGAGTAGTGAACAACGGGGATGTCCGGACCGAGCAGGCCCTTCAGCGCACGACAGGCTTCCTCCTCCGCGATGTCGCCGACTTTGCCGACCCCTCGTTCCACGCCATGTATCATTTCGCCGCCGACAGGCTGCGTGGCGTGATCAACGACTACTCCATCCAGCACACGGCGACGCCCGAGTCCGCGGGGACGTTGGAGCTCATCGCCAGGTTCCTCGCTGTGTGCGTCGCCTTTGGAGACGTCGCCAACAGTGACGGCCACCAGTTCGAGAGGAAGCCGCACATGGAGATGCTCTCCAACTGTCTGATGACCCTGCGCGCCATGTACACCCGCCTCCGCCCGTCTCCTGACGCTGCGGTCGGCCGTGAGCCTGAGTTCGAGGCATACCGCATCATCACAAAGATACACGACGATAAGCTGATGGCGGACGTCACGGGGCTCCCCCGCGCCGTCAGGAGGTCTCGGTACGTCACGTTCGCGCTCCGTGTGGTCGCGGCGTGCCGTGCCGCGGACCACGCCGCCCTCTCCACCCTCACGAGAGCCGCCACGCCTATCATGGCCGCCCTCATCCAGATCGCGGCCGCCGAGGTCGACCTAGCGCTGTTGACGAACATCGGCCGCATGGAGATGCCTTCCCGGGGTCCATCTACCCGCCCCCCAAAGGTCCCGCAGGCCGTGCTCGAGGGCATGGGGGCGGCTGACCTCGTCGAGCGGCTGGCCCCGGGGACTCGAGGCGCCGTCACGTTCGCCACGGTGCGGGAGGCGCGCGCGGTGCTCGCCGGTCACGTGGCCGACGGGCGGGGTGGGTTCCCCGTCGACCCCGCGGTGTACTCCGGCATGACGCTCGGGGGGGCCGACTTTGATATCCCCGCCCCGGTCGACCCGTCCGTCGGGGGTGGTTATCCGGTCGGGTCGGGCGGGGGGCGGGTGTTGATGGCCAGGGTCATCTATGGCAGGTACCCCCACCCGACGTCCACCGGGGCCGACCTCGACGAGGATCTGCTACGGCTGACATCGGGGTACAGGCCCGCCCCCCTGGGGAAGGTGGTTGATGGGACCCCGGGGGTGTCATTCAGGTGGCCCATGATGAAAGACGTCGAGGTCATGGCCAAACCCGCCCGGGCTCCACCCATTCGGATCGCATCACCCGCACCCAACCCGACACCCACATCATCACCCGCCCCCACACCGGTGTACCAGCCCCCCGCCCGGCGGGCCAAGACCAAGGCCCAGG
>PPCM01000996.1_pt1 | contig 15603 bp, 4 predicted proteins | sample 1555541 | NCBI WGS metagenome assembly PPCM01 (sample SAMN05284479, study PRJNA326546) | Marine sediment metagenome, whole genome shotgun sequencing project. | isolation source: marine sediment | place: Germany: Wadden Sea | collected 2012-09-05 | reverse complement strand
CCTTGCCCTTTCCCGTTAACTTCTTAAACAGTGCCTTTCCCTTGTCGATGATAAAGCCCACCACCTTTTCAACCGCCGCATCGATGGGGGCCCGGATCTTCTTGATGGCCTTTTGCACGCTCGCGCCGATGCCGCCAAGACCCAGGAGGGAGGCCAGGAGCCCCAGTATCATGGGAATGGCCCTTGCGAGGGACTGCTCCACGGCATTGGCGGCCTTTCCGATCCGGCCGTTGGCAAGGGCATTCACGGAATCCCATACCGATTTTGCAAAGGAGACGATGCTGTCCCAGCGCTCAACGAAGAACATCACCAGATCGTAGAGCATCTTGATGGCCTTAACCAGGGCCGACGCCGGGTTCAACATGCTGATCAACCAGACGATACCCGCTTTCACAACCTTTTCGATGACAACGTTTCGTATGCCGGCCATTACCTGGGATTTCAGATCGCCGAGCTTCTCCTTTACCCGCTCCCACAGGGCAATGGGACCCTTTGTGATAAGATCCTTTACCAGCGCGAAGGATTTTTCCAGCATGCCCACGATCTTTTCACCCTTGGGCTGGAGTTTTTTCACCACCTTGGCCCGGATATTGTCGTATGTAAGCCCGAGGATCTGCATGACCAGTGAGAAGATCCCCTTGAGGTCGAACTTGTCCGGCAGGGTGATCTGAACATCCCCCATGGCGCCTGTAAGCCATTTGACCAGTCCGTTCACGAGGTGTTTCTTGATATTCCCCTCGAACTGATTGATTCCCTTCTTGACCCCCATGGCAACATTATTGAAAAATTTACTCGGGGATTTAAAAATCTTACCGAGTTGATCCCCGGCTCGCTCGATGAAGTCGATAATGGTTTTGGGGTTGATACCGGCAATATCGCATGCCGCGTAAAAGGCGATCTTAGCGGCCTCGGCAAAATCACCGGTCAAGACGGCGCCCGCGATCTGCACCGCCGCCTTCATGGCGGTCTGGAATGCGGCGAGAACCTTGTCCAGTGCCTTGCCCAGGGCATCGGCGAGGGCTTCAACACCCTTTTTAAGGGTAGCCGCCACCTTGTTGACCCCTTCAACGGCCTTGTCCACCACCTTGTCGATGGCCTTGTTGATCTTTTTCGCAAGCTCGGGGAAGACCTTTCCGATATACTTGGTGACCTTGTCCTTGATCCACGTTCTGAACTTGTTGAGTTTATCCACGATCCACTTGCGACCGGCTTCGATAACGGCAAGGGCCGCCTTCTTTGCCGTTTCGATGATAAATTTCACCGCCTTTCGAAGGGCCGTGAAGATCACATCGATGGCCTTGGTGATGGCCTTGACCACGCTCTTTACGGCATCCTTTACCCGGTCCCACCAGCTCTTCTTCTTGCTCTTCTTTTTCAGCTCCTTTTTCTTTACAGCGGCCTTTGCTTCTTCCTTTTGCTTCTTCTTGTTTGCATCCTGTTCGGCCTTCTTGAGTTTCGCGGCGGCCTTGCCCTCGTCCGCCTTCACACGCCCCTTGATGCCGTCCTTGAGGGGCTTCTGTTCTCCTTCGGACTCCTTGCGGAAGGTTTTGATATGGATCTCGGCATCCTCGATGCCCTTTTTCTGTTCGTCCGCGACCTCGCCCCGGGACTGATCCACTATCTGTTTCTGATCGGTTTCCGCTTTCTCGTTCAGCTTGTCGGCATCCCGTTTCGCCTTGTCGGTTTCGGCTTTCTTGTCGGTATTGCGTTTGTTGGTTGCCTTCTTGATATCCTGCTCGGGCTTTGACAGGCTCTTCTTCAAGAGGGGCGACATATCCTGGTCGGATTTTTTACGCACGGCCTCGGGAAGGGGAATGGCAAGGTAATCGGCCATGTCCGTCTGTTTTTCAGTGGTTACCTTCTGGGCCGCCGCATCGATTTTAACGCCGTGATCCTCATCAACGGCTACGGGCTGTATCTCCTCCTTACCGGGATTTGCCTTGATTCCCTTGGCAACCTTGTCCTTCTCGGAGGCGGCTTCCCTGTCTCCCTCTGCGCTCTGTTGATCCGAACGTTTGGGATCGGCATCACCGCTCAACTCTGCTTTCGGCCGCTCTCCGGCACTGGTGTTCACCCCTGGATCACGGGTCTTGACCGAGGACATAAAGCTGCTGAAACGCTGTTTGAACCATGAGAGGAAACCGCCGGCAGGCCCCTGGTCAAGGGCCTTGTTGTTCTTGCTGTTGCTCAGGGGGGCGCCCAGATCCTTGTGTTCCGATGGCTTTTCGAGGGCAGGGGAGGGCGGGACGGTCTCTTTGATCACGGCTTCCTTGCCCTTGGGTTCCTCTCCCTTGTCCCCCCTTTGGGTGGATTTTTGACCTCCGGTCCTTGCCGTGAGTTTGGGCGCCGAGCGCTTTTCCCGTTCTTTTTCCGCTTTCATGGAATCGCTGACGGCATTGCCGAGCGTCGGAAAAGACGCAGCTATTGTCGATGCTGTCGACGACATAAATGACAGCATCATCTTATCAGGCGCACCACTTGATTTGAGCGGTTTTGGCTTCGGAGCGACTTTGCCGGCGGGAACGCCTTTTCCGCCGCCTTTCTTTCCGGCTGTTTTGCCCTTTTTGCCTTTTCCTTTGCTCTTTTTGTCCGGTTTGGATTTTTTCTTTCCTCCGCCCGTCTTTCCGCTTCCTTTTAAGGATTTTGTTTTGCCGCGTTCCTTTTCCTCTTCGGCTTTCAACTGGGCGGGTGTCTTGAGATCTTCCACGACAGGCGCAAGTCCCGGCAAGGGCGCATTTCCGAGGACAAGGGGACCCGTGTCCAGGCCTGCATTACCTGCTGTTTGAGGAATTTCGACGGGTTTCCTGCGGATACCTTCGTTCTGCTGGACCACATGGGTCAGTTCGTGGGCAAGGAGGTGTTTGCCCTGTTTTGTCCCGGGCTGGTATTTTCCCTCGCCAAAGTAGATATCCGATCCATTGGTAAAGGCCTGGGCATCGATGGAGCGGGAGAGTTTGCCGCATTGGAATCGTCGTGTATACGGACGCCTGAAAAATCGCCGCCGATACCATGTTCCATCTCTTTGCGTGTTCCCGCAGGCAATGGTGCCCCCGCACCTTTGCTTCGACCAAAGTCTCCGGACAATTGCGGGGTTTCGACTGAAGCGCCGGATTCCCTGGAACGATGAATCCGATTTGCCCGGGGCAGGGAGGTGATACGGGGCAGCGGCGATCGTTGCACCCCTTCACCAACCACGTGATCCGCCACATTGTCGGCTTCCCGTTCATATTGGTCAACCGAGGGCGATACTTCCGATTTGGTCTGGACATCGTCGGGGTATTGGGCGCGTTTGTAACCGAGTTTACGGAACAGCTTTCTAAAATAAGGCTGGTCGGCGCGTCCGCTTATCCCCTGGACGTACAGTGCGACCTTGTTGTTCCACATGAGGCCAGGTATTTTGGGATCGGTGGCTATATGCGCGCCGATCTCCGTGAAGCTGAAGATTTTCGACGTTGGGGACTGGTCCAGTTTATAGTATGCGTGCGAGACGTTCTGTGGGGCGAGCACCCCGACCTTCCTCTGGTAGTCTTCGATCTTGTCTTGAGTAAACGGATTTTTCGTTTGAGCTTTTATTTTATTGTCATCATGAAGTATTTGAATCTGCGCGAATTGAGAGGGCAACGGCGCCTTTAAAGCCGCAATGGCGTTTACAACCTTGCCTTCCCTGCGGTTGATCTCCTTGACGGCCTCTGCTATCTGTCCGGCCAGGGCCGAGGGAACCTGAGCGTTTTCCATGGCAACGGGATCATCGATACGACCTGCGGGAGGTGTGGGACTTGCCTCCAGGGCATAGTCGTCAACATTGTCCGTGGCGATCGTGTTCGGCACCGGCACGTTCAGAACTTTGGATGGAAGTTTCGGATCGGGCGGCACGCTCTTCTTGTCGTCGGACAGGGGATCGTATTCCTCGGCATGGCAGACGACATTAATGGGGATCTTGGCCTCTTCCGTTGCTATCTTGCGAATCATATCGCGTTCCGCCGCGGTCTTGCCGGCGGGCACGGGGTCGAGTTTGGAGAGCACCCCGGGCGTCTGCCTCGTGTAACCGGGGGTGACTTTGAAATGAACCGCGTTTCCGGCATCAACGGAATTTTTCACGGGGGTCTCGAACGCTTTTAACATCGAGCCGCCGCCGCGATTATTGGCATCCTGGGTGATCGGCGTAAGGTTTCGCCAGTCGTTTCCCGGGCCTCCGATATTATGGTTCAAGAGGTGACCGCGAACGTAAAGGGAACCGCCGCCGCTTTTCGGTTTGCGGAGCAGCAGTTTTTTCCAGGCATCGCTGTCCGCCGTAGGCTCACTGCCGGGCGGGTGGATCTTTGTGAGTTTGTCGACTTCAACCCCCTTGCCGTAGTTTTCAGCCGTTAGTCCACTGAATTTTATGGGTGAACTCGGGGGGATCTTCCCCTTCATCTTGATCTTGGCCACCTCAATCGCAAGGTTGTCCACCTCTTTCTGGAATTCGGGCGTGGCGTCCTTTACGTCTTCTCCCTTGGCGCTTTTCCCGGTTGATGTTTTCTGCTTCATGCCGTCGATTTTCTTGGCGATCTTCTTAGCCTTGGCGTGCGCGGTTTTTTCCTCGGGCGTTGAGGGCGTAATCAACTTGATGTATTCGGTAAATGTTTTAGGATCGGACGATGCAACCATCAGCGAAGCTTGCGCGCCCTTGCCCTTGAAGAAGATCTCGTGCTCCGCCCCGCCCTTGTCCTTGAAGCCCTTCCTTGCCTTCCACCAGCTGAACACCTTTGCGATTGCGCCCTTGCCGGCCTTGATCAGGCGCTTTGCCTGCTTCACGAGCCACGCGATCACCTTGTCGAGGGCCTTGTCCACGGCCGCCTGGAGCTTCTTGATAATCTCCTGGATCGTTCCCGCGATATTGCCCAGGCCCAGGAGGCGGGCCAGGAAGCTGATGATCACCGGTATGGTTCGGGCCATGGCCTGTTCCACGAAGTTCGCGGCATCGTCGATCTTGCCCGCGGCGATTTTCGCTATGGAGTTGACCACGGATTCCACCAGATCGAGAATCTGGTTGATTCGTTCGATAAAGAACATCACCGTGTTGTAGGTGGCGATGATCGCCTGGATGACGGCCCCCGCCGGGTTGAGCATGCTTGCGATCTTGATAACGGCCGATGTCACCACCTTGCTGATCACCCAGTCCCTGATGCCCCCCATCACCGTTTCCTTGAGGTTGTCGATATACTCCAGGAATTTTTTCCAGACAGCGCCCGGTCCTTCGGTAAAGAGAAGCATCACCACATCGAAGGTGGTCTCCAGAATGCCGACCGTCTTTTCACCCAGCACCTTGACCAGCTTCGGGCGAATTCGATCGTAGGTCAGCCCCAGTATCCCGAGGACAAAGCTGACGATCCCCTTGAGATCCCATTTCTCCGGCAGCTTGACGCCGGCCTTGCCCAGGGTTCCCACGAGCCAGCCGATCAACCCGGCCTTGAGGTGTTTGAGAATATTGGTCTTGAACTGGTTGAATCCCTTCATCACCGCATCGATAAGGTTCTTGACGAACTTGATGGGGTCCTTGATTATCGTCATAAAGGTGCTCTTTGCCTTCTTCAGAATGGCGAGCACCCGGGCTCCGGTGGGGCCGAGAACCCCTTCGAAGATAAATTCGAGCACCTTCAGGCCAACCTCGACGGCAAAGTCGATGATCTTTTTCACCGGATCGGTAAAGATGGCCACCACGCGTTCGAATGCCGCAACGGGATTCGTCAGGTCGTTGATGCTGAAGGTCTCCCACATCTTGGTAAAGGCGCCGATCAGCGCCTGTCCGATCAATCCAAGCTTTGTGATCGCCTTTCCGAGCCACTTGAATGCCTTGGAAATGGCCCCTGATTTCTGGAGGTTCTTGAACTTCTCGAGGCCGCCGGGAACGAAGCTCATAAATCCCTTGATGAAGTTTTCCGGGTTTCGGGGCACCTTCTCGCCGGTGAGGGGATCTTTTTCAAGAAGAACCGTCAGCAGGGGATATCCCGGAATCTTTGCCGCATACTCCTTGAGGAGCCCGAGCAGCCAGTCCTTGATAAGTCCGAGGACCTTCATGACCACATTGACCACAAAGTTGAACAGGCGCGTAACGGGTCCCGCGAATATGTTCCAGAGTTTCGTGATGGTATCGACGGGATGGATCACCGCATTCAGGTCAAGGAGCTCGAATGCACGCTTGAATGCATCCGTGACCACTTCGGGACCAACATTGAGCCTTTCGATTTCGGCGTCGAGCCATTCCGACAGTTCCAGCAGCTTGCCGGATTCGTTAAGCTTATTGAGGTACTCTTCGCCGGATTCGGTAAGGAGCAGGAATGCGGAAACGATATTATAGAGATTACGCTCCACCGTTTCGCCGGTAATGGGGTCCGCTCCCAGGATAACGGAGAGCAGGGGATAGGCGCGGGTGCGTTCCTTCACAAATTCGGCAAGGGGCACAAGGATCAGCTCCCTGGCCAGCTCCACCATCTTGTCGATGACCCGGCTGCCGAACTCCTTTACATCCTCCCAGATGGGAGTGAGATGGCGTTTCAAGACCTTGAGGTTATAGTCGAACGGATCCCAGCGTATGAAATCCATATCGTCCCAGGCATCGTCCAGTGCATTCTTGAGACGGGTCCATGAGAGGTTGAGGTCGTTGATCTGGTCGCTCAGCCAGTTAAAGGCATCGTCGATCACGCCGCCTTCATCCAGCTTGTCGTAAAGAACCGTTCCGCCGGGCACAAGCCCCATGAACCCGCGCAGGAAGTTTCTGGGGGTCCGGTCCACATCCCTTTCGGTAAGGGGGTTGTAACCGATTATGACGGTAAACAGTTCCCAGCCCGGTATATGGCGCGCGTAGCTGTTGAGTTTATCGCCGATCCAGCCGCCCTGAACCCCCGGAGCCGCCGTCTCCCGTATGGGAGGGGCACGCGGGCCTTGATTGTTGAAGAGAGGAGTATCGTTTTGAGGGTTGAGATTTTCGGATTGTTTCGGTGAAGTCGCGGGGACCTTTTGGGAGGAACTCAGAACACACGGTGATCCCGTTTCCTGTATTGGGAGCAATCGTGTTCCTCGAAATTCCTGTACTCCGGGAACCCCCTGGTCTGATACGTTTTTTATGGCGGTATCACGTTTGTTTGGATCAGGGGATCGCTGAACCTTTGGGGAAGCGCCCTGCTGAACCGTGTGGGTCAGTTCATGGGCAAGGAGGAAACGACCCGATTTGCTTTCCGGGTTAAAATTTCCCTGATTGAAAAAGATATCGTTCCCGCTGGCAAAAGCCTGTGAACCGAGCGTCCGGTTCATCTGTTGGGCGCGATCATCCGTGTGGACCCGAACACCCGAAAAGTCGGCGCCGATACCTGCTTCCATCTGGATTCGCGCCTTTTCAGGAAGCGGTTCTCCGCCGCCCCTGCTCTGACGCAAATCTCGTTCGAGCCTTCCTTCGGATTCCTTGGTCCGTGCCTGCTGCGGTGGTCCGCGACAGAAAATGGAATGGGAGCGTAACTCTCCCTTCTTCCGCGGAAATCCTTGAATAAGGTGTCCGCCTGCCTCTGCCTCAATCCGTCGCAAAGGTGAATTATGTTGAACTGTCTTTAATGATCGGGACATTTGAAGGACGTGTCCCGGCGGTGGCCTTGCATGGTGCAAAAGGACACGCCTCATCACCACCGGAGGGCCGCGAGGTGCGGGATGACGGTTTTGCAGGGCGGCTCCGCCCCTTCCGATATTCCCCATCATCATCGGTACGTCGTTGCCCCCATGGAAATGTGGCCGGGAGGTACGTGATTCGCGAGGATCAGGTGATGCATGGTCCTTTGCAAACCGCCTCACTGCAAATTGCTCCATGGACGAAGCGACCTCTTCCTCTTCCTTGGGCTGAGCTTCATCCTTGCGCTGTTCTTCAACCGGTTGATGTAGAATCGGCGTAATGTTTGGGGGACGTTTCAGATCCTTTGCCGGAGGGGCTGTTGTACTTAAGGACGGAGTTCTCTGAGCAACCGGCCCGACAACCTGTTCCGCGACGTGATCGGCTTCCTTTTCGTACTTATCCCCTTGCTCGCCGATGGTGAGGCTGGCCTGGATACTTAAGCCGGGTGTTACGGCCCGTGAATTTGAACGTACCAATGCGGAATCCTTTTTCTGTTGCAATGCCGGGTTCTTTGCACCGGCAGCGCTGAGCCCGGCCTTGTCCCCGGCTTTATTGATTCGGATTGCCTGCATTGACTAATTCTCGTTCTTTAAAGATCTTTTGTGTTACGGTAAGTCATAATGAAATACCAATATCAACAAAACTCTACATTAATTTTTCCATGCCGCCGTCATTTTAGGAGGAATGCAATCCCGAAACTTTCAAAATTAGATCATTATGCTTTATTTCATGCCATTTATGGTAAGCTAAAAAACTAATTATCACACTATATTTGACTGAATAATAACGTAAGTGTTTTACTCACAACCCTTTTTCAACGGGATTTGAAAACATAGTTTTACGAGATACTAATGAGCACGATAATGTCCCGATATGTTGGGACATTGGAACCAAATGTAAACATACTTTCATTTGGCCCACGACCTCTTTTATCATGTCGGATGACTTATACCCGTATTGGTGGATCAGGGGACCGTTCCAAGTAAATTCTCGGCGGATTTTCCGTGAACGACCCTGTTCGCCACGGCATCGGCGTGGCGCTCATAAATTTCCCTTTTGTTCCCTGACCCATCATGCAGTTCGATCCCTTTGCGTTGCTGGATAATATGCGCGGCTTCATGGGCGGACGTATGCAGGTCGGGATATCCCCTGAAAGCCACTTTGTTCCCCGATGCATATGCAAGAGCGCCTAACTTTTGATTGGCGTGTTTTGCAGCGGCGTCATTGAACGATTGCACATTCGAAATATTGTATCTGCCGAATGAAGCCTGAATTCTCTTCATAAAAGGGTAACTCCCGGAACCACCGCGGAATCCGCTTTTCACGACCTTTTTGATAAGTCTTCTGGAGCGTGCATGGGCGGTTTTGGATTTTGATTTCCCCTTATTATTATTCTGACGCACCATATTGTCTTTAAACTGAAATTTTCCCTGCTGTTCCTCCTGAAGCTGGACCTTGCCCTGTTCCTCATCCTCCTGGAGCTGGACCTTGCCCTGTTCCTCTTCTTCCTGAAGCTGGACCTTGCCCTGTTCCTCTTCCTCCTGGAGCTGGACCTTATCTTGCTCCTCTTCTTTCTGGAGTTGGAGCTTTCCCTGATCTTCCTCCTCCTGAAGTTGAGCCCGGTTTAACGCAACCTCCTCTTTTTCCAGCTTCTGCATCGGATGGTAGTTGGCGGCTGCCATGGATTCACTGTTGCTGAAGCTTCGATCCTGCTTCAGGGTATTTGCGGCGGAATTTTTATGGCGTTTTTTAAAGTATCGCCAGATGATTTGAGGTGCCATCAGTCCGGACTCCTTCCTTCTTTACTGAATTCGCGGTATATTCCCTGTTCAAGATCGGTTCTGGAAATCTCGATGGAATCGCGCTTCATTGCCATCAGTGAACAGAAACGGATAACGTTCATGATTGCGCCGCCGGACAGTTCATATTTCGCCGCGATTTCATCCAGATCGATATCGGCGGCAAGGGTGGACCTTGGACTGAAGCTTCCGGCCCACAACTGCTTCCTCAGGTTCTTGTCCGGCATTGGAAAATGGATAATGGATTGAAACCTCCTTGAAAACGCCTCATCGATATTTGATCGCAGGTTGCTGGAGAGGATCACGACACCGGGGAACACCTCCACGCGCTGCAGCAGGTAGGATGTCTCCTGGTTTGCAAAACGGTCGTGGGAATCGCTGACCTGGGTGCGCTTTCCAAACAGTGCGTCGGCCTCGTCGAAAAATAGAATCCAGTCCCGTTCTTCCGCCTGAGTGAAGACCTTTTCGAGGTTTTTTTCCGTATCACCGATGTACTTGGAGATCACCATGGACAGATCGATACGGTAAACCCTGCGTTTGGAAATCTGGCTGAGGAGTGCCGCCGTCAGGCTCTTTCCCGTTCCGGGGGGGCCGTGAAAAAGACAGCGGTAGCCCGGCATCAGCTTACGGCCCAAATCCCAGTCCGTGAGCAGCGTATCGCCGAAGGAGAGCCACGCAATGAGCTCGTCAAGCTGCTCTCGGGTAAAGGGATCCAGCACAAGGTCATCCCATGTGAGCCTGCTTTCCAGTTTTCTGGCGGGAAAGCCCGGACCGAAAAGTGGGTCCAGGGGCCTGCTGTAGAGGCTCTGGTTCAGGAAATCCTCGCAAACATCGAGCCGCCTTGCCGTAAAGGGCTCATCGGTTTCCACGTCATGGAGATGCAGCATATGGAATTTGAAAAAAACGTGGTCCGGATCGAACAAACCCATGATGGAGATTCGCCGTTCAAGGGAATGGCCCGCAAGCACGAAGATCGCGGTTTCCACGGTGGGCAAAAATCCACTGTGGGATTTGCCTTGAAGTCCGCCAAACTCGGTGAATCCCCGGGACAGTTCCTTGTTCTGTGTGAAAAAAACATCCAAAAGCTGTGGCCGTACATGTGGCGCCATGGCGAGCAGGAGAACGATGCGTTCATCGCCCCCGAGATTAAACTCCCGGATAAAGCGATGATACACGTTTTCCGAATCGCCCGGGGAGGGGGGCACGGGGGTGATAAAGGGCTTGTCGTGGAAATAGTTGTTGAGACGTTGTTCGATGATCTTGAACAACCAGTCGAACTCTGCTTCAAAAACAGTCGAAGCAGGACGGTGCATCTCTTTCACCACTCCACCATCAAAGGCCTCGACATCCACGGATGCTTGATTACCGATATTGTCCATGGCAAAGTATCGATCAGTACGTCGATCGCTGTTCTTTCGATTCTCAGCCGGAGATTCCCCCCCAGTTTTTCCAGTATCCCGAAATGCCGGAGAAAGGTCTGCCTGAAAACCGGTACGGATGTTTTTTTCAATGTCTTCCAGTGGTCGATGGCGGAGACCAGAAGATCCGTCGCCACTTCCACCTCTTCCCTGTTCAACTCAATAAATCTCTCCACGGGCGTTTCCGGCCCGATGCCGCACAACAGCTTGTTCAACACAAGGTCGGTCTCGGGTGGGAACTTTTCGCCCGTTATCAGAAACTGCGTAAAATGGACGGCTCGAACCTGCATATGATCGTCCTTGAACCTGTTTTTCCCGTTCAGATAGTTCAGATCCTTGAAAACCGATCTGAAAAACGGCGCCGTCAACACCAGTCCCGCGTTATGTATATGGAACGAATCCATATGCGGCGTGAACCATGGGGGATATTTCCCGAGGGGTTCGGAGCGACGTTGTCCGGCCTCGCGTTCCAATCGAAAATCAGCCCCCATATTTTTTTCCTCCACCCGAACATCACTTACCCCTGAACCGGATGGTATATTTGATTTTTTACCACCACTGAAGTGAGCGCCGTCCCGTATTTCATCAATCTTGAATGGGTCGACCGTTTCATAGCCGTCAAAGGAACCGGGGCGGGTATCCTTATGCCTGTGTGAATCGTCATGCCCCTTGCCCCGGCTTTCAACAAAGGATGTTACCGTTTCCGGGTAAGGATGCTCTCTCGGGTCTTCAGCATCAATATCGGTAGATGTCGGCCATGCCGGAGGCTCATCTTTTTTGGGGGAGGGTTCCGGGAGGGGGGCGGCCGTCTTTGAAGTTTCCAAAGCTATTGTCTTTTGATAATCATCCTGCTCAAAACTGTCCACGTTTAAACCGGGATGAAAGGATGCACCGCCTTTGTCGATGAAAACGCCGTCCTCACCGCCTTTTAATCCGGAGGCCGTTATTCCGTCCACATCGAGATTTTCGACTGTATCCATACCCGGAGTTTCATATTTTTCCGCCTCGAAATCCGTTTGACGCTTCGGGCGCACAGCCGTCAGAATCTCCACAAACAGGTCCCGCATGGGATCCGGGAGTTGCGAACCAATCTCCTCTGCCTCGCAAAGAAAGCGATCACGATGAGGAGCGTCGACAATAGTGGAGAAAACCCTTTGAAAAAAAGCCAAAAAGGATGCCGAGACAAAAGATTCTTCGGTTGGATTTTCCGATAAGGCCGCCCGAATAAGGACCATGTGCGTCGAATAGCGGACCTGATCCACGGATTCGAATTTCTTAAGAATGTTTTCCAACACGTGTTGCACCTCGATTACCCGGGAACCCTCCAACCCCGATGTTGCGCCTATTATTTTGCAAATGTCATCAGTTGCAAATTGCATTGCAAGGCGTTTTACGGCTGCACCGGACCCCTTTAAAATATCCCTGAAAGTCCGCCGGAAGGTACTTGAACGCGACAGAAGCTCCGGTACCTCCTTGACGGCCCTCTCAAAGGCGCCTTCCCCGGCTGTCCAGGGGGCCGATCCATGGGCGACGGCATTTAGAAACAGATCCGCGGATTTCCACTCGGTGTCGAACACCGCTTTTTGTGGCGCCTCCGCCTCCATCCTTGTCACTTCACTTGAGGGGTGATCAAGGGCTTCCCGCAGGTTTTCAAGAATAACGGAGCTAAGATCGCCCACAAAATTCCGGCGAAACGCCTCCACATCCTTGAAGGGGCTCAACACAATTTCAAGACGTTCCAGCCGTATTAAACGATCTTTCGATATATCGTCAAAAATATCCGACAGCCTCTTCCGTACTTCCGTCCGGCAAAACGTCGAAACCTCATGCTGAATGTCGCGAGCCAGGTCGGCTTCCGAGATTTTTAAATGCACCGTTATACTTCCTATTTGGTGGGACATGGGCATGATAAAGTATCCACACGGAAAATTTCAAGAAGTAATCCAAGTCAGTTCGATAAAGCGATCATGGATTCAAAATACTTCATTTTCTTATATTGTTCCGTCATCCGTCAATATCTGAAAACCGACGAACTCGCTCCAAAACCAACAGGCATGACAAAAGAGCTCTTCTGTAAAAAAAAATATATTTGTCCCCTTTTTGTGTTTATGCTTCTTTAAAACGGTTCTGTTCTTAACCCGGCAACTGGGAAGCGTAGTTGCCAAATTCTAAAATTGAGTATAACCCACAGGCCTTATTCAGGATGGCTCACGGATTTGGCCGGTGTCGCGGTTCATAGGTGTTCGGCGAAAATCTTCTGGAATCCTCCCAGGTTATCCTTTCCTTCGTATGCGGCATTGGGCAGCAGTTCAAAACCGTCCACCGGGATAGTCGATGTCTTCAGCTTGAAGTTGAGTGTCGTTGTCATATCTCCGATCATTTTGAACTGCTGGAACAGCTCCGAGCCCGGATCGAGGTCCTCTTCCCTCCGGCTCATGATGTTCATGACATTGGCCACCGAGAGTCTGTAGATTGCCGTCACGTGTTCGAACTGCTCCGGTTCAAACCTGGAACCGAGTTCCAGGAGGCCGCCGGCAAGACGGGAATACTGGTCCATGGCCTCAAAAAAGATCTCCTCCTTGAGAACGTATTCGGCGGCTACCCCCTCCTTGACCACGGAAATCATTTCGCTGGTGAAATTACTCAGGAAAGAGGGCGCCACATCGAATTCCAGGATAATGTCCGACCTGGATGAATCCAGGCGCTCCACAGCCGCCTTGAGGGGTGTCGTGGGAACCTTGAATCCGGGTTCCACCAGGTCCAGGAATTGAATGGAAACCGTCTGCTCAAGGGTATTGGTGCAACCGGGGTTGCCGGCCGTCAGGGAAACATTGAAGGCACCTTCCTTATTGTAGAAATGGCTTACACCAAACCCCTTTACCGGCTCGCTGCCGTCTCCAAAATCCCAGACATAGGAATCCGCGAACTTTGATGCGTTCTTGAAGGAAACGGTAACACCGGATGCCGTAACGCTCTGGACCGCGGTGAAGGAGAGGACCGGAAGCTTGTGGACCGTTGCCCTGAGCTTTGCGCTTCTGGCGCCGACGGTGTAGACAAGCGTGACGCTCATGCTGCTCAGATCACCGAGGGCCACCGCCGAGGGAACGAATGTGGAACCCACGATTCCCGGTCCCGTCAGGCTGCCGCCCGCCGGCGAGGTGTTGAATGCCACGGGGGTATCGGACGATTCGCAGAACAGGGTGGTTTCGGAGATCATCTCGAAGACCAGGGGACTCAGGTCGAGCTCCTTTTGCAGCATGGACTGACAGGGGCTGTTGATGGCGGTGAGGCTCACCGTGAAAGCTGTCTGGGACAGTTCATAGGTATGGGTGGGGCTCTCGAGGGTGGAGGTGCCGCCGTCTCCAAAATCCCAGTGAAATGCCTGGCCGTTGACCGTTTCGTTGCTGAACAGGACCACGGCGCTTGTTGCGGTGCTCTCCACGATGGTGGTGCTGAACTGGATCTGGGGTTTTGCGTAGACCACGACCTTTACATCCGCCTCCTGGTTGTCCACCGCATATTTCAGGGTAACGGTTTTGGCGGAGGCCCCTTCCAGCAGAACGCTGTCCGGATCAAATGAACTTTCGGAAAGATCGATCCCCTCGCCGGTGAGAACGCCTCCGGGAGGCTCCATTACCAGGGGATACATCACGTCGTCATCGATACAGAAGCTGTCCTTATGCCCCTCGATAAAGAAGTTGATGGGGATAAAGGTGAGCTCTTGCTCGAAAATGTCTTCACAGCCTTCGCTCCCCGAGGTAAACACACTCTTGAAGGTGTTTCCGCCAAGGAGGCTGAAGGTGTGGGTGGGGGAGTGCTCAACCGAGCTGTGTCCGTCGCCGAACTCCCAGAAAAAGGTTTCCCCGTCCGTGGAGAGGTTTTCAAAGGCCACCACCGCAGCCTGGTTGTCGATCTGGAGCACCTCGTATGAGAAGCGCGCGACGGGCTTGGGAAATACATTGGCGATCAGCTGGATCTCTCTTCCGCCGATCTTGTAGGTGAAGATCTGCTCGCCCACGCCGCCGGCGGCAGGCACGAAATAATAGGTATCCCCTATCTTTTTGACGCCGTTTCCGGTCAAAACACCCTTCTCCGGGAAAACGCCGAAGGCATAGCTCTCCGTGTCGTTCACGCAGAAGGCAACCTTGGGCAGGTAAAGTTTCAGTTCGGCAAGCACCACGTACTTGATCTCGGAACATTCGCTGCAGCAGATATAATCGTGACAGAAATCAAAGAGGATCATCTCCTCGTCCCCGGTGGATTCGATGGTCCGGATCAAGCCGTCCAGAAGAACGCTTCTCTTTTTGTCCAGTGTCACGGCGGGTACGGGATCGGTACGAAGGGCGGTGATATCCACCTTGATTCTTTCCCGTTCGATAAGCTTGTTCCATCGGAATGCCCTGAGATTGAAGTGCCCCGCCGTTCTCAGCATGTTCTCGTAAATATTGCCCCGAAGCCTGTTGTAAACGGCAAGGGGGGCCTTGGTGAAGATTGGGCGCGTTGCCTCCTCGATCCTGCGTTTTTCCTTGATCTTGTCGATATACCCGCTCACGAGGACCAGGGTTCCGGGAAGGTGAACACCGGCGCAGTGGTGAATACCGGGATGGCGTTTTATATATTCCGCGAGGATATCGTAATTCTCGGCCGCCAGCCACTCCTTGCCGTGCATTTTCGCGATGGTCCCAAGGCGATGGGCAAGGCACGCGTCCGCTATCTCCAGGAGCTCGGCGATGAGGGCGTACTCCACCCC
>PPCM01000995.1_pt1 | contig 15613 bp, 9 predicted proteins | sample 1555541 | NCBI WGS metagenome assembly PPCM01 (sample SAMN05284479, study PRJNA326546) | Marine sediment metagenome, whole genome shotgun sequencing project. | isolation source: marine sediment | place: Germany: Wadden Sea | collected 2012-09-05 | reverse complement strand
GCCACCATCGTGCAGGAGCTGGATGTTGAACATCCTGCTGCCAAGCTTGTTGTGATGGCTGCCAAGGACCAGGCGATGGAGATGGGCGACGGGACGTCGTTCGTCATCGTGTTCGCCGGTGAGCTCCTCGGGCAGGCTGAGGAGCTGCTGAAGCAGGGCCTCACAGTGCAGGATGTGCGCCGTGGGTACGAGCTTGCGAACGATATTGTTCTCGAGACCCTCATGGATGATTCCGTGGTCGCTGAGCGCGTCACGACCCTCGACGCCGCCACCGTGACCCGTGTGGTGACGCCCGTCGTGAACGCCAAGCTCAACACGCTCGGCTCCGTTGTCGCGCCCCTCATCGGCCAGGCTGTGGACATTGTCTCCCGGGACGGCACCTTCAGCACGAGCAGCATCCAGGTGATCCGCATGCTGGGGTCCAGCATCACCCAGTCCTGCGTGGAGCGGGGCTCCGTGGTGCACCAGGTGTCTCGCACGTCCACTCGCCAGCTCAAGGACGCCAAGTTCGGCATTTACTCCTGCCCCCTGGACTACGAGCAGATGGAGACCAAGGGCACCGTGCTGCTGGAGTCCGCCGAGGACCTCCTCAACTACACCAAGTCCGAGGAGGCCCACATGGAGGGTCTCATCCAGGCCATCGCCGACAGCGGCGTCAACGTCATCGTCACGGGCAACTCGATCGGCGACCTCGCGCTTCACTACTGCGACATGAAGGGCATCCTCGTGCTCAAGATCCAGTCCAAGTTTGAGCTGCGGCGCTTCGCCAGCTCTGTGGGTGCCTCGATCCTTGTCAACCTCGTGCCCCCGACCGAGAAGCAGGCCGGCCACTCCGACGAGGTCTTCACTCGGGAGTACGGCGACGTGACGTGCACCATCGCACGCAACGACCCCAACCCCGAGACTGTTGGCATGGCCACCGTCGTGCTCCGCGCTGCCACAAAGAACCTTATCGACGACGTCGACCGCACCGTTGCCAACGGCATCAACATGATCTACCACCTCACGAAGGACGACGCGCTCGTCAGCGGCGGCGGGGCGATCGAGATGCATCTGTCCCGGACGCTGATCAAGATCGCCGACGCCACGCCCGACCTGTCGCAGTACGCCATCCGGGCCTACGCCACGGCCCTGCAACAGATCCCGCGCGTGTTGGCTGAGACGAGCGGCAAGGACCCGACTGTGGTGGTGGCGGACCTGCTCGTCGCGCACCACGAGGGCCGGCTCCACACGGGTGTGGAGATTGACGACCCCGCCGTGATGCTGGCCGACATGAAGGCCAAGGGTGTGCTGGACCACCGCGGGACCAAGTTCCACGCCATCCAGAGCGCTGCCCAGGCGGCGATGACGGTGCTCAGCGTGGACCAGCTGATCATGAGCAAGCCCGCGGGTGGGCCGGCCCCCCGGGGTTAAGCTGTGTTATAAAGCCTAGGTTTTATTTTGTGTATTATTCCTGCTCAGCTCTGCTCATATATTGTCAGAAAGCCTGTCCTCCGAGAACGTGCATTACCCATTTACCTTCATTCCTTCATTCCTTACTCCTCGCCGTTCCTGCGGCGACGGGCGGCCAACATCGCAGCGAGCTCATTGTCGGGCCCAGCACTCGGGGCGGGGGCGGGACGGGGCTGGAAGCGAGGCTTGGGCTTGATGACGGGCTTGGGGGCGGCGGGCTCGACGGGTGCCGGGCTGGGCTCGGGCTTCTTCTCCTCTTCGGCCTCCTTCTCAGGCTCGGCCTTCTTGGCATGTCTCATCTGCAGCTCAGCCATCATGCCGCCCATAGGATGGCCACCAACGGGCCTAGGTCCCCCGAACGGCACGACGGGCTCCTCAGGCTTGGCTACCTCGGGTTCGGGCGCCACCTCCTCCTCCTTCTTGGGCTCCTCCTCGGTCGCGGGCTCCTCCTTGGCAATGTGCTCCACGACGACGGGCTTCTCAGGTTCGACGGTCTCCTCAGTCCTAACGGGCTCCTCCTCCTCCTCCTTCTTTTCCTCTTCGACCCCCTTCTGCTCGGGCTCCTCCTTCTTCTCCTTCTCGGCATGCTTCTTCTGGAGCTCGGCCATCATGCCGCCCATGGGCCTGCCACCAACGGGCCTCGGACCCCCGAACGGCCCGGTCGACTCCAGCTGGGCCAGGAAGTTCGGCGACATCCCTCCGACGGGCTTCCGGGACAGCCTGCCGTGCAGCACGTTGGCCATCTCGCTTGTTCCCTGGCCGGGCGACGGCTTGGGCTCCTCCTTGGGCTCCTCGGCAGGCTTCTCGGCCTCCTCGGCAGCGGAGGCCTCCGTCTTGGTCTCGGTCTCCTCAGAGCCGTCCACATCGAGCACGACGGCCGGCATGGACGGAGCGGCACGGGGGCGGCGGCGGGCCATGCGGGGGCGTGACGAAGTCAACGAAGGGAGCTGCTCGCCACAGTTACTGCAGAACTGGGCAATGAGGTATGCGGCGAAGAGTTGGGGGCTCTGCTTGGGCACCTCGGTACGGAGTTTGTCCATGTCCTTTGTGATCCACTGCTCAATCTCAGGGGAACTGTTTTTCAAAATCATCACGAGGTCATCAAACTCAAACTGCGGATTACGCAGCTTGGTAACAGCTTTTTCTAGTGCGTCAAACAGCTTCTCGGTCAAAGCAGCGTTCATGGTACGATAGTTGTGTGTGAAAAATTAAACGGAAACTCATCATTCGCAGCATGTGCCATGCCACCTCCACGAGTGGCGCCAACGCATAACTTGTTCATGCCACCACCCACAAGTACCCCTCGTGTTAACTTTATAACCCTGCTCTATCCTATTTACAGCACGTCGTCGTTGACGAACTCCTCGTCCTCGTCACCCTCCCCAAGCTCGTGGGCAGGCTGTGCGGCGGGCAGGGAGTCGTCGGCCATGCCGCCCGACTCGATCTTCTCCTTCCCGCGTAGCAGCATGGTCGTCATCCACCTGTCCAGGCGGGCCCGCGCGTCGTGATCGGCACAGGCCTGGGCCCAGCCCTCCTCGTCCTCCTCCTGTGCGGCCTGGACGAGCTTCTCCATCAGCTGGTCCTCGCGGGACCCCGGCAGGTTAGGGTCCAGCTCACGGTACTCCGAGAGGTTAGAGGTGGCGAGTTCGACGTCGGGGATGGTCAGGGCGACAATCAGGGCCCGCATCAGGTACCCACGAGCCGAGTACTTGGTCAGGTTGTTGTCTGCCGAGGACCTGGCGACCTCCTCGAAGGTCTGGATCGATAGCAACGGCTGGCCCTCGAGCGCCTGGAGAGGGGCTGCCTTCAGCTTGGCCGAGTTGGCGTTCTGCTCCTGACCCTCAGCGATGTAGTAGTTGGCGGCCTCGGAGTAGTTGTCCAGCGCCTTGCGGTTATCGCCGGCCTTCTCGTAGAACTCACCAATCTCCTTGTACAGCTTGGCCGCCTTGAAGAACTGGCCAGCATCCAGAGCAGCCTGGGCGGCACGCTCGAAGCACGACGCAGCCTGGTCGGACCCACCGGGGACCTGTTTGAAGCAGTTGGCCGCGTTGTTGAACATCTGGTTGGCAATGACGCCGCTCTTGGCCTTGGTGTAGGCGTTGGCAGCCTCGAGGAAGGCCTCGCCAGCACGCTCCCACTTCTGGGCGATCTTGAACTGGTTACCAGCGTCGGAGAAGAGCTCAGCCCTGTCCTCCAGAGAGTTGGATGATGCAGGGAGGAATCCAAGCTTCTTGTTGCCGGTCTTCTTCGCTTGCTGAAGCAGTTGGAAGGCCTTTCTCTCCGCCTTGTCGTTTGTGTCCCTGCCGACCATCTGTTTTGTCAGTTTTCAAGGTGAGCTTTGGTCTACCTATAAATAGTATGAGATGCGGCCCTCACCGAGGTCAGCAGCTTTTAGCACCCTCCACATGGGACGGGGGTGGCCTATGGTGAGTTATAGCCCTGATGGATATCGTGGGATTGCAGGGAAGTGTAGTGTTAAAATAAATCCTATTACAGTAATCGCAAATCACCAACAGATCTCCTGCTATACGCTGCATTGGGCTGAAAGGTAGGCCTCTCGTTGTCCGCGATTTCATTGATAGGATTTTAGTTTAGACTGCGCGCCTCAGCAAGATCACCACCTGTTAGGCCATGTCAGAGCATGAAAGCGATCTAGAGGAAATTGCTGAAGCAGAGCTCCCGCCCGGTTCCCCCATCACATCTCGGCGGCTTGACGACATGCTGAATGACTCAAACATTTTCAAATCGCCCAAGGAGGAGCGGCCTTCGTCCGCTGTGGACAGACGCCACCAGTCTCAGCTTCCTGAGGACGAGGACGCGATGTTTGAGTCCGACGAGGACGCCGTGTTCCATCCCCCGACCAGTTTGTAGCCGCCAAACCCCAACACTCACCCAGCACTGAAATTCGGCACGCTCCGTCCCTACCAAGTGGATGGCGTGGAGTGGCTTGTTGGCCTCCGTCAGCGTGAGATCAACGGCATCCTCGCGGACGAGATGGGTCTGGGAAAGACCGTCCAGACCGTCGCTCTCCTCGAGTGGGTCCGGGCGTACGAAGGGAAGCCCGGGCCACACCTCGTCATCGCTCCAAAGTCCACGCTCAGCAACTGGAGGCTCGAGTTCGAGCGCTGGACGCCGCACTGCAACCTTCTGGTCCTCATCGGGGACAAGGAGCAGCGTGCCGACCTCATCGCCAACCGGGTGAAGAAGGGCGACTTCGACGTTATCCTGTCGAGCTACGAGATCGTTATCCGCGAGAAGGCGGCGCTGCGGCCGATCTCGTTCGACACTGTGGCCGTTGACGAGGCCCATCGCCTCAAGAACGAGACGTCACTCCTATCCCGGGTACTGCGGACGTTCTCCAGTCAGCACCGCGTCCTCCTCACGGGCACGCCTCTCCAGAACAACCTCCGGGAGCTGTGGGCGTTGCTTAACTTCCTCCTTCCCGAGCGATTCTCCGACGGGGAGCTGTTCGGGACCATGTTCGACGATGTCGACGACGCTCACCACACGGAGGTCGTACACAAGCTGCACAGGCTCCTGCGGCCCTTCCTCCTCCGGCGCGTGAAGGCTGACGTCGAATCGCTCCCCCCGAAGCGACTGGCGACTGTGGTGTGTCCGTTATCAGATATCCAGCGAAAGCTGTATAAGGACATCCTCAGTGGCAACTCAGACGCCTTCAGGACGGGCAAGGCCGCGCTAGGCCAGGGCAGGAACGGCCCGACGTCCGGCCGGCTCCACAACATCCTGACCCAGCTGTGGAAGTGCTGTAACCACCCCTACCTGTTCGACGGCATCGAGCCAGGGCCCCCGTATGCCGACGGACCGCACCTGTGGGAGAGCTGCGGCAAGCTGCGGGTGCTGGACGCCCTGCTGCCCCGACTCCACGCTGGAGGGCACCGCGTGTTGCTGTTCAGCCAGATGACGCGCGTTCTCGACGTCCTGGAGGATTATCTTTCTCTCAAGGGCTGGAGGTACTGCCGCATCGACGGCCAGACCTCCGGTGAGGACAGGGAGGCCCAGATCGCCGGCTACAACGCCCCCGACTCCGATCGTTTCGTCTTCCTCCTCTCGACCCGGGCGGGAGGGCTCGGCATCAACCTCGCCACCGCTGACACCGTCGTGCTGTATGACACGTCGTGGAACCCTCAACAGGACCTGCAGGCGATGGACAGGGCTCATCGGATAGGGCAGCGGAGGCCGGTCAACGTGTACAAGTTCCTCAGCGAGCACACCGTCGAGGAGAAGATCAACGAGCGCGCCGAGCTCAAGCTGAGGCTGGACGCGCTCGTCATCGAGCAGGGCAGGCTCCCGCAGCACCAACAGGCGGCTACCAAGGAGCAGCTCCTCGCCGTCGTGACGCACGGCGCCGAGGAGATCTTCCGCACGGCCGGCCGCACCCTGACGGACGCGGACATCGACGCGCTGCTCCAACGCGCGGTGCCCGAGGAGCCTGTCCCCGACGACGTCACGGACGAGAAGAAGGAGGGGCTCCTGAAGATGATCACGTCGGGCGAGCACGACACAGACTACATCTACCAGTTCGAGGGCCAGGAGTTCGCCAGGGGGGCGACGACACGTGCGAGGGAGCTGGCGACGATAGCCGTCGAGGCGGAGACGGACAAACTGAGGTCCACGCGGGCAAGGGGGCTGGTGGATGCCCAGGTGCCCAAGAAGATCAAGGCCAAGCCCCGTCGACCGGACCACCCCGAGTGGCAGTTCTTCGGGCCTGAGCTGATGGCGTTGGTCCACAAGGAGGAGGCGCACTGGAGCGACCCCACGAAGCCGGACCTGACCGCCGAGGAGAAGGCCGAGAAGGCGAGGCTCGTGGCCAACGAGAGGTTCACGCATTGGAGACACAACGACTACAGACAGTACGTCAGGTGCTGCGAGCTGCACGGCAGGACGGCACACGCCCGCATCGCCGAGGACCTCGGGCGGTCAGTGGAGGACGTGGTCGCCTACAGCACAGTGTTCTGGGCCAGCCTCGACCGGCTCCGGGATGGCGCCAAGGTGGAGGAGCGCGTAACAAAGGGGGAGCAACGGATGGCCCGGGCCGCGGAGCACAGCGCCTTACTGACGGAGGTGGCGGCCGGGTGCAAGTCGCCGTCGACCATCGTCATTCCCTATCCCCCCGGTGCCAATAGAGGCCAGTTCACCGATAGGGAGGACAGATGGCTGGTGTACCACACAGCAGCCTTGGGGTACGGGGCGTGGGACGAGCTGCAGCGTCAGGCCCGGCGTGACCCGGAGACGTGCCTCGATTGGTACCTTAAGAGCAGGACCACCGCCGAGCTGCAGCGACGCGTGGATGCCGTGCTCCGGTGGATCGGGAAGCGGCGCGAGGAGCAGGGTCGTCGGACACGGGACGCGGCGCCACCGTCGGAGGGGAAGAGGGCACGCACTGTCTAGAGTGGTAAACAGCAGGAACAGGTGTTAGGCATTAAGGTTTATTCCGGTGTGGGGGGTGTCCGTGCGTGGCTCACCCCGGCTCCGGCAGCAGTAAGTCTCGTCTGATCTCCGCCGCTCGTTCCATCGCCATGGCCCCCATCTCCTCGGTCTTTAGGGGCCATGCGGGATGGGTCACGAGATCCACGGGGACGCCGGTGCCGATCTTGAGCTCGTTGACGGCGGACCTGGACCTAGACCGTGCGGATAACTGGCTCACGATCTGTAGAGACATGTGCAGCTTGTGCTCGGCACGGGGATAGGAGAACGAGTCGGCCCAGGGGAACTGGGCAAACACGCCGAAGTAGGGCTCCCCAGTCTCGGGGTTGATGGGCGGCTCGAGCTGCTCAAGGCTCGCGGGCGCGCCGTCCTTGGCCTTGTCGGGCTCCTTGGGCTCCTTGGCGTCCTTGGTCCCCCTGACCGGGTTCAGGAGGCTCTTATTCGATGATTCAGCGGAGCGGGATCCTCCCTTCGATCTCATCTCGTTTCTGGCCTCCTTTCCCTTATTACCTGCCGGCTTTGGCCCGGATTCACTTTGCTTTGCTGGTTTGACGAATTGAACATATGTCGAGGACAGTATCTCTGTCTTTGGCTTTCCTCTTGCACGCAGCACTGAGTTACTCCTCGCCATATGAACTAATAGAGTTCCACGTGAGAAATAGGGTGTTGTTTGCGTTCAAGCGAAAAATAAACGAGCCGATCTTCTTTGACCAATCAGGGGTGAAGCGAAAGACAAACAGCCTGCAAGGAACTACTTTACAACATGGTGCTGCCACACAGTGCCGATCACACGTCGAACCCCTTCTCCCGCACGTTCAGGTGACTAACGTGGTTATGCTGGCAGCTCTCGAGATAGCGGCTGAAGTTCTGCCCCGAGTACACCTCAGGCGTCTGCTTCGGGAGCCGCTCGCCCAGTACGGCGTCGGTCCGGTGCATCTGGGCGGCAAGGGTCCGGGCCAGGCTGGGGCTGCAGGCCGGGTTCTGGGGCGTGAAGTTGGCGGGAGGCGGGCGATGCCGGGTCCGGTGGGAGGACGGGGTCGGGGAGTGTGCGGCGGATAGCGAGGCATCGAGCCCCACCTCGTCGGCCCGGATGTGGGGCTGCGGGACACGAATCGTCGGGCTGTTGTCCGAACGCATGTACCCGAACTCGTCAGGAAGGCGCGGCTTGCGTTCCAGGTGAATGGAGACGTCTGTCATCCGGTGAGGGGCGTTACGCGCGACGCTCTCGCTATTTCCAGAGAAACCGGGCAGCCGGGCCTGCGCCTCGCCCCCATAGACGGAACTTTCAGTCTTCAAGTGCTCGTTCCAGTGCTCATGGAGCTGCGATGGTGTCAACGCTCCTTCTGATTGGTCCATTGCTCAGTTGTTGGCGATTTTTTGTTTCTTGATTTAATGCGATTTGGTTCTAAATGTGTTGGCGTAAGTTCATCACCCGATCCATCTCTTGCGATGCCGTGATGACACCATTCAGCAGCCATACCACTCGATTGGTCCCTCCCGGAGTGCGATTTATATTCAGTACATCTCGCATGCCCCCGTTACCCGAACAAAGCCATACGGACCTTCCCCCAGACCGTGGGGGCCGGGCCCGCCGCGGTGCCAAGGGTGTGGTCGACTCGGGCGGCGTGGTCCTTCTGTTCGGTCGGGACTACCTCGGGCGGGGCGACGGCCACGATGTTGGGGCCGACACGGAAGAAAGCAGCCGCTGAGAGACAGTGCTGGGCCGTGATGATCGAGTCAAACTGCACGGACATCCAGTTGCCGCTACCCTTGGTAAAGTGCACGATTGTTCCGTGCCGCTGGAGCGTCGACAGTACATCCGGGATCTGGCTGTCAGTGAACCCACTTACCGTGACCCACGCGCTCGTCGCGTCCAGCGTCTGGGACCTCGCACCCCGAGGCTCAACGGGTGCGGGGGCGGGACGCGACACAAAGGACGCCATCGGAGACACAATGGAGTCGGCATCGATGGGGAGATCGTGCACTGGCGGATCAGCTGCTCTATCTGTCTCACTGAGGTCAGGTTGTGGAGCTGGGTGACAAACGCTTTAGAACGGTCGTAATGGAGGTGTGACTGTGAATTTGTTTGGGTTGTTGGCCGGAAAATGGTGCCAACAGGAAGAAACTCCTGTTTGGGTGCAGTTGGAGTCACCGGGTTCGTAGAAAACTGCATTTTCTTGGCGAGCGACATTTATAAAACCGATCGTATAAGCTTGGTGCTGTGCACATCCAGTTCATGGTTTTCTCCATGGACAAATCCCTGAGCATGACTTTGATTTGTCAAATAAAAAAGCTCGATGAGCAAGCCAGCCAGTTTCCAGCTCAATCCAATACCCCGTGTCCACCAGATGCGGGGTGCCGAGGACAGCGACGATTATCTCATTGTACACAAGAATGTGCGGATATTGGAGAAGCGTGGGAGGGAAGAGAAGGACAGAAAGGTCGAGCAGCTCACTAAGGAGGTATCCACGCTCAAGTCCAAGCTGGAGCGGCCCGGCAACGCAAAAACTGCTGCAGGGAAACGCAAAGGGCGCGCTACGGTGGCCCCTGAGCCGGCGGAGGAGTCGAAGGAGGCCACCAAGGACGGCAAGGCCACGCAGTTCCTTGTCGCGGACACGTGCGTCGACGTGGTCGGCTTTGATGACCTCACAGTGACCCCGGCCGACGCGTCCAAGCTTCGTGGCATGGTATCGACCCTATCCCTTCTTCCCCGCGTGAGGCAGGTTAAGGCGGCGCGGCCGGAGATTGGGGGGCTGCTGGACGTGGCAGACATCCCCAGGCTGCACGGTGTGATGATCCACGGGCAGGCAGGGACAGGGAAACGCACCATCGCGCGGGCCCTGGCTGCCGAGCTCCGAACGGCGTCCGGCCTGGCCGAACTTCCACTGTTTACAGTGTCAGGCAACGACATGATCAGCGGCATCACCGGCGACAGTGAGCGTAACATCAAGGCACTCTTCGCCCAGATCCTGGCCGAGGCGCCGTGCGTGGTGCTCATGACCGAGGTCGAGTCGGTCGTCCCCGCCAACGTTGGCGAGCGATCCATGCTGACGAGGATGGTCACCCAATTCACCCGGTGGTGGAGGCATCTGGCCGAGAGGATGGCCGCCCCACCCCCCCACGCCCCCGATGGCCCCGATGGTAAGAGGGCCCCGGTGGATCAGGTCGACCGGTTCGTGATCATTGCGGGTTTAACAGAAAAGCGCGAGGACGTCAACGAGGCGGCCGTCGGTCCCGGGTACTTCGACGTCGAGGTGCCCTGCCCGCTTCCCTCCCCCGCGGTCAGGACCCGCGTCCTCACGACCTTGGCCGCCCGGCACCTTAAGGGCATCTCAGTGATAGACCCAGACGGGGGAGCCCTCACACGGGTCGCCCACCGTGCCGCCGCCTTCGCCCACCAGGACCTGGCCCACCTGATCCACGCGGTCGTCCGTCGGACGTTAGCAGCCACCTTGGAGGCCCTGGAGGCCGGCGGGGCCCCGCCCGTCCCCACAGTCACCGAGGCCGACCTCATCGCCGCAATGGACACCATCAAGCCACAGGCACTACGGACAGGGTTCACACAGCTACCAGACGCCACCTGGGCCGACCTCGGCGGCGTCCAGCCTCTGCGAGAGAGAGTCGATCTGATGCTACTAGCCTTCAGACGCGCGGACCCGGCCAAGACAAAGCGTCTCGGGCTCCGGGAGTCGCACGGGATGCTGCTGTACGGGCCCCCGGGGTGCGGCAAGACCATGGTGGCCAAGGCCATCGCCAATCAGTGCCGCGCGTCGTTTATCTCCATCAAAGGGCCCGAGCTGCTGGATAAGTACGTCGGCGAGTCAGAGCGCGCGGTACGGAACATCTTCAGCAGGGCCCGGCTGACAGCACCGAGCGTGATCTTTTTCGATGAGATCGACGCCCTCAGCCAGAATCGCGACGACAAATCGTCCAGCACCAACGTCGTCAACCAGCTCCTCACCGAGCTCGATGGCATGGAGTCAGCAGGCCAGGTCATGGTGATCGGGGCCACCAACCGGCCGGACATCATGGACCAGGGCCTGCTGCGGGCCGGGCGACTGGGGAATGCCAAGATCTTCGTGGATCTTCCCGACGATTCGGCCAAGCTGCAGATCCTGGTTAAGATCTTCACACAGATCGTGGTGTTTACGGACGACGGGATGCTGCTGGACGAGGCGGCCCGGGCTGGGTACTTCCGGGCTGTTTGTGACCGAGGCGCCCTGCACCACTTCAACTGTGCTGACCTGGCCATTTGGAAGGCCCGCGTCGTTGCCGCCACAGACATGATGGACGCGGTACTCCTGCCCGCCGAGGACGCCCTGGTCGAGATCTCACTTGATCTCGAGTCCAGAGCCTGGTGGTTAGAGAAAGCCAGGGCAATGCAGGGCTACCTTGCTGCCGCGGGGCTAACCGGCGGGGTGGGGGTGACCGTGAGCCAGCTGGACGAGGAGCTGGCGGGGATGAAGCCGAGCCTCACGGAGGACGGCATCGAGTACTACCGCGGGATGCACGCCAAGATGAATCCCGAAGACGCTTGATATAAATCGGATACTTTATAAATCATCGGGGGAGGGGGTTCCCGCAGACGGGGCACTGCCAGGGGCCCCGGGGCCGGTTGTCCAGCCCCGCGACGTACGGCTTGTTGGCCTGGTGGCAGTATATACAGTGTTGCATCACGATCCCGGGGTGAGCGATGCGGGCGGCTTCCTCGGGCATCTTGGCTTGGATCTCATGCCACGCCGCTGCGTTGAACGGCTTCACCAGCTTGTCCATGCCCTCGGTCCACACCATCTTCACCGGAGCCCCAACGACCCGCCTGGTCGGCGACTGGGCCATCACAGCGTGCTGCGTCTGGGCTGTAGCCGTCGCCTTCAGATCTGGCTGCAGCGTCACGGGTGGCGGCCGGGAACTCCGGTCCGGTCGCCTCTTTGGGGACTGTCCGCCACGCCGCACCTTGCTGGGCATGAATGCCTTGGAGCAGGGCGGGTTAGCGTTAATGAAGGCCGAGTTCACTGGCCGCTTCCGATGTTGGAGCTTCTCGGTGACTTTCTGTGGACTAGACCGCACCGGAAAGGACGGGTGTGAGTATAGGCTCGCATCCCTGTCCCCCTGTACCCGAATCGGCCGCTGTAGCTCATTACGGCGCTCTTGATAGTCTGCTAAATTCTTCTGGTGCCTTAGTGACGATTCTAGCTCATCTCCATTCATACGGGCCGTCGTTCGACCCTGTAGAAAGTGGAATGACGCGGCCATGTCTCAATTTCGACGTGAATGGCTTTGTGTTGTAAGATGAAAAATTGTTTTGATCTTCAGCTGACAAAACCCGGCAACAGGGCGTGCCAGATTCCCTGATTGCTGTTGTATGTTACCCAGGCACACCATGTATCTGGCCTACTTCATCAAATATGACTTGACATGTGAATTAAAAACAACGCCACAACCCCCAACTCCCAGCACACCTGCCCCGCCGCCAGCACGGAAGCAATATTTACATCACGTGGCGATTCACGCCGTATTAAGCTGGACCTGCCCGACGTCCCCGCCGGCCGTGCCCCAGTATATAATCTCATCAGTCTCGGCCCTGTTGGACCGAATCGTGGTCAACTCTGACCGCGCCTCAGGGTCGATGGTCCCGACCAGCCCCAGGTCGTGGCCCGACCGCAGCACGATGCGGTCCTTGGTGCACAGCGCGACTGTATCCCCAGCGCACGATGTGATGCACCTTGGGGACCCGGGTTGGACCATGGAGGCTAAATGTTGACCGTTGATGGAATGGAGATGCACGGTGCCGGATGCCGTCAGCACCGCGATGTGTGTCCCCACCGTCACGTCCGTCGGGATGCCCTCAACGGTGAAGGCACATAAGAAATGGTGCGCCAGTGTGTGGACGGCACACCGACCGTCCGTTGAACACGTCACCATGACGTCAGCAGCGTCATCGGCGAACAGACATGCCACGGGCGCGTCGTGCTCGGTCAGCACCCTGACCGCGGGCCTAACGATGCAGCCCCGGCCGTCGATGGCCCAGGCGGCGACCGTGGTGTCCTTGCTGGCGGTGATGAGGTTGTCCCCGACCACCTCGATAGCCGTGACGACGTCGCAGTGGGCGTTGACGACCTGCAGCACGCGGCCTGTGTCTGGCTGGCTGACCTTGAAGGCGTTATCCCAATGGCCGGCGCTGTACACGAGGTGCGGGCCCCGGCTCTGCATCGTGTACTGCCCCTGCTGTGACAACGGAAGATGGGGGGCGAACGGTCCGGGCACCTCGGCGCGGGCCTGCCCAGCGGGTGTGATGGTCCCGTCCACCTTGTAGGATCTCGTCCGCCTCGACCGGGTTGTGGCGAACAGCAGGGCTGGTCCCGTGCCCCCCGCCGGCCCTGTGAGATGCAGGCCCATGATGGGATCCGGTTGACCGGTGTGGAGGGCGACCTTTACCAGAGGGGCGAGGTCGTGGCGTGCCTCGGGGGCCTGGGCGGAGGGTGATCGGGACGGGTGGGGCTTCCGAAACAGCTGGGTGGGGACCTGGCCGAAGTTGTCGATCTGGGCGATGACGGACTGCCGGACAACGTCATCGTCAATGGCGTCAATGTCGACAGCACCTTCATACGTTAAATGGAAGAACACGTTGAGAGCGGCGACCGCCTCGGGGCCACGCTGCCGGGCCCCGAAGATGAGGTCGATCCACTCGTGAAGGTGCTCGGACACGTGACGCGACTCGAGGGCAGCACGGTGGATACGGATGAAATCGTGGGGGTCGGCGGCCCAGGGCGGTAGGGCTACGGACCCGATGTCGCGCCTGCCCTGGGTGGGCCCGAAGTCGATGCCGTTGGGGTTCGACAGGAACTCCGGCAGGTAGAAGAACTCGGGCACCAGCTCCCTCACGTCACCGGCATCGGCCTGGGTGTTGGACCAGGCAGCGGGGACGGACGCGAAGATGCGGTCAGCATGGTCCAGGGTGCCACCCTGGAGCTTCATCGCGAGCCGCGTGAAGGGCTCGAGACGGATGAGGTAGTTCAGCACGGCGCCGGACGACGAGTAATGCGTGCCGTAGTGGAAGGGCGGCATCTCCCCGCTAGGGTCCACGAAGGCCTCGAACCGAGCCTGCAGCCTCTCCCGGGCGCGGGGTGACTGGGCGCCGATGGGGAGGGACAGGTCGCGGTAGATGGCGGGGTCGGCCAGGTCGATCCGGGCCGACACGTAGTCCTTGAGAACCCAGGGGAACACCGGGTACTGGTTCAGGTCGTTGTAGGTGCGGCCGGCGAGAGTGTTGAGGAGCATGAGGTAGTCGAAGTTGGTCAGCAGGCCCCGCTGCCACTGCTCTGTGGCTGTCGACCGGCTCATGATGTCCCGGCCGGGCCCGTGGGCCAGCTGTCCCGTCCGCAACGCAGAGGAGGCCAACAGCCGCTTGACGAGCCTGGCCCGTGCCTTACGGGTGACGAGGTCGATGAAGACCGTCGTGTGGTCCGTGAAGAAGAGCTCCACAGCCGAGTGGCGGAACAGGTACCGCCGAGACTGGATGTCAGCGACGTCGGCCAGGGCCCACCGTCTGTCCTCGCCTCGGGCTTCGGCTTTCTCGTCCGTCTTGTCCACCGTGAAGTATAAATGGTCCGCGGCGACGTCGAGTCGGCCTGGGGTCAGCCCAAGCGGGACGACCACGTTGCACGCCACCGAGTGCTGCCCGCCGGACGATGCGCCCTCCTCCGTCGCGATCAGGGCCGTCTCGGTGGCGATGTCGACGGCGTCGGCCTGTTCCGCGTTATGCTGCTGCCCCGTCTCGTTGAGCTTGAGGCCGAGGTGTAGCCCCTCCGGCAGACACTGCCCCTGGTCCCCGGGCTCCGCGTTACTCCCCGTTCTCTTGATGACGGTGTAGCCTCTAGGGCGGGGAGCGGTGACGAGCTTCCTCCTCCGCCTGCCGCCGTCTTCACTCGAGGCCAGCGTGACGAGGCCTTCCTCAGCCCCGCCCTGGTACCGCCGGACGATGGTGGCGCACTCCTTGAGGGCCAGTCGTGCCGCGTTCTCAGTCCCCATGATGGACCGGCTCAGTCTCTCCATGTCCTCTTGACAGAGCCGGACGAGGGCACGATCCGACACCGGGGCTGTCCCCGCCCCCCACATGTCGCGCCGGGCCCGTAGCTGGGCGGTGACGATGGCATCGAGGACCGTGCGGTACCCGTGGGCCATCTCGCGCCACGCGGACTCCTCCTGCTGAAGGTAGGGCTGGATGGCGTCCTCGACAATCATCCGCCAGTCACTGGAGGTGAGGAGCACGTCGGTAGCATCATCGCCGACGAGTTGCTGGATCCGTTCATTGGCGGACAGCAGGTTAAGGTGGACCCGAGCAGCGAGGCACACCGCGAACGACTGACGCTGTGAAGGCAGCTCGTGTAGCACGGCGGACACCATGGACACCCGGTCGGTGTCGCCCCTGATGGCCCAGTAATGCATGGCGTATACCAGGCCGTACAGGAGGCGCTCCGCCTGCCGCTTGGACACGAGGTTCTGGGCGGACCGCGGGGTGGGGGATGTTGTGGCGGGGGGCGTGATGGGGTCGGGGTTGGTCCGTTCCCAGGCGCCGGGGTGGGCCAGGAGGTCGAGCACCGCCTGGGGGGTGTCGAGCCCGGTCAACGGACGGAGGGTGAAGTGCTGACGGAGGACTGCCAACGCCCCCACCCATATGGCGCGCGGCGGGGCGGGGCAGACGGGCGACCCGGTGACG